>Ga0207756_100021_pt1 | contig 335760 bp, 364 predicted proteins | sample A23M1SouthBayCA_FD_187748 | JGI IMG/M metagenome (GOLD analysis project Ga0207756, IMG submission 187748) | Aerobic enrichment media microbial communities from Eden Landing Ponds, California, USA - A23 M1 (3) (SPAdes) | ecosystem: Environmental > Aquatic > Marine > Unclassified | place... | reverse complement strand
GTAGGATGGCGGGAAACACCTCCGAGGAAGGCCCACCGACGGAACGGGAGTTGGCGTCCGTCGAGGCCGACTTTCAGGACAAAATCGACGACGTCCGCGAGCGCGTCATTCAGATCAAACGCGAGGTGGACGGGAAGGCCCCCGCCGATCACGACCACGAGGAACTGGAAGCGGCGCTCTCGGAGCTCGAAGGGGAACTCTCCGAGCTTGACGCCGACGTCGCGGACATGCGCGAGGACATCGACACGGGCTTCGAGAACTTCGAGGAGATTCTGGAGAGCCTGACGGACCGCGCGGACCGCCTCGCCGACCGGACCGACCGGTTGGCCGGCGCGATACTCGACCTGCGCCGGGTCGTCGAAGCCCTCGGCGCCGAAGGGGACGACCCGGTCGACCCGATCGCCCGGACGGCGAACCGCCACGGCATCCGGACGGCCGACTGTGAGGACTGCGATGGCGAGGTGGACATCGCCCTGCTTCGCCGGCCGGAGTGCCCCCACTGTGGCGCCACGTTCAACGACGTGCGCCCCTCCTCGGGGTGGTTCGACTCGGCGACGCTCGCGGTCGGCGCTCCCCCCGCGCTGACGCCCGCACCGGACGAGGAACTGGAGGACCACGGTATCGAGGACATGCGAAATGAGTGAGGAAGACGACGGCATCGACCTGTTGGGCGGCTCCAACGGGGACGAGGCGAGCGACGACGAGTCGCACGACGCCGAACGGGACAAACCCGAAGTAAGCGACGCGGACGAACCGGACGGCGCTGGCGGCTCACCCGACGACCTCGATACGTTCCCCGCCGGACCCGACGAGCGGGGGGCGACGAACGACGCCGAGGGGGGTCCCCGCGAGCGGATTGACGAACCCCTCGGCGACCTCGCCGAGCGGCTCAACCGCGAGGACCGGGAGGCCCTCGAAGCCGGGGAGAGCGCCTTCGAGGAGGTCGACACCGGCGAGGTGAACATCGAGGACGTCTGGGAACGACTCGAAGCCGGGCCGGGCCCGCACGGCGAGGCGCTGGACGAGGAGGAGGACGTGCGTCGCATCCCCCGTTCGGTCTGTCACGATTGCCCCCACTTCGGCGACCCCCCGAAACTCCACTGCACCTACGAGGGGACGACCATCCGGGAGATGCCCGACAGCGAGCATTTCGTCGTCGTCGAGTGTCCCGTCGTCGCGGGGGAGGAGGACATCTGATGCAGTTCTGCGACGAGTGCGGTTCGATGATGAAGACCGACGACGGGGTGTGGGTCTGTCCCGACTGCGGCGCGACGGAACCGAAAGGGGATACGTCCGACTTCGTCACCACCGAGGCCCAGGACGACAGCGACGTCATCGAGACCAGCGAGGACGCCAACTTCGAGGGCAAGCCAATCGCCTCGGACGTGCGCTGTGACGACTGCGGCAACGGGGAAGCGTGGTACACCATCAAGCAGACCGCGTCCGCGGACGAGGCGCCCACGCGGTTTTTCAAGTGTACGGAGTGCGGGCACAGGTGGAGAGAGTACAACTGAAGCAAGCCCTCGGCGCGAGCGGCACACAAGCCGCTCGCGCCTCGCCCTTGTCGATTCCGCCAGGCCTCGCGCTGTCGCGCTCGGCGCGGCTGTGTTCGCGGCGCTCTTTCCACGACCGCACCGCTCTGGTCGGATTCCCCTGGTCCGTTCCGGTGTGTGGTTCGTTTCGGCGTTTTGATTAGTTCCGACGTGTTGATTACCGCCTGTCGACTCCGGGTAGTATGACGCTCGTCGTTCCGTTCGACGGCTCCGAGTTGGCGAGGGCGGCGCTCGTCCGCGCGGCGCAGTTCGGCGAACTGCTCGAAGAGGACGTCCTCGCGGTCAGCGTTGTCCCCCGGGGGAACGCAACGTACGCCCGTGACCGAGGGTGGCTCGAACCCGGCGAGGCGTTCGGCGAGGACACCATTGTCTCCCGTCTCCGGGCGTCGGTGAGCGAACTCCACCCGGCCGCCGAGTTTCACCACCTGCCGGTCGACCGCGCTGCGCCGCGCGGGACAATCGCGAACAAACTCCGGAACTTCGCCCGGAACCACGACGCCAGCATCGTGTTCCTCGGCAGCGAGAACGCCGGCCGCGTCGTCGCCGGGATGAGCGTCGGGCGTTCCATCACCGCCGACCCCACCTACGACACGATGATAATCCCCGCCGCTCGCCCCTCGAAGGCCAAGAAGCTCGAAGCGGCGAAGTCGACGCGCGAGACGCTGTAATCCACGACTCCGGCGACCACTGTTTATCGGACGTTTCGCGCCCGAATCACGCGACGACGAGCCACGCCACCAGAACTGCCACCCCGCCCAACAGCGTGCTCCCGATTGCGTGGAAGCGCAGTCTGTCCAGTCGCGCGTGGGCGTCTCCGTGCTCGTCCGCCGCGTCGCCGGTGACGGCCTCGTGGACCTCACCGCCCGTCTCGCACCGGGGGAGGAAGTCCAGCGCGACGTGGAGGAAGACGCCCGCGGCGAAGCCGAACACGGCCGCCTGGACGGCCGGGACCGTCGGCGGGTCGAGGAAGCTCACCGCGAGCGCCGCGATGCCGACGCCCGCCGCGGGGAGGAGAATCGCGACGACCGGCCGGCCGTTCCGGACGAGGCGACTCGCCGCGGCGTATCCCGCCGGCCCCTTGTGCGAGACGATGGCCAGGCCGAGGAGCGGCCCCAACTCCGGCATCGCGGTGTAGACGATGCCGATGATGCTCCCCGCGGCGAGCGCGTGGGCGGTCAACTCGGCGGCCGTCCGGTCGATCGGCCACTCGAGGTGCGCGAGACGGTGGCCGATAGTGTGGGCCGCGAACCCGGTCAAGAGGCCGGCAGCGATGCCGAATCCGCCCACGTTCGGGTCGTGGTTGATGGCGTCCGGCACCAGAAAGACCGAGGAGGAAGTGACCATCGCACCCGCCGCCAACCCGTAGCCCCAGACCAGCCCGGAGGCGCTCGCGCCGCCCGTTTTCCGCCCGAGCACGGCCATCCCGGCCATCGCGGCGAACGCGGCCCACCCGATGCCGACGAGTTTCGACTGCGAGGCGGCCCCGGCGCTCAGGGCGTACGCGGAGAGGGCAATGAGGACGACGGTCGCGCCGACGCCGAGCTCGCGCGCGCCGACCAACCGGTTTGTAGCTCCCATCGATATTAACGAACAGGACTATTTTAATAAACCCGTCGGTCGGCCACAATCACGAAGGTGTCGCCGGCCCTTCTTTCGGTATGGAGTCACCCCGTCTCTCGATGCGCTGGCGCGACGTGCTGTTCGCCAGTTGGCCCGCGGAGCCGGCGACCGTCGCGGAACGGGTTCCCGAGGAATTGGCGGTGGACACCTTCGACGGCGACGCCTACCTCTCGGTCGTGCCCTTCGAGATGGACGAGGTGCGCCCGACGGGCGTCCCCGCGTCGCTGGGCCGGCGCTTCCCCGAGTTGAACCTCCGGACGTATGTCACGGCCGACGGCGAACCGGGCGTCTACTTCTTCAACCTCGACGCGGAGGACCCGCTGGGTGTGGGGCTGGCGCGGCTGTTCTACCACCTCCCGTATTTCAATGCGAGGATGGAACTCGACCGCTCCGGGGAGGGGTTCGCCTTCGAGAGCGAGCGCCGCCACCCCGGCGCCGAGGACCTCTACTTCGCCGCCGACTACGAACTGACGGCGGAGCCCGCGCCGGTCGAGGAGGACGGCCTGGAGGCGTTCCTCGTGGAGCGCTATCGCCTCTACGTCGGCGGGGAAACCCTGAGATACGCCGACATCTCTCACGACCCCTGGGAGGTGGCGCCCGCGGAACTCGACGTGCGGGCCAACCAGATTTTCGCGGCCAACGGCTTCGACGAGCCCGACGGCGACCCCCACGTCCTCTACAGCCCCGGAGTGGACGTGGAGGCCTCGTGGCTCCACCGGCTTTGAAGGTCTTGGCCGCGGGAACCCGGCTGACGCACGCGTTCCACCTGTCGCGGACGAGCGTTCGACTGTGAGCGGCCGAGGACGAAGGTCAGCCACGTGCGACAGCCGACCCACCTGATACCCTTCGCGCATCGCCCCCTTTTATACTGCCTTCGGCCCAAACGTCGGGTATGCAGTCTCTTTCCGGGCGCTCCGTCACCGTCATCGGGGCCGGCTTCGGCGGCCTCTCCACCGCCTGCTATCTCGCCGACGCCGGCGCCGACGTGACGGTTCTCGAACGGAACGAACAGGTCGGCGGCCGGGCCTCGACGCTCCACACCGACGGCTACGACTTCGATATGGGCCCCTCGTGGTATCTGATGCCGGACGTCTTCGAGCGCTTCTTCGACGCCTTCGGCCGGAAACCCCAAGACTACTACGAACTCGAACAGTTGGACCCCCACTACCGGATTTTCTGGAAGGACGGCGACGACCTGGATATCACCGGCGACATCGACGCGACGAAGGAAGCCTTCGAGTCCTACGAGGACGGGGCGGGCGAAGCCCTCGAAAACTACCTGGAGGAGGCGGCGTACACCTACGACGTGGGGATGGAGCGCTTCGTCTACCAGGACCGCTCGAAACTCCGTGACTTCCTGGACCCCGAGGTCGCCCGCTCCGCGAACGGCATCTCGCTTCTGGGGACGATGGACGACCACGTCGCGGACTACTTCGAGCACCCCAAACTCCGGCAGGTGATGCAGTATTCGCTGGTTTTCCTGGGCGGCGCGCCCTCGAACACGCCCGCGCTCTACAACCTGATGAGCCACGTCGACTTCAACCTGAAAGTGTGGTACCCGGAGGGTGGGATGAGCGCCGTCGCGGACCGCATCGGCGACCTCGCGGAGGAGTTGGGCGTCGAGTTCCGGCTGAACGAACCCGTCGAGCGCATCGACCCCTACGCCCGGGCCTACGTCACGCACACCGAGGGGGGAAGGTATCGCTCGGACGCCGTCGTCAGCGACGCGGACTACGCACACACCGAGATGGACCTCCTCGAACCGGAGTACCGGGGCCACGACGAGGCGTACTGGGACGACAGAACGTGGGCGCCCTCCGCGTTCCTGCTCTATCTCGGGGTCGACGGCGACCTCGAAAACCTGGAACACCACACGCTCGTCCTCCCCGAGGACTGGGAGCCCCACTTCGACGACATCTTCGAGCACCCGGCGTGGCCCGAGGACCCCGCCTACTACGTCTGTGCGGCCTCGGAGACCGACGACTCGGTGGCGCCTGAGGGCAAGTCGAACCTGTTCGTTCTAGTCCCTATCGCCGCAGGGCTGGACGACGACGAGGAGACCCGGGAGCGCTACCGGAACCTGGTGCTCGAGGACCTCGCGGAACACACCGGCGAGGACGTTCGGGAACGAATCGAAGTCGAGGAGCGCTTCTCGGTCTCGGAGTTCGCCGACCGCTACAACTCCTACGCGGGGACCGCGCTCGGGATGGCCCACACGCTCACCCAGACCGCGCTGTTCCGACCGCCCCATCGCTCCACGGAGCTCCGGGGGCTCTACTTCACCGGCGCGAACACCACGCCGGGCATCGGCGTGCCGATGTGTCTCATCAGCGGCGAACTCGCTGCCGACGCCGTCGCGGAGGACTATGGCGGGTAGGCTTCGATACCTGCTCACCCTCTCGCGGCCGCGCTTCTGGTTCTACCTCGCGGGCCCCGTTCTGGTGGGGGTCGCCTACGGCGCGGACTCGCTCGGAGACCTGCTCGCGCCCCTCCCGGTGGTTCTGTTCGCTTACTTCCTCCTGCCCGCGAACGTCCTGCTCTACGGCGTCAACGACGTCTTCGACGCCGACGCGGACGAACACAACCCGAAAAAGGAGGAGAGGGAGGCCCGCTATCGGGGCGGGCCGTTCGTGAGGGGTGCCCTCGTCGTCTCGGGCGTGCTCGGCCTGGGGCTTTTCGCCGCCGTTCCACGGGTCGCATGGCTACCTCTGGCCCTCTTTTTCGTGCTCTCGGTGGCGTACAGCGCGCCCCCTGTCCGATTCAAGGCGCGGCCGTTCCTCGATTCGCTCTCGAACGGGCTCTACGCGCTCCCGGGGGTCGTCGCGTACGCCGCGCTGGCGGGCGAACTGCCCCACGCGGCCGCGCTGGCCGGCGCGTGGGCGTGGACGATGGGGATGCACACGTTCTCAGCGATCCCCGACATCGAACCCGACCGACGCGCCGGCATCGAAACGACGGCGACCTTCCTCGGAAAACGCCGGACCTACGCCTACGTCGGCGCGTGCTGGGTCCTCGCGGCCGCCTGCTTCGCGGCGCTCGCCCCCGAGGCCGGCGCGCTAATGGTCGTGTATCCGGTTTTCGTGGCCGGCGTCGCGTTCTCGGACGTCGACGTGGGGCGCGCGTACTGGTGGTTCCCCGCGCTGAACACCGTCGTCGGGGCCGTCCTCACGATGGGCGGCCTCTGGGGGGTGGTCTATGGATAACCAGGAACTGAGCGCCCGCCTCGACGCGCTCGTCGCCGAGCATCGCTTCACCATCGCCGTCGTCTTCCCCTTCTTCGGGGCCGTGATGATGGTCGCCAGCGCCGAGGGGCTCTTGCCTCCGGCTCTCTCGTTCAACCCGGCGCTCATCCTCTTCGGGACGCTCGTGATGCGGACGCCCCTCGTCGCGGGCCTGCTCCCGACGCTCGAACGACGGGGCGCCGTCGCCCTCCTGTTGCTCACCGCGTACACCTACGCCGTCGAGTTCGTCGGCGTCCGGACGGGGTTCCCCTACGGTCCCTTCGAGTACGGTATCGAACTCGGGCCGATGATTTTTGGGACTGTTCCCCTCGGGCTACCGGCCTTCTTCTTCCCGCTCGTGTTGAACAGCTACCTTCTCGTGTTGCTCCTCTCCGAGCGCCGGAAAGCCGGAGCGCTCGGCCCCGTGGCAAGGGTGCTGGCGGCGCTCGCCGTCGTCCTCGCTATCGACACCGTCCTTGACCCGGCCGCCGTCGCGCTCGGGTTTTGGACCTACACTCCCCCGGGCGCCTACTACGGCGTGCCGCTCTCGAACTACCTCGGCTGGGTGTTGAGCGGCGGCCTCGCGGTTCTCACCGTCGAGGTCGCCTTCGACCGGGACGAGCTGGCTGCGCGGCTGGCGGACTGTCCGTTCATGCTCGACGACCTGGTGAGTTTCGTGCTCCTCTGGGGCGCGGTGAACGTCTGGTTCGGCCAGTGGGTTCCCGCCCTTCTCGCCGCGGGTCTGGCGGGCGCGCTCGTGGCCACGGACCGTTTCGACTTCGCCGTTCGCCCCCGGTTCGCTTAGGCGGCGTCGGGGGTCGCTTCCCCCGCTCCGGGGTCCCGGTGGCGCCCGTCCGTCGAGTGGTTCGTCGGCGCCTCGATGTCCGTCACCGCGTAGAAGACGGCCTCCGGGTCCTTGGTGCGTCGCCAGCGGTAGTACGTCCGCGCGAGCAACGAGATTTTCCGGCGCCTGCTGAGCGAGGGCGCGGCGCTGAGCACGTCGAAGTCCCGCTCCCGGATGGCGCGGTGGTGGTCTGCGTAGAGAACCGCCGCCAGCAGGACGGGAAACTGGCAGTCCTCGGGGAGCATGGAGATTCCCTTGACGCCCTCGCGGTAGAGGTCCTCCGCTCGCGCGAGTTCGACCTCCATCGCCGCGGCGAAGGCGCTGTCCGCCTCGCCGGCCCGCAGTTGCTCGTCGGTGACGCCGTGCGAGCGCAGCGTCTCCTGGGGAAGGTAGACCCGGTCGCGTTCCTCGATGTCCTCGCGGACGTCCCGGAGGAAGTTGGTCAGTTGGAAGGCGTTGCCCAGGGCGCCGGCGTGGGGCGCCGCGGCCTCCTCGTCGTCGGGGTCCATGACAGCGGTCATCATGTGTCCGACGGCGCCCGCCGAGCCGCGCATGTAGGCTTCGACCTCCTCGTAGGTCTCGTAGCGCGCGACGGTCACGTCCTGTTCCATTGCGTCGAGGAACGTTTCAACCTCCGCGTCCGGGATGTCGTGGCGCTCACAGACCTCCGCGAACGCGGCCAGCACTTCGTTGTCGGTGTCGGCGTTTCCGAGGACGACCTCGCGGATATCGCCGAGTTCGCGGCGCTGTTCCTCGGGGTCGCCGCGGTCTTCGGCGTCGACGACTTCGTCCGCGATTCGGAAGAACCCGTAGAGCACGTACGTCGGCTCCCGCACTCGCTCGGGCAGGAACCGGGTCGCCAGATAGAACGTGGGTCCCGTCCGACGGTGGATGGACTTGCTCGTGGCGAGTTGCGAATCGGACGGCATTGTATAACCGTTATACGCGATGTATCCGCATAAAGGTAGGTGGCTACCCGACCGGCGTTCCAAATCACTTTTAGGCACGACCCCCGAGAAATCCGGTATGGCGACAGAGCAAAAGCAGGTCCGCGAACTCCAGGAAGGGGCGTACGTGATGCTTGACGACGCCGCCTGCGAGATCGACTCCTACAGCACGGCGAAGCCGGGCAAGCACGGTAGCGCGAAGGCCCGCATCGAGGGCCGCGGCGTCTTCGACGGCAAGAAGCGCTCGCTCTCCCAGCCCGTCGACGCGAAGATCTGGGTCCCCATCGTCAACCGCAAGCAGGGGCAGATCGTCAACGTCGAGAGCGACGACGTGGCTCAGGTGATGGACCTCGAAACGTACGAGACGACCTCGATGGCTATCCCCGAGGACCTCGACATCGCCGAGGGCGACGAGATCGAGTACCTCGAGTTCGAGGGCCAGCGCAAGGTCCTGAACTGAGATGTTCCCCGGCGCGACGGCCGACCGCTCCGACGCTTCCTACGCGGTCGTTGGCGCGCCGCTGGACCGTTCGGCCTCCTTCCGCCCCGGCGCGCGTTTCGGCCCGGAACGGACACGCCGGTTCGCACAGGGATTCGAGGACTACGACCACCACACCGGCGCGCATTTCTCCGAACTCGGCGTTTTCGATGCCGGCGACCTCCGGGCCTGGGACGACGCCGCCGAGTATCTGGCCTTTCTGGAGGGCGACCTTCGCGAGTTCGTCGATGAGGGAACGATGCCGCTGCTCCTTGGCGGCGAACACACCGTCAGCGTCGCGGGCATCCGTGCGACTGACCCTGATGTCTTCGTGACGCTGGACGCGCACCTCGACCTGCGCGAGTCCTACGACGGCAACCCGCTGAGCCACGCGACCGTCACCCACCACGCGCTCGAGACAGCGGACGAGGCGGTGATACTCGGCGCTCGCGCCGGCTGTGAGGCCGAGTGGGAGCGCGCCGGCGAGGCCGACGTGACGGTCGTTCCCCCTGAGGAAGTCGCCGAGTGGGAGCCCGAGTTCGAGGGCGAGGTCTACCTATCGGTGGACGTGGACGCTGCTGACCCCGCCCACGCTCCGGGGACCGGCACGCCCGAACCGTTCGGGCTCGCGCCGCGGACGATGCGCCACGTCGTCCGCGATCTCGCACCTCGGTGTGCGGGCTTCGACGTTGTCGAAGTGACCGACCGCGACGACGGCCAGGCCGCCACGCTGGCCGCCAAGTTCCTCCGGGAGTTCGCCTTCGCACACGCGGATTAACAGGCGCCACAGACAGAAAACACGGGGGGTGTGTCGCGCTCCCGCCTCGGCCGCCCCGTGACAGCGTCTCAGTGCATGGCGGGGTTTCGTCGTGTTCTTTCCCTTGAACCGTCGCTTCCTTCGTCGCACTCAAGGGGCCGGCGGGCGGCCTTCGGGTATGGAACTCCACGAGTTCGCGTCCCGGTTCGACGAGGAGCTCCGGGTCGACGCCTTCGCCGAGTTGGACGCCAGCGCCAACGGCCTGCAGGTCGCCCCCGAATCGGGCGACATCGAACACGTCGCCTTCGCGGTCGACGGCGTCCTCGAAACCGCCGAACGGGCGGCCGAGACGGGGGCCGACGCGCTCGTCGTCCACCACGGCCTCTCGTGGGGCGGCATCGAACGGGTGACGGGTCAGTCCTACCGGCGAATCGCCCCCCTCGTGGAGCACGACGTCGCGCTCTACGCCGCACACCTCCCGCTCGACGCCCATCCTACACTCGGGAACGCCGCGGGGGTGGCCGACGTCCTCGGCGTCCGGAACCGCAACCCCTTCGGCGAACTCGGCCCCGAACACGTCGGGCTCCGTGGCGATATCGACGCCACGAGCGCCCTCGACGTCGCCGCGGAGCTGGAGGCGGAGCTCGACACCGGCGGCGAGGACGTACAGGTGCTGGATTTCGGCCCCGACGAGATCGAGTCCGTCGCGGTGCTCACCGGGAGCGGCGCCGACTGGCTGGACGAGGCCGCCGACGCGGGCGTCGACGCCCTGATTACGGGCGAGGGGAAGGGGAAACTCTACCACGAGGCCAAGGAGGCGGGAATAAGCGTGTTCCTCGCGGGTCACTACGCGACGGAGACGTTCGGCGTGCGCTCGCTGATGGGGCTCGCCGAGGAGTGGGGACTGGAGACGACGTTCCTGGACGCGCCGACGGGGCTCTGAGCTACTCCCAGTCGCGCTCGGCTCCTTTGCCGACCAGTTCGTCCGCGAGCATCGGCACGAACGCGCCGATGTCCGTGACCATCCCGATGGCCTGACTCGACCCCCTGTCCAGGAGTTGCGTGACCGTCGCGGGGTTGATGTCGACGCAGACGACCTTCGCTGTCGACGGAAGGCAGTTCCCCACGGCGACGGAGTGTAACAGCGTCGAGAGCATGAGCACCACGTCGGCCTCGTGGGCCTGCTCGCGGATGGCGTTTTGCGCCTCGATGGAGTCGGTGATGGTGTCGGGGAGGGGTCCGTCGTCACGAATCGACCCCGCGAGCACGTACCCCACGTCGTTCTCCACGCACTCGTACATCACCCCCTCCTCGATGGTACCCTCGTCGACGGCCTCGGCGATGCCGCCCGCGCGGATGACCTCGCTGATGGTGTAGATGTGGTGTTTGTGGCCCTTTCGGGGATGTTCCATCGTCTCCATGTCCATCCCCAGACTCGTGCCGTAGAGGCCGCGCTCGATGTCGTGGACGGCAAAGCCGTTGCCGGCGGAGAGCATGTCCACGTAGCCCTCGCGGACGAGGCACGCGAGGTCGTCGCCCGCGCCGGCGTGGATGACTGCCGGGCCGGCGACGACGAGGACGTTCCCGCCCTCGGATTCGGTTTCGGCGATGGCCTCCGCGACCTGCCGGATAAGCGCCTCCGAGGGGCGCTCGGAGGAGACGCCGCCGCGCATGAACCCGAAGGGCCCTGACGCGTCGCGGGGCCGGTCGGGCGGTTGGACCCGGATGCCGGCCTCGCCGGTGACGACCGAATCGCCCGCCTCGATGGCGTTGAGGACCTTGGTGCGGGCGCGCGTCTCGTCCCGGTCGACGACGATGGCACAGTCCATCTCGATACGCTCCACGTCGACCCACTCGCCGTCGACCCGGACCTGGGTGGGGTGGTTCGTCGTGGAGTAGAACCCGTCCGGAACAACCCTGTCGGCGGGCGCCGCTTCGAGGGTCGCGTCCACCGGGTCCGAGAGGTTCGCGCCGTTCTGGTGGAGCTCGTGGAGGATTTCGCGGAGTCCCCCCTCGGTGTCCGCCTCCACCTCCATCCGGCAGTACGATTCGTCGTCCTTTCGCTTCCCGACGTCGAACTCCTCGACCTCGAAGTCGCCTCCTAGATCCATCACGATGCCGAAGCAACGCTGCATCGTCCCGGAATCGATGATATGGCCCCGGAGCTCGACCGTCCGCGAGACGCTCATGGCAGACCCTCGCGGAGCGGCCCAATCAGGGTTCGGGTCGCCCCAGCGCGTCGAGGACCTCGCCGGCGTGGCCCTCGGGGCTCACGTCCTCGAAGACCGCGACGATTTCCCCCTCGTCCACGACGTACGTGTTCCGCAAGGCGATGTCGTGTTCCTCCCCCTCGATTTCGACCGTCCCGTAGCTGTCGTAGGCGGCCGCGACCTCGCCGTCCGGGTCGCTCAACAGGGTGTGCGGCAGGTCGTACTTCTCCTTGAACGCCGCGAGCGCCTCGGGGTCGTCGTTCGACACCCCGAGTACGGAGACGCCCTCGAAGGCGTCCCAGTCGTCGCGGAAGGAACAGGCCTCGGTGGTACAGCCGGGCGTGTCCGCCCGCGGGTAGAAGTACAGGACGACAGGTTCCTCAATATCGGAGAGCGAGACGGGTTCGTCGTCGTGGTTCCGCAGGGTGAAGTCGGGTGCGGCGTCGCCGGCGTCGAGCATACCCCGACTGGGGGCGCGCCGGGGAAATGGTTTGCCACCAGCGTTTAGGGAGCGGCCGAACACGCTCCGTTCATGTCGGCAGACCTGCCACGACCCCGCGACCTGCGCCGCGGGCTGACGGTCGAAATCGAACAGGAAGACGGCGACCGCCTCGTCGGCGAGATTCAGCGAATATTCGACGACGAACTCCCTCCGGAGGGCGTGAAGGTCCGTCTCGAACAGGGCGCCACGGGCCGCGTGAAGGGGATTCACCCCGACGAGTAGCCCGGTCGCGTCGGGCACGAGGGCCGCTCGGAGTCCCGCCCCGGCTCTGGCCCCGACGGCGAACGTACCCCGAGGCTTTACGCCCTCGCGTACCCTTCGTCGCCTATGGACGAGTTGCCGCCCGTCGGGCTCGGGACGATGGGAATCGGGGACCCCGACCTTATCGAGACGGCCCTCGACGTCGGCTACCGACATCTCGACACCGCACAGATATACCGAAACGAGAACGCCGTCGGCGACGGCATCGCGCAGGCGGGCCTCCCTCGCGACGAGGTTTTCCTCGCGACGAAGGTGTGGGCCGACAGCCTGGCGCCCGACGACGTTCACGAAACGACGGCGGAGAGCCTGGACCGGCTGAACACCGACTACGTCGACCTGCTCTACGTTCACCGCCCGGTCGACACGTACCACGCCGAACGCACGCTGGGGGCCTTCGATGAGCTCGTCTCCGAGGGGCGGACGCGCCGTGTCGGCGTCTCGAACTTCACCGTCCCCGAACTGGACGAGGCCCTCGACGTTCTCGACGCTCCCCTCTTCGCCCACCAGACGGAGTACCACCCGCTCTTTCAGCGCCCCGAACTCCTCGCCCACGCCCGCGAACACGACTACTGGCTCGTCGCGTACTCCCCGCTCGCGGGCGGCAAGGCGGACGAAATCGAGGAAGTCACCGCAATCGCCCGGAAGCACGACACCTCTCCCGAGGCGGTCTGTATCGCCTGGCTCGCCAGCGAGGAGAACGTCCACCCCATCCCGAAGGCCTCCTCGCGGGAGCACATGGTCGCCAACCTCGAAGCCGCAACGCTGGAACTCGACCCTGAGGATGTCGAACGCATCGAGGGCATCGAGCGCGAGGAAGAACTGTTCCCCGAATAGGCTAAGTCCCCACCCCCACACGCCAGCGTATGGCGACGCCACAGGACCTGTTCGTCTCCATCGCCGGGACAGACCCGCTGATGCAGGGGTTGCTCGGCGGCGTTATCATCGCGCTCTTCAACACGCTCGGCGCCCTGCTGGTCGTCGTCTGGCGAAACCCCTCCCAGCGCTCGCTGGACGGCACGCTGGGCTTCGCGGCGGGGGTGATGCTCTCGGCGTCGTACACCAGTCTCCTCCTCCCGGGCATCGACTTCGCCTCGGAACCGGGGTACAACGCCCTCACCGTGTTCGGCTTTGACGTGGCGGGCGTCGTTCCGGTGCTCGTCGGCTTCATATTCGGGGTGGTGCTCCTGGACGCTGGCGATGCGTGGATGCCCAAAGTCCAACGGGTCATCACCGGCCGCCGCGTCGAGAACGACGACGCCGACGGCCGCCTGGCGGGGGTGTTGCTCTTCATCGTCGCCATCACGCTCCACAACGTCCCCGAGGGCCTCGCGGTCGGCGTCGGCTTCGGCTCCGGGAACCTGGGCGACGCGCTCGCTCTGATGTTGGCCATCGGCATCCAGAACATCCCCGAGGGGCTTGCGGTCTCCATCTCGGCACGGAACGCCGGGCTCGGCTCGCTCTTCTACGCGGGCGTCGCCGGCATCCGCGCCGGCCTCGTCGAGATCCCGGTCGCCGTGTTCGGCGTCCTCGCTGTCACGGCCGCGTCCTTTCTCCTCCCCTACGCGATGGGCTTCGCCGCGGGCGGGATGCTCTTCGTCATCAGCCACGAGATCGTCCCCCAGACCCACGCCCGCGGCAACGAACACGTCGCGACCGCCGGGGTGATGCTCGGCGTCGTCGTCATGCTCACCCTCGACGTCGTGTTGGCGGCGTAGGCTTTTGTTCGCCCCCTCCGTTGTGCAACTATGGCAATCGAAACGCGCCCGCTCGGGGAGACGGGCCACGACAGCTCCGTGCTCACGTTCGGCGCCATCGCGCTGGACTCTCTCGACCAGGCGGAAGCGAACGGGATGGTCGACGACGTGCTCGACGCCGGCGTCAACCACGTTGACGTCGCGCCCACCTACGGCACCGCCGAGGTGAAACTCGCGCCCAAGCTTCAGGAGCGCCGCGACGAGGTGTTCCTCGGCTGTAAGACCCAGGAGCGCACCTACTACGGCGCGTGGGGCGAGTTGCACAAGTCCCTCGACCGGCTGGGCGTCGACAAGATCGACCTCTACCAGTTCCACGCGCTCACCCGCTACGACGAACTCGACACCGTCACGGGCGATTACTCCCCGGAGATGGCCCAGGGCGACCACGACCCCGGCGCCCTCCAGGCGTTCAAGGAGGCAAAAGAGGAGGGAATCATCGACCACATCGGACTGACGAGCCACGGGGACCCGAGTCTCATTCGCTCGGCTATCAAGCGCATCCCCGAGTTGGAGACTGTCATGTTCCCGTTCAACTACACCCTCGAATCGAAGGACGGGCCGGAGTACGACTACCGCTCCGTGCTCGAACTCGCCGAGGAGAAGGACCTGGGAACGCTCTGCATCAAGGCCTTCGCCAAGGAGCCGTGGGGCGACACGCCCGAGGACGAACGCCCCTACCGGACTTGGTATCGACCCTACGACACGCCCGCGGAGTTGGAGGACTGCCTGCGCTACGCGCTCTCGCAGGGGATGACCTCGATTCCGAGCGCCGGCGACCCGCAACTCGTGCCTGCGATGCTGGAGGCGGCGCAGAACTACGAACCGCTGAGCGAGGCAGAACAGAAGCGTCTGCGCGAGAGTACGGATTCGGACTCGCCGGTTCCGGCGCCCTGACACCTACGTTCGTCTCGCCCCGCTCGTCCTCTCTCCATCGTCCCCGATTCGCGCCTCTTTTCCCTCCCTCGCTCGCCCCACAGAGTATGGCGTATCCCCGTCGGTGGGCGTGGGCGTGGCTCCTCTTGGGCACGCTGGCCTACGCCACTCTGATGTTCTCGTGGTTCTCCGTCCCGGCGTTTTTGGGTCCGATCCGAGGGGATTTCGGCCTCTCCGGAACGCAGGCCGGACTGCTCACGGGCCTCGTGCCACTCACCTACGTGCCGGTCTCGCTCTTCTCGGGCTCTCTGACCGACCGCATCGGCGCGGTCCGGGCGCTCGGCGCTGGACTCGTGATATTCGGCGTCGCTCACGTCCTGCGAGCGGGCGCCGACTCCTTCGGGGCGTTGCTTCTCCTCACGGCCTGTTTCGGCGTCGGCGCGACGGCCATCACCTTCGGTCTCCCTCGACTCGTCTCCGAGACGTTCGCCGCCGCCGATGCGGGCGCGCCCTCCTCGGTCTACCTGTTGGGCTCCTACGGCGGCACGGCCGCCGCCTTCGCGTTCGCGGCGCCGGTGCTCGGCCCCGCGCTCGGCGGGTGGCGCCCGACGTTCCGGCTCACCGGCGTCGCGGTGCTCGCCTTCGCCGCCTGCTGGTGGCTCGCCGCGTGGGTCGCGCCCGAAACCCCCGAAAACGACACCGGCGACGACCTCCGGGCGAACCTGCGGGCCGTCGTCGGCAACCGGGCGCTCTGGCTCGTCGTGGTCGTCGGTGTCGTCTATCTCGCGTTGACACAGGGTCTCCAGAACTGGCTCGTCCCGGTGTTGGAGGACCGTTCCATTTCGTCGTCGCTGGCGGCGACGGCGACGGGCGCGTTCGTCGCCAGCGAGGCCGCCGGGGCGGTGGCCGTCCCCGCGCTCTCCGACCGCCTCGAACGCCGACGTGGACCCCTCGTGGCCTGTGCCCTGCTCACGCTCGTCGGACTCGTCGTCCTCGCCCTCGCGGGCGGGCGCCCGGCCCTGCTCGCGGCGCTCGTCGTCGGCGTCGGGATCGGCGGTCTCTCGACGTTCGTCCGGGTCATCCCCGCGGAATTGGAGGGTATCGGTCCCGCACGAACCGGCGCCGCGGTCGGGCTCATCTTTGCCGTCGGCGAGGCTGGCGGCTTCCTTGGTCCCTTTCTCATCGGCGGGTTCCAGGACGCAACTGGCTCCTACGTTCCGGGACTGGCGGTTCTCGCCGTCGGTGCGGCCGCGGCGGCGCTCGCCGGGTCGCGGCTTCCCGTCTGACCCTCAGAACGCCGCGCGGACGTTCTCGATGGCTCTCCTGAGCGTCTCCTCGGCGTCGTACTCCAGTTCGTACTCGATCATCGGCGGGTAGGCCAGGTCGGTGTGTTCCTCCAGCAACGCCGCGATGCGGGGCAAGTCAAGCGCGCCCGCGCCGGGGATGTCCTCGATTTCGGCCTCGGAGGTGTCTTTCAGATGTACCGCTATCGTCCGCTCGCCCAGCGTTTCGAGGGCTTCCTCGGGGGATTCGTCCATCACGAGGAAGTGGCCGGTGTCGATACAGACGCCGAGGCGGGGGTGTTCGTACTCGTTCAATACCGTTCGCACGTCCTCGAGCGAGGAGAACACCGACGAGAGGTCGTCGTGGTGGACCGAGGAGTAGTTGTGGATGGCGACGTCGATGTCATGTGCGGCACCCAGCCGGACGAGTTCCTCGGTGATGTCGTCGCGGGTCGGCGGGTAGTTCACCGTCACGTAGCCTGCGCCGATCTCGTCGGCGAAGCGGACGTGTTCCGCCGCGTCCTCCGGCTCCTCGAGGTCCACGACGCCGTAGCCCGCGACGGACACTTCCGCCCACTCCACGAGCTGGCGCTCCGATTGGGGGCTCGCGGGCGAGAGGTGACGCCCCCACAGCTCGACGGCGTCGAGGTCCAGTCGTTCAACCGAGTCCAGTACGGCCTCCAGGTCGGCGTCGCCGAAGACGACGCTCTGTACGCCAACGTCCATGCCGACGCCGGGGGCGGCGTCCGCTTAAAGCCACGGTCGCGACTCGGGGTCCGCGACGGTTTTAGTAGGTATGGTACCAAGGGACGCATATGGCCTCCTACGAGCGAGTTCTCGTCCCGACGGACGGCAACGACGACGCGGCGACGACCCTCGAACACGCCCTCTCCATCGCGGCGCCGGACGCGACGGTTCATGCCCTCTACGTCGTGGACAAGACGCTGCTCTACGCCGCGGACGACGACGGCGACACGGCCGACGCACTCCGCGCCGAAGGAGAGGAGGCGGTCGAAACGGTCGCGGCGGGCGCCCGCGACGCCGGCCGTGAGGCCGAAACCGACCTCCGGGAGGGCGTCCCGCCCCGGGAGATTCTGGCCTATGCGGACGAGAAAAACCTCGACGCCGTCGTGATGAACACCCGCGGGCGGACGGGCACCGAACGGGTCGTGAAGATGGGCTCCACGACCGAACGGGTCATCGAGAACGCCGATGTTCCGGTCCTCGCGGTCCCCGTCTGAGCCCGCCTACTCCCGCTCGCGCATGCTCTGTCGGGTGAACTGCGGCGTCGCCCGCGTGCCGCGGCGCTTGCTGAACGAGCGGACCAGCGCGAGCGCGGACGTCCCCGCGACGGCCGCCATCGCGCCCGCCGGGTAGAGGTCCCCGCCCGCGTAGAGCAGGGCCGAGGCGGGCAGCGTCGTTGCCAGCGAGAACCCCACGACGAGGCGGCGCGCCAGCCGCTCGAACACGTCGTTCGGGTCCTCCACGCCGGCGCGGACGTAGAGGTCGTCGCGGTCCGCGCGGTCGAGGACCCGTTCGAGTTTCGGGGGGATGCGGCTCGCGGAGCGCGAGGACTCGACCAGTTGCTCGCCGGTGTCCTCGACGAACTGGCGGATGCCCTCCTCGCGGTAGCCCTCCGCCACCAGGTAGTCGGTGGCGACCGTGATGAAGTCGAAGTCGGGGTCCAACGTCACGCAGACGCCCTCGACGACCGTCGCCACGCGCAACACGAGCGCCAGGTTCGAGGGCAGTCGAAGGGGGAACTCGTAGATGGTGTCCTCGACCCGGGAGACGATCTGCTGGACGCGGTACTGTTCGATGTCCTCGCCGCGGGCGTCCTGTATCGCGAGCTCCATGACGTCCGCCATCACCGCGCGGTCGGCCTCGGGGGAGAGCGTACCCATCTCGACGAGAGCGTCGAGGATGGCCTCGATGTCCTGGTTGGCGACGCCGACGTAGAACTCGACGATCTTCTCCTGGACGAACTGATCGACGCGCCCGCTCATCCCGAAGTCGTAGAAGACAACCGCGCCGTCCCCTTGTACCGCCAGATTGCCGGGATGCGGGTCGGCGTGGAAGACCCCGTCGTCGATTATCATCTGGAAGTACGCCTGCGTGAGCCGCACCGCCACCTCCGTCCGGTCGATGCCCGCCTCGTCCAGTTCGGCGATGTTCGAGATTTTGGTCCCCTCGACGTACTCCATCGTCAGGACGCGGGGGCCCGAGCGTTCGCCGTGGACCGCGGGGATGACGATGTCCGGTTGCCCCTCGAAGTTCGCCCTGATTTCGCGGAGCATCTCGGCCTCGCGGCTGTAGTCCATCTCCTCGCGGATGGTCTTCGCGAACTCGTCGGCGAGGTTCGAGAGCGAGAACGCCTGGCCCTGCCCGACGAAGCGCACGAGGAGGGGCAGCGACCAGCGGATGACCTTCAGGTCCGCCTCCACGAGGTCCTCGATGCCGGGCCGACGGACCTTCACGGCCACGTCCTCGCCGTCGAGTTTCGCTGTATATACTTGCCCCAGGCTCGCGCCCGAGATGGCCTCCGTGTCGAAGTCGTCGAACGCGTCGTCGACGGGGCCGACCTCCGCCTCCAAGACCTCCTTTGCGCTCTCCCACTCGACCGGCGGGACCTGGTCCTGGAGGTCCGCGAGCACGTCGACGTACTCGGGGGGCAACACGTCGGGACGCGTCGAGAGTAGTTGCCCGAGTTTGATGAACGTCGGGCCGAGGGTCAGAAACGAGTCCAACAGTCGTTCGGCCCGGTGGACCCGAGTCTCGGCGTCGACCCGTCGGCGCCCGCCGAAGAGGAGAAAGCGCCGACGGTCACGGGCGTAGCTGAGGAGGAGCGGAAGGAACTGGCTGGCGACGACGACGAAGCGCCAGTACGCGCGGAGGGAGACCACGCGGGGTTACGCGTCGTCCTCGTGCTCGTCGTCGCTGGACTCGTCGGCGGAGGCGTCGTCGTCCGGCTCGGCCTCCCCTTCGATGGGGATGTTCCGCCCCCCTTCCTCAGTGCCCTGCTTCTTCGGGACGTCAACGGTGAGCACGCCCCGCTCGACGCTCACGACGGAGGCCGACCCGTCGGCCTCGGGCGGGAGCGGCACCTCGAAGTCGACGAAGAGCGCGCGCTCCTCGGAGCGGTAGCGGAAGTCGACGGGCACGTCCTTCTCGCGGCGCGCCTCGACGCGCAGGCGACGGTCCTCGACGGACACGTCCGCCGTCTCCTCCGCGGCGCCGGCGATATCGACGACGAGCCGGTAGGCGTCGTCGCTCTCCAGAAGGTCCACGAACACCGCGTCGGGCAGGTCCCGGAGCGCGTCGCGCAGTTCTGCCATACCAATCATTCGGGCGCCCGTGGCAAAAACGCGACGGTCGTTACACCGAGAAGACGCCGTCGAAGGACGTGACCCGGTGGTCACCCACGATACAGTGGCCCCGGTCGTGGGGGTCGTGGCGCTCGACGTGCATCGAGGCGAGCCCGGCGTTGTGGGCCGCGCCCACGTCCGTTTCGCCGTCGCCCGCCAGCAAGCCGTCGCCCTCGGCGTCGAGTTTCGAGACGGTCCGCCGGACGGGCTCGGCGTCCGGCTTGAAGCCGATTTCCTGGGAGCAACAGACCACCGCGTCGAACCAGTCGCGGACGTCCAACCGGTCGAGGACGCGCTCGGTGATGGGTTCCGGGCAGTGCGTGACGACGCCGACCGGTCCGTCGAGGTCCTTCACGGCCGCGGCGTCGTCGTAGAGGTAGGTCGCCTCCGCCCGCGCGACGTCGTCGTCGACGGCGTCGAACGTCTCCCAGAACGGCTCGGGGTCGAGGTCGAGCGAGCGCAGGTGGTCGTCCCGGTCGCCGCCCAGGCCGTGCCAGAGGGTGTGGACCTCCGAATCCGAGAACCCCCGGCCGAGTTCGTCGCCAACCCGGTCGAAGACCTCCCGCTTGTACCCCCACTCCGTGTCCACGAGGGTGCCGTCCAGGTCGAAGAGCCAGTAGTCGTAGCCGTCCACCCCCGTCGCGTCACCGCTCATACTCTCGTGAAGGCGATTGCCGCTCAAGTGTTTTCCGCCACCTCGAGCGCGCTCCCGAAGTGGTAGTGAACGACGGCCTCGGCGGTGTCCGCGCCGAAATCGTCGATGTGCGACCCGATTTCGGATTTCAGGGCCGCGCGCTCGTCGGGCGTACACTCGAAGGCGCGGAAGTCGGCGCCGAGCACGTCGACACCCAGTCGCTCCCCCAGGCGCGCTTTGAACGGCCCGGGGTCGCTTATCTCCCCGTGCCAGAGGGTGTTCCGGAAGAAGAGCCACCCTTCCGTGCCGGGTTCCGCGGCAGGTTTTTTGACTGCTGTCTCGAAGGTGTCCGGTTCGGCCCGTAGCTCCCCCGTCCGCAGGCGGAAGGTCACGGCGAACCGGTAGTGGGCCATCAGTACCGCTCGTCGGTCAGTTCGGCCATCTCGGCGTCGCGTTCGGAGACGCCGCCGGCTTCGTGATCGGTGTAGCGGACCTCGACCTCCTTGTATCGGATTTCGATGGTCGGATGGTGGAACTCGGCCTCGGCGAGTTCGCCGACCTCCGTGGCGAAGGCGACGCCATCGAGGTAGTTGTCGAACTCGTAGGTCCGGACGATTTCCTCCTCGTTCTCGTCGTAGGCCCATCCGTCGGGAATCGCACTCGCTATCTCGTCGGGGTCGAAGGGCTCTCGGTCTGCCATACGGGCTACTCGCCGCCGTCCGACAAAAGGCTAGTCCTCTTCCGAGGTCGCTTCCGCGGGGGGTCGCGTCGGGGCCGCGTCGGGTTCGACGGCGCCGTCGGGGAAGTCGGGGTTGAAAAGCGTGAGCGCGGTGGCGATGGTCTCCCAGTCGTCCTCCGCGGCGGCCTCCCGCAGGCTCTTGGTGGGCGCGGCCAACAGTTGGGAAACCAGTGCGTCCGCGAGCGACGCGACGGCCTCGCGCTGTTCGTCGTTCAACTCCCCGCGGGCGTCGAGTTTGTCCAATGCCTCCTGGAGCTCGCGGTCCTTCGCGCGCTCGGCCGACTCGTACATCGCGGCGATGGCGCTGTCCGCGCGCGCCCGCTTGAACTGCTCGGCGAGGCGGTCGAACTCCCGGTCGACCATCGCGGCTACCCGGTCGGCGGCGACCCGGCGACGTTCGTGGGTCGACTCGGTGACGGTCTCCAGGTCGTCGATGTCGTACGTCGAGACGTCCCCCATCTCCTCGACGGCGGGCGAAACGTCCCGCGGCTGGCCCAGGTCCACGATGAGGGCCTCGCCGTCCGCGAGCGTCGATTCGTCGAGCGTGGGCTCCTCGCTGCCGGTCGCGGCGACCACCACGTCGGCGTCGACGAACGACTCCGACAGCGAATCGAGGCCGACGGCCTCGCCGGTGCCGATGTCCGTGACGACACGTTCGGCGCGCTCGAGCGTCCGGTTCGCGATGGTGAGTTCGGAGACGCCGGCGTCGGTGAACGCCCGCGCCGCGAGCGTCCCCATCTCGCCCGCGCCGACGACGAGCGCACTCGATTCGTCCAGTTCGAGTTCGCGCTCGGCGAGTTCGACGGCCGCGCTCCCCAGCGACACGATGCCCTCGTTGATCGCGGTCTCCGTCCGGGCGCGCTCGCCGACGTGGATGGCCTTCGTCACCGCGTCCTCCAGCACGGGGCCGATGCCGCCGGCGCGGCGGGCGGCCTCGTAGGCCGAGCGGACCTGTCCCAGCACCTGGTCCTCGCCGAGGACGAGCGACTCCAACCCGGCCGCCACGCGGAGGAGGTGCCGAAGGCTCTCGTCGTGGTCCGTGTGCACGGCGCTCTCGCCGAACTGCGTATCGAGGGCCGCGCGCCCCGTTTCGGCGTCGGCGGCGACGACGTACGCCTCCACGCGGTGGCAGGTCTGGAGGGCGTAGGCCTCCTCGACGCCCTCGCGCTCGCACAGGCGGCGGACGAGCGTCTCGCCGTCCGGCGCAGCCGCGGCTTCGATGACCTCGATGTCCGCCGTGTCGTGGGCGACCCGCGCGCCCGATACGATTCCCACGTTCGTGTTCACGTCGTTGAATCACCCCGCCGGTCCGCGAGGACCGACACTGCTTCTTGGTTCGCCTTACGACTACCCGCACGTAAACCCTTCCAAACGCGCGGGTCCCTCACGAACGACCGTATCGCCGCCCGGCGTTCTTCGGGGGGGACATCCATCTGCTGGAGCTCCTCGCGGACGAGCGCGCTCAGCTCCGCCATCGCCTCGGCGCCGTCGAAGCTCTCCTCCAGCTCCTGCCGGAGATAGCGGCTCAGCGCGGGGCTCCGTCCGCCGGTCGAGAGCGCCGCCGTCACGTCCCCGTCGCTTACCGTCGCGGGAACGACGACGCTGCCCTCGTCCTCGCGGGCGCCCGAGCGGTCCGCGCGGTTGTAGAGAACGCCCCGCTCGCGGGCCGTCGCGGCCGCCGCGTCGTTCACTTTTTCCTCACCGGTGGCGGCGACGACGAGCGCGGGCCCGGCCCGCTCGACCCACCCCGAAACGGCCTCGGGGTCGGGCGACGCGCGGACCAACTCGGCGCCCCCGAACTCTCCCTCGAAGTCGGGGCTCACGACGATCGTGTGCGCCTCCGTGGCGAACCGCCGGGCCTTGCGCGCGCCGACGGGACCGCCGCCGAATATCAGGACTGTCGCGTCCGAGAAGTCGTGAAAGAGGGGTATCATTCGTCCCCGTCCGCGCGTTCCCCGTCCCCGTCGCCACCCTCTGCCGCCCCGGCCGTTGCGTCGGCGCTTTCGGCCTCCGTTTGCTCGGTGTTCGAATCGGCGCGCTCGTCCATCCTGATGCCGGTCTTCTTCAGGATGCGCGTCGAGAAGAGGGTGTCCCAGTCGTCCTCGCCGACGTCCCAGAGCCCCTCCATCACTTCCCTCACCTGTTCGATGCGCTCGCGGCTCTCCTCCTCGGAGCGCCCGTGGGTCATCGCGAAGAAGTTGTACGGCCAGACGCCCTCGTGGCGCGGGCGCTCGTAGCAGTGCGTGACGAACTCCATCGCCGAGACGGCCTCGCCCACGTCCCCGACGACCTCGTCGGGCACGTTCCAGACGGTCATCCCGTTCTCCGAGTAGCCCAGGGCGTAGTGGTTCGGCACCAACCCGACGCGCCTGACCTTCCCCTCCTCGTTGAACCGCCGCAGGGTGCGCAGGACCCACTCGGTGTCGACGCCCAGCGTTTCGGCCACGTCAGCGTAGGGCGTCTCGGTCATCGGGAGTCCGCCCTGGATTTCAAGGACCAGGTCGCGCTCCTCGGGCGTCAGGGAACCCCGGTCGGAGCGCTCCGGCGTCGGGCCCAGATGGGAGAGGTCGACCGACTCCTCTCGGAGGGGGCCGTCGACGGGGAACTTCGCCTCGACGCGGAACTCCCGCTGTTTGGGCAGGTTGTACGTCTCCTGTCCCGTCGCCTCCTCGATGCGTCCGAGGACGTCGTCGACGCTCTCGTCGTCCGCGACGCTGACGACGAACCACATGTTCAGATGGGGGTGCTCGCGCTCGTAGTTGTGCGCCACCTCCCGGAAGCCGTTGACCGTCTCCGCGACCTCCTCGAAGCGTTCCTCGGGCGCGTGCATCGCGACCAGCGTCGCGGTCCCTCCGATGGCCTCGGCGTTGATGAGCGCGCCGAACCGGGAGAGGGTCCCTTCCTCGTCTAGTGCTTTGACACGTTCGAACAGCTCCCCCGCGTCGGTGCTCACACCGCGCTCGCAGAGCGCCTCAGCCGCCGGTTCGTAGGGGTGTGAGACGACGGGGAACCCGCCTTGGAAGGCGTTGATGACCGCTCGGTCGCGGTCGTCGAGTTCGGCTTCGCCTTCCGCCGCGTCTGTCATGGGAACCAATACGGTAACGCGGGGGTATAAACGCCGTGGATATGTGTGTGCCGTGATAACGCGCTATTAGTCGGTCGATTCGACCGGCCCGCCCTCGGTGACGCCCCGAACCTCGTACTCGCCCTCGGTGGAGTCGAGCGCCGCCTCGATGGCCGCCACCACCGCCCCGATGTCGTCGGTGGCCTCCCAGTAGACCACGAGGTCGAAGGTGCCGTCGCGGAGGAGCTGCTGGCACTCCCAGACGAACTCGTCGCCCTCGACGGTGAGCCCCTGGTGTTGGTTGACGCCGAACTCGTCGCTGTCGTTGCCGGAGTAGACGTAGGTGCGCTCCTCGACGGTTCGCTCGGCGATCGCGTCCCCGGCGTTCAGGGTCGCCTGGTGGAGCATGCTCTCCTCGTCGCCGGCGTAGTCGGTGTGGACGACCGCGCCGTGGAGTTCGATGTCGCCGGGTTCAAGCAGCGCGCTCGCGCGGCGGTAGAGGTCCGTATCGACGGTGTCGGGCATACAGGGGCGTCGTCGCCCGGGGTGAAACCTCCCTCGGTTCGCTTGCGGAACTGTGGAGCGGCTACGCCTGCTGGAGCTGTGGGCCCGTTTACACCCGCTGGAGGTTCGCCGCGCGCGGGCCCTTCTCGCCCTCCTCGATGTCGAACTCCACGTCCTGTCCCTCCTCAAGGTCCGGGCCACCGACATCCTCCATGTGGAAGAACACGTCGTCGTCGGCCTCGTCGGTCTCGATGAACCCATACCCGCCCGTGTCGTTGAAGTGTACGACCGTTCCTGTCGCCATCGCGGTGTTTGTTACCACACCGAGCAACAAAAGCGTGCGGGTGCTACTGTCAAAAGCCTCATACCGGCCGGGAGTCTTTTGCCGGTAATGACTCGGTCGCTCGGGCGCGTGTTCCGCCCCCTCCGCCGCCGGTTCCGCGCGGGGTACGAGCGTCTGCTCCGCCGCGAGATTGACGGCGCTCCCGGCCACGTGGCGGTCATTCAGGACGGGAACCGCCGGTACGCTCGCTCTCGCGGCGCGGACACGGAGGCGGGCCACCGCGAGGGGGCCGAGACGACGGAGGACGTGTTACACTGGTGTTCGGACCTGGGCGTCGAAGAGCTCACCCTCTACGCCTTCTCCACGGAGAACTTCGAGCGGGACCCCGAGGAGCGCGAACACCTTTTCGACCTTCTCGAGCGGAAGTTCCGCGAGTTCGCGGACGCCGACAAGGTCCACAGCGACGGGGTCCGCATCAACGCCATCGGCGAGACCGAGCGCCTCCCCGAGCGGGTCCGGGACGCCATCGCGTATGCCGAACGCCGAACGAGGGGGTACGAAGGGTTCACCCTGAACGTCGCCGTCGCCTACGGCGGGCGGGCGGCCCTGCTGGACGCGGCCCGCGACGCCCTCCGCGATGTGGAAGACGGCACGTTGGCCCCCGAGGAAATCGACGCGACGGCTATCGAACAGCGCCTTCACGCCGACGCCCTCCGCGACGTGGACCTCATCGTTCGCACGGGCGGCGACGAGCGCACCTCCAACTTCCTGCCCTGGCACGCGAACGGCAACGAGGCGGCCGTCTACTTCTGTGCGCCCTACTGGCCGGAGTTCTCGAAAATCGACCTCCTCCGGGGTATCAGAACCTACGAGGCCAGGGAGGAGTCCTGGCGCCGCGCTCGCGCTGAGCGCGCGCTCGCCCTCGTGCGCGAACTCGGCGGCGTGGAGCTCGCCGAGGCCCGCGACGTTCTCCGGCGCTTCCGTGAGTATCTGCCTGAGGGGGCCGAAGTAGAGGACGAACGGCCCGCGGACTGACGCTCGTTCGGCGTCCGACCGACCCCGAGATGACGCTCTCGCGCCGCTCGGGCGCTCCGGTTCGCGTGCTTCGGCCTACCGGCCGAACCGCCGCTGTCTGTCCTGATAGTCCCGGAGCGCCCGAAGGTAGTCCCGCTCGCGCAGGTCCCGCCAGTTCACGTCCGTGAAATACAGCTCGGAGTAGACGGACTGCCAGATCATGAAATCGGAGAGCCGCTCGGCGCCGGTCTTGATGACCAAGTCGGGCTCCGAATCGAACACCAGCCTGTCCTCGATGGTCGCTTCGTCCACCTCCTCCGGGGATACCTCGCCGTCCTCGACGTCGCCCGCGAGCGAGCGGACCGCCGCGGCGAACTCGTGTTTCCCGCCGAGGCCGACGCTTACCTGTACGGGCGCGTCGGCGCGCTCGGTGTCGTCGGGCCCCCGGACGGCCACCTCGCGGGGCGCGCGGAGATTCGAGAGCTCGCGTTCGAGGGTCGGGGCCGCCTCCCGGTCGAGGACGCTCACGTACACCGTCACGCGCTCGGCGCCGTACTCGAAGGCCCACTCCAACGCGTCCGCGAGGGTGTCGTAGGACCCCCGTTCCAGCAGGTCGCGTTCGGTCAACACGAGCGCGACGTGCTCGGGGAGCGACGCCTCGTCCCGCCGCACGCGGAGCGCGAGATATCGGTCGTAGAGGGCCATACCCTCGGTTGCGCCCGGAGGGCGTAAACCCCTTCGCCCGGTTTCGGGCTTCGGAAAGGGTAAGTGTACCCCGGCGGACTCCCCGGACGTGCAGCCGACTCTCCGGCGAGCGGTCCTGTTCGCCCTCGTGGCGACGCTCTCGCTCGCCGCGCCGCTCTTGGGCCGGCTCGCTCCGGCGCCGTTCGGCCCCGTGGCGGTCGCGACTCCCTTCCTCGCCGCGGCCGCCGCCGCGTACGCGGTAACGGAGGACCGGGCCGTCTTCGAGCCGCTCGCGCGCCCGGCGGACCTCCAGTCGGGGCGCCTGTTCAGCCTCGTCTCGTTCTCGCTGGCCGCGGCCGGGCTGGCGCTGGCGGTCGCCTTCGGCTTGCCGGTCCGGGTCTTCGTCGCGGCGGCGCTCGTCGTCGGCTACGGCCATCTCGGGTTCGTCGCGGCCCGCGGGTACACGACCTCGGTGTTGGCCCGCATCGGCGGCTTCGTTCTCGCAGGCGCGCTCGCGGCCCTCGCTGGCGGCTCCCTGGTCGAGGAGGCCGGTACCGCGTACGCCCTCGCCGTCCCGGACGCGGCCTACGCCTTCCTCGTCGCGAGCGGCGCGCTCGCGGCCGGGATTCTCCGGTCGGTGTTCAAACCCCGCGACGACCCGCTCGTACTCGTCTCCGTCGCCCTCTTCTGCTGGCTGCTGGCGGACATCGCAGTGTTTGTCGCGTGGGTTCCCCTCGCCGTCGCGCTCGCGGTGACGCTGCTCGTGGGCTACATCTCGTGGGCGCTCGACGCGGCTTCCGTCTCGGGCATGCTCACAGGCGTTCTCTTCGGGCTTCTCACCGTCGTGTTGGGGGGGTACGGCTGGTTCGCCGCGCTCGTCGCGTTCTTCGGCGGCGGCGCGCTCGCCACGAAGTTCCGCTACGACGAGAAACTCGACCGCGGGGTCGCTGAGGAGTCCGGCGGCGCCCGGACCAGCGGCAACGTCCTCGGCAACTCCGCCGCGGCACTCGCCGCCCTCCTCGGGTTCGCCGCCGCGGCCCGCCTGCCGCTCTCCCCCTACGTGTTCGCCTTTGCCTTCGCGGGCAGCGTGGCGACGGCGCTCGCGGACACGCTCTCCAGCGAAGTGGGCGGAGTCTTCGACAACGTCCGGCTCATCACGACCCTCGAACGCGTTCCTCCCGGCACGGACGGCGGCGTCACGTGGCAGGGCGAACTCGCGGGGCTCGCGGGCGCGACGCTCGTCGCCCTCATCGTCGGCGCCGCCCCGAGCGTCCCCATCGCCCTCGTCGAGGCACCGGCCGTCGTCGCCGCCGGCTTCGTCGGGATGACGGTCGATAGCCTGTTGGGGGCGCTCGTCGAGGGCGGTCGCATCGGCAACCAGACAGTGAACTTCCTCGCGACCCTCTCGGGGGGCGTGGCGGGCGGCCTGCTGGCGCTACTGCTGTAGGCGGTCGAAGGTATCGAGTTTGACCGCGGCGGGCTGTTTCGTCACGTCGCCCACGCGTGGGCCGGCGACCCGGGCGACGCCCCGCTGGGCGGCCACGTCGAGCAGGCGCTGGTCCACGTCGGCGTCCACGACGACCGTTCGGGGGACGGCCTCCGCGTCGCGGAGGGCCGCGAACGCCGAGTCGGCGTCGGTTTCGGCAAGAATCTCGTTCTCGCGGTCCAACAGCCGGGCCTTCCCGGTCCCGGCGAGCTCGGCGGCGTGCTCGGGGACGCTCAGCGTTTCGTCCGTCGTCGGTTCCGGTTCCGTTTCCGACTCCGCTTTCGACTCGTCGGTCGGTTCCGGTTCCGTTTCCGACTCCGCTTTCGACTCGTCGGTCGGTTCGGGTGTTCCCTCTGACTCCGTTTCCGCAGGTTCGGGCGCCGTGACGGTTCCGCCGTCGGCGTCCACGCTCGCGACCGGTTGGGCGGACTCGACGGGCGCCTTCGAGCGCAGGGCGTCGGTAACGGCCTCGCGGCCCAGGTCCTCCACGGACTTGCCCTCGGGCGCGCGGGCGACGTAGTCGACATCGCCGACCTGCCGGAGTTCCTTCAGGATGAGGTCACCGCCCCGGTCGCCGTCGAAGAAGGCCGTCGTCGTGCGCTCTCGGGTGAGGTCCGCGACCGCGTCCGGGATGTCCGTCCCCTCGACGGCGACAGCGTTGCGGATGCCCGCCCCCAGAAGGGAGAGCACGTCCGCGCGCCCCTCGACGACGACGACCGCGTTGCCCTCCGCGACGTTCGGGCCGGCGGGCAGCCCCTCGTACTCCTCGATGTCCGCGACGCGGGCGCTCTCCCGGACCTCGCCCAGGATTTCCTCGCTGGAGAGGTCTTGGTCGTCGAAGGCCGTCACGAGCAGTTCCTTCGCGCGGTCGACGACCTCCCGGCGCTTGGCGGCGCGGGTGTCCTCGATGCGTCTGACCTCGACGCGCGCCTCGCAGGGGCCGACCCGGGAGATGGTTTCGAGCGCCGCGGCCAGCACCGCCGTCTCGGCTCGGTCGAGGTTCGACGCGACGGTGAGCTCGCCGAAGGAGCGGCCGCCCTCGCTCTCGATTGCCACGTCGATGCGCCCGAGCTTCGAGGACTCCTGGAGGCCGTGGATTTCCAACTTCTCCCCGAGGAGGCCTTCGGTCTGCCCGAAGACGGCGCCGACGACGTCGCTTCGTTCGACGACGCCGTCCGCGGTCAGGTCAGCGTGGATGAGGTATTTCGCCGTGCTCTGCATGATGTGGTCCGCGTTACCCGTTTTCGGGCCGCGTCGCGCAAATACCTGTCGTCGCGTCGCCGAGGATGAAGACAAATATCTTTCAAAGACGGACTCCGATGGAAAACCCGGTACTCTTTTGGGGTTTCGGTCGCGAGCGGTGGTACGATGCCGAGCAGAACAGAATCAATCGTCTGGGGTGTCGTCTTCGTCGTGTTGATGGCGTTCGCCGTCCCCTGGTTCCTTTGGGGGTCGTCGAACGTCGTCGCCGGGCTTCCGGTCTGGCTCTGGTGGCATATCGGGTGGATGGTCGTCGCCTCGCTCGCCTTCGCGGTCTTCGCCCGCCGCGGGTGGGGCGTGTGGATGGGGGGGTGGTCTGCATGACTCTCTCAGGGTTCGGAGGAAGCGGCGCGGGCGTGTTCACGCCTGCTCCCCTCCAGACGGCCACCGACGTCCCTCTCCAGATGGGCATTATCGTCGTCTACCTGCTCATCGCGCTGGCGGTGGGCGTCGTTGCCTACCGGCTCACCGACCGGACCGCGGAGGACTACTACCTCGCCTCGCGGACGCTGGGGACCGTGGTTCTCCTCTTCACGACGTTCGCGACCCTGCTCTCGGCCTTCACCTTCTTCGCGGGCCCGAACATCGCCTACGCCAACGGCCCCGAGTGGATTCTCGTGATGGGCCTGATGGACGGCGTCATCTTCGGCGTCCTCTGGTACGTCATCGGCTACAAGCAGTGGCTCGTGGGAAAGGCACACGGCTACGTGACGCTCGGCGAGATGCTCGGCGACCGCTTCGGCTCCCCGGCGCTCCGGGGGACGGTCGCCCTCGTTTCGCTGTTCTGGTTGTTCCCCTACGTGATGCTCCAGCAGGTCGGCGCGGGCGGTGCGCTCGAAGCGCTCACGAACGGCGCAGTTCCCTACTGGGCCGGCGCGAGCCTGATCACGGTGTTCATGATCGTCTACGTCGTCCTCTCGGGGATGCGCGGCGTCGCGTGGACCGACACGATTCAGGGGCTGTTCATGCTGACGATGGTGTGGGCGGCCACGCTCTGGGTGCTCTCCCAAGTGGGGGGAATCGGCGCCGCGACGGACGCCCTCGCCGCCTCCAATCCGGAGTTCCTCTCGCTCGGCGGCGGCGTCTACTCCGTCCCGTGGATGCTCTCGCAGGCCATCGGCATCGCCTTCGGCGTCGCGATGTTCCCTCAGGTCAACCAGCGCTTCTTCGTTGCCGGTTCCGAAAAAGTGCTCAAGCGCACGCTCGCGCTGTGGCCCGTCGTCGTTCTCCTGCTCTTCGTGCCGGCGTTCATGCTCGGCGCGTGGGCCGCCGGGTTGGGCGTGCCGATGCCCGAGAGCGGGAACATCCTCCCCGGCGTGCTCGTCGAGTACACGCCGACGTGGTTCGCCGCGCTCGTCATCGCCGGCGCGATGGCCGCGATGATGTCCTCCTCGGACTCGATGCTCCTCTCGGGCTCCTCGTATTTCACCCGGGACCTCTATCGCCCCTACCTGAACGCCGCGGCGAGCGAGCGTCGCGAGGACCTCATCGCCCGCGCCGGCGTGGCGGTCTTCGCGACGCTCTCCCTCGTGGCGAGCCTCTTCAACCCCCCCTCGCTGTTCACCATCGGGGACACCGCCTTCGGCGGCTTCGCACAGCTCGCGTTGCCCGTCATCGTCGCGCTCTACTGGCCACGTACGACGAGGCGGGGGATGTTCGCGGGGGTTCTGGGCTCGCAGCTGTTCTACATGGTAACTACGCTCACACCTGCCGCGGGCTCCTCGACGACGCTCGGGCCCCTCGTGATTCCGGGCGTCCCCGAGACGTTCGCCGGGTGGTCCTCCTCGGTCGTCGGGATGCTCGTCGGCCTCCTCCTGACGGTCGGCGTCTCCTTGCTCACGGCGCAGGCGACGGCGGAACGGCCCGCGCTCCTGTCGGGACCGAGCGAGGCCGACGACTGAGCGGCCGTCAGGTTTCTATCCTCCTCGATTCACGTCCGGTGAACGCCCCTGCTGCCCGCTCGGGGGTCTTTTGAAATGGTTTCGGGTGTCGGTGGGCCCGTTCCGGCGCGTTCGTCCTTATGTGTCCGCACCTCTTGTGTGCTAGGAACTACCAATGTCGGACGCACGCGGCGAGTTCAAGGAGATACGCGAGGAGGTAGAGGGCCACCCGATGCGGAACTTACTGGGGTACGTCAAGCCCTACTGGCGGCGCCTTTCCGTCGGGGTGGTGGCGGCGTTCGCGATGCGGCTGGCCAGGCTGGTGCCGGCGCTCGCCATCGCGGCGGCCCTCGACCGGGTGATACGCAGCGGGAACGAACCGGGGCTGTTGGCGGACCTCGGAGTTGTTACCGCGGAGGTGACGACCACGGCGGGCGTGCAGTTGGGCCTGCTCCACCAGCTCGCGCTCCTCGCCGGGGCCGCCTACGTCGTGCAGGCAATCGCGCAGTTCACCTCCAGATACGTCTTCCAGTCCACCGCACAGAAGATACAACACGACCTGCGCGACGACACCTACGACCACATGCAGCGGCTCTCGATGGGCTTCTTCCACGACCACCAGACGGGCGCAATGATGTCCGTGCTCAACTCCGACATCAACAGGTTGGAGAACTTCTTCAACACGGAAATCCGGCAGATAATCCGGGCCGTCGTGATGTTCGGGGTGGTGGGTGCGGTGATGTTCTACTACGCGCCGAAACTGGCGCTCATCGCGCTCGCGCCGATGCCGATTCTCGGGCTCGCGACCGGGAGATTTATGCTCTGGATCGAGCCGAAGTACCGCCGGATTCGCGAACTCGTCTCCCGGATGAACACCCGCCTCCAGAACAACTTGGGGGGCGCGCGCATCATCAAGTCCTTCGACCGATACGGCGTCGAGCGCGGCCGCGTCGCCGACCAGTCAGGGAGCTACCGCGACCGGAAAATCGACGTCATCAAGGTCCGAAAGGCCTTTTTCTCCTCCCAGCGCTTCGTCATCGGCGCCACCTTCGTCGCGGTGCTCGTCTTGGGGGGACATGCGATGGTCGCCACCCCAATCTACGGCGTCGGCGCGGGGGTCACTGCGGGTACCTTTGTCCTCTTCTTCATGTTCCTCAGACGCCTGGACGGGCCGCTCCAGCGTATCGGGAAGACGGCGAACAAGTATCAGAAGACGAAGTCGAGCGCCGAGCGCATCTTCGGCGTGCTCGGCCGCGACGCTGTCATCCAGTCCCCCGAGGACGGCTACGCCCCCGAGCGTATCGACGGCCACGTCGAGTTCGACGACGTGACCTTCAGCTACGATTCGAGCGAGGAGATTCTCGACGGCGTCTCCCTCGACGTGACCGCCGGCGAGACGGTTGGGTTAGCGGGCACGTCGGGGTCGGGGAAGTCCACCCTGCTCAAACTCCTGCCCCGGTACTACGACGTCGACGGAACCGACGGTTCCGTCGGGCAATCAGAACCGCGGGGCGATTCTGATGATGTGGGTTCGGGCGCCGTCGAGGTCGACGGCACCGACGTACGGGAGTACGACGTCCAGGCGCTCCGGGACCGCATCGGCGTCGTCGAACAGGACCCCTACATGTTCTCGGGCACCGTCCGGGAGAACATCGCCTACGGCGACGGCGACCTCTTCTCGACCGTCCACCGGGCCGAGGAGGCAGCCGTGGGGGACCCGCTGGATAAATCGGACGCCGAGGAAGTCGCTGCCCGTGACCCCGACATTCCCGAGGAGGTCGCCGAGCGCGTCCGCGACGCCGCACGCGCCGCCGGCGCCCACGAGTTCATCAGCGCCCTCCCCGAGGGGTACGACACGCTCGTCGGCGAGCGCGGCGTGAAACTCTCGGGCGGCCAGCGCCAGCGCCTCTCCATCGCGCGGGCCCTGCTCAACGACCCCGACGTGATGATTCTGGACGAGGCCACCTCCGACGTGGACACGGAAACCGAGGAGCTCATCCAGGAGAACTTGGAGGAACTCACCGCCGACCGGACGGCGTTCGTCATCGCCCATCGCCTCTCGACGATTCAGGACGCGGACCGTATCGTCGTGATGGAGGACGGCGAAATCATCGAGGAGGGAACGCACAACGAACTCGTCCGCGAGGAGGAAGGCACCTACGCGGGCCTGTGGGCCTCGCAGGCCGACATGTCGAACTCGCCGGCGCCCGCCGACGACTGAGGGACCGGCTCTTTTCGGGAGTCGAAAACACGCTGTTCACTCCGCCGAAAGTGTACTGCACCGGATGGTGCGTATGACTGCCTATTCTTCAGATTGGATACCTCGCCGCTTCTTACATTCCCCACAGAAATCCGAAGGCAAATCGGATATGGAGTGAACCTGTCTCTGCGAAGTGAACCCGTCGTTGGCAGTGTAATGGTCTGCCCACCCACAACGAACCTCTTTCGAGAAATGCCACTTCTGTTTACCTTTTCGTTTTATTTCCACAGTCCCTCGCCTCGTGCCAAATTGATGAATGTTGGGTGTATTTCTTGTATCGAACGGTCGTTTCACCCTCAGTGAACTAACCGCGTTTCGACTACTACTCCACTTTCACAAGCACTTTGATGGCCTCCCGCTCGTCCATCGCGGCGTAGCCCTCGGGCACGCCGTCCAGATCGACCGTCTTCGTGAACACCGGCGAAGGGTCCAACGTACCCTGCAACACGTCGGCCATCAGGTCCTCGACGTACTCCCGGACCGGCGCAATTCCTCCATCGAGGCCGACGTTCTTCCCGAAGGCCGTATCGAGGAACGACGTGTTCTCGACGCCCTGGGGAACACCCACATATCCCACCTGCCCGCCGGGGCGCGCGACGTCCATCGCCATCTCCATCGAGGACTGCGCGCCGACGCACTCCATGACGTGGTTCGCGCCGCCGTTCGTGAGTTCGTGGGCTCTCTCGATCGCTTCCTCGCCCCGCTCGCTGACGACGTCGGTCGCGCCGAACTCCTCGGCGAGTTCCAACCTGTCCTCGTGGTGACCCATCGCGACGATGCGCTCGGCGCCGAGCCGGCGGGCCGCGAGCACGCCACAGAGCCCGACCGCGCCGTCGCCCACGACGATGACGTCCTCGCCGGCCTCGACGCCCGCGCTCACGGCGGCGTGATGGCCCGTGCACATCACGTCCGTGAGGGGGACGAGCGATTCGAGGGTGTCCTCGTCGTCAGCGTAGCGTTCAGGCACGCGGACGAGGGTGCCGTCGGCGTTGGGCACGTGGAGCTTCTCCGCCTGGGCGCCGTCCCAGGAGGTGCCGTTCACACAGGAGGTGTGGACGCCCTTCCGGCAGAACTCGCAATGGCCACAGCTCGTGGTAAAGGGCGCCAGCACGCGGTCGCCGGGTTCGACGCTCGTCACGTCCTCGCCCACTTCTTCGACGATGCCCATCGGCTCGTGGCCGACCTTGCTTCCCTCCTCCTGGTCGCGCTGGCCGCGGTAGAACCAGAGGTCCGAGCCACAGACCGCGGTGTGAGTGACCCGGATGACCGCGTCGGTCGGAGCCTCGATTTCGGGGTCGGGGACTTCCTCGATTCGCACGTCTCGCTCGCCGCGGAACACAGTCGCGTCCATACCCGTTCGCACGACGCGGGAGGGCAAAAAGCCCCCCGCCCGGGGCAGGTTCCCCCCGTTCCGAGGCTTGTCTGGTTGCTTTTATACCGTCCGGGCGGTTCTGTACGCGTATGCAGACCCACATCGTTCCCGTGGGCTTCGACTATGACCGGCTCATCGCGCCCCTCGTCCGGGAGCGGCTGTCGGTCGACCGGGTCATCCTCCTGGAGGGGGCCGTCGGGAGCGAGGCGAACGTCGAGTACTCCCAGCGCATCTCGGGGAAACTGGAACAGGACTTCGAGAACCTGCTGGGCGCTGACACCGAACAGGTGTCCATCGCGGACGTGTACGACTACGACACCGCCTTCGAGCGGGCGTACGACCTCATCAACGCCGAACTCGACGCGGGCAACGAGGTCTGGGTGAACATCTCCTCGATGCCCCGCACCGTCTCCTTCGCCTTCGCCACCGCCGCCCACTCCATCATGGTCGAGCGCCAGGAGGACAGAGACCGCATCCACACCTACTACACGGCGCCCGAGAAGTATCTGGAGACCGAACTCGCGGAGGAGCTCCGCCAAGAGATCGACCTCTTGGAAGACATCGCGGACGGCGACGTCAACGAGGAGCGCATCGCCGAGCGCCTCGACTCGACGCGCTCGCTCTTGGAGGAGTTCGACGAGCGCGGGACGACCATCGGCGCGAAGAAACTCGGCGACAGTCATATCGTCGAACTCCCCGTGGCCTCCTTCTCGAACGTCAAGCCCTTCGAGGAGCTCATCCTCTTCACGCTGGGCGAGCACGGCGAGTTCGAGTCCGTCTCCGAACTCGCCGAAACCTTGGCGGACGAACTCAACGAGGAGTACACCGACTCCTTCCGCTCGAAGGTCATCTACAACGTCGACAGGCTGGGCCCGGGCGGCAAGGGCTACATCGAGCGCGAGGAACAAGGGAAGTCCTACCGGACCAGATTGGCGCGAATCGGGGAGTTGTGGGTCCGCTCGCACACCTCCGAGGAGTTCGAGAGGTAGGGAACGGCGGGACAGGTCCGAACAGCATAAGCGAGCGACGCCAGTTTGTACCCTTAATGAGCACCGGAGACGGGAGCGACGGGCTCGATGGGGAGTACGACCCCGGGGCCGTCGAACCCAAATGGCAACAGCACTGGCTCGACGACGACACCTACGCCTACGACGGCGAACTCGAGGACGGCGATACGGCCTACAGTATCGACACGCCGCCGCCCACGGTGAGCGGTAGCCTCCACATGGGCCACCTCTACGGCTCCACCCTGCAGGACTTCGCGGCGCGCTTCCGCCGGATGTCGGAGGGCGACGTGTTCTTCCCCTTCGGCTACGACGACAACGGCATCGCCTCCGAGCGCCTGACCGAACGGGAGTTGGGTATCCGTCACGGCGACTTCGAGCGCCGCGAGTTCCAGCAGAAGTGCCGCGAGGTCTGTCGGGCCTACGAGGACTCCTTCACGGAGGAGATGCAGTCGCTTGGGGTGTCTATCGACTGGAATCACACGTACAAGACCATCGAGCCCCGCGTCCAGCGCCTCTCGCAGCTCTCCTTCATCGACCTCTACGAGCAGGGCCGCGAGTACCGTGAGCGAGCCCCCGCCATCTGGTGTCCCGACTGCGAGACGGCAATCTCACAGGTCGAGACCGAGGACGCCGAGCGCGACGCTCACTTCAACGACATCACCTTCGAACTCGTCGACCACGCCGAGCGCGAGGCAGTCACCATCGCCACGACGCGCCCGGAACTCCTGCCCGCCTGCGTCGCCATGTTCGTCCACCCCGACGACGAGCGTACGGACGACCTCCCCGGCGCTACCGCCCGGGTCCCCCTCTTCGACCACGAGGTGCCCATCTACGAGGACGAGCGCGTGGACATGGAGAAGGGAACCGGCGTCGTGATGTGCTGTACCTTCGGCGACCAGACCGACATCGAGTGGTACCAGGCCCACGACCTCCCCCTCCGGGTCGCCATCGACGAGTCGGCGACCATGACAGCTGAGGCCGGCGAGTACGAGGGCATGTCTACCCACGAGGCCCGCGAGGCCATCGTCGATGACCTCGACGCCCGCGGGTATCTGGAAGGCCGAGAGGCAATCGTTCACGACGTGCAGGTCCACGAGCGCTGTGAGACGGACATCGAGTTCCGCGTCACCGACCAGTGGTACGTCGAGGTTCTCGACCGCGCCGACGACTATCTCGAAGCCGGCCGCGAGATGGACTGGTTCCCCGAGAAGATGCTCTCGCGCTACGAGCACTGGGTCGAGGGGCTGGAGTGGGACTGGTGTATCTCCCGCCAGCGCGATTCCGGGATTCCCTTCCCGGTCTGGTACTGCGCGGACTGTGACGAGCCGGTCCTCGCCGAGAAGGCCGACCTGCCGGTCGACCCGCTCGCGGACGACCCGCCCGTCGAGGCCTGCCCCGCGTGTGGCTGTACGGAGTTCGAGGCCGAAGCCGACGTGTTCGACACGTGGGCCACCTCCAGTCTGACGCCCCTCATCAACGCCGGCTGGGACTGGGACGAGGAGGCCGAGGAGTACACGATGGAGCGCCCCGAGCTCTACCAGTTCGACCTGCGCCCGCAGGGCCACGACATCATCTCCTTCTGGCTGTTCCACACGGTCGTCAAGTGCTACGAGCACACGGGCGAGGTGCCCTTCGACTCGGTGATGATCAACGGGTGGGTGCTCGACGAGAACCGCCAGAAGATGTCCAAATCGAAGGGGAACGTCGTCGAGCCCGCGACTGTGATGGAGGACTACCCCGTCGACGCCATCCGCTACTGGGCGGCCTCCTCGTCGGTCGGCGACGACTTCCCGTTCAAGGAGAACGCGATGAAGCAGGGCGAGCGCCTGCTTCAGAAGCTCTGGAACGCCTCGAAGCTCGTCTGTTCGCTCTCCGAACAGGATCCCGACGAGCCCGAAGAACTGGCCGCGATGGACGAGTGGCTCCTCGCGTCCCTGGACGACGTGACCCGGGAGGTCACGGGCTATCTGGAGGCGTACGAGTTCGCCAAGGCCCGGGACGCCCTGCGTTCGTTCTTCTGGCACACCTTCTGTGACGACTACCTCGAGATCGCCAAGCAGTCCGACGCCGACTCCACCGCGTTCGCGCTCCGGACGGCCCACGAGCGCTTCCTCAAGCTGTTCGCGCCGTTCCTCCCCCACATCACGGAGGAACTCTACCACGAGCTGTACGCCGACGCGTCGGTCCACCGCGCGGACTGGCCGGAGCCCGCGGGCTACGAGGCGCGCCGCGAGGCCGGCGAGACGGCGCTCGAAGTCATCGGCGCCCTCCGAGGATACAAGAGCGAGCGGGGGCTCCCGCTGAACGAGTCCCTCGAAGACGTGGCCGTCTACGGCGACATCGACGGCTTCGAGGACGCGGTCGCGGGCGCGATGCACGTCGAGTCGCTCGAACGCCTCTCGGAGGCGCCGGACCTCTCGACGGAGACCGTCGGTATCGACCTGGACTACGCGAAAGTCGGGCCCGAGTACGGCAACAGAGTCGGCGATATCGACGCCGCCGTCGAGGCCGGCGACTTCGAGGTCGCGGGCGGTGACCTCCACGTCGCGGGCGAGACGCTCCCCCCGGAGATGTTCGAGGTCGAGGAGGAGCGCACCTACGGCGGCGAGGGCGACTTCGTGGAGACGGAGCACGCCGTCGTCATCGTCCGCTGACTACGTTCGGTTCTCCAGTTTCTTCACCCGCGTCGCAAGCGCGAGGAAGGTCGCCGCGAGCGTCAACAACACGGCGGCCGCCGCGGCCAGATCGTGGGCCGCGAGCGCGTGGCTGTATCCGGCGCCGGTGAACTCCGCGGGGAGGGTTGTGTGATGGACCCGCCCGAGGAACGGGACGAAGTAGTCCACCACGTCGTTCAGCGCGTACCACCCGGCTGCGAGGCCGACCGCCCACACCGGGAACTCCGCATAGCGGTGAATCAGAAAGGCTTCGAGAACCATCGCGGCGTGGCTCCAGATGAGGAACTGGTAGAGCCAGAGCGCGGTGTCCCCCTGCCCGTTTATAAACAACTGGACGTAGGGGGTCCACGCGCCGAGCTTGATACAGCCGAAGAAGGCGAGCGCGTGCAGCCACGGCAGGTCGTAGTCGAGTTTCCACGCCGCCAGACTGAGGCCGATGAACAGCGTCGCGACGGGGCTGTCCGGCACGAGGGGCCACGCCAACGGGTTCGTCGCCTCGAACTGGAAGCGGTAGTACCAGAAGCCGAAGGCCGTCCCCACCAGATTGACGAGGACGATGAGCCACGCCAGCCGGAGCCCGAGGTCCTCCAGCGCCTTCGGTAGTGGGGCAAGATACCGGGGCAGGTCGTCGCGGGCCGGGAGGTCCGCCATCGTCCGTTTCTCTGGTGGAATCGCCAAAGCCCTACCGGTCCCGGCCCCGGTGCGGAGAGAGTCCGGAAGGACCCCATCGCCGCGACGGCCGTGCTACCGGCCCGACGGCCCGGGGCCGCGCCCGTTAAGGGGGTGGCGCCACAATTCGGTGCTATGCCCGAGGACACGGAACTGGAGGACCTACGTCGGGGAACGGAGCTCGTGAAACGCGGCTTCGCCCGGATGCAGAAGGGCGGAGTCATCATGGACGTCGTCAACGCCGAACAGGCCCGAATCGCCGAGGACGCGGGCGCCGTCGCCGTGATGCATCTCGAAGCCGTTCCCGCCGACATCCGCAAGCGCGGCGGGGTCGCCCGGATGGCCGACCCCGGCGAGATCGACCCGGTCATCGAGGAAGTCTCGATTCCGGTGATGGGGAAGGTCCGCATCGGCCACCGGAAGGAGGCCGAAATCATGGAGGTCGCGGGTGCGGACATGATAGACGAGTCCGAGGTCCTCACGCAGGCCGACGAGCGCTACCATATCGACAAGCGCGATTTCACCGCGCCGTTCGTCTGCGGCGCGCGGAACCTCGGCGAAGCCCTCCGTCGAATCGACGAGGGCGCCGCGATGATTCGCACGAAGGGCGAGGCCGGCACGGGCGACGTGAACCAGGCCGTCACCCACCAGCGCAACATCAAACGCGCCATCCGGAAGCTCTCGGGGATGAACTACGAGGAACGCGACGAGTGGGCCCGCGAACACGGCGCCCCCCGCGAACTCGTCCACGAGACGGCCGACCTCGGCCGGTTGCCCGTCGTGAACTTCGCGGCCGGCGGCATCGCGACGCCCGCCGACGCGGCGCTGATGATGTACCACGGCTGTGACGGCATCTTCGTGGGCTCGGGCATCTTCGGCGCCGAGAACCCCGAGGCGATGGGGAGCGCCATCGTCGAGGCGGTGAACAACTACGACAACCCGGAGGAGTTGGAGCGCATCGCCTCGAACGTCGGCGCCGGTATGAAGGGCGACGCGAACGCTGACCTGCCCGAGGAAGAGAAGATGCAGGGCAAGGGCGTCTAAACCGGAGGCGAAGCCGCCGAAGACGACCGATGGGGTCTTTTTAGTGAATACGTGACCACGTAGCGGCATGGAGTTCTCACACGCGAACGCTTCCTGCCGACGGGGACGATGGTAGACGTCGCCCTCTCGGTCGGCCGACTCGTCCTCGCGCTGTTTCTCGTGGCCCTGAACGGCTTCTTCGTCGCCGCGGAGTTCGCCTTCGTCCGGGTCCGCGCCACGTCGGTCGAACAGCTCGCCGAGGAGGGGCGTCCCGGGGCGCAGGCCCTCCAGGACGTGATGACCGACCTCGACAACTATCTCGCGACGACACAGCTGGGTATCACCCTCGCCTCGCTGGGGCTGGGGTGGGCCGGGGAACCGGCCATCGCGTCGCTCCTGGAGCCCGTGCTGGCGTCGGTGCTCCCGGAGTCGCTGATACACCTCGTTGCGCTCGTCATCGGCTTCTCGGTCATCACCTTCCTCCACGTCGTCTTCGGCGAACTCGCACCCAAGACGTTCGCCATCGCGCAGACCGAGCGCTTCTCGTTGTACCTCGCGCCGCCGATGAAGCTCTTCTATTATCTCTTCTACCCCGGCATCGTCGTCTTCAACGGGTCGGCCAACGCCTTCACGATGCTGCTCGGCGTGCCGCCGGCGTCCGAATCCGATGAGACGCTCGGCGAGCGGGAGATCCGGCGGGTGCTGGCGCGCTCCGGCGAGGAGGGCGACATCGACCTCGCGGAGGTGACGATGATAGAGCGCGTCTTCGACCTCGACGACACCCCCGTCCGGGAGGTCATGGTTCCGCGACCGGACGTGGTGAGCGTGCCGGCCGACGCCACGCTCCCGGAACTCCGCGCTGCCATCGTCGAATCCGGGCACACGCGCTATCCGGTCGTCGAGGCCGACGACGCCAGTCAAGTCCTCGGGTTCGTCGACGCCAAGGACCTGTTGCGCGCGGACGAAGTAGGGGAGACGGACGCGACCGCCGGCGACATCGCCCGCGAGATACTCATCGTCCCCGAGACGACGGCCATCAACGACCTCCTCCTCCAGTTCCGGGGCGAACACCAGCAGATGGCCGCCGTCATCGACGAGTGGGGATCGCTCGAAGGCATCGCGACGGTCGAGGACGTCGTCGAGGCCGTCGTCGGCGACCTCCGCGACGAGTTCGACACCGACGAGGGCGAACCCTCGGTTCGCCGGCGCGGCGAGGGTGAGTTCGACGTCGACGGCGGCGTCTCTATCGGGGAGGTGAACGACACCGTCGGCGCCGACTTCGAACACGAGTCGGTCGGAACCATCGGCGGGCTGGTTCTCAGCCACCTCGACCGCGCGCCGGAGCCCGGCGATAGCGTCGAGATAGCCGGGCACATCATCGAGGTAACCGGCGTCGACGGCGCCCGGATTTCGTCGGTGCGGATACACGAGGAACCGGACGGGTCGGACGAGGAGTAAGAGCGGTCCCGTCAGTTAATCGTCCGGTTCAGGAACTGTGCGATGGGTTCGGGCCCTGCCGGTGGCTTGCCTTCGACGAGCGTCCGTAGCTCGCCGTCCTCGGCGTGGCTGGTTTCGTAGAGCGACTGCGCGGGCCGAGGCTCGACCGTTAAGAGGTCCATCGCCGTCCGCTCGGAGTCTATCTCCTCGACGTCCTCGACCCAGACGTGGTTCATGTCGTGGAGTTCGTAGAGGACGGCGTCGACGCCGGCCTCGTCCAGCGCGTCGAACATCCGGCGGCTCTGCTCGACGCTCACGACCTCGTCCTCGCGGCCGTGCATGAGGAGCATCGGCGGCGAGTCCGGGGAGACGTGCTCGGCGGGACTCGCCTGGGCGTAGCGCTCCGGGCGCTTGAACTCGGGCCCGCCCATCAACATAGGGATAAGCCCCTCCACGCCGTCGGCCGCGAGCGAGAAGTCAGCGGCGCCGTACCAGCTGACGACAGCCTGGACCGCCCCGGACTCCTCCGGAGCGACCGTCTTTTCGAGGTTGCCGAAGGCGCTCCCGAACTCCTCGACGTCGCCGACGACACCTGCCAGCAGGGCGAGGTGGCCGCCGGCTGAGGAGCCCCAGACGGCGACGTCCTCGGCGTCGTAGCCGTACTCGTCGGCGTTCGCGCGGAGCCACCTGATGCCCGCTTTCACGTCGACGAAGTGGTCGGGGAACGTTCCCCTCGGCGTGGGGTTCTCGGGGTCGTACATCTCTTCGGGGTCCGTGCCCTCGGGTGCCTCCTGCAACCGGTAGCTCACGCTGGCGACGGCACAGCCGAACTCGGCCGCGTAGCGTTCGGGCTCGGGGACGTTCTTTCGGGTTTCGGCGACCCAGCCGCCGCCGTGGACGTAGACGACGAGGGGCGGGTTCCCCTCGGGGAGGTAGAGGTCCAGTTTCATCGCGCCGGCCTCGCGCTCGGCGTAGGTGATGCCCTCGTGGACGGTTACGTCGTCGGCAGTCGTCATACAGCGAGGCGGACGCGACGGAACATAGAACTACGCCCTCCGGAATCGAATCTATCATAAACGTTCACGAAAGACTTTTGGGCGGTCGAAAGTATGGTATCGTATGCCACACGCAGAAACCGGCTTCGAGCGGCTCAAATCCTACTACGACGCCGAGGAGCGTGTCTGTCCGACCTGCGGGTACGCCGAGGACGACGCCGAGTGGGACGTTATCGCCGAGCGGGGCGGCGTCCGGTACGAGCGGGCGTGTCCGAGTTGTGGCGTCGTTCACAGCCACGTCATCAACAGGGGCTAACCCGCCGGCTGTCGCCCCCGTATCAGACGCTTCCGGTTAGGTTCGCGACGAGTTCGATGCCGTCGGGAGTCACCCGTACCCGCCGGTTCGCGGCGACGTCCCGGAACGTCCGCTCCGTGCCGTCGGGCCAACTCACCCGGAGCGTCGCTCGCTCGGCGTCCCCGAGGCCGACGTGTTCGACCCGCGATTCCTGCGAGAGGAAGTCGGTGTTCGATGTCTGCAACACCACGCTCTCGCCGTTCTCGGAGGCGACTTCGACCGTCGCGCCGAGGGCGGTGGCCCCCTGTTCGTCGACGACGCGGAAGGCGAGCCCGTTTCCGCCGCCCGCCGTGTTCTCGTAGAGGACGGGACGCCCGCCGTGGGTTGCGATGACTACGTCGGGGTCACCGTCGTGGTCGTAGTCGAGCGTCGCCATCCCGCGGCCGTCGTGTTCGCCCATCCCGTGACGCGAGCGGTTCACGCGCTCGAAGCCGTCCTCCGTTCCTCGCCAGAGTTGCGGGAGCGTCCACTCCGGGTCGTCGGGGTCCAGTCGGGCCGACTTCTGTGTCGAGTGGAGGAGGTCGCGCTCGCCGTCCTCGTCGAAGTCGCTGAACGTCGCGGCCCACCCCCACCCGCCGTGGCGGACGCCGTAGCCGTCGGCGCGGTCCTCCAGCGTCCCGTTCCCCTGATTGATGAGAAGCGTGTTCCCCTTCGTCCGACTGGAGTGGATGACGTAGGTCATGAACCGCTCGAGGCGGTTGTAGCGCTCGCGGGACATCTCGCCCTGCGCCGACTCGAAGGGGAGATAGATATTCGTCACGAACACGTCGGGGCGGCCGTCACCGGTGACGTCGGCGACCTCCGAGGCCATCCCGTTCCGCGCCGTTGCCCCCCCGAGAAGCCGCTGGCTGAACGTCCCGTTCCCCTGATTGACGTAGACGGTGTCGTTGTTGTAGTCGTTCGCGACGTGGATGTCGGGGCGGCCGTCCCCGGTGAGGTCGACGAAACTGGCGGCGAGACTCCAGCGCGAGCCGGCGATGCCGGCGTCCTCGACGCGCTCGAAGTGCGCGCGCTCGCCCGTCCCCACGTTCTCGTAGAGGACGTTCTGGTTCCCGTTGTCCTCCTCGACGTGCTGGTACAGGGAGAAGTAGCCGGCGGGCTTTTTCGTCCGCCAGTTCCCCGACTGATAGACGAACAGGTCGGCGTCGCCGTCCCCGTCGTAGTCCGCGGCGGCCGCGCCGAGCGGGAAGGTGAGATTTCCGAGGCCGTAGTTGGTCCGCTCGAACGTGCCGTTCCGGTTGCGAAGGCTCACGACGTCGCCCTCCCGCGAGAACAACAGTAGATCCGTCCAGCCGTCGCCCTCGACGTCGACGAAGGAGGCGCTCTTGAACTCCCGCGAGAAGGCCGGGAAGGCCCCGGCGCGCTCGAACGCCCCGCCCGTGTTGTGATAGAGGACGGGCCGTTCGCCGCCGACGGCGAGGAGGTCGTCCCAGCCGTCGTTGTCCACGTCCGCGACGTAGATGCCGCTGTTCCCGTTCCCGGTTCCGAGGGGGGTGTACTTGTAGTCGAGGCCGGCCTCGGCCGTCCCGTTCTGGAACGTGAGTTGCTGTCCCGAGTCGGCCGGCGCGAACCCCCCGGCGGCCGCGAAGCCCCCCACCCCGAGGAGCACGAGGACGCCGACGGCGAGGAACTGCCGACGGGACACTCCGAGACCCATCATACGACCGGGAGCGCTCGCTGCGCCCGCGACGGCACGAGGTAGGTGCCTCGGTCGACGGTTTCGAGGTAGTCCACGATGCCGTGGTCCTCCGCGGGCACGTCGACGTCGTACTCCTCTACGTTCATCGCCGCGCGGGCGTCGACGAAGGCGTCGAACGTCCGCTGGACCGACGTGAAGTTGAAATCCGCGCCGTCGGGGACGTCGGTGGCGACCCCCTCCGAACGCCGGAGCATTCGGGGCTTGAACTCGTCGTCGCGGGCCCGCGCGACCTTCTGTGCGTGCCCGACGCGGCCGTATCGCTCGGCGTGTTCGGGGATGGACGCCACGTCCTCCTCGTCGATGCCGCTGTCGTTGCCCAGCCCCGACCCGGTCTCCCCGACCTCCTTGGGGTCGTGTGCCGGACAGAACATCTCGGCGGTTCGCTCCCCGTGGTCCTGTTCGTACCACCGTTCGAGGTCGATGTGGAGCCGCGAAGCCGCGAGCGTCGTCCCCCCGGCAAGCGGCCCCTCCGAGAGGGTCACCCCTTCCTCGCTCGGCAGCGAGTCGGTGAACCCGGACTTGAACCCCATCGACAGGGGCGCCTGCTCGGGAATTCCCTCGACGTCGAGTTCGTCCGCGGGGATTCCCTTTCCGGCGACACCCGTCCGCCGCTTCTCCCTGGAGAAGACCCCTTCGAGCGTCGCGTCGACCTCGACGCCGTTCACCGTCTCAGCTTCGCCGAACAGCGCCGCCTCCGCCGCGAGAACGACGGAGCCGATGTCGCTGGTCAACACGAGCAGGGCGTCGAAGCCGTCCGTCTTCGCCGGGTCCTCGCCGACGGCTTCCAGGACTTCCCGCGGGGGGACGAGCGATTCGGGGACCTCCCCGACGGCCTCGAAATAGCTGGGCGCGTAGCTCAACATCGAGAGGAGACCCCGGTTGAACGTCGCGCTCGGGTCGCCGCCGGTCCCCCACTGGAACGCCCGCTCCAGCGTCCGGAGGGAGTTCTCCACTCGTTCCCGTTCGTCGTCGGTCGGCGGCGTCGACCCGTCGTAGGAGAGGCCCAAGAGCACCTGTTGTTGGGAGGGGACGGTGTTCCCGTGGGCGTCGCGGACGAGGTAGTCGTTCCACTCGTGTTGGCCCTCCGGGAGCGAGTCCGGGCTCCCGCGCGGAAACTGGGGCCCGTCGTCGGTCGTCTCGGAATCCCCCAAGAGCGACTGTTCCCGCTCCATGCAGGCCGAGAGCGCCGCCGTCCCGCCGATGGCGACCGCCGACTTGACGAACGCCCGGCGGGGGATCCCCCGCGATGAGTCGGAAGGCATTACGTCTATTAATCATGTAGGTCACAAAGTTCTTTCCTCCCGGGTGACCGCCACGGCTTTACGAACCGCACCGGATTTGTCGTAGCATGTCTGAACGGGAGGACGAACCACTCGCGGACCTCGAATCGCGTTCGCCCAAGGACCTCGACGCCGAGGAACTCCGGGCCGCACTCACGTCCCCCGAACGGCTCGCCCGCCAGCGGGGCGCGCGCGCCTGCGCCCGACTGGCCGCCGAGGACCCCGAGGCGGTCCGACCGTATCTCTCGGAGTTGACCGAACTCCTCGTCGACGACAGTCTCGTCGCCGCCCAACAGGCGGCGAACGCGCTCATTCCGGTCGCCAAGGAGCGGCCGGGCCTTCTCGAGGACACCGTCGAAAACGTGCTCGCCTTCGCGGACACCGACCTCGGCGGCGACCGGGCCCGCGCGGCGACGATACTGGCCGACGTCGTCGTCGAGCGCCCGGAGCTCTGCGCGCCCCACGTCGATGACCTCGTTCGCCTGGTCGCCACCTCGGAGAGCGACCTCGAATCCCACGCCGGCGAAGCCTCGGACGACGCCATCGAGCGCGAGACGCTCCAGCGTCACGAGCGAAAGGAGTCCCGCGCCCGGGCGGTGGGGCGGGTCTCGCTTCTGAACGTCGTCGTCGCCGTCGCCGAGGAACACCCGGAGGCCGTCGTCGACGAGGTCGGCGAGCTCGTCACCCTTGTCGAAACTGACACCGACGGCTCAGTGGTCGCAGCGGCCCTCGACGCGCTCACGGCGGTTGGCGAGCACGACCCGGCGGCCATCGCGGACGCCGTCGACCCGGCATCGTCGTATCTAGACCACCCCGACGAGGCGCTTCGGGCGCGTGTGATTCGGATGCTCGGGGTGGCGGGCGACGAGGGTGCCGTCCCCGCGCTTCGCGAGGTCGCCGAGGGGGACGAAAACGAGGAAATCCGCTCACTCGCGGCCGATACCGCCGACTTTCTGGCGTCCTGAGGTTTCAGCTCCTCACTCGTCGTCCGTGGCGAAGTCGAAGTCGCCCTCCTCCATCCCCCGTTTCGCACAGTAGCGATAGAGCCCGGCGACCCCGAAGAAGCCGACGGCGAGGAGGACGATGTTGACGAGCGCGACGAACTGCGAGGGCGAACCTGGTTCAATAAAGGGGTAGGTAACGAGCGAGAGGACGCCCATCACGGCGAACACCGTCAACACGAGCGGCATCCGGCCCCGCATCGCGCAGGCCGCGTCGAGGAGTTTCGATTGGTTTGCCATGGCGTATCGTGATGTGGCCGTTCAAAGAAAGTTCGGACACCGACTCCCGGACCGACGGGGAATCAGTCCTCGATGGGGTCGGAGTCCCAGTAGTCGTGGTCGTCGAGGACGCGGAAGCACGCGGCCTCCTGTCCCCGTTCGCCGACCCCGTAGCGTTCGGGGGTCTCCTCGGCGCAGATATCCCGTGCCTCCGGACACCGCGTGTGGAAGCGACACCCGCTGGGCGGGTTGACCGGGTCCGGGATGTCGATCTTGCGCATCGGGGGTTCTTCCGGCTCCGTCCGGTGGCGTTCGAGCTTCGGCGTCGCCCACCGCAACACCTGCGTGTAGGGGTGTTTGGGGTCGTTGATGAGCTCCTGGGGATGGCCGATTTCGACCAGTTCGCCCAGGTACATCACGCCAATCTTGCCGTCCCCGTGCTCGGCGAAGTATCGGGCGTTGGAGAGGTCGTGGGAGATGAACACGTACGACGTGTCGAAGTCCTCCTGCAGGTCGAGCATCAGGTCCATCATCTCGACGCGCAGCGACACGTCGAGCGCGGAGATGGCCTCGTCCGCCAGAATCACGTCCGGGTTCATCAACAGCGCACGACAGAGGGCTACCCGCTGTTTCTCGCCGCCGCTCAGTTGGTGCGGGTAGCGGTCCGCGTACTCTCCGGCCGGGTTTATCCCGACGCGCTCCAAAAGCGAGTAGATGCGACTGCGGCGCTCCGAGAGGCCAGCGTCGGGGTTGGTGTGGCGTATCGGCTCGGAGAGGATGTCGACGATGCGCTGGTTCGGGTTCAGCGAACTCCCCGGGTCCTGGTGGATGATCTGCAGCGACGAGCGTATCTCCTCGAACGGAATGTCTCCCCTCCCGTCCTTCGCCTCCCAGATGTCGTGCCCGCGGTACGACACCGTCCCCGCCGTGGGGCGTTGCAACCCGATGGTCGTCTTCCCGAGGGTGGTCTTCCCGCAACCGCTCTCGCCGACGAGCGCGACGACGTCCTTCTCCTCGACGTCGAGGGAGACCCCGTCGACGGCGTGGACGACGTCCGGTTCATCGAAGTCGAAGAGGCCGGTCTCCTCCTCGAAGTGGACATCCACGTCGTCGAGAGAGACGAGCGCGTCGTCGCCCGACGGTTCGCGTCTGTTCCCGTCGCCGGCCCTGGTGTCACTCATCGTCGACACCTCCGTCGCTCGCCACCGCTCCGTCGTCGTCGCCGGCGAGGTGGAGGTCGATCTCCTCCTGGGCCTCCTCCCAGTGGTGACAGGCGGCGACGTGGTCCCCCTCGACGTCGTAGAAGGAGGGGTCTACCTCCTCGCACTCCTCGGTCGACAGCGGACAGCGCGGGTGGTACGAACAGCCCGACGGGACGTTGATGGGCGCCGGCTGGTCGCCGGGAATCGGCCGCATCTCCTCGAGGGGCGCTTCGATGTTCGGCGTCGCGTTCAACAGCGCCCGCGTGTAGGGGTGTCCGGAGTTGCCGACAACCTCGTCACGGGGGCCGACCTCCGCGAACTGGAACGCGTATATCACCGCCATCCTGTCCGCGAGGTCCGCCACGAGGGGGAGGTCGTGGGTGATGAACACCATCGTGAGGTTGTACTTCTGCTGGAGCTCGTGTAACAACATCAGGATGGAGCGTTGCATCAGCAGGTCCAGCGCGGCGGTCGGCTCGTCCATGATGAGGACCTCGGGTTCGAGAACGAGCGAGAGCGCGATGAGCGCGCGCTGTTGCATCCCCCCCGAGAGCTCGTGGGGGTAGACGTCGAACACCCGCTTGGGGTCGAGATACAGGTCCTCCAAGAGCTCGCGTGCGAACGACATGCCCTCCTCGACCGGCGCGTCGTGGGCCTTCAGCGTCTCGCGGAAGTGCTCCTCTATCTTCATGGTCGGGTTGAAGGAACTCATCGCCCCCTGGAACACCATCGAGACCTCCTCCCAGCGGAACTCCCTGAGTTCCTCGTCGTCGAGCGCGAGCACGTCTACCGGCTCGCCCTCGTCGGGATGATAGACGATTTTTCCCGAGAGCACACCGGGGTCGGGAATCGCGTCCATCATCGCCGAGGCGAACATCGACTTCCCGGAGCCCGACTCGCCGACGACGCCGAGCACTTCGGAACGCTCGACGTCGATGCTGGCGTGGTCGAGGACGTAGGACGTCCCGTCGTCGTAGGTGACGCTCGCGTCCCTGACCTCGATTATCGGGTCGTCGGTCCGTATCTTCGATTCCTGCTCCGTCGAGCCGTTCGTACTCACTTACATCACCTCCGTGAATCCGGTGTCTTCGTCGTCGTCTTCGACTGTCGATTCGGTCTCGCCGGCCATTCGGGTCCTGACTCTGGGGTTGAACACCCTGTCCAGCCCCTGGCCGAGTAGGATGAACCCGAAGGAGAGAAGCATGATTGCTAACATCGGGATGATGAGGTAGTACGCGTAGTCGACGTTGAACAGCGCGGCGCTGTTGTAGGCCAGGTTCAGCGTCACGCCCCAGTTCTGAATCTTGTAGGGGAGGACGCCGAGGAAGTAGAGGCCCACCGAGGCGAATATCGTGTAGCGGGCGGCGAACACCGCGTTCACCGTGACGTAGGGCATCAGGTTCGGGAGGACGTCCTTGAATATGATGCGCGGGGTGCTCGTTCCCATCGTCCGCGCGGCCTCGACGTAGTTGTTCTCGCGGATGGTGAGCACCTGCGAGCGCAACGAACGCCCCAGCCCGGCCCAGTAGTTGATGGTGATGATAACACCCACGAAGACCGGGTTCTCCGGGCTGAACGCCACCGCGAGCACGATGACGAGCGGCAGACCGGGAATCGCCATGAAGAAGTCCGAGACGGACATCAACACGCTGTCGACTGTCCCGCCCTTGTAACCGGAGACGGTGCCGACGAACACGGCGATGCCGGTCGCCCAGATGGCGCCGGCGGTGACCAGTATCAGGATGTACGGCGTCGAGTGGATCAACAGCGCCGCCAAGTCCGTTCCGGATTTCGTGGTTCCGAGGGGGTAGGCCAGACTCCCCCACGGCCACGGCTGCATCCACCGGGCGGCCTGGCTCGTCGCGGGGAAGCGCCACAGGTCGAGCAACGCGACGAGCGCGATGAGGACGTAAAAGAGCAGGATGAGAGAGCCCCACCGGGTTCGCGAGTCGTCCCACGCCACGAGCGCCGGCTTGTATATCCGCTCCTCGTATATCTCCTTGTAGCGGTCCCACCGGGAGATCTGGGTCGTGGTCTCTCCCCGCCAGTCGAACTGCCCCGACCCGCCGTCCGTCCGCGTCTCCGCGGACGGGTCGTCTTCAGTACGCTTCACCTTCATCACCCTGGCTGATGCGCGGGTCGATTCGGCTGTAGGTCAGGTCGGCGACGTAGACCCCAAGCACGAGGACGACCGTGATGACGAGGAAAGTCCCCATCATCAGCGGGTAGTCGTTCTGGTTCAGTGCCTGGAAGAGCCGGAGGCCTAGGCCCTGGTAGGTGAATATCTGTTCGAGAATGATGGTCCCCCCGAGCCGGAACCCGAGCAGGAGGAGGAAGCCGGTGTACATGGGGAGAATCGCGTTCCGACCGACGTATCTCGTCGCGATGCGGCTGTCGGAGAGCCCCCGGAGGCGGGCCACCTCGACGTAGTCCTCGCCGAGCACCTGAATGCTGTTCCCCCGCATCGCGAGCGCCTGTCCGCCGGCCGCACCCAGCGAGTACGCGGCTATCGGGAGCGCGGCGTGGCGGAGGACGCTGACGAGGTACGCGAGACTCCAGACGTTCTCGATGCTGTGGTCGTAGCGCCCGGAGGTCGGGAACCAGCCGAGGTTGTAGGCGAAGATGAAGAGGAGGATGACCGCGAGCACGTAGAAGGGAACCGAGAGCGCCCCCATCGAGAGGCCGGTGAAGAACTTATCGAAGCGCGAGCCCTCCCAGTACGCCTGTAGGGCTCCGATACTGATGCCGATGGCGAACACGAGGATCGTCGAGACCGTGACGACGAATATCGTCCACGGCGCCGCGTTTGCGACGACCTCGACGACGGGTTCGTCCAGCCGGATGGACACCCCGAGGTTACCCTGGACGAGCGCCCCCATGTAGTCGAGATACTGTTGCCACAGCGGCGCGTCGGGGCGGATGTTCTGGAGGTTCCGAATACGCTCTTCGACCTGCTCCGCCGGGAGCCCCTGTCGAAGCAACTGAATGCGTAGCTGTGTGAACGGCCCCCCCGGGAGGAGCCGGATGAGTCCGAACGAGAGCGTCGCGACGGCCCATATCGTCACGAACACCCTCGCGGTTCGTTTGGTCAGATAGTTTAACATGCGTGTGTGGTGTTGAATGACTGGTCGAACGGTACTGGAGGGAACCGGCCGAAGGCGTTAGTTCCCCGTCGCGGTCAGGCTACCCTTCCGCGGGAGCCAGTGCTGGGGCCACTTGACCTGGCGGTCCTTGTGGTCCTCGTCGACGACGTCCCACGTGTCGTTGTCAGTGAGCCAGGACTGCTCGAACTTGGAGACGAGGCTCAACATCGGCAGGTCGTGGTTGTTGTGCCACGCGGCGCGGCGCACCTTCTCGGTGGTTTCGCTCTCGCTCGGCGTCGTCGAGATGGAGCGGACCAGTTCGGTCGGGTTGAGAGTCATCGTCCCGGAGCCCTCGTAGGCGGGAACCGTCCGTTCCCCCTCGGGCCAGTTGTGGCCGCCGTTGATGGCGGTCGCGACGAGTTGGTGGCGGAGCGGGAAGTACGGGAACGACGAACGGGCTCCGCCGGGGAGCCAGTACATCGCGCCGAGCTGGAAGTTGCTGTTGGAGAAGCGGGTCGTCCAGTTGTTCGGCGGGACCGTCGAGACCGAGAGGTCGAACCCGAAGCTGTTCAGTTGGTCGACGATGGTGTTGGTCATCGTCGTGAAGTCAGTCCAGCCCGCCGGCGAGAGGTAGTCCGCGGTGACGGCGTTTCCGTCCCCGTCCTCCCAGGTGCCGCCGTTCTTCGAGAAGCCGGCCTCCTCCATGAGGTCCGCGGCTTGGTCGGTCTGACTCGCGCCGACGCCGTAGCCTTCGAAGTCGCTGAAGCGGTCGCCCAGCCAGGCTTCCTGGTCCTTCGGGGCGATGCCGCAGAGCTTCTCGGAGGGGAACTTCGTCCGGGGGCCGCCGTTCGCGACCATCTCCTCCCTGTTGATGACGTGCGCGATGGCCTGACGGACCTCGCGCTGGCCGAAGATGGAGTCGTCGTGGTTGAACACCATCCCGTAGCCCCACTTTGCGGGGATGTTCACCTCCTCGATCTCGTCGGGGAAGGTCTCGACCGTTCCCGGCGGGACGAACAGGCTGGTCGATCCGTGGAGCTCGCCGGACGCGAGGCCCTGCTGGATGGCCGTGTTGCTCGTCCGGTAGAGGACGCGCATCGTCTGGAAGTTGACGTTCTGCGCGTTGTAGTAGCTCTCGCTCCGGGTGAAGTTGAACTCCTGGGCGTTCTTCGCGTCGAGTTTCCAGGGGCCGTTCCCGATGGGGTCGTTCCACTTGAACGACTGCACCTCCGAGGCCGGTTGGTCGACGAAGCGCTCGAACTCCGTCGCGGGGTAGCGCATGAAGAGGCTCGCGATGGCGAACTTGATGATGTTGGGATTCGACTCCTGGCTCAGCGTGGCCTCCATCGTCTTCTCGTTGACCACGTTGATGGAGTCGGTGAAGTCCCACACTGTGGAGCCGATCTTCTCCAGAATCCGCCACTGGACCTCCATGTCCTCCGTGGTGACGTCGCTGCCGTCCTCCCACGTGAGGTCGTCGCGAATCGTCATCGTGACCGTCGTCCCGTCGATGCTCCAGTCCTCCAGCGCGGCCAGTTCGAACTCGCTCTCCTTGAAGTTCCACGCCGCGTAGCGCTCGTGGATCATCCGGCCCGCGTTCCAACTGTACGTCTGGGAGTTCGCGGAGTTGAAGTGCGTGTCGTTCGGGTTGTCCTGCCCGGAGTTCTTGAACCCGACGTCGTACACTTGGTCGCTCCCGCTCCCGCCACCGTCTCCGCCGCCGCCGTCCCCGCCACACCCTGCGAGGGCTGCGGCCCCGGTAACTCCCGCGAGTTCCAGGAACCGGCGACGGTCGACGGCGTCGGCGTAATCTTCGGCATTAGGTGCCATGGTACAGAGCAACGTTTTTTGCCCGTGCATTAAATGTATCGGACAACCATTATATTACTGATTTTAGAAATAGTTGCCGAGGTTGCTAGATAGGGGGATAATGGTGGAGTAAAGTGACCGTATGGGATAGGAAAATGAGAAAAATAACCCGACACAGAATATCGTGACTCACACGTCCGCGGACTGGCCCCGAAGCGGGCCCTCTCCGGCACGACGTGTATGAAAGCCGGACGCGCGCCACGCGAGAACGCCCGCGACGTCGGCGTCGAGGACCACGTCAACCCTGTTCGGAGACATATACCCGGGTTCAGTGGCGATACCGAAACAAAACTGGCTTTCCACGAATGTTCGTTTCGCCCCCACTCATGCCGTCCGAACCCCCCGAACGTCCATCCGTCGGGCGACGAGAGGGACACGTTTAAGTACGTGAGTGTCCTCATTCTGGGTACAATGTCGTCTCACGACGACCCCGGTGCGAGTCCGGGGGAACGAGTTCTTCCAGGGCACACTAGCCCGTAGAACCTCCGAGATAGATACGGTACGAGTTTTCGACACCACGCTCCGCGACGGGGAGCAGTCGCCGCGCACCTCCTTTAGCTACGACGACAAAATGGAGATAGCGGCGGCCTTGGACGAGATGAATACCCACGTCATCGAGGCCGGTTTCCCCGTCAACTCCGACGCGGAGTTCGAAGCGGTGCGCGACATCGCCGCGCGGACCGACACCACGGTCTGCGGGCTGGCGCGCGTCGTGGAGAAGGACATCGAGGCCGCCCTCGACTCGGGCGTCGGGATGGTTCACGTGTTCGCGTCCACCAGCGACATCCAGCTGGAGGACTCGATGCACGCCACCCGCGAGGAGGTCCTCGAACGGTCTATCGAGGCCGTCGAGCGTGTGAAAGAGGCGGGCGTCGAGTGTATGTTCTCGCCGATGGACGCCACCCGGACGGACTACGACTTCCTGATGGAAGTGGTAGACGGCGTCTCAGAGGCGGGCACGGACTGGATCAACATCCCCGACACGTGCGGGGTCGCCACGCCCACCCGCTTCGGCAACCTCATCGCCGACATCAGCGAGCGCACCGACGCGCGCATCGACGTGCACACCCACGACGACTTCGGGCTCGCGAGCGCCAACGCCATCGCAGGCTTCGAGAACGGCGCCGACCAGGCCCAGGTGAGCGTCAACGGCATCGGCGAGCGCGCCGGCAACGCCGCCTACGAGGAGGTCGTCATGGCCGCCGAGTCGCTCTACGGCGTGGACACGGGCATCGACACCACGCGAATCACGGGTCTGGCCCGGATGGTCGAGGAGAAATCCGACATACAGGTGCCCCCGAACAAGCCCATCATCGGGCGCAACGCCTTCTCCCACGAGTCGGGTATCCACGCGGCGGGCGTCATCGAGAACTCATCGACCTTCGAACCCGGCGTGATGACGCCGGAGATGGTCGGCGCCTCCCGCGAGTTGGTGCTTGGCAAGCACACCGGCACCCACTCGGTCCGCGAGCGCCTGACCGACGCCGGCTTCGACCCCACCGACGACGAAGTGCGGGAGGTCACCCGGCGGGTAAAGGACTACGGCGCGGAGAAGAACCGCGTCACGATGGACGACCTCGAACGCTTCGCCCGCGAGGTGGGCGTCGAGCGCGTCGAGGAGGTCCGGGCGTAGGCCCATGTCCCACGCTCGGGTTCGACGAACCGGACAGCCCCGGTATTCGCCCGGTTTGAACCACCGGTCGTACCCGTGGGCCCCCTTGTCGCACAAGTTTTATACTCCGGGGAGTTCTCATTCCGAGTTGAATGCGACAGTCGCGTCCACACGCCGTGTCCGGTATCGCGACCGTCGAGCCCGTAGTAGGGGCCTGAGCCCCGCATACCCCATTCTCCCTGACCGTCCGAACGCCCCGCAGTCGAGACTACAGATGACACCACACACAGGATGAGCGAAACACCAGACCAGAAGTTCCCGGAGGAACAGTGGGACGAAGAACAGCAAGAGGAGGAGGCCATCTCCACGGGCGCCGAGTCCGTCGTGGGCGCCCTCGAAAACGTCGGCGTCGAGGTCCTCTTCGGCGTGCAGGGCGGGGCCATCATGCCCGTGTACGACGCCCTCTACGACTCGGAGATGACCCACGTGACGATGGCCCACGAACAGGGCGCCGCGCACGCCGCCGACGCCTACGGCATTGTCTCCGGTAACCCCGGGGTGTGTCTCGCCACCTCCGGTCCCGGCGCGACGAACCTCGTCACGGGTATCGCCGACGCATCGATGGACTCCGACCCGATGATCGCGCTAACGGGTCAGGTCCCGACCGACCTGGTCGGCAATGACGCGTTCCAGGAGACCGACACGACGGGCGTGACCCGACCGATCACGAAGGAGAACTACTTCGCCGAGGACGCCGACACCGTCGGCGACGAGGTCGGCACGGCGTTCCAGCTCGCCAAGCGCGGCCGGCAGGGCCCGACGCTCGTCGACCTGCCCAAGGACATCACGCAGGGCGGGACGAACGTCTCCCCCGGCACGGGCGAACTCCCCGACACGTACAACCCCGCGGAGGAGGCCGAGGAGGAGAACGTCGAGGCGGCCGCGGCGGCGCTCGAAGCCGCGGAGAAGCCCGTCATCCTCGCCGGCGGCGGCGTCATCAAGGGTGAGGCCAGCGACGAGCTCCGCAGTTTCGCCCGCGAGCACGACATCCCGGTCGTCACGACGATGCCCGGTATCGGCTGTTTCCCCGAGGACGACGAGCTCTGCCTCTCGTGGGCCGGCATGCACGGGACAGGCTACGCGAACATGGCCGTCACACACACCGACCTGCTGTTGGCCATCGGGACGCGCTTCGACGACCGGCTGACGGGGGGCGTCGACACGTTCGCGCCCGAGGCCGAAATCGCGCACGTCGACATCGACCCCGCGGAGATATCGAAGAACGTCCACGCGGACTACCCGCTCATCGGTGACGCCGAGCGCGTCCTCGAACAGCTGGACGACGCCATCGCGCACTCTCCGGACTCCCGCGAGTGGGTCGAGCAGTGCCAGATATGGACGGAGGAGTACCCGATGGACTACAGGACGCCCGACGACGAACCCCTCAAGCCGCAGTTCGTCGTCGAGGCGCTCGACGAGGCCACGGCGGACGACACAATCGTCACGACCGGCGTCGGCCAACACCAGATGTGGGCCTCCCAGTACTGGACATTTAGGGAGCCCCGCACGTGGGTCTCTTCCCATGGGTTGGGCACGATGGGGTACGGACTCCCCGCCGCCATCGGCGCCCGCTTCGCCGCGGACGACGACCAGTCGGTCGTCTGCTTCGAGGGCGACGGCTCCTTCCTGATGACGCTTCAGGGGCTGGCGGTCGCGGTCCGCGAGAACCTCGACATCACCGTGGCGGTTCTCAACAACGAGTACGTGGGGATGGTCCGCCAGTGGCAGGACGGCTTCTTCGAGGGCCGGCGGATGGCCTCGGAGTACTCGTGGTGTCCCGACTTCGCGCGCCTCGCGGATGCGTTCGGCGCGAGCGGCTTTACGGTGGACGACTACGACGGCGTCGCCGATGCGGTCGAGGGGGCCCTCGACTACGATGGCCCCTCCGTGATTGACTTCCACATCGACCCCGAGGAGAACGTCTTCCCGATGGTTCCCTCGGGCGGTGCGAACGGACAGTTCGCGATGAACAACGACCAACTGGAGGAACTATAATGGCTGGAGGACTCGAAGGACCCGGACCGAACGAGCGCCCGCACCCCGAGGGGCGGCGAAACGAGCAGGGCATCCGCATCGACCCGGCCGCGCAGGCGGAGGTGGCGACGGAGCGCGCGGTGCTCTCCGCCCTGGTCGAACACGAACCCGGCGTGCTCGCGGAGGTCTCCGGCCTCTTCAGCCGCCGGCAGTTCAACATCGAGAGCCTCTCGGTCGGCCCGACCGAGAACGAGGGCCGCGCGCGAATCACCCTCGTCATCGAGGAGCCCGAGACGGGCGTCGAACAGGCGAAAAAGCAACTGGAGAAACTCATCCCGGTGGTCTCGGTGACCGAACTCGACGGCGAGGACGCGGTCGCCCGCGAGATGGCGGTCGTGAAGGTCGGCGCCGACGACCCCGACAAGGTGCAGGCGGTGACGGAGATGCACGACGGGAAGGTCGTCGACACCTCCCCCGAGACCATCACGGTCGAGCTCACGGGCCCCGAGCGCGAGATCGACTCCGCGCTGGAGACTTTCGAGCGCTTTACGGTCCGTGAAATCGTCCGAACGGGCACGGCCGCGCTGGCACGCGGACCTCAGGAGACACGATAATGAGCGAAGACGAATTTACAATCCCGGTTTACTATCAGAGCGACGCGGACCAGTCCCATCTCGACGACCAGACGGTAGCCGTCCTCGGCTACGGTAGCCAGGGCCACGCCCACTCGCTGAACCTCCACGAGAGCGGGGTCGACGTGGTCGTCGGCCTGCGCGAGGATTCGTCCTCCCGCGAGGAGGCCGAGGCCGAGGGGCTCACCGTGAAGGACCCCCTCGAAGCGACTCACGAGGGCGACATCATCATGTTCCTCGTCCCGGACACCGTCCAGCCGACGGTGTACGAGGCCGTCTCGCCCGGCATCGAGGCCGGCGACACGGTCCTGTTCGCGCACGGGTTCAACATCCACTACAACCAGATCGAACCCCAGGCGGACGTGGACGTGGCGATGGTCGCCCCCAAGTCCCCCGGGCACCTCGTCCGGCGGAACTACGTCAACGACACCGGCACGCCCGCGCTCATCGCCATCGAGCAGGACGTCTCCGGCGAGACGAAGGAGCTCGCGCTCGCCTACGCCGACGCGCTGGGCTGTGCGCGCGCCGGCGTCATCGAGACGACCTTCCAGGAGGAGGTCGAGTCCGACCTCTTCGGCGAGCAGGCCGTCCTCTGTGGCGGCGTCACGGCGCTCGTGAAACACGGCTTCGAGACGCTCGTGGACAACGGATACGCGCCCGAGATGGCGTACTTCGAGTGTCTGAACGAGCTCAAACTCATCGTCGACCTGATGTACGAGGGCGGGCTCTCCGAGATGTGGCACTCCGTCTCCGACACCGCGGAGTACGGCGGCCTCACGCAGGGCGAGCGCATCCTCGGCGACGAGGTCCGCGAGAACATGGAAGAAGTGCTCGAGGAGGTCCAGAACGGCGAGTTCGCCCGCGAGTGGATCACCGAGAACCAGGCGGGCCGGCCCTCCTACCACCAGTTGGTGGAAGCCGAGGAGAACCACCAAGTCGAGGACGTGGGCGAGCGCTTGCGCGCCCTGTTCTCCTGGTCCGAGGAACAGGCGGTATCCGCTGACGACTAACACATGAGTGAAGGCACGCTGTACGACAAGGTGTGGGACGCACACGAGGTAACGACGCTGCCGACGGGACAGACACAGCTGTTCGTCGGCCTCCACCTCATCCACGAGGTCACCAGCCCGCAGGCCTTCGGGATGCTCCGCGAGCGCGATATCGACGTCGCCTACCCCGAGTTAACCCACGCGACGGTCGACCACATCGTCCCCACGGACGACCGCTCGCGTCCCTTCAAGAACGACGCCGCCGAGCGCATGATGGCGGAGTTGGAGGACAACGTCCGCGAGGCGGGCATCGAGTTCGACGACCCCACCACGGGGAACCAGGGCATCGTCCACGTCATCGGCCCGGAGCAGGGGATTACCCAGCCCGGCAAGACCATCGTCTGCGGCGATTCGCACACGTCCACGCACGGCGCCTTCGGCGCCATCGCGTTCGGTATCGGCACCTCGCAGATTCGCGACGTGCTGGCGACCCAGTGTATCGCCATGGAGAAACAGAAGGTCCGACGCATCGAGGTCGAGGGCGAACTCGGCCCCGGCGTCGGAGCGAAGGACGTCATCCTCGAGATAATCCGCCGGCTCGGAACCGACGGCGGCGTCGGATACGTCTACGAGTACGCCGGCGAGGCCATCGAGAACCTGGGGATGGAGGGTCGGATGTCCATCTGTAACATGTCCATCGAGGGCGGCGCCCGCGCGGGCTACGTCAACCCCGACGAGACAACCTACGAGTGGCTCGCGGACACCGACGAGTTCGCCGACCAGCCCGAGAAGTTCGCCGAACACAAGGAGTACTGGGAGTCGATCCGCTCCGAGGAGGACGCCGAGTACGACGACGTCGTCACCATCGACGGCTCCGAGCTCGAACCCGTCGTCACCTGGGGGACTACCCCGGGCCAGGGCATCGGCATCACGGATCCGATCCCGGACCCCGAGGAGATGGAATCCGGCGACGCGGACGTCGCGCGCCGCGCCCAGAAGCACATGCGAGTCGAACCCGGCGAGACGATGGCGGGCTACGATATCGACGTCGCTTTCCTCGGTTCCTGTACGAACGCCCGACTGCCCGACCTCCGCGCGGCCGCCGAGGTCGTCGAGGGGCGCGAGGTCGCCGACGACGTGCGCGCCTTCGTCGTTCCCGGCAGCCAGCGCGTGAAGGCCGCCGCCGAGGCGGAGGGTCTGGACGAGGTGTTCACGGAGGCCGGCTTTGACTGGCGCGACGCCGGCTGTTCGATGTGTCTGGGTATGAACGACGACCAACTGGAGGGCGACGAGGCCTGTGCGTCCTCGTCGAACCGGAACTTCGTCGGCCGACAGGGCTCGAAGGACGGCCGAACCGTCCTGATGAACCCGCGGATGGTCGCCGCCGCGGCGGTCACCGGCGAAGTGACTGACGTGCGCGAACTGAAGGGGGTGAGCCTCGCATGAGTGACGTGAGCGAGGGACCCGCGGACACCGTCGAAGAAGTGACCGGCACGGGCATCCCCGTCCGTGGCAACGACATCGACACCGACCAGATCATCCCGGCGCGCTTCATGAAGGTCGTCACCTTCGACGGCCTCGGTCAGTACTCCTTCTTCGACCAGCGATTCACGGAGGAGGACGAGGAGAAGGACCATCCGTTCAACGAGGAGCGCTTCCAAGGCGCGAACGTTCTGGTGGTGAACTCGAACTTCGGGTGCGGTTCCTCGCGCGAGCACGCTCCACAGGCGCTGATGCGCTGGGGAATCGACGCCATCATCGGCGAGTCCTTCGCGGAAATCTTCGCGGGCAACTGTCTCGCGCTGGGTATTCCGACGCTGACCGCCGACCACGAGTCCATCAACGCGCTCCAGCAGTGGGTGGACAACCACCCCGACGAGGAACTGCACGTCGACGTCGTGCGCGAGACCGTCGAGTACGACGACACCGAGATGAGCGCGAACGTGGACAAGGCCCAGCACAAGGCCCTCGTCGAGGGCGTCTGGGACACCACGGCGCTGATGAAGGCGAACGCGAACGCCGTCCGCGAGACGGCCGAATCGCTCGTCTACGTCGCGGACGACGAGATTCCCGACGTGGAGTCCGCCGATGACTGAGGAGATCGCAGTCATCCCCGGCGACGGCATCGGCGCGGAGGTCGTCCCCGAAGCGGTGCGTGTCCTCGAAGCCGTCGGCGACTTCGACTTCGCCTACGGCGACGCGGGCGACGAAGTGAAAGACGAGACGGGCGAGGCGCTCCCCCAGGAGACGTACGACCTGGCGGCGAACGCTGACGCCACCCTCTTCGGGGCGGCCGGGGAGACGGCCGCGGACGTGATTCTTCCCCTGCGCACGGCGGTCGACTCCTTCGTGAACGTCCGCCCCGCGAAGGCGTACCCCGGCGTGGACGCGCTCCGCGAGGACACCGACCTGGTGATTCTGCGGGAGAACACCGAAGGGGTGTACGCGGGCCACGAGGACCGTCTCACGGAGGACGTCTCGACGCTCACCCGTGTCATCACCCAGACCGCCTCCGAGCGACTTGCGGAGTACGCCTGCGAGTACGTCGCCGAGCGCGACGTTGACGGGTTCACTATCGGGCACAAGGCCAACGTGATGCGCGAAACCGACGGGTTGTTCCGCGACTCCGTCAAAGGCGTCGCCGACGACAACGGCGTCCGCACGGACGAAGTGCTGATGGACGCGCTCGCGACACACCTCTGTCTGGACCCGACCCAATATGATGTAATCGTCTGTCCGAACCTGGCTGGCGACGTGATTTCGGACCTGACCGCGGGTCTCGTGGGCGGCCTCGGCCTCCTACCGAGCGCCAACGTCGGCCCCGAGCGCGCGCTGTTCGAACCGGTCCACGGCACCGCGCCGGACATCGCCGGCGAGGGCGTCGCCAATCCGAGCGCGACGCTCCTCTCGACGGCGATGCTCCTGGAGTACCTAGGCTACGACGACGAGGGCGCGAACGTCCGGGACGCGGTCGAAGCGACCATCGAGGAGGGTCCCCGGACGCCCGACCTCGGCGGCGACGCGAGCACGGAGGAAGTGACGGACGCCGTGCTCGGCCGGCTGTAGTTACGAATCGAGGAGTTCGGCGCCGCTCCCGACTTCGGTCTGGAACGCCCGGGCCTCGATTCCTTGCTCCGCGAAGGCGCCGACCATCGCGGCCGCGACCTCGCGACGCGCGTCCGGCGATTCGGGGACCGCGAGCACGGACGGCCCGGAGCCCGAAACCGTGACGCCCGTGGCGCCCGCCTCGCTCGCGGCCCTGACGACCGTGTCGTAGCCGTCGATGAGCTCCGCGCGGGCGGGCGTGACGACGCCGTCGTTCATGCCGGCGCCGACCAGTTCGGGGTCGCCGCGGTGCATGCCGGTGACGAGGGTCGCCGCGCTCCCAACCACGTCGGTGACGGCGTCCAGTCCGACGCGCTCGGGAATCACGTCGCGAGCGTCGCGGGTCGAAACGACCGACTCGGGGAGGCAGGCGACGAGCGGCAATTCGACGTCGGTGTGCATCACCCGTTCCTCGGTGACGACGGTGAACCCACCCAGAATGGAGGGCGCGACGTTGTCGGCGTGGGCGTCGCCGGAGACGGCGGCCTCGCCCTCCGCCGCGACGCGGACCAGTTCCTCGTCGCTTCGCCCTCGGTCGTAGAGTTCGTTCAGCGCGACTGCGGTGGCGGCGGCGCTCGCGGCCGATGACCCCATCCCGGACGCGGGGCGGACGCCCTTGTCGATGCGGATGTGGGCCGGCGCGTTGAGTTCCTGGGCGACCACGCCGGCGGTGTTCTTCGCGGGGTCGGTGGGGATGTACTGGCTACCGACGCCCGTGATTTCGATGGTCGTGCGCTCGGCGCGCTCGACGCGGACCACGTCCGCGGGCCGGTCGAGGGCGACGCCGAACACGTCGAACCCGCTCCCGAGGTTCGCGCTGGTGGCCGGCGCACGGACCGTCAACATGCCCCCTCATACCGGTACCCCGGGTAAAAGCGTGGCGAACGCCGAGACAGAAGGGACTTACCGGGGGCTTTCGCAGGTATCGTATGATTGCCATCGTCGGGGGCGGCATCGCCGGGCTGGCGGCGGCCCACCGCCTCCAGGGCCACGGCCACGAGGTACAGGTCTTCGAGGCGAGCGAGGAAGTCGGCGGGTTGGCGGCGGTGTACGAGACGGCCGGCGACCGCATCGAGAAGTTCTATCACCACCTCTCCGCGAGCGAGGACACTATCGTCGAGCTTATCGACGAGTTGGGGTTGGGCGACGACTTGGAGTGGCCCATCGGGAAGAACGCCTACTACGTCGACGGGACGGTCCACCCGCTGGACAAGCCGTGGGAGATTCTCGCCTACCCGCATCTGAGCCTCTACGACAAGTTCCGGCTGGGGATGTTGATGCTCGAAGTCGACGTCCGCGGCGGAATCCCCTCTTTCGACACCTACGACGATTTAAAAGAATTCGAACAGGTACCCATCAAGGAGTTCCTGTTGGACCACACGACGAGGGGGGTGTACGAGAACTTCTGGGAGCCCCTCCTGGAGGCGAAGTTCGGGAGCCGGATGGAGGAGGTCTCCGCGGCGTGGCTGTTGGGCCGAATCAAGTTCCGGGGCGAGCGCGACCTCCTGCGGGGTGAGCCGCTGGGCTACTTGCAGGGTGGCTTCGGCCGCCTGCTGGACGAACTTCTGGCGGCCGTTGGCCGCGAGAACGTCACGACCGGCGCCCGCGTGACGGGGCTCTCCGGGAGCCCGGTCGAGTCGGTGACCGTCGAGACTGAGGACGGGACCGAGAACTACGATGCCGATTCCGTCGTCGTGGCGGCGATGCCCAACGTCCTGGAGGAACTCACCGGATACGAGTGCGACATCGACTTCCAGGGGACGGTCTGTTCGGTGATTTCGATGGACCGCCAGCTTACGGACACCTACTGGCTGAACATCGCGGAGGAGGCGCCCTTCGGCGCGCTCATCGAGCACACGAACTTCATCGGCGAGGAGCAGTACGGCGGCGAACACCTCCTCTACGTTCCTCGATATATCCAGTCGCCCGACGAGGACGTGTGGGGGATGAGCGACGAAGAAGTCGAGGACCTGTGGTTGGAAGGAATAGAGAATCTCTTCCCCGAGTTCTCCCGGGACCACGTCAACTGGATCAAAACGTCGCGAAACCCGCGGACGGCGCCCGTCTACGAGCGCGGCTATCTGGATATGGTCGTCCCCTACGACCTCGCGACGGAGGGCTACGAGGGGGTGTACTACGCCGGGATGGCCTCGATGGCCCAGTACCCCGAACGCTCGCTCAACGGCGGTATCGAGGCCGGCTACTCCTGTGCGGACCTCATCGCCGGGGAGGAACCCGACTACGGACCCGATATCTCCTAGGCCTCGATTACTTTCTCCGCGACGGCTTCGAGCGGATATATACTGAGCGCGAGAACGGCTACGCCGCCGAATCGGCTTGGTCAGCCTCGTCGGCTGGTTTCACGTTCCCCTCGGCGTCCTCGACGTACGTGTCGTCCTCGAAGCCGCCCTCGGCGTTGACCGCCTCGCCGCCCTCCCCCTCGGGAGCGTCGGGGAGGCCGTTCTCGGGGGTGAACTCGCCCAGCGGGCGTTCGACGGTGATGTCGTGGTCCGCGAAGAAGCCCGCGTAGCGTTCCTCGTGGTCATCGATCTCCTCCGGCGGGAACTCCATCATCTCGAACCAGCCGTGCGCGTAGAAATCGAAGTTGGCGATGACGTGGGTGATTTCCCTCGCTTCGGCCTCGGGGTAGCCCGCGTCGAGGGCCGCGAGGTAGACGTCCATCGAGGCGTCGAAGAAGGCCTCCAAATGCTCGCGGCGGGCCTCCCGCTCGGATTCGGGCGCCTCGTCGAGGAAGTAGCCCGTGTGGAGGTCGACCAGCTTCCCCCGGACGACCGCGCCGGCGCCCGGTAGTTCGAGGGCCTGTTTGGCCGCGAAGTGGGTGACGGTCTGTTTGATTTTCACATTCGGGGTTTGGCGTTGTACCTCCGTAAACGTCTCGCAAAAACAGCCGCGGATAGCAACCACTTTCAAGGCCGGCTTCCAACTGCGCGTATGGCCGATTCGTACGTCATCCTCGGCGACGGTATCGCCGGCTCCTCCGCCGCCGAGTCCCTCCGGGAAGAGGCCCCCGAGGCGGACATCACGGTCGTGACCGACGAGGGCGAACCCCTCTACAACCGTATCCTCATCAAGGAGTTCTCGAAGGGCAAACTCCCTGAAGCCCCGATTTCCATCCACTCGCCCGACTGGTACGACGAGCGCGACATCGACCTCCAGCTCAACACGCTCGTCACCGAGGTCGATGTCGAGAACAACACGCTTCACACTCACGAGGGCGAGGAGATGGGGTACGACAAGCTCCTCATCGCCACCGGCGGGACGCCCAACCACATGGGCCGCTTCGGCGTCGAGAACGCCGACGCCGACGGAATCCACCACTTCTGGACGTTCCAGGACGCCCGGGCCATCCGCGAGACGGCCGAGGACGCCGACACCGGGGTTATCGTCGGTGCGGGCCTGCTGGGCATCGACCTCGCGGCCATCTGTGGCGCCCAGGACATCGACGCGAAGTACCTGATGCGCGGCGACCGCTGGTGGCGCTACGCCCTCTCGGCCGAGGGCGCCGAAATCATGCACCAGGCGATGCGCGACGTGGGCGTCGAGCCGGTCTTCGACGCCGGTACGGACCACTTCGAGGTGGACGACGACGGCCACGTCGAGGCCGCCGTCACCCCCGAGGGCGAGCGCTACCCCGCCGACTTCGCGGGCGTCGCCATCGGCCTCGACTTCAACGTCGAGTTCCTGCAGGGAACCGGCATCGAGTGCGACACGTCCGACGGAATCGTCGTGGACGAGTACATGTTCACGGGTGTGCCCGACATCTACGCGGCCGGCGACATCACGGCGTTCCACGACACCATCACCGACGAGCGCCAGCAGAACGGCTCATGGGGCTCCGCGAAACAGCAGGGCGACCTCGCGGGCCGCCAGATGGCCGCGGACGCCGACCCCGCCGAGGGCGGGCGCTCCGACGGCGAGGACGACCGCGGCGAACCGTTCCGCTGGGTCTCCTCCTACTCGATCACCCACTTCGACTTCCCGTTCCTCTCCTTCGGCTTCCCCACCATTGGGGACGACGAGGCCGAGCGGAAGTACTCGGAGAACGAGTGGCGCCGCCTCGCCTTCAAGGACGGCAAAATCGTTGGCGGCGTGCTCATCGGCGACCTGGCGCCCCAGTCGAAGTACAAGAAGCTCATGCAGGAGGAAGTCGAATGCGCGGACCAGAAGGAACTCCTCTTGGAGGAGGGCTTCGACGTCGAGGACGTGATGGCGGCCGCCGGCGCACAGTAGACCAACCGAAGCCGTTTTCACCGCCGCTCGCCGACCGTGAGCCATGAGTATGAGCGGGAGCGGCGAGATGACTCTTGCCTTCGAACTCGCCGCACTCCGGGAACTGGCGAAGCCGGGCGAGGCGTTCGCGGACGCCCGCCGCTGGACGGAGTACGTCGGCGTCGTCTCCGACGAACCGACCTACGTCGTGACGAACTTCACGCGTAAGCGTCGCATCCGCCAGGACTTCTTCTCCGGGCCCAAGAGCAAGGCCGAAAGTTTGGAGAACGTCAAAGAGCAGTTCGACACCGATCGCCACGTCTTCGTCGGCGTGTCCGAGGAGGACCGCGAACTCGCCGCGGACGCGGATTGGGAGTACCTCACCGTCGAGGAGGCAGCCGAGGCGGCGGACTGGGAACTCGGCGGCGAGGAGGAAGAGGAAGCGCTCGGCGGCGTCGAGCGCGACGACTGGCCCTGACGTACGACCCACACCTTCGGAGAAGCACGGCTGCCGCACGTGTTCACCTTCGTCCTCTCACGGCTGTCGCACGTGAGAGACCTTCGGCTGTCACACGTCCCACACCTTCGGAGAAGCACGGCTGCCGCACGTGTTCACCTTCGTCCTCCCACGGCTGTCGCACGTGGGAGACCTTCCTGAAAGGCTTAACCCGCCGGCCCGCACAGTAGAACCATGCCAGAACCCGGCGTCCCCGGACAGGAGGAGGGGCGCGGCCTCGAACTCCCCTGCGGGGAGACCATCGACCCCGTGACCGACCTCGACATGGGGATGCGCGAGTTCGACTGCGCCTGCGGCGAGACACACGCCGTCGTGATGGACGTCCACCCCCCATCGCGCTTCCTCCCCGAACAGATCGTCGCCGTCCTCCGCGAGACCACGGAGGTCGAAGACGAGTTCGAGGAGTTCGGTACGCCCCACCTGCTGGGCGCCGTCACCGAGGAGTTCCCGGAGGAGATCGCCTCCACGGACGTCTCGGAGGACCCGACGGTGGGTTACGCGATGGTGTGGGTCTGTGCCTTCGGCTCCCGCGAGCTCCATGAGTACGTCGTCGAAATCGTTGTCGAGCTGATGGACCACGCGGTCGGCCACTCCGAGCGCGCCGGCGCGGGCGAGGAGTTCGAGGAGGAGATGCGCGAGTTCGACGTGAGCGAGTTCGTCGAGCAGTACCGCGCGCAGCGGGACTTCGAGGCCGAGGAGGATACGCCGGCGTAATGCTCCCCGTCATCGCGCCGGAGGGGTTCGTCCGACGCCTCCTCCCGGCGCTTGGCTTCCTGCTGGGCCTCTCCGTCGGCGCGCTGTGCTTCGGATTGCTGATGGGAGCCCTCCGTGAACTGTTCGGAGCGCTCCGCCGGCTCGTCGGACGCGAGTCTGACGCCGATTTATTGTGAATGGGGTATTAGTATCCATCGAAGTATGACTCCCACAGTCGGGGAGGACGAACGCATCCGCGCGGTGCTCGCCGAGGCGGACCGCGAGCTGACGGCCCATGAGATAGCCGCGCGCCTCGAAGCGGAGGGCGAAGAGCCCGGGAGCGCCCACCGCGTCGCGACCGTCCTCGGTCGATGGGCCCGCCGCGGCGAAATCGAGGTCGTCCACGGCGACCCCTATCGGTACCGCCTCTCCGGGTAGTCTCGCGTCCGATGGGTGTGCCCGCCCCCGCCGGGCGCGAACCGTTGGCCTATCGTGGTCCTTATTACGCCCTGCGTACTGCGTTGGGGTGAAATGAGCGGTAGTGACGACCGGACCATCCTCCTCATAGGTAGTGGTCCCATACAGATCGGACAGGCGGCCGAATTTGACTACTCCGGCGCGCAGGCCTGCCGAGCTCTGCAGGAGGAGGGGGCCCGAGTCGTACTCGTGAACTCCAACCCCGCGACCATCATGACGGACCCGGAGATGGCCGACGAGGTGTACATCGAACCCATCACGCCGGAGGCCATCGCCGAAATCATCCGGACCGAGAAACCCGACGGCGTCATCGCGGGCCTCGGCGGTCAGACCGGGTTGAACGTCACCGCGGAGCTCGCCGAGATGGGCGTCCTCGAGGAACACGACGTGGAGATCATGGGGACACCCCTCGACACGATTTACGCGACGGAGGACCGCGAGCAGTTCCGCCAGCGGATGATCGAGCTCGACGAGCCCATCGCGCGCTCGGTCACCATCAACTCGGTCGACGAGGTCGAGGAAGCCGTCGAGGAGGTCGGCGGACTCCCCGTCATCATGCGGACGACCTACACGCTCGGGGGCTCCGGTTCCGGCGTCGTCGAGGAGATGGACGTCCTCAAAGAGCGCGTCAAGCGCGGCCTGCGCCTCTCCCGGAACGACGAGGTCCTGATTACCGAGTCCATCGCGGGCTGGGTCGAACTCGAATACGAGGTGATGCGCGACGACGCCGACTCGTGTGTCATCATCTGCAACATGGAGAACATCGACCCGATGGGCATCCACACGGGGGAGTCGACGGTCGTGACGCCCTCGCAGGTCATCCCGGACAAGGGCCACCAGGTCATGCGCGACACCGCGCTGAAGGTCATCCGCGACCTCGAAATCCACGGCGGCTGTAACATCCAGTTCGCGTGGCGCGACGACGGCACGCCGGGCGGCGAATACAGGGTAGTTGAGGTCAACCCCAGAGTCTCGCGCTCCTCGGCGCTGGCCTCGAAGGCGACCGGCTACCCCATCGCCCGCGTCACGGCGAAGGTCGCGATGGGCAAGCGCCTCCACGAGATCGAAAACGAGATTACCGGCGAGACCACCGCGGCCTTCGAGCCGGCCATCGACTACGTGGTCACGAAGGTGCCCCGCTGGCCCAAGGACAAGTTCCCCGAGGTGGACTTCAAGCTCGGCACCGCGATGAAAAGTACGGGTGAAGCGATGGCCATCGGCCGGACGTTCGAGGAGTCGATGCTGAAGGCCCTGCGCTCGACTGAGTACGACCCGAGCACGGACCTCTCGGATGTCGACGACGTGGTGCTCGAACGGACCTACCTCGAGCGCCCGAGTCCCGACAGGCCGTACGCCATCTTCGAGGCGTTCCACCGTGACTACACGGTCGACGAGATCGTCCAGATCACCGGCATCAAGGAGTGGTACGTTGAGCGCTTCAAGCGCATCGCCGACTCCATCGAAACGGCGGAGGGCGGCGACTTCGCCGGGCCCGCGGCGAACGGTCTGACGAACCACGACCTCGCGGAGCTCGCGGGTACTGCCGTCGAGGAGGTCGAGGACGAAGCACCGAAGCGCGGCTACAAGCAGGTCGACACCTGCGCCGGCGAGTTCGAGGCGACGACGCCGTACTACTACTCCGCGCGCGAGACCACGACCGAGGGGAGCACCCACGAACCCCGCGACGAGGTCCGCGCCGACAAGGAGGCGGAAAGCGTCGTCGTCGTCGGCGGCGGCCCCATCCGCATCGGGCAGGGCGTCGAGTTCGACTACTGTTCGGTCCACGCCGTGCGCGCGCTCCGCGAGGACGGCATCGACGCCCACGTCGTGAACAACAACCCCGAAACCGTCTCGACGGACTACGACACGTCCGACGGCCTGTTCTTCGACCCCATCACTGCCGAGGAGGTCGCCGACGTGGCCGAGACGACCGGCGCCGACGGCGTGATGGTCCAGTTCGGCGGCCAGACCTCCGTCAACGTGGGCCAACCCCTCGAAGACGAACTCGAACGCCGCGGCCTCGACTGCGAGATCATGGGCACCTCCGTCGACGCCATGGACCTCGCGGAGGACCGCGACCGCTTCAACCGCCTGCTCGACGAGATGGGCATCGCCCAACCCGAGGGCGGCACCGCCCAGAGCCGGGAGGAGGCGTTCGCGCTCGCCGAGGAGATCGGCTACCCGGTGCTCGTACGCCCGTCCTACGTACTCGGCGGCCGCGCGATGGAAGTGGTCTACACGGACGAGGAACTCTCCGAGTACATCGAGGAGGCCGTCCGCGTCGCGCCCGACCAGCCCATCCTCATCGACGAGTTCCTCGAAGGCGCCGTCGAACTCGACGTCGACGCCGTCTCGGACGGCAACGACGTGCTCATCGGCGGCATCATGGAACACGTCGAATCTGCCGGGGTTCACTCCGGCGACTCGGCGTGTATGATTCCGCCGCGCTCGCTCTCCGAGGACACGCTCGCCCGCGTCCGCGAGGTCGTTGAGGACATCGCCGACGCCCTCGACACCGTGGGGCTGTTGAACGTTCAGCTGGCCGTTCGCGACGACGAGGTGTTCATCCTCGAAGCGAACCCGCGCTCCTCCCGTACGGTGCCCTTCGTCTCCAAGGCGACCGGCGTTCCTATCGCCAAAATCGCGGCGAAGGTCATGACGGGAAAGACGTTCGCGGACCTCGACGTCCACGAGCAGATTCCCGACCAGACCTCCGTGAAGGAGGTCGTGTTGCCCTTCGACCGCCTGCCCAACTCCGACCCCCGGCTCGGACCGGAGATGAAGAGCACGGGCGAGGTCATGGGCACCGCCGACGACTTCGGTAAGGCCTACTGGAAGGCCCAGAGCGCGGCCGGGGCTGTGCTCCCCGAGGGCGGCACGGCGGTCATCGACCTCGACGTGGACAAGGAGGCCTTCGCGGAGTTCTACGACATCGAGACGTTCGACGACACCAGCGAGGCCATCAGGCAGGGGAAGGTCGATTTGGTCATCACCCACGACCCCGACACCCTCAAGACGGCCGTCGAGGAGGAGATAACGTACTACTCCACCGTGCAGAGCGTGGAGGCGGCCCTCGAGGCGCTGCAGAACCGTGACGAACCCCTCGACGTGCGCTCGGTGGGCCGTCGCCCCAAGACCCGGCGCAAGTGGGGCGTCCCGGCCGACGAACCGGAAGCCGAGTAGCGTCCCCTTTCCTTTTAGCGGTCGCCGAGCATCCCGCCGAGCGCGCCGGCCAGCGCGCTGTCGAGCGCGAACAACAGCGCCAGCGCCAGCACGCCGAGGAGCGTACCGAACCCGGCCAGCGGCCCGAGCGGCCCGGCGACGAGCGCACCGAGCACGGTTGCGGCGATAGCGAGCAGGACGCCGATAACGACGCCGCCGAGCGCGCCCGCCAGGAGGCCGTGCCACGCGCCGTTGCCGAGGCCGCCGCCGGCGAAATAGCCCGCGGCGAACCCGCCGATGAGGCCCGCGCCTATCTGGCCGATAACCGGGACGAAGAGCCCGACGACGCCGGCGAGGACGCCAGCAAGGAACCCCCACAGTACCGCGTGCCAGTCAGTCATACCGGACGAAAGGGTCCCGCCGCTATTCGCCTTTGTGTGCGCGAAAGGAGAAACGCGCTAGTCTTGGGCCATCGCCAGCACGTCGTCGAAGAAGTCGAGCGAGTCGTGCGGGCCGGGGTTGGCCTCGGGGTGGTACTGGCGGGTGATGACGTCCAGTTCGTCGTTTTCGAGCCCTTCGGCGGTGTCGTCGTTGACGTTCACCTGCGTGACGTTCAGCTCGTCGCCGGGCTCGCCAACCGTGTAGCCGTGGTTCTGGGTGGTCATCACCACGCGGTCGGTACGGAGGTCGCGGACCGGCTGGTTCACGCCGCGGTGGCCGAAGTCCATCTTCTCGGTCGTACCGCCCATCGCGCGGGCGACGATCTGCTGGCCGAGACAGATGCCCGCGATGGGCAACTCCCCGGTGTACTCCTCGATGAGCTCCTCGGCGGCCTCGAAGTTCGCGGGGTCGCCCGGCCCGTTAGAAATGAAGAGGAGGTCCGGCTCTATGGCCTCGATGTCCGAGGGGTCGGCGTCGTAGGGGAGGATGTGGACCTCCGCGTCGCGCTCGACGAGCGAGTCGCGGATGGAGCCCTTCGCGCCGCAGTCGATGAGCGCAGTCGTGGGCCCGTCGCCGCCCTCGTTGTAGACGTGGCTTTCGGCGACGCTGACGCGCGCGCCGATGTCGTCGTGGTCGGACATGTGCGGGCAGGCCGCGAGTTCCTCGCGGGCCTTCTCGGGGGTGGCGTTGGGGCCCGCCGAAATCCCGCATTTCATCGCGCCGCGCTCGCGGATGTCCGTCACGAGGTCGCGCGTGTCGAGGTTGTCCACCGCGGGCACGCCCTCGGATTCGAGCCACTCGGCCACGTCGTCCGTCAGGTCACGGGCGACTACGGCCGTCGGGTGAACTCGCCCGGACTCGAATCGGTCCTCTCGGACGCCGTAGTTCCCGATGAGGGGGTACGCAAAGGTGAGAACCTGTGCTTCGTACGAGGGGTCAGTGAGACTCTCCTCGTACCCGGTGTAAGCGGTCGTAAACACCAGTTCCCCGTGGGACTCGCCGGGGGCGCGGGTACGCGCCTCGACGATGTCCCCGGTTTCCAGTGCCAGGTAGGCGTCCGACATCGCCCATTCGTAGTAGGAGAGACGGCTAAAACCCTTCCGTTCCGGGTCGCCCCGACGGCGTTCTTTAAGTGTCTCGCGCCGGTCCGCGTGGTATGGTTGCGCACGACGACCTCCCGCGCTGGCGGGGGTTCAATCTCTTGGGCAAGTTCCGTGCGGAGGACGAGTCGGCGTTCAGGGAGGAGGACTTCCGTTGGATGGACGAGTGGGGCTTCGACTTCGCGCGCCTGCCGATGGACTACCGGTGTTGGACCGGCGAGACGCAGACCGACATCGTCGAGGACGCGCTCCACGACATCGACGAGGCCATCGAGTACGGCGAGAAATACGGAGTTCACGTCAGTCTGAACTTTCACCGGATCCCCGGCTTCTGCATCAACAGACAGGAACTCGAACCGTACGACCTCTTCGCGGACGAGCAAGCCCTCGAAGACGCCGCCGAGCACTGGCGGACGTTCACCCGACGCTATGAGGAAATCGACAGCGAACGCCTCTCCTTCAACCTCTTTAACGAGCCCGTCGCCCCCTCCGAGGACGCGTACGAAGCGGTCCTCGAAACGCTCGTGGGCGCCATCCGCGAGGAGGACCCCGAACGGTTGGTCATCGCGGACGGCCTCGGCGCGGGCCGCGAGCCCCTCGAAACGTTCGCGGACCTGGGCGTCGCGGGCGGCACGCGGGGCTACGACCCCCACGAGGTGACCCACTACAAGGCTGACTGGGTCGACGGTGCCGACGAGTTTCCGACGCCCGAGTGGCCCCGTTCGAGCGGGGGCGAGGAACAGAACCGGGAGTGGCTCCGGGAGAACGTGCTCGCGCCGTGGGAGAAGTTGGAAACCGGCGTCCACGTCGGCGAGTTCGGCGTCTACAACGAGACGCCCCACGACGTGGCGCTCGCGCTCATGGAAGACTACCTCGCGCTGTGGGAGGAACTCGGGTGGGGGTGGGCGCTCTGGAATCTCCGGGGGGAGTTCGGCGTCGTCGACAGCGGGCGCGACGACGTCGAATACGAGGACTGGCACGGCCACGATCTCGACCGCGACCTCCTGGAACTGCTCCAGCGCTACTGAGGAAACGAAGACTCCTTGTGGGCCGGATTCGAGGGTTCGACTATGAGTGACGCGGCGGAAGCGAGTTCAGACGCGAGCGACGACGCGGGCGAGGAGCCCGCACACGAGAACGCCGCCCAGGACGTTATCGCGGTCGACGGCGACGACAACCGCCAGGGGACGGTCAACCGTCTGGAAGCCCACACCGGCGAGGGGGTCCGCCACCGCGCCTTCACCTGCCTGCTCTTCGACGAGGACGGCCGGGTTCTGTTGGCCCAGCGCGCCGCGAACAAGCGCCTCTGGGACACCCACTGGGACGGCACCGTCGCCTCCCACCCCGTCGAGGGACAATCACAGAAGGAAGCCACCCGCGAGCGCTTGGAGGAGGAGCTGGGTGTCACGCCCGACCAGTACGACGATCTGCGGGTAACCGACCGCTTCGAGTACAAGCGCTACTACCTCAACGAGGGCCTGGAGTGGGAGGTCTGTGCCGTGTTGCAGGCGACGCTCACCGACACCAGCCTCGACCGCGACCCCGAAGAGGTGGAGGGAGTGCTGTGGGCCGACTACGAGGACCTCCACGAGAACCCGCGTTTCTACCGCCAACTCCGACTCTGCCCGTGGTTCGAAATCGCGATGCGCCGCGACCTCGCCTGACTCCCCCTACTCGCCGCTTCTCGCCTTCACAGCGGTGTAGACGCCGATGAGACCGAAGCCGACCGCCGGAACCATTGCCAACCCGAGAAAGGCGTCCCGGTAGGGGACGAACGTGGGCGGCCAGTAGAGGATGGCGAGCGGGAACCCGAAGAGCACGGCCACCAACACCAGAATCATCGCCCATCCCCCGCGCTCGCTCGTCTCCCCCTGCGGGACGTTCGCCGGCATGACGTACGAATCGGCGGCCGGGAAGTAAAGCCGTGGCGGTTCGACGGTGTTTCGGGGCGCTACGGCGAGACGAACGACGGCGCTTCCTCGCTTTCCCCCTCGACGCTCCGCCAGTCATGGGCCGGTTCCCAGCCCAGCATCTCCTTTGCTTTCGCCGTCGAGAAGGGACACTCCTCGCCCTCGACGTCGCAGGGCTCGGGGACGTCGCCGAACGCCCGCTCGAACAACTCGACGGTATCGGTGCCCGTCGCGTTCTCGTCGGCGTGGACGTTGAACGCCTCCTCGCCCTCGAAGTCGGCGTCCATCGCCGCGCGCACGGCCTCGACCACGTCGCGCACGTCGATGTACGTCCAGTAGTTCCCCGTCATCGGCGTTCCGCGCTCGACGCCGGGGTCGCCCCCCGCGTGGTAGCGCCCGGGGTACTGGACCCACGAGAGGCGCAGCGAGGCTACCCTGATTCCGTCGCGGCGGGCGATGGCCTTCGCCACTTCCTCGCCCGCGACCTTCGAGGTGCCGTAGGGGTCCTCCGGTTCGAGGGGGTGTTCCTCGGTGATGGGCAGGCGCTCGGGAAGCGGGAGTTCCGCGGCGAAGGGGAAGCCGTAGGCCGACTCGCTGGAGGCCCACACCACGTCCGCGCCGACCCTGCCGGCGGCGTCGAGGACGTTGTACGTGCTCGTGACGTTGTTCTCGAAGACCACGCGCCCGGGGTCGCCCGTCGGGTCGGGGATGGCGGCGAAATGAACTACGTAGTCCGGGTCGGCGTCCATGATCAGCTCCCACGTTTCGCCTTGGTCGGTAAGGTCCGCGGCGTAGAAATCGACGTTCTCCCGCCCTCCGTCGGGACGCTCCCGGTCGATGGCGACGACGCGGTGTCCGTCCGCGGCGAGGCCCTCGACGGTCCAACTCCCGACGCCGCCGACGGCGCCGGTCACGACGATAGTGCTCATGTGACTCCTCGTCGACGGCGGGCCTTCAAGCAAGCGATAGCGGGGGCCAGTAGATATTCGGGGCCGACGGACTCAGGCCGTGTATGGACAGCGAGGGACCCGCCGTTCCCGACGACTGGAGCGAGGTAGAGCGCCCCGACCACATCGTCGAGAAGTACGACCCCCGGCCGGTCATCCTCTTCACGCACGAGGAAGACCAAATCGGGGTCCACGTCCTCCCCGACGAGCCCATTGCCCCCCACGCCGACACCGAGCGCTGGCGTGTCGGCGCCATCGAGGGCGACCGCGACGAGTTCAGGGAGGCGGAACCGTTCGCGCACGTCCACGGCCACGAGAACGCGCTCCTCGTCGCGGAGGCGTTCATGCAGGCCTACGACCGGACGAACGGCGACGTCGGCGCCGCCGAGCGCAGCGCCGTCGAGGGCGCCGAGGGGATCGTCGAAACGGAGACGGACGCCGAGAAATAGGGACGGTCGCCGAGCCGAAAATCGGGTTCGGTTAGCGCTCGGCGCTCGCGTTTCCGTTCCCGGCATCGCTGGCGTTGTCGCCGCCCGCGACGCCGCTCACGGCGTCACCGAGGGCGTCAAGGCTCCCCTCGAGGAACGACTCGATTCGCTGGTGGATGTCGCTCACGAAGTCGGGCACCGGGTCGGGAAGCCCGCCGGGGGGGCCGACCTGCGGGCCCGCGTCGCCGTTACCCGCGTCAGCGCTGTTGCCCGCGGGCGCCGCCGCCGCCGCTCCGCTCAGCGCGGCGACCGCGAGAAGCGTTGCCATCGCGACCGAGACTGCTTGTCGGAACATCGCATCCGACTCTGAGGGTGCGTCGATAATCAACGGTGGAGACCGTCCCCCGGAGAACAGCCGAATTAAGCCGAATTAACGGTCATTCGGCCGCGAGAAGCTCCTCCGCGACGACGTCGGCGGCGAGGACGGCCGGGTCAAGCGCCAAGTCGACCTGCCCGCGCACGAACTCCGGCATCGAGTCGGGGGAGTAGACGACGACCTTCGCGTCGGGGTTCGCCTCGACGGCGATGGGAATCGAGGTCGCTTCGGTCACGTCCGTGAGGACGAAGAGGTCAACGTCCTCGACGCCGGCGTCGAGGAGCTTCTCGCGGGTGAGGGCGCCGGAGACGGTCCCAACGCTCGCGCCCGCGGCTTCGAGTTCGCCGCGCAGGCCGCGGTCGGGGCCCGCGATGAGCACGTTACTCATATTCGATGGTCGCGGGGGGTTTGTGCGTCACGTCGTACACCACTCGCGAGACGTTGTCGAGTTGGCCGGTGATTCTGGACTGGATGCGCTGGAGGGTCTCCCACTCGAGCTCCTGGGCGCGGGCGGTCATCCCGTCCCGGCTCTCGACGGAGCGCACGGTGACGACGTAGCCGTGGACCCGGTTGTCGCCCTTTACTCCTGTGGCCTTCCCGAGCACCGCGGCGAACGCCTGCCACGGGTCGTACTCCTCGAGTTCGTCCTCGACGACGGCCGTCGACTCGCGGGCGACCTCGACTTTCTCTTCGGTTACCTCGCCGATAATGCGCACGGCGAGCCCGGGGCCGGGGAACGGCATCCGCTCGGAGATGACCTCTTCGAGGTCGAGCGCGCGCGCGACTTCGCGGACCTCGTCCTTGTAGAGGTCGCGCATCGGCTCGACGATGCCCTCGAAGTCGATTCGATCGGGGAGCCCCCCGACGTTGTGGTGGGACTTGATGGTCCCCTCGCTCTCGATGCGGTCGGGGTAGATGGTCCCCTGCACGAGGTAGTCGGCGTCCACCTCGCGGGCGACGGTCTCGAACTCCCGGATGAACTGTTCGCCGATGACGTGGCGCTTCTCCTCGGGGTCGGTCACGCCCTCCAGTTCGTTGAGGAAGCGCTCTCTGGCGTCGACGATTCGCAGCGAGTCCATGTACTCGAAGGTCTCGCGTATCTCGTCGGTTTCGCCCTTGCGCATCAGCCCCGTGTCCACGTAGACGGGCGTGAGTTGGGTGCCGATGGCCTCGTAGGCGAGCGCGGCGGCCGTCGAGGAGTCCACACCCCCCGAAAGGCCGATGACGGCGTTGGCGTCGCCGATTTCCTCGCTGATTTCCTCGATTTTCTCCTCGATGAATTCACCAGTATCGACCATCAGGCGCTCACCTCCTCTTCGCTCTCGGCGGTCTCGCGCTCACCGAGCGCCGCCTCCACGAAGGAGACGAAGGGCGGGCTCGCCCGCGTGGGACGCGAGCGGAACTCCGGATGGAACTGCGTGCCGATGAAGAAGGGGTGGTCGTCGCGTTCGAGAATCTCCATACGGTGTGTTGCTTCCCCGGAGAACACGAGTCCGTCGGTCTCCAGTTCGTCGATGTACTCGGGGTTCACCTCGTATCGGTGGCGATGACGCTCGGTACAGGAGTCGGCGCCGTACACGCGCTCCGCGAGGGTACCCGACTCGATGGCGGTCTCGTGGGCGCCCAGCCGCATCGTCCCGCCCATGTCCTCGGTCTCGTACTGTTCGGGCAGGAGGTCGATGACGGGGTAGGGCGTATCGGGGTCGAGCTCCGCGGAGTGGGCGCCCTCCATGTCAAGGACGTTGCGCGCGTGCTCCACGACGGCGAGCTGGAAGCCGAGACAGAGTCCAAGGAAGGGCACGCCGTGCTCGCGGGCGTAGCGGACGGCCTCGATTTTGCCTTCCGTGCCGCGGGCGCCAAAGCCACCGGGGACGATGACGCCGTCGGCGGTCTTCAGGTTCTCCTCGTGGTCGTCGTTCATCTCGTCGGCGGCGACCCAGTGGGTGTTTACCTCAGTACGGGTCTCGAAGCCCGCGTGTTTCAGCGACTCGTAGATGGACATGTAGGCGTCCTCCAGGTCGTACTTGCCGACGAGCGCGATGTCCACCTCGTTCTCCGTCTCGCGGGTGACGATGTCGCGCCATGACGTGTCCCGTGCCTCGGGTTCGAGGGCGCGCTCGCGGATGTTCAGCCGGTCCATCACGTACTCGTCCAACCCCTCGTCCTCGACCATCAGCGGCACCCGATAGATGTCGGGCACGTCGGGGTTCGAGAACACCGCGTCCGTGGGCACGTCACAGAACAGCGCGATCTTCTCCTTCACGTCCGCGTCGAGGCGGTCCTCGTTTCGCCCCACCAGAATGTCGGGCTGGAGGCCGATAGAGCGCAGTTCCTTCACGCTGTGTTGGGTCGGCTTGGTCTTCTGCTCCCCGTTCATCGAGTTCGGGACGAGCGTGACGTGGGTGAAGAGGATGTCGCCCTCGTCCTCCTCGTGGGAGAACTGGCGGAGCGACTCCAGGAACGGCATCCCCTCGATGTCGCCGACGGTCCCCCCGACCTCGACGATGCAGACGTCGGTCCCCGTCGCGGCCTGTCGGATGCGGCCCTTGATGTCGTCGGTGACGTGGGGGATTATCTGGACCGTTTTGCCCAGGTAGTCGCCGGCGCGCTCGCGCTCGATGACCTCCTGGTAGACTTTGCCCGTGGTGACGTTGTGGTCGGCGGTCATGTCGGCGTCGAGGAAGCGCTCGTAGTTCCCCAAGTCGAGGTCGACCTCGGCGCCGTCTTTCAAAACATACACTTCGCCGTGCTGGAAGGGGTTCATCGTGCCCGCGTCGACGTTCAGATAAGGGTCGACTTTGACGGCGGTCACGTCGAAGCCCGCGTTCGCCAGCAACCGGCCGAGGCTGGCGGCGGTGATACCCTTGCCGAGCCCCGACATCACGCCCCCGGTCACGAAGACGAATTTGTTCCCCAGTGAGGGGTCGTACCCGGTTTCGGTCGGCATACCGACTGTGCGGCGACACGGAGGAAAACGGTTTCGGAGCGAGGGGGGGAGCGTTAGTCGTTGCCACTCCGCGGAATCCCGTCGGTCCCGTCGTCGTCGCTCACGGCGAACTGCCCGGCGGCGCGGGTCCGCTTGCTCACCGCCGCGACGCGGACGATGTAGGCGCCCAGCAGGGTTGCCGGCGTGAGCGAGAGCACGTGGATGGCGACGATAAAGGGCTCCGTGCTCGGAAGGCGCTCGAAGTGGAGCAACACGAAGGAGACGACGACGATGGAGGGGACCGAGAGGAACACGAGGTCCCGCGAGAGGTCCGCGAACGTCTCGCGGAGGTACTGCGTCTTGAAGTACTCCCGGAGGGCGGCCAGATACTGGAGCAGACGGAGCATCTCCTCGATGGTCTCGTCGGCGGCCTCGGGCATCGAATCACCGTGTTCGGCCCGGATCCGACGCAGGTCGTTTATCTGTCTGTCGTGGTCGTAGTCGAGGGTCGCCAACAGGAGCGTGAGCGTCTCGCCGCCGTCCGAGTGGTCGAGTCGCTGGTTCATCGCCCCGGACTCCTCCCCGAGCGTTTCGACGTACGCCTGCAGGTCGGCCCGGAGTTCCACGTCCGCGTCGGCGAGCGACGCTTCGAGCGCCTGCGCCCGTTCGAGGATGTCGCCCACCAGGAGCCGGAGCAGTCGCCCGGGGTCCGCCGGCGCGTGGTCGTGGTCGATGACGCCCTCCAGCGAGCGCCGGAACTCCACGACGTCCTGTACCCGGCCGAACTGCTGGCCCAGCGGGGACTGCTCCTGGGTGGCGAACACCGAACTGACTGAGACGACGATGGAGATGAGGAGGAAGTTCCCCGAGAGCAGGGTGCTCACCGTCGAGGTCACGGTGTGGCCGTGCTCCGTGGGCGCCCCGGTAGTGAACAGGTGTCCCACGGGACCGACGGCGACGGCGATGGCGGCGAGCACGGCCAGCGCCACGGTCCAGCGGCTCCCCTCCAGAAGGACCCACCGGCGGACGCGCCGCCACGCCGCCGTGGCCCGCGCTCTCAGGCCAAACATACATCGGAACGGGGTGCGTGCCGTTTAGCCGTTTTGACCTCGGAGCGGACGCACCGAGCGCCGTTCGATCGCGCGCCACGGCCGGACCTTTATACTCGAACGCGTCCATACTCGGGGTATGGGACTCCTCTCGCGGTTCTCCTACGCCGTCCGCTCGAAGCTAAACGCCCTCATTGGGGGGATGGAGGACCCCAACGAACAGTTGGACTACTCCTACGAGCGGATGCGCGACGAGTTACAGGACGTGAAGAAAGGTATCGCCGACCTCACCACCCAGAAGAAGCGCCTCCAGATGCAAAAGCGCAGACTGGAGAAGAACGTCGAGAAGCACAACGAACAGGCCCGCGAGGCCGTTCGGCAGGACCGCGACGACCTCGCGCGCAAGGCCCTGGAGAAGAAACAGTCGAAGATGAGCCAGATCGAGGAGCTGGAGACGCAGATCGCCGACCTCCAGGACACGCAGGACCAGCTCACCGAGAAAAAGGAGAAACTCCAGGGCCGCATCGAGGAGTTCAAGACGAAGAAGGAGACGATGAAGGCGCGCTACGAGGCCGCGGAGGCGAGCGCCCGCGTCTCGGAGGCGATGACCGGCGCCGGCGACGAGATGGGCGACGTGAACCGGGCCATCGAAACCGCCACCGAACGGACGGAGGAGATGGAAGCCCGCGCCGCCGCGATGGACGAGTTGGAGGACTCGGGCGACTTCGAGAGCGCGCTCTCCGACGAGGACGAAATCGACCGCGAGCTCTCGCAGGGTCGCTCCAACCGGGAGGTCGAGGCCGAACTGGAAACCCTCAAAGGCGAGGCCGGGACGCCGAGTTCGTCCACGGAGGAAGCCGAAACGGAGTCGGCCGCGGAGGACGTGGAGGCCGAAGCCGACCCCGAGTCCGAACCCGAGGTCGAGGCCGAGTTGGAGGAGCTACGCGAGGAGGAGAACTGACTTTGCCCCGCGGCCGCCCGGCGACGGTATGAGCGAATTATGAGCGAATCCACCCCGGGGGACACGATGCGTGGCCGCGTCCCCGGGAGCAGGCTCCGGCTCTGGGTGCTGTTGCGCGCGAGCCGCTGGGGCGTCGCGGCGGTCGTCCTCCTCGCCTTTTTCGCCGCGCTCGTCGCTGTCGCCACGCTCGCGCCGGCGCCGTTCGCCGCGGGCGACCCCGTCGAGACGTACTTCCAGGCGCTCGTGACCGCCATCGTCACCGGCGTCACCCTCGTCGTCTCCATCAACCAGATGGTGCTCTCCCAGGAGCTGGGCGCCGTCGGCGACCAACGCGAGCGCATGGAGGCGGCCCTTGAGTTTCGCTCCGATACCGCCGACACTATCGACGCTCCGGTGAGCCCGCCCGAGCCCGCTGCGTTCCTCCGCTCGCTGGTCGAGGCGACGCGCTCGCGCGCCGACGACCTGGAGCAGGCCGTCGAGGACAACCCCGCCGACGAGTTCCGCTCGCGGACCCGCGATTACGCCGACTCGCTCAGGGAGCACGCCGATAAGGTGGGGGGCCAACTGGAGGACACCCAGTTCGGCACCTTCGATGTCATCTTCGCGGCGCTGGACTTCAACTACTCCTGGAAGGTGTACGAGGCTCGCCGCCTGCGCGAGGAACACGCCGACGCCCTCGACGACGGCGCCGAATCAGCGCTGAACGCGGCCATCGAAACGCTCGAAACCTTCGGCCCCGCCCGCGAACACTTCAAGACGCTCTACTTCCAGTGGGCGCTCATCGATCTCTCGCGGGCGATGCTCTACGCCGCGGCACCCGCGCTCGTCGTCGCGGGCTCGATGGTCCTCTTCGTGAACGCCGGCGAAATCACGGGCACGGCGTTCGGTGTGGCCCATCTCGCGTGGCTGGTCGCCGCCGCCGCGACCGTCTCGGTCGTCCCCTTCGCCGTGCTCTTCGCCTACGTGCTCCGTATCGCCACCGTCGCCAAGCGGACTCTCGCCATCGGCCCCTTCGTCCTCCGCGAAACCGAGCGCACCGACGACATCGCGTGGGACGACTGATGCGACTCGCGCTCGTCCACGCCGAGCGGGTCCGAATCGCCCCCGGGGCGCCGGCTGTCGCCGACCCCGGAGAGCCGGAACCGACCGAACGCACGGACTGTCTGCTGGCGCTCGCGGGCGTCGAACCCGCGGACGCCCCCGACGGCGCCGGCGCCGAGCGCGTTCGGGAGACGGCCGCCGAACTGCGCTGTGATGCGGTGGTCGTCGTCCTCTGCCCGCCGCTCGTGTCCGCCGTCGCGGACCGCACCCGGGCCGGCGACGTTCTCCGGGTGCTCGCGGACGCCCTGCCGGCGCTCGACACCGCCGTCGCGGCGCCCGACTACTACCCCGAAATCGACCTCGAAACGAAGGGCCACCCCCACGCCGTGCAGGTGTTCCGCCCCGGCGAAGCGACCGACGGGGAGGTGTTCGACCCCACTCCGCTCGATGCCGCGGGACTGGCGGAACCGGGAGAGGACGGCCTCGCGTGGACGCCCGCGGGCACCGTCGCCCGCCGGGCCCTCGTCGCGGGGGTTGCCGAGCGTTTCGCCCACGCCGGCGCGGAACCGGTCGACCCGCCCCGCCTCCCGGGCCGGGGCGCAGGGATGTCCGATGTGCCCGACGGTTCGGCAGATTCGACCCAGTCCCGGCCGCTCGTGGCCTCCGGCACCGATCCGTCGGGACCGGTGTACGTGACCGCTCCGGGTGGGGACGGCGTCGTCCGTCCCGAAGCGTTCGACCCGGCGGGGGAACTGAAACCCTGGCTCGAACTCGTCGCCAACTCGTTGCGAGCGCTCGGGTTCGACCCCGAAATATCGGCGCGGGCGACGCCCGCGGACGAGTCGTCGGTCCGCGACGCGCTCGATTCCTCCGTTGCGACGGGGGACGCCACGCGCGTCGAGTTCCGGACGGCGGGCCCCACGGGAATCGTCGAGCGGACCGAGCGCGGAACCCGGTGTGTCCCCGTCGGCACAGCCCGGGGGGCGCTCGCGGCGCTCGCGCCCGACCTCCCCGTTTCGCTCGCGCCGACGCAGTTCCGCTTTGTCCCCATCGACGGCACCGAGGACCGCTGCCGCTCGCTCGCGTCGTCGCTCGCGGCCCGCGCGGACGTGGACAATCGCCCGATACCGACGGGTAAGCGCCTTGCCGACGCCGAAGCGGTCCCGTTCGTCGCCGTCGTCGGCCCTCGGGACGACGCGCTACGGGTGGCCGGCCCCGACGGGGAGAAACTGGTTCCGACGGCCGACCTCGACGCGCACGTCCGCGAGCGCGTCCCCGACACCGAGTGGCCCCCGGTCCGCGCGCGCCGGCCGCTCCTCCTCAGCGCTCGCCGTCGGTGACGGCCTCTAGATAGGCGAAGAAGGCGCGCTTGCGGGCGGTGTTCGGGCGCCACTGGACCGGCGGGGACTGATAGCCCGTGTGGTAGTCGTTCGCGCCGGGGTCGAAGAAGCCCCACGACGCGCCCGACTCGATGGCGGCGTCGAGGTTCGACTCGGAGCCGAAGCAAAAGTGGTCGTCCTCGTTGATGACGACCGGCTCGCCGTCGTAGGAGGGGAGTTCGCGCGTTTCCGAGACGAGGTCGCGAATCCCTTCCGGCTCGGCGACACCGTTCCCGTGGACGAGCGCGAGGTCGGAGGCGGCCATCACGTCGTCCGTCGGCACGGTCCCACCGGAGAAACTCGTGCCGACCGGGTACGCGAAGCCCTCGGGGCTCTGCTCCTTGACCCGTTCGATGAGTTCGGGGACGCGCTCGGCTCGCAGGATTTCGTGGTCGTAGTTGATGTCGCACTCGTTGTTCACTTCGACGATGACGTTCGTGTACTCGCGCGCGGCGAGCCAGCCGACGGCGTTGTCGACGGCCGTTTTAACTGCCCTCTCGTCCTCCAGGTGGCCGTCCTGCCCGAAGTAGAACAGCCCCAGGATAACGACCATGCCGAGGTCGTCCGCGCGGTCGAGAACCCGTTCTAACCGGTTCATCCACGCGGGCTCCAGCGAGCCGTCGGGCTCGTAGGCGCTCACGACCCACGGCTGTTCCTCGGAGTAGCCCTCCGGGCTGCCACACTGGAGGTTCACCGTCACCGCGCGCAGGCCGTGTTCGTAGTAGGTGGGGAGCGCCGCGAGGAACTCCGCGGTGTTCCGGTCGGCGTCGTACTCGCCCGTATCGGGGTAGGCCCAGTTTTTCCTTGTTTTCCCGTTCGCGTCGTCGAAGAGCGCCTGCACCATCCGGGCGTTGAACAGTCGCCCCTCGACGCTCCTGTCCCTGAACGAGACGCCCTCGTAGGTGGGCGTGTCGTTTATCAGGAACGTCCCGTCCTCGATGGCAACCCGTGTGTGGCGCTCGTCGCCGAACATAAAATCCAACGCGGAGTCGAGAGTGAAAAGCGAGGGGGTCAGAGCAGCGCGAGACGGGTCGTCCAGAGTTCGCGGACGGCGTCGGCGAGCGCCTCCTCAGGCGCACCCGTCGCGTCGACCGCCTTCCGCGCGTCGGCGTCGGCCTCGACGTCGTCGAGGACGGTGCCCTCGCCGACGAGAAAGAGCCGGTCGGCCTCCACGCCGTTCAGGGCCTCCTTGCAGTCCTCGACGTGCTCGGCGATCTGGGCGTCGCGGCGACGCTCGAAGCGCCCCTGCGAGAACCCCCCCTTCGAGTGGTCGCTCTTGATGTCGGCGCTGAACCCCTCGAAATCGACCCGTTCGCCGCCCTCGTAGACGCCGAGTGCGAAGGTATCGGCGCGCACGAGCGCCACGGCCGTCCGGCCCGTCGGGCGGAACCACACCTCCTCGAGGCGGAAGCCGTTGCCCCACTCGGCGAAGGGGTCGGGCGACACCGGTGGCGTGAGCGCAACGCTCACGAGTCCCTCGTCGTCCGCACAGACTAGACAGGGGGCGGCCCGCTCCGCGAGGCGCGCGCGCTTGCCCAGTAGCTCCTGCAGGGGGGCGGGTGCCTCCTCATCGACGAAAGCGGTCAACGCACCCTCCGGCTCCGTCCCGAAACTGCGGAGCCGTCCGAGCACCTCCTCCAGTCGCTCGCCGCGCAGTTCGTCGCGCCCCCGAAAGGAGAGCGAGGACTCGTCGACCTCGGCACGTTCGACGCGGTCCTCGAGTTCGGTGACCCGGTCCTCCAGGTGGTTGACGCGCTCCTCGGCCTCCTGGCGGGCGGTCGAAACCTCGGCGCGACGCTCTTGCTCCGCTTCGAGTTGCGCCTCCAAGGACTCCTTTTCGGCCTCCAACTCGGCGACCCGCTCCTTCAGGTCGGCCCGGCCGAGCAGTTCGTCGAGCATACCCGAAGGGAACGCGCCCGGGATATAGGGTTTCTCCCCTACGCGCCCATCTCCAAGAGTTGGGCCGCGCGGTCGGCCTTCGCCAGCAGCACTTCCTGCAGGGAGGGTGGGTTCCGGACGCTCGTGTCCTCCAAGACGTCTCGGGGAACCGCCAGCGTCCCCTCCGGGACACCCTCCTCGCCCTCGACGGCGAGGTGATAGCCGTCGAGTTTCATCACGAGCACGTCGCTTTCGCCGCCGTACACCTCCTCCCCGACCCGTTCGTGGGTCCGGGCGTGCATCGTCGCGCGCTCCTCGGCGGATGGCTCAACGTAGAGCCGGCCGAGGTAGTAGCCGCGCGAGAACGGTTCAAACATGTGTGTCAATGACAGGCACACAAAGGCATAAGTCTTCCTCCCGCGCCGTGAGACATCCTTTTCCCTTCCGGCGACTTACCTCAGGTAACAATGGACTCCGGGGCACTACTGGACCTGCTGGGGAACGAGAACCGGCGGCGAATCCTCCAACTGCTCTCCCGGAAACCCTGCTACGTCACGGAAATCAGCGAACACATCGGCGTGAGCCCGAAAGCGGTCATCGACCACCTTCGGAAACTGGAGGAGGCGGGCTTAGTCGAGAGTCACACGGACGACCAGCGCCGGAAGTACTTCCATATCTCGCGGAACCTCAGACTGGAAGTGAGCGTCTCGCCGTACGGCTTCGGGATGAAGTCCGCCTACCCCGCGAGTGCCAGTCTCGATTTGGGCCGGTGTCACCACCTCTCCATCAGCTTCGAGCCCGAACCCGAGGGCGACGTGGCCGACCTCGCGGGGGACCTGGACCACCTCCGGGAGCTCGAACGCGAACTCTCGCTCGCCCAGCGCTGGGTCCAGGGCCGAATCGAGGACGTCCAGGACGACCTCAGCGACGCGGTCGGCGAGGAGGACGGCCGCCTCTACGCGGAGATACTCGCGGCGATAGCGGGTGGCGCCGACACGTCCCGGGAAATCGCCACGGACGTGGAGGCGCCCGAGGAAATCGTTCGCCAGTCGCTGGTGGTCCTCCGCGAGCGCGACCTTGTCGCCCGGACCGACGACGGCTGGGACATCTCCGCGAGCGCGTGAGATTGGGGGTTGTGAGCGCGGGGGGTTCCGGCATCGTGTGACAAAGGATTAACGGCACGCGCCCTCTCTGACCACGGCAATGAGGGGTTTAGAGGAGGACAAAGCGGTCGAACGCGCCGTTCGATATTTGGTCCGTTCGTTCGAGTCCTCGGGGGACAACCCGAAGCCGGTGATCCTCCACAGCGTACGGGTAGGGATGGACCTCTACGACAGGGGGTACGAAACGCACGTCGTGATAGCCGGCGTTCTCCACGACCTGTTGGAGGATACGGGTGTGACTCCCGAAGAACTCCGTTCGGAGTTCGGAGCGACAGTCGCGGATATCGTGGCAGCCGCCAGTTTCGACGAGAGCATTGAGGACTACTCGGAACGCCACTACGACATCTACCGGCGGTGTTTCGAAGTCGGGCGGGACGCGGTCGTCGTCAAGGCCGCGGACATCCTGGACAACAGCGATTACTACGGCTTGGCGGATTCGGCGGAACTGCAGCGGAACCAACTGGACAAGATGAGCTACTTCATCGACGAATCGGAGCCGTACATCGGGGACGAGGAGATACACCGGGAACTCGAAGCGAAGTACCGCGCTGTGAAGCGAACGCTGAACGAAGGCACGGGGGAATGAACGACGGAATCGCCGATTAAAACGGACTTGCGGAGCGGTAGCAGTAGCGGAAGCGGAGCGGTGGCAGGAGCGGAGGGCGCCGCGGAGACAATCCACGGCCGCGCCGACAGGCGCGGCCCCTGGCTGGAATCGACAAGGGCGACGAGGCGTCGATCCTGTGCCGACGCCGAGGAGGGCTTGCTATCGCTATATTTCCCGCGTCAGCCCGGCGCGCAGGTCGAGGCCGAGATACCGCCCGAGCAGCGCGAGCAACCCGCCGACGGCGGCCCCGACGAGGACGATGTTGTTGCCGACTCCGGCGAGCGCCAGCACGGCGTAGTCCGCGAAGACGACCAGCCCGCCCGCGAGGGTGCCCGCGAGCGCGGCGAAGACGTATCTGGAGCGCGGCCCGCCGAGCAGCCCCCACGCGAAGTGGGCGACGCCGATTCCCAGGAGGGCGCCGACGCCGCCGACGAAGGGGACGAAGCCCCCCGCGGCGGCCCCGGCCGCGGAGACGACCAGCGCGAGGAGGAGGGTCTTGCCGACGCGCTTCGCGTTCGCCCCGGCGCTGTCGAGTCGCGACATGGGTTCCCTTCGTCTCGCGGGGACTTCCCGCTTCCCCCGCGATAAACAGTTTCAAGTCCGGCGCCGGGGACCTGAGAGTATGAACGCAGGGGACCGTGTGCGGGTGTCCCGGGCCGGAACGACCTACGAGGGCGTGTTGCTCCCCTCGACGACGCCCGACCACTTGGCGCTCAAACTCGAGGGCGGCTACAACGTCGGCGTCGAACGCGACGGCGCCGAGGTGGACGTACTGGAGAGCGGGGAGTTCGGCGGGGAGACCGACCCCGACGAGGAGGAGAGCTCCGTGGTCGAGTTCGACCCCGAACTCCCGACCGTCGCGCTCGTCTCCACTGGGGGGACCATCGCCTCGACCGTCGATTACCGGACGGGCGCCGTCACCGCCCGCTTCGACGCGGAGGACGTTCTCCGCGCGGTCCCCGACCTGGCAGGCCGGGCCAACTACAGAGGACGAGTGGTCGCGAACATCCTCTCGGAGAACATGACGCCGGACATCTGGCAGGACCTCGCGCGGGCCGTCCACGAGGAGATCGAGGCGGGCGCCGACGGCGTCGTCGTGATGCACGGCACGGACACGATGCAGTACTCCGCCGCGGCGCTCTCATTCATGCTCGATACGCCCGTTCCGGTGGTGTTCACGGGGTCCCAGCGCTCCGCGGACCGTCCCTCCTCGGACAACGTGATGAACGCCGTCTGCGCCGTCGAAGCCGCCAAATCCGACTGTTCGGAGGTGCTCGTCTGTATGCACGCCACCGAGTCCGACGACCGGTGTGCGCTCCACCGCGGCACGCGAGTACGGAAGAACCACACCTCCCGGCGCGACGCCTTCGAGACCGTCGGCGCCGAACCGCTCGGTGAGGTCGCGTACGACGCCATCGACGACGAGGAAACTGTCTCCTTCCGGCGCGAGCACGACCCTCGCGGCGGAGAACTCGCCCTGCACGACTCGCTGGAGACCGACGTGGAACTCCTGAAGTTCTCGCCGGGCAACAGCGTCGAGCGCTACGCCGAGGCACTCAAAGCGGACCCGCCCGCGGGACTCGTCGTCGAAGGGACGGGACTCGGCCACGTCAACACCGACTGGATTCCGCACATCGCCGACCTCGTCGACGCCGGGACCGAGGTGGTGATGACAAGCCAGTGCATCGAGGGCCGGGTCTGCGATCGGGTGTACGACACCGGCCGCGACCTGCTGGACGCTGGCGTCGTTGAGGCCGGCGACACCCTTCCGGAGACGGCACAGGTCAAACTGATGTGGGCGCTCGCGAACGGCGCCGCGGACTCGATGGGTCGCTCGCTCGCCGGCGAGCTCACTGCCCGCTCGACGCCCTGGGCGTAGCCCCCTCCTCCAGGGCCCGAATCGTCCCCGGGTGCGCGATGACGTAGAGCGTGTCGTCGGCCTCGACGGCCCGCCCGCGGGACGGAATCGGGACGACGGCCCCCGACCCGGGTCGGAGCGCGACGACCGTCGCGTCGACGGCGCCGACGCTGATGCCGACCAGCGGGCTTCCCTCGCCGATTTTCACCGTCCCCATCGTCTCGTCCGCCGTGCGCAACAGGGAGGCAAAGGCCCGTTCGGGCTGCTGTTCGCGCGGCAGAGTGAGCAGGCGATAGCTCCCGCCCGCCACGCGCTCGGCGTCGGCCGCGTCGAGTGCGAGCGTCACCGTGTCGCCGTGGACCGCGCGCAACTCGGCGGTCGCTATCCGCTCGGGCTCCGCCCCGGGCGTCCAAACCTGCACGGTGTCGCCGGGACTCGCGTCCGCCGGCGGGTCCGCCGTCACGGCGACTGCCCCGGCGCCCGGCGCGAGCGTCGGCCCGAGCCCCGACTGGCGCGCGCCGAGGGCGAGATACGTCAGTTCGCCGTCTTCGAACTCGGCGTCCACGTAGCCGACGTCGCTCTCCTCCTTCAGCCGGTTCCGGAGCCGTTCGTGGATGTCGCCGCCGCGCTGGAAGACGAGCGTCTTCCCGACCAACGCCTCCTTCGTGGCCGCGCTCACGGGGTCGTACCCTTCGATGTCCCCGATTTCGTCGGGGAGCGTGACGGTATCGACCCGGCCGACGGCCTTCGCGAAGTCGCTCACGCGGGCGTCGAATTCGCCCACGCCGGCGACGGTGTTGAAGTCCGTCGCGAGGGCGTCCCCGATTCGGATGCCGACGGGACTGGCCAGCGCCGCGAGCGCGAGCGCCCCGAGGTTGAACGCCATCGCTCGGGGCGCGAACAGCGCCGTCTCGCCGGCGATGACGTCGCCGATGGCGGTTTTCACGTTCAGATAGAACGCCACTGCGGCCAGCCCGAGGAGCACGCCGACCCCGGTCTGGACGCGCTCGCGGGTGTACCACCGGAACGCGAGTGCCGTGATAGCCGCGACCACCGCGGCGAGGAGGCCGATGCCCACCAGCCGGATACCGGCCTCGACGAGGAGCGCGACGGCGCCCTCGCCGACGTCGACGTTCACGCCGCCACCTCCTCGAACCGTTCGAGGGCGTCGCGCGTCCCGACCGCGAACAGTTCGTCGCCGCCGGCGAGCTCCGTGTCGCCCCCGGGGGCGAACTGCCACGACTCGCCGTGCCGGACCGCGAGGAGCGCGACGTCGTACTCCTCGCGGACGTTCGCCGACCCGATGGTCGCGCCGTCGAGCGGACCCCCGGAAACGACGCGCAGCCGGCGAACCCGGCTCCCGGCCCGCCGGAGAAGGCCCACGAGCTCGAACTCGCGTCTCGTCCCGCGGGAGGTGACGAGCGCGGCGCCGCGCTCGACCGAGAGCAGCGTTTCGGCGTCGGCTCTGGGCACCGCCACGGTGAGTCGGCCCTCCCCGCCGGCACAGACCGGCGCGGACGGCGTCGTCGGCTCCGGTTCGGGTTCGCCGCCGTCGGGCGCCGCCTCGGGCGCTTTGGCGGCCCCGGCGCTCTCCCGTGGAACCGAGAGTACCGTCCCGTTCACCCGCTTCCCGTCGGCGAGAACGGTCACTTCGTCGCCGCGTGCGATGCCGGTCGGGAGGAGCGCTGACAGTGAGACCGCCCGCCGACCCGCCGGTACCCGCTTGGAAATCCCGGACGCGGGCGGCGCGGCGGCGACGCTCGCGCGGGCGTCCGCATCGAGGGTGACCGAGACGTCCTCCAGATCGTGCTCCGTACGGAGCTTCTCGGCCAGTTCCCGCTCGATGTCCGCGAGCGGTCGGTCGGCGGGGAACGTGTGCTCGCCGTCCGCGATGGCCGCTCGGAGCGGCGCCGGCAGGGGCGGATAGCCCTCCATGTCGGCGACGCCGCCGACGACCTTCACCCGGACCTGTCGGCGCCCGCCGACGATTTCAAGGGCGTCGGTGTTCAGCGTGCGCTCCCCGATTTTGCGAAGCGAGAGCCGCTTGGGCATCGACGCGCCGAGCTTGTCGCCGAGGCTGTGCGTGTAAAAGGCGACCATCATCACGACCAACACGGCGGTCACGAGCGTGACGCTGTTCGTCGATCCGATGATGGACGGGTCGATGAAGGCCATGAAGCCGCCGTTGACGCCCGCGATGGCGACGCCGAGGACGACGACGGCGAAGGAGGGGACCGTGAGGCCGGTGATGTAGCGGAAGAGAAGGGCCAACCCCCACGTCACGGCGCCGGGAATGATGCCCGTGAGAAGGCCCAGATACACCCCGAAGAGCACCTGCACCGGGAACGTCGTCGATACCATACAGGACTGTCCGGTCCGTCGTACTTACCGCTACCGCCCCCGGCGCCGTCACTTGCCGGCGTTGTTGGCTTCGTCCAGCAGGCGGTCGGCGAGACTCTCCATCCCCTTGGCGCCGAGTGCCGACTCGACGAGTAGGCGTCCCCCGATGTTCGCGGGGCTGATAACGGTGTCCGCGCCCGCCCGCCGGAGCTTCTCGATGTTCTCCCGGTTGGTGGCGGCGGCGATGATGGGGATGTCGGGGTTCATCTCCGCCGCGGTCAACACCGCGAGGGCGTCCTGTGCGTCGTCGTTCGTGGCGACGAGCACCGCGCGGGCCTCTTGAATGCCTGCGCGTCTCAGTGGCTCCTCGTCGCTCGGGTCGGCGACGAGGACGGCGTAGCCCCGCTCCGCGAGCTCGTCCGCGTGGGCCTCGTCGGAGGTGATGACCGCGACTTGCGCGCGCTCACCGAGTTCTTCGAGTACCGGTTCGGTCAGGTCGCCGTACCCCAGGATGAGCAGGTGGTTCTCTAGGAGTTCGAGTTGTGAATCAGTCATGCGTCCGAGCGCGTTGGTGAGTCGGGCCTCGATGGCCGGGCCGAGCAGGGTCGAGAGCGCGATACCGAAACTGGCGACGCCGACGAGGACGACGGACATCGTGAACAGCTTCGCCTCCTCCGAGGCGGGGACCGGCGTCACGTCCCCGAATCCGACGGTGCTGGAGGTGACGAGCGTGAAATAAAAGGCGTCGACCAGCGTCGAGACGTTGCCGAAGTCCTCGCGGAGCGCGTAGGTCCCCACGGTGCCGTAGGACTGGGCCCCGACGACGGCCGCCGCCGCGGCGATTTGGGTTGTTGAGAGGTGTATCTCCCGGTCGAAATGCCGCCTGTTCGCCGCGACGACCGGCATCGAGAGGAGCGAGAGCGCCACGAGGGGCACCGAGACGGCGTGGGGCTGGATGAGTCCCTGTAGGGCGGTCAACGGGAGCAGGAGCATCGTTGAGCGCCACGCCGCGCGCAGACCCCGGCGGAGACCGAGCACGCTACCGAACATCGTGAACCCGGTGAGCGCCCCCGTGAAGCCCGCGATGCGCTGGACCGCGGGGGGGACGAGGGCACCCAACTCCCCGGCGAGCCCGGTCGCCCCGATGTTCGCCACTCCGGAAATCACGGAGAGGATCGCGACGGCGAACGTGAGCCCAACGCTCAGCCGCGTCCCGTATCCCTGCCAGTAATCCCGGAGCTCCATACACTCCTCTGCATGCTCCGAGTGGTAAAAGCTCCGACGGCGTGGCGCTACGCCTTGTGAACGACCGCCACGTCGGTGTCGAGTTCCGTGACGCGGCGGAACGTCGGCGGCGAGAGGATTCGCGAGGCGGCGCTCCGGTCGTCGGAGGCGCCGATGAAGACGACGTCGTGGCTCGATTGGTTGCGCTTCAGAAATCGTGCGAGCTCCGAGCGCGATACTCGCGTCTCGCAGGGGGCACGCACCGTCTCCGCGAGGTTCGCCAACATCCGTTCGGCGCGGCGGCGCTCGCGCTCGCTGCCGATGCAGGTACACAGCGAGATGGTTCCCCCGTCGCCGGCGAGGCGCTCGGCGTAGTCGACCATCGCGTGGGCGGCGTCGCCGGCCTTCCGGACGGGGACGAGCGTGCGGCGCCAGCGTTCCGTCTCGTTCACCGAACGGAAGGCGACCACGTCGGTGTCGCTCCCGAACAGGGAGCGGAGGAAGGCGCTCGCGCGCCCGCGGACCGCCTCGTAGGGCGTCACGACCAGGTCACAGCCGGTCCTGTCGGCCGCGTCGAGCACCGTCCCGGCCGGGTTGGCGCCGTCGTCGACGGCGATGACGACCTCGCAGGGCACTCCGACTTTCGTCCGGATGCGGTCGGCGTCGGCGTCCAGCACACGGGCGCTCTCGCTTGCGGCCCGTAACTCCGCCTCGCTGGCGGCGTTCTCGATGTCTTCGCCCGCGGTGTCGTGGCGCAACGCGTTGCGCTCGGCCTCGGCGACGGCCTCGTCGTCGACGATGTCGAGGAGGACGACCTTCCCGGCGCTGTGCGCGGCGGCCAGGCGGGCCCCGAAGAGCGCCGTTCGCCACGGGTGGTCCCCACGCATCGGGACGAGGACGCGGTCGTCCGCGCCGGTCGTCTGGTAGAGGTAGCGTGCCCGGCGCTCGTAGAACTCCTCGCGCCAGACCAGAAAGACGAGGACCACCAGCGACGAGGAGAGGAAGACCCCCACGACGTAGGCAAGCGGCGACCCCGAGCCGGAGCCGGGCACGCCGGTGATGAGGACGAGCAGCGCCGTCGAGAACGCCGTCGGTAGCTCCAGGGAGAGCGCCCACACCGCGACGCCGGTGAACGCGATGGAGAGCGCCGCCGCGCCGGCGTGGACCTCCATCGAGGCGGGCGAGACGTGATACACCCCCCGTGCCGCGACTTCGAGGGCGGCCCACCCGCAGAGCGCGCCGACCGTGAGCCCGCCCACGAAGCGTTTCGGCGCGGCGTACTCCCCCTCGGGGTCGGAGAAGAGCGTGTACGTCCCCGACGCCAGCGGCGGGAACAGCAGGAAGGACACCTGTTGGAGGGTGTTCGAGAGCAGCGTGACGAGCGCGATGAGGAGGGGGACGAAGAGGATGACCGAGAGGCTCGTGACGTTGCTCGTGTGTTCGAGCCACCCGCGGAACTCCCGGCGTTCGCGGTTTTCCACCCGGCGGAGCCGGCGGATGGCGGCGAAGTAGCGCTCCGTCAGCGCCGTCCGAACCCGCCCGAACGCGTCTCGAACGCCCATTGCCCGTCGGGAACGCGCCCGTCGTCAAGTCCGTTTCGTCTCAGAGAGAGGCCGCGGCGTCCAGGGAGATGGCGATGGCCCGCTCGACGTTGTTCTTCGCCTTCTCCGGGAGCTCCTCTTCACCCGCCGCCCCCTTCTGGGTCCCCAGCACGAGGTTCCCGTCCACGGTACAGATGGCGCCCGCCGCGAGCCCCTTCCGGCGCGCCAGCGAGAATATCGTGGCGGCCTCCATCTCGACACACTGCAGCCCGGCGGCCTCCCAGTCCTCGACGTGCGCGTCCGTCTCGGCGTAGAACGCGTCGTCCGAAACGATGGGGCCGACGTGGACGTCCTCGCCGTTCCCCTCGGCCGCGTCGACGAGCGACGAGAGGACGTGGTAATCGGGCACCGCGGGGTAGGTCGCGGACTCGTAGCGCTTCGTGGTTCCCTCCTCCTTCGCGGCGCCCGTGGCGACGACCATGTCCCCGATGTCGATCTCGGCCTGCAGGGCGCCCGTCGTCCCCACGCGGATGAACGTCTCGACGCCGACCCGCGAGAGCTCCTCCACGGCGATGGCGGCCGAGGGACAGCCGATCCCGGTCGAACAGATGGTCAGTTCGACCCCCTCGTAGGTCGCGTTGACGACCTTGTACTCGCGGTTCTCCGAGACGACGGTGCTCTCCTCGCAGTGGTTGGCGATACGGTCCACGCGGCCGGGGTCCCCCGGCAGAAGCGCGATGTCGTTCAGCTCTCCCGGCTCGACGAGTAGGTGTGGCTGAGCCATGGCCGCTCTTCTCTCGGGGGCCATATAGCCTCCTCGCCCTCGGGATTCCGCCCGGCGGCCGCGAGAGGTGTCACCCCCCGGCGGCCGCAAAGAGGACGACGTTGTGCGCGCCGGGCCCGAGCCCAACCGCGGCAATCAGCCCGAGCAGAGCGAATCCCTCGCGGGGTTCCTCGCGCACGTAGTCGGTGAAGAGGGCGACGACCCCGACGGCGAGCGCGGCCTTCACGACGACGAACAGCCACGCGCCGCCGAGATACGGCTCCGTCGGGAGGGCGGCGCCGGCCTCGATGATGATTCGGGAGAGTGGCGTCTGTTCGCCGAAGCCGAGCACGTCGACGCCGACGGCCGTCGTCACGCCGTCGAGCACGTGCCCGAGGACGACGAGCGCCCCGGCCCACCCGGTCACGCTCACGGACGGCCGCACACGGGTCAGTCCGACCCAGAGCGCGGCGGCGACGAGGACGGCGGCGAACGCCCCGCCGAGCGGCCACGCGAGCGCGAGCGTTCCGCTTCGAATGCCCGAGGTTATCGCCGCACCCGCGGGGACGAGCGCCGCAGCGGCGCCCCCGAGCGCGAGGTGGACGAGGGGGCGCTCCCGGAGCGTTCGGGCGGCGAGCCACACCGCGCCGCAGACGACGGCCGTCGTGAGGTAGACGACCGGCGAAGTGGAGAGCGGCGCGAGAAACCCGGGGACGAGGTCCAACTGCGAACAGGCGTACGCCGCGGCGCCGGCTGCCATCCACGGCGCGAGCGCGAGCACCGTCCGGTCGTCGACGTTGGGGGCGTCTTCGAACAGTCGCCAGCCGACGAGCGCGGCCGCGGCGAGCAGCGCCACCAGATACGGGACGGGGGGAACCGTCGACCCCGCGGGCAGTACCATACCCGCGACTGTCGGCGGACCGTCCAAAGGGTTCCGATTAGGTATAAGTCGCCGGCGCCGCCTCATCTCCCATGGACCGCGACGCCCTGGCCGCCGCCATCGACCACACCGTACTCGGCCCCGAGACGACACCCGCGGACGTGGAGGCCGTCCTCGATACGGCCGCCGAGGAGGGCATGAACGCCTGCATCCCGCCGTGTTACGTCGACGAGGCCGCGGCGTACGCGCCCGACGTCACGCTCGTCACGGTCGTCGGGTTCCCGCACGGCCAGCACGCGCCTCGGGTCAAGGAGGACGAGGCGGAACGCGCGTGGGACGACGGCGCCGACGAACTCGATGTGGTCGTGAACGTCGGCCGGCTCCACGCCGGCGAGGGCGACGCCGTCCGCGAGGAGATCGAACGCGTCGTCGCGGCGACGCCGCTCCCCGTGAAGGTCATCGTCGAGGCCGGGCTGTTGAGCGACGCCGAGCTCCGCCGCGTCGGCAAACTCGCGAAGGAGGCCGGCGCGGACTACCTCAAGACGTCCACGGGGTTCGCCGGGGGGCCCGCCCGCGTCGCGGACGTGGAGGCGCTCGCGGCGTTCCTCCCGGTGAAAGCCAGCGGCGGCATCGGCGACTGGGAGACAGCGAAGGCCATGTTCGACGCGGGCGCCGAGCGAATCGGCGCGTCCGCGGGCGACGGGATTCTGACGAGTTTCGACGCGGCTCGCGAGTAGTTTTTTCAGCGGGGGGGCTGAACGGAGGGTCATGACCGGGTGGCCGCCGTGACGCCGTCGATACCGGACCGCGAGCGCCTCGCGTGGTGGGCGTTCATCGGCGCCATCGGTGTCTTTCTCGCCTTCGTCGCGTACAGCCTCATCGGCGCGTTCGTCTTTGGCCTGTTCATCTACTACGGCGTGCGACCGCTCCAGCGTCTCCTGGAGCGCCGTCTGTCTCCCGGCACGGCGGCCCCGCTGACGATGCTCATCGGTGCGTTGCCCTTCTTCGCCGTCGCCGGGTACTTCGCCGTGGTCGGCCTCCGCGAGTTGGTGCCGCGCCTCCGGGACTACCGCGAACTCCTCCAGCCCTACATCGACGTGTCGGGCCTCGTCGAGAACCCCGTCACGACGCTCGACACCCTCCTCAGAAACCCCGAGACGGCGAACGTCGCGGATATCCTCTCCCTCGGGATGGGGTACGTTTCGGTGTTCACCCAGGCAGCCGCCACGTTCTTCGTGGCGGTGCTTCTCGCCTATTACCTGCTCAGTGACGGACACCGCCTCGCCGCGTGGTTCCGGGATCTCTCGGGCGAGGAAAGCGCGGTCTACGCCTACGCGACGGCCGTGGACAACGACCTCGAACTCATCTACGCGAGCAACGTCTCCCTCGTCGTTTTCGTCGCGCTCGGTGCCCAGTTCGTCTACCACGGGTACAACTACCTCGCGCCGACCGCCATCGGGATGCCGTTCCCGACGGTGTTGGCCATCGCGACGGGGCTCGCCAGTCTCATCCCGTTCGTCGTCGGTAAAGTGGTGTACGTCCCCCTCGTGGGGTATCTCACGCTCGAAGTGCTCGAAGCGGACCCCTCGTGGCTCGGCTACCCGCTCGGGCTGTTAGTCGTCGCCTTCCTCTTTCTCGATCTGGTGCCGATGACGTTCATCCTTCCCGAGCTCGCCGGCCGGCACACGCACGTCGGTCTCATCATGTTCGCTTACGTCGTCGGGACGGTGTTGTTCGGCTGGTACGGTATCTTCTTGGGCCCGCTGGTCGTCATCGTCGCCATCCAGGCGGTTCGGATCGTCCTCGAGGAACTCGTCCGCGGCGAGCCGGTGACGGGAGCCGTCACCGCGGCGGAAGAACTCGGGGCAGACCCCGACGCCGGCCCCGACGGGAACGACCAGGGGTGAGCGCCCCCGTTCCGCGGCGCTTTTGCCCGTCCACGCACAACTGAGTTTAACTCGGATGGCGCGCTATCACATCGAGACCTACGGCTGTACGTCCAACCGCGGCGAGAGCCGGGAGATAGAGCGCCGGCTCAGGGACGCCGGCCATCACCGCGCCGACGGCGCCGACGAGGCGGACGTCGCTATCCTCAACACCTGCACGGTCGTGGAGAAAACGGAGCGCAACATGCTCGCGCGGGCGAACGAACTGGCCGACGAGACGGCCGACCTCATCGTCACCGGCTGTATGGCGCTCGCGCAGGGTGAGGAGTTCGGCGACGTGGACGCCCGGGTCGTCCACTGGGACGAGGTCCCCGAGGCGATCACGAACGGCGAGTGTCCGACCACCGCCCCCGGCGCCGAGCCCATCCTCGACGGGGTCATCGGTATCCTTCCCATCGCCCGCGGTTGTATGTCCGACTGTTCGTACTGCATCACCAAGCGCGCGACCGGGAAAATCGACTCCCCGCCCATCGAGGAGAACGTCGAGAAGGCGCGCGCGCTCGTCCACGCGGGAGCGAAGGAGCTCCGCATCACCGGACAGGACACCGGCGTCTACGGGTGGGACGACGGCGAGCGTGTGCTCCACGAGCTTCTCGAACGCGTCTGTGCCATTGAGGGCGAGTTCCGGGTTCGGGTCGGCATGGCGAACCCGAAGGGCGTCCACGGCATTCGCGACGAGTTGGCCGACGTCTTCGCCGAGGAAGAGAAGCTCTACAACTTCCTCCACGCGCCGGTCCAGTCGGGCTCGAACGACGTGTTGGGCGATATGCGCCGCCAACACCAGGTCTCTGAGTTCGTCGAGACCGTCGAGACGTTCGACGAGCGACTCGACTACTGGACGCTCTCGACGGACTTCATCGTCGGGTTCCCCACCGAAACCGACCACGACCACGAACAGTCGATGGCGCTCATGCGCGAGGTCCGACCCGAGAAGATGAACGTCACGCGCTTCTCGAAGCGCCCCGGGACCGACGCGGCCGACATGAAGGGCCTCGGGGGCCAGACGAAGAAGGACCGCTCGAAGGCGATGAGCGAGGAGAAGATGGAGATCGTCGGCGAGGCCTACGAGGCGATGGTCGGGAAGACCCGCGACGTCCTCGTAGTTGAGGAAGGGACCGGCGAGTCGGTGAAGTGTCGCGACCCGGCTTACCGGCAGGTCATCGTCCGGGACGCTGCCGAGCGGGGCGTCGAAGTCGGGGAGTTCCACGAGGTCGAGATAACCGGGCACAACACGGTGTACGCGTTCGGCGAGCCGGTTTGAGGATGTGCGGGCGACGGCGCTCCGGCTGGGTCGTCGCACTCCTTTCGCGGCGCGCGCCGCTCCGGTCGTTTGCACGGGCCCCGTGAACCAACCGGGCGAGCGGATTACATAACCCGGGGTCGGTCCGTTCCCCTACATAAACGACCGCTCTAACTACAGCTCTATCTCGACCGCGTTGTCCGCGCGTTCGACGGTTGTGCCCTCCTGTTCGGCGAACGCGGCGTGCAGGCGGTCGTAGGTGTCCGCGAGCGCCTCCACGATGACTTTCGTGTCGCCGACGACCGGCATGAAGTTCGTGTCGCCGCTCCAGCGCGGGACGACGTGCGTGTGCAGGTGGTCGTCGATTGACCCTCCCGCGGCGCTCCCACCGAGGTTCATCCCGGTGTTGAACCCGTCCGGGTCGAACGCCGTGTCGAGGGCGTCGAGCGTGCGCTGTTTTAGTCGGGCATGGGCCAACAGCGTGTGTTCGTCGAGGTCGGTGAAATCCCCGCCGTGAGCGTCCGGAATGACCATCGCGTGCCCGGGGTTGTAGGGGTAGTTGTTCAGCAGGACGTAGGCGCCCTCGGTGCGCGCGACGATGCGGTTCTCCACGTCGTTTCGCTCGGCGGGGAGCGTACAGAAGACACAGCCGTCGTCTCCTTCGTCCTCGTCCCCGCCGTCGGTGTCGCGTTCGACCCACTCGATGCGCCACGGCGCGAAGACCTGGTCCATACCCGCCGCGTGCACACCGACGGCCATACGTGTTCCTACACGGACGGTTCCGGTGACCCGGGTCGCTGTCCCACGCTTCCCGGCGGTCGTTCCTGTCTTCTCCCGTATCCTTTCTATGTTGGGCGTGGGCTTATCCGGTTGTCTCGCCTCCCCATGAATGGGAATTGACCCATGGCAAGCAAAAGCTCCGCGTTCAGCGAGATGTCCGAGCGGTGTGATTCGTGTCAACACGAAACGCCCCACTCGATCTCCGTTGAACTCAAGACGGAGAGTTCCGAGTCGGAGAACTCCGAGTTCTCCCGGGAACCCTACCGTGTCAGTGAGTGTACCGTCTGCGGCGAACAAACGACGCAGCGGATGAACAACGCCTGAGTCAGTTTTTGCGGGTCTCACGCCCGGATTTCTTCACCCCGCGAACTCAGCGCGTCGTGACCTCACAGCCGTCCTCGGTGACGATAAGCGTGTGTTCGGCCTGACTGACCAGCGTTCCCGCTTCCTCCTTGAGCACCGGGTACGAGCGAACGACGTTCGACATCTCCAGGCGGCGCAGCCCCATCTGGGCGCGCTTGGTGTCGAGCCAGCGCTCCGCGAAGGGAAGGCCGTCGAACTCCTCGGCCTCTTCCAGCACCGAGCGGGCGGTCCGGTCGCGCACCCGGGCGTCGCCGACGACCTCGTAGATATCGGTTTTCGACCCCTCGCCGACTTTCCCCCTCCCGTCGGTGGCGAACGGTTCGATGGCGAGCACGTCGCCGGGTTCGAGTTCGACGCCCGTCTCAACCGGTCGGTTCGGCACGTTGGGCGCGGTGTGGGCGTCGTACTGGTCGAGCCCATGGCCGGTGAGGTTGACGATGGGGTTGTAGCCGTGGGCGTCGATGGTTTCGCCGATCTCCCGCCCGATTTCGCCGGTGTGGACGCCCGGTTCGACGGCGTCGAGCGCCGCTTCGAGCGCCTCCTCGCTGGCTTCCACGAGTTCGGGCGTGTCGGTCAGGTCGACCGTGACGGCCGCGTCCGCGATGTAGCCGTCCACGTGGACGCCGATGTCCAGACAGACCATCTCCTCGCCGAACTCCGTCGTGTCGTCGCGGGCGGGCGTCGCGTGGGACGCCTCTTCGTCGACGCTGATGTTCACCGGGAAGGCGAGCCCGCCGCCGAGCTCGCGGACGCGCTCCTCCGCGAATTCGGCGACCTCCAGTTGTGTGGCACCGACCGTCACCCGTTCGGCGGCCTCCTCGCGAACCGTCGCGAGAATCTCGCCGGCCTCGCGGTACTTCTCGTGGGCCTCGCTGCCGAGTTCGACCATACCGTCCGGTTGTGGGGGGCGGAAAAAAGCCTTCCACTCCGACCGTGTGTATATACCCCACAGCCCGGTTCTTAGCAAGCACTTCCTTCCCGGGTCCCTGAGAGGTACGCCGACGACACGACGGACCCCTAGCGCCGCCCGACGACCGGCGCGCCGACGCGATTTGCGAGTTCGCCGACGTGTTCGAGCGCCGACTCGTACGTTTCGTCCGATTCCCAGTGCTCGGTGTAGACGGGTACGTCGTCGTCCAACTCCGTGATACGCTTGACGTAGCGCTCCATGTCGAGACAGCCGCCCTCACCTGGTGGTATCTCCCGGAGCGTACAGACGTCCCGTCCCTCCCCTTCGACGAGCGCGAGGTCTTTCACGTGGACGGCCGCGGCGTCGTCGGCCAGCAACTCGAACGCCGTATCGACGACCTCCCGGGAGCGGTGGGCGTTCTCGACGGTGTGCATGTTCATCGCGTCCATGTGGACGCCGAGCCGGTCGTCGTCGACCGAATCCAGAAAGTCCCGCACCGGCTCGGGGCGGTGGAAGAAGGTGTTGTACCACGGTTCGAGGACGAATTTCGTCGAATCGAGTTCGAGCCCGTCGAGGACTTCCCGCACCGTCTCGCGGACGTCCTCGCGGAACGCCTCAGTGTAGTTCCCGGGGTGGGGCTGGCCGGCCCCCTCGGCGCGCGACCCGACGAGGCAGACGACGCAGGCCGCGTCCATCGCTTCGGCCCGGCGCAGCAGCGCCCGGACCCGCTCGATGCGGCGCTCGCGCTCCGAGGTGTCGTCGACCAACAGGTTCTCCCAGTAGCCGATTTCGCCGGGTTCGAGGCCGTGCTCGCGGAGCATCGCCGCGTAGGCCTCACAGTCGGCGAGCGACCAGTCCGCGACGGCCGAGGGTGTGGCGACCGCGCCCGCATTCAGTTCGTCGATGACGGGCAGCGCCGCCTCGATTGCCGATTCGGTTCCCGTGTCGAGCCAGTTCACGCCGAGGCGCATACCGCCACAGGAACGCCCGGCGGTATAGTTCCCCGCCCGGATTACTCTCTCTCTCTCGCGAGTTCGTCCCACTCCCGTTCGCTGGCGAATATTGCGGCATACCGCGAACGCAGACCTTTTAGGCCGATGCTGCGAGGCTTTGAACGATATGGGATACGACTACGAACAGGTTGAGGTTCCCGACTCGGGATCCAAGATCGAAGTCGTCGACGAGGACGCGGACGAACTGAACGTGCCGGACGACCCCATCATCCCGGTCATCCACGGGGACGGTATCGGGACGGACGTCGGCCCCGCCGCGCAGACGGTGCTCGATGCCGCCGCCGAAGCAACTGGGAGAGAGGTCAACTGGATGCGCGTCTACGCCGGCGAGTCCGGCCGGGAGAAGTACGACGAGAACCTCCCTCAGGACACGCTGAACGCCATCGACGAGCACCGGGTCGCCATGAAGGGTCCGCTCACGACCCCCGTGGGCGCCGGCTTCCGTTCGCTGAACGTCGCCCTGCGCAAGCACTTCGACCTCTTCGCGAACGTCCGACCCACCTACTACCTCGACGGCGTCCCCTCCCCGATGAAGGCGCCCGAGGAGATGGATATGGTCACGTTCCGGGAGAACACCGAGGACGTGTACGCCGGCATCGAGTGGGAGGCCGGCACCGACGAGGTCGAGCAGGTCAGGGAGTTCGTGGAGGAGGAGATGGGCTTCGACGACACGATGCACGACGGCCCCATCGGCATCGGCATCAAGCCCATCACCGAGTTCGGCAGCAAGCGACTGGTCCGCCGCGCAATCGACTACGCCATCGAGAACGACCGCGACAAGGTCACCTTGGTCCACAAGGGCAACATCATGAAGTTCACCGAGGGGCAGTTCGGTGACTGGGGTATGGAGGTCGCCGAGGAGGAGTACCCCGACGAGGAGGTCTTCGCTGCACCTGACTCCCTCTGGGAGGAGCAGGACGAGGTCGACATCCCCGAGGACGCCGTGATGGTCGAGGAGCGCCTCGCCGACGCAATGCTCCAGTGGATGCAGCTGCGCACTGACGAGTTCGACGTGCTCGCGATGCCGAACCTCAACGGCGACTACCTCTCCGACGCCGCGGGCGCCCAGATCGGCGGTCTCGGCATCGCGCCGGGCGCCAACTTCGGCAAGGCGCGCTGTCTGGCCGAGCCGGTCCACGGCTCCGCACCCAAGCGCGCCGGGCAGGACCAGGCGAACCCGACCGCGCTCATTCTCTCCGGTCGCCTGATGTTCGAGTACTTGGGCTGGGACGACGCCGGCCAGCTCATCCGTGACGCCGTCGAGAAGACCATCGACGAGGGCACGGTCACGTACGACCTCGCCCGCCAGCGCGAGGACGCGACGAAAGTGTCCACCACCGAGTTCGCCGAGACGGTCGTCGAGAACATCGAAAACCTGTCGTAGACTGGTTTTCGTGCGCCCGGAAATATTTGATTCCGGGAACATCCACGACCTCGCGTAAGGCTGACTCTCGACTTCTTCCGTTCTCTCTTTTGCGGTCCCGACGTTCAAATACGAGGCCGAACCAGCCCAGGCCATGCGCTGAGAACTGCGCGGCGCGTGGAGCGGGTGTGCGACACGGCGCGTCGCTTGCGGCTCATACTGTCGTACCGCGCTCGTCCGCGCGCGGCACACCGTTGTCGCCTGCTCGCTAGAACTCGGGCATCACTTCGTCGGCGAACAGCTCCACGGTCCGGCGGTCGTTCTTCGGCGGCTCTATCTGGAGGGTGTCCACGCCCAGCTTCCGGTACTCCGCGACCAGTTCGGCCGCCTCCGCGGGCGTCCCGACCGCGCCGCGGAACTCGTCGCGCGGTGCCGGTCCCGCGTCCGTCTCGGAGAGGAGCTCCTCGTAGTCCTCGTGGGCGACCTCGGTGCCGCGGCGGAGGAGCGCCGGAACCGTGACCGTCTTCTCGATTTCGCCGTAGCCCGTCCGGAGGTCGCTACAGTGCTCGCGGAGCACGTCGAGTTTGTGCTCGTAGGTTTCGGGGTCCGCGCCCGGCAGGTTCCACCAGTCGGCCTCGTCCGCCGTCACCCGGAGCGTGAGCTGTTCGCCGCCGCCCCCGACGAGTACCGGAATCTTGCGCTTGGGGTTGCAGTAGAAGCCCTCCAAGTCGAAGAACTCGCCGTCGTAGTCCACCGGCGAGTCCTCGCGCCAGGCCGTCCGACAGAGCCGGATGGCGTCGCGGAGCTGCTTGATTCGTGTTTCGGGGTCGGGGTACTCCTCACCGACGGCGTCGTACTCCGGTTCGTTCCATCCGGCGCCGATGCCGAGCATCGCGCGGCCCCCACTCAGGGCATCCAGCGAGACCATTTGTTTCGCCAACAGCGCGGGGTTCCGGTAGCCCACGGAGGTCACGAGCCCGGAGAGCGTCATCTCCTCGGTGGCCTCCGCGACGGCCGAGAGCGCCGCGTAACAGTCGAGCATCGGCTCGTCGCGGTGCCCGACGAAGGGAAGTTGCCAGTAGTGGTCCATCACGGTGAACCACGTGAACCCGTTCTCCTCTAGCAGTGACGCGTGGGCGGTGAGCTTGTCGCTGAGCGTGCCCTTTTTCCCGCCGTTGTAGACGAACGACGCGTTGTGGTAGCCGAAGTCCATACGGGCCTCTCTCTCGGGGGCTGCTTAGAAGTTCAGGTCTGCGAAACCGCGCCTCCTTAGGGGAGGCCGGCCCATCGGTCGCGTATGTACGCCGTCGTGGGATGTACCGACTGTTCGGCGCTCTGGATCGTCGAGGGGCGCCCCGACACCACGGCCTGCCCGCGCTGTGGGAAGCGCCGCCAGTTCTCGAAACTCCGGAAGTTCGTGGAGACCGAACAGAAGGAGGCCGCCGCGGAGGCCCGCGCGTCGATGCTCGCCAACCGCGGCGGCGAGGGCGAGGCGTTCGCCGCGACCGACTCCTTCGCCGAGATGGAGAACTACGTCACCGAGGCGGGGATGAGCGACGAGGAGTACCTCGAAGCGGCCGGGCTCGACACCGACGAAGTCACCGCCACGGGCGAGCGCGCCGCGAACGGAAACGGCGGGAGCACGTCCAGAACGGAAACCGTCAAAGAAGCCCTCCGGGAACTCGACGCCCCGACTGAGGAGGAAATCGTTGCCTACGCCGCCGAGCGCGGCGTTCCCGAGGACTACACCGAGACAGCGCTCGAACGCCTACGCCGGCAGGGGAAAGTCACCGTTTCGGGGGGCACCTACCGCTTGCTCTGAGCCCGCTCACCGGCCCAGGTCGGCGTGCGCGCTGGCGAGGTGGTCCGAGGAGAGCGCCGCAATAAGGGAAAGTTCGCCGGCCAGCGCGCCGGCCGCGATGACCTCCGCGAGCGCGTCGGCGTTGCTCCCGGGCGGGTCCCCGCCGCCCCGAACCCCAAATACGTCGAGCGCCGCGGACTGCGCGGGGAGTTTCGTTCCGCCGCCGACCGTCCCCACCTCCAGGGAGGCCAGCGAGACGCTCGCGTACAGTTCGTCGCCGCGCACGTCGACGGTGGTGATGGCGTTCGAGCCCTCCACGACTTGGGCGGGGTCGTTGCCGGTGGCGATGAACGCGCCGGCGACGACGTTGGCGACGTGGGCGTTGAAGCCCAGGCTTCCGGCCTTGGCCGACCCGACGAGGTTCTTTCTCGTGTTGGCCTCCTGCATCGCCTCGGGCGTCGTGTCGAAGCGCTCCTCGACGGTCCCCCTGTCCAGGAGCACGTCGGCCGTGACGCTCCGGCCGCGCCCCTCGACGGCGTTGATGGCGGCGGGCTTCTTGTCCGTACAGAGGTTCCCCGAGAGAGCGACCAGTTCGGCCGGCGTTTCCTCGGCGACGACCTCGCTTGCGGCCTCGGTTGCGATGGTGGCCATGTTCATCCCCATCGCGTCCTTCGTGTCGTAGACGAACCGGAGGTAGACGTTGTCGCCGACGACGTAGGGCGTTATCTCCTCCAGTTCGCCGTGGCTCGTCGTCGATTCGGCGGCTTCGCGCAGTTTTGCTTCGTGTTCGCGGACCCACTCCACGACGGCCTCGGCCTCGGCCACGTCCTCGACTTTGAACACCGGTGCGCGGCTCATCCCCGATTTGAGGACGCGGGCCGTCGCGCCGCCCGCGGCGGTGATGGCCGAACAGCCCCGGTTGACGCTGGCGACGAAGGCGCCCTCGGTCGTGGCGAGCGGCAGGTAGAACCCGCCGTCGGCGCTCCCCCCGTTGACTTCGAGGGGGCCAGCCACACCCAACGGAACGGGAACGACGCCGACCATGTTCTCGACGTTCGAATCCGCTTCCCCGGCATCGAAGGAGAAATCCCCGAACGGGTCGGTGTCGGCACCGGTCTCGTCAGCCAGCAGCGTCCGCCGGGCGGCCGCGGCGGTGTCGGCGTCTGCGTGTCGTTCGAGTTCGTAGAGGCGCAACTCGCCCGCCTTCACTTTGCGGGCGAGTTCCTCGGCGTCGGTCATACGCCCTTCTCCGACCCGCGGACCTAAACGGTTCCCCTCTCCCGGAGCGCTTTTCGCCCCGGCGGCCACGGTACTGCGTATGACTGCCGCGGCGGACCTCGTGTTGCGGGGCGGCGACATCCACGTCGGTGGCGAAACGTACGGCGCGCTCGCGGTTCGCGACGGCCGCGTCGTCCGGCGTTCGAACGAGTACGAAGGCCAGTTTCTCACCGGCGTCGAAACGGAGGTCGTGGACCTGGACGGTCGAACGGTCCTCCCGGGGTTCGTTGACCCCCGCGCCGAACTCGGCGGGGTGGATTCGCTTCGGGAGCGGGCCCGGACCGGCGTGACGGCCGTTCACGCCGTGACGACCCCCGAGCGTGCCGCCGAGTGTCGGGATGCGGCGGGCGCGACGGCCCTCCCGCTCCGCGTGCGACTCCAGTACCCCGAGACGCTCCGCTCGTCGCTTCTCGACGCGGGCCTCCGCACGAACCACGGCGAACTGGTTGAGGTCGGCGGCCTTCGCGTCCCCGTCGAGGCGGGGTTCGCGGAACGCGCCCTCGCGGCCGCCGAAGCGGGCTTTCAGGTCGTCCTCGAAGCCGCCACTCCGGAGGAGGCCGAGGACGCGGCCGCCGCGCTCGCGGACTGTCGCGGTGAACGCCACGTGATCGAGGGCGCGGTCCCCCGGAGCTTCGGGGCGTTCGGCGGCGTCGTCGTCACCGACGGGGGCACCGACGGCCTCGCCCGCGTCTTGGACTCCGACGCGACGCTCGCGCTCGGCGGCGGCGACCCCCTGCGGACTGTCGCCCGCGCAGTCGAGTCGGGCCTCGCCCCTGAGGCGGCGCTCCGGGCGCACACCCGCGGGGGCCGCATCGCGGGCTTCGCGGAGGGCTCCGCCGCCGCGGACTTCGTGGCGTTCGACGGCGACCTGTTCGACGACCCCGGAACCGCGGCCGTCGCGCTCACCGTTTCCCGGGGAGCCATCGTTTACGACGCGCTTGACTAGACGCGCCCCCAGTCCCCGGTTTCGCCCCGAACGCTGATGGGCCCCGTTTCCGTACCTCGTCGTATGGCCGGTGAAGCCATCTTTGTCGTCCTGTTCCTCGCCGTCGGGGTTGGCGGGTGCTTCCTGCTCTACCTGCTGGTGGAGCGCGAGTCGGACTCGAAGGAAACGATGAGCCGCGCGGACGCCGAAAACGAGGTTCGACGGGACCGCTAGCGCAGGCTCTCGCCGGTCATGAGGGCGGGGACGGCGACGTCCATCGCCTCCAGGACGGTGGGCGCAATGTCCCTGAGTTCCCCGTCAGGAACGCTACCGCCGGTCCCGTCGAGCGCGATGAAGGGAACCGGGTTGAACGTGTGTGCCGTGTGGGGGTTCTCTTTGGTGCCCATGTCGTCGGCGTTGCCGTGGTCGGCGGTGACGAACACGTCGGCGCCGGCGCCAAGACAGGACTCCACGAGGCGGCCGAGTTCGCGGTCCACGGCCTCGACGGCCGCGACGGCCGCCGAGAAATCGCCGGTGTGGCCCACCATGTCGGGGTTCGCGTAGTTCAGGACCATCAGGTCGGGGTCCTCGCTCTCGATGTGTTCGACCGCCGCGTCGGTCACCTCCCGCGCGGACATTTCGGGCTGTTCGTCGTAGGTCGGAACGTCGGGGCTCGGAACGATTTCGCGGTGTTCGCCCTCGAACTCCACCTCGCGCCCGCCGTTGAGGAAGTACGTCACGTGCGGGTACTTCTCCGATTCGGCGATACGCAGTTGGGTACCGCCGGCCTCCGAGACGAGTTCGCCGAGGGTCCCCTCCGGTTCGTGGGGCGGGAACGCCACCGGCAGGTCGAAGGTGGCGTTGTACTCGGTCATCGTCGCCAACTCGACGTCCGGGGGGTTCGTTTCGTAGCCCCACTCGGGCTCGATGTCCGCGAGCATCCGGACGAGTTGGCGCGCCCGGTCCGCGCGGAAGTTGCAGAAAATCACGCTGTCGCCGTCCGCCAGCGCGGGCCCGTCCGCCACCAGCGTCGGTTCGACGAACTCGTCGGTGTCCCCGCGCTCGTAGGAGGCTCGTACGGCGGCCGTCGCCGTGGCCGCCTCGTGTTCGGCCTCGCGCTCGACGATGGCCCGGTACGCCCGGTGGGTTCGGCCCCAGTTCTCGTCGCGGTCCATCGCGTAGTAGCGCCCGGAGACGGTGGCGATGTGTCCCGTTCCCGCCGCCTCGGCCACGTCGGAGAAGCGACGCAGGTACTCCTCGCCGCCCTTCGGCGCGGTGTCCCGTCCGTCGGTGAAGGCGTGGGTGACGGCCTCCACCCCTTGCTCGGCGGCGGTTTCGACGAGCGCCTCCATGTGTCGCTGGTCGGAGTGGACGCCGCCGTCCGAAAGGAGGCCCATCAGATGGACTCGCCCTCCAGATTCGGCCGCGGCGTCGAACGCGTCGGCGATGGCGTCGATGCCGTCGAGTTCGTCGGCGTCGATGGCGTCCTCGATGCGCGTGTACGCCTGCTTCACGACCCGGCCGGCGCCGATGGTCAGATGACCGACTTCGCTGTTGCCCATCTGGTCGTCGGGCAGTCCTACCCCGCGGCCGTAGGTCGTGAGGGTGCCGAACGCGCCCTGCTCGCGGTAGTCGTCGAACGTCGGCGTCTCCGCGGCGCCCACGGCGTCCCGTCCCTCCTGTTCGGGGGGTGCGAGACCCCACCCGTCGAGAATAACTAGCGCGGCGTCCATACCGGGCATTCGGCGTGCCCCCATACGTAGGCTTCGCTCGCTGAGGCCTTCGCTCGGTGAAGCACCCGCCGAGGCGCCCGAAGGGCTTTGCCCGCGCCGCCCCACGGACGCGTGTGCAGCGACGCGACCTGCTGAAAGCCGGCGCGGGCGTCGGCGGCCTCGGGCTCGGGAGCTACGGCGCGTGGCAGGCCCTTCAGGGCTCTCCGGACCCTCAGCCCCGCGCCGAGGACGGCGCGGTGCTGGCCCGGCGCTACGCCCCGCGATACGTCTTCGACGCCCGCGAGCGGTGGTTCCCGACCGACCCGCGGCCCTACACCGTCGAGCGCGACGGCGAGACGGTCGTGGACGGCTTCGCGGCGCTCGACGGCTACTCCACCGCGGGTCGTTTCCCGAACCCGACGGTCTGGTACAATGTTCGTCGCCTGGGCGAGAATCTGCGCGCGGTGCAGTTCTGGTCGTACTCGGCGTTCGACCAGTTCACGGTCAACTTCCACTGGCACGACTGGGAGCTCCTGCAGGTCTTCGTCGATACGGCCGCGGGCGAGCCGGTGCTCCTCTCCGCGAGCGCCCACTCCCGGAAGGTGCCGAACAACGAGTTCCTCGACCCGTCCACGGCGCGTCCGACCGTTCTCGCGGAACTCGGCTCGCACGCCGCCGCGACGGAGGTCAACGACTCCGAGGGGTTCCAGCGTCTCTCGGGCCCGGCGGACCTGACCAATCGCACGCTCTCCGTCGCGGACTTCGCGGCGTTCCCGCTCGGGTACGGGCTCCCGCGCGACGAGGGGCTCACGCTCCCGGTGTCGATGCCCGAACTCGACGGCGCGCCCGTCCACAAACATCCCGAGTTGCCGAACGTGACCCGCGACGACTTGGTCCCGCCGGAGGCGACCGTCCGCTCCTTTTCGGCCCTGTCCTCGCCGCCCGTCGATATCCCGCGGCGGGAACCCGGCCCGTCCGTCGTCCATGACGACGACCGCGTTGCAAGCGACGCGGACGCGACCTACGAACTCCGCCCGATGCGCGAGTTGGTGGACGAAATCGACGACTTCGACGGCCCGCAGTTGAGCTTCGAGTTCGCGGTCCCCCGCCTCGCCGAGGACGCGGTGGCGAGCCACCTCACGACGGTTTCGACGCCGTGGGAACAACCCCGATACGAGTCCCCGCTGGCGGACATAAGCGACTCCCGGCACCGCCAAGTCCTCGCGGAGCGCTACGGGCTGGACCTCCAGCCCCGACTCGGGGGCGTGGTCGTCGGCGCCGTCCGAACGCTCGCCGAGGGCGCTGGCGGGGATTTGCGCCCCGAATACCGGGAGAGCGACGCCGCGCGGGACAGGGCCTCCGTTTCGCTCGTCTCGCCCGGCGCGGAAGTGCTGGGACTCATCCAGAGCGAGAACCCGGCCGCGACCGTCTCGGCGCACGGCGTCGTCGCCTTTCAGGACGTGCCCGAGGGCGACCACCGGCTCACAGTCAACGGCCCCGGGCTCGCGCCCTACGCCGAACGGTTCTCCCACGACGGCGAGGGGGAACACCGGGCCGGCACCGAGGGGCGCCTCGCCACGGTTCCCAACGAAAACGCCGTCGCGGTCGGCGGCGAGCGCCCCGCGCGCCGGCTCCGCGTGGACGAGGACTACGCCGGGCGGCTCTACGACGCCCGCCCTCCGGGCGAGGGGTTCGCGCTCTACCTTCACCGGGCGGGCGCCTACACCCTCGAAGTCGAGGGCGAGGACGGGAGCCGGAGCGTCCACCGGGTGAACCCCGATTCGGGCGACACCGACATCGCCGTCGGCGAGCGCGTCGGCGCCGCGTCCGTCCTGAACTACCTCGCCGAGTATCTCGCGGACACGGCCGAGCTCGCCCGGGAGGTTCTGGAGGGGGAGGGAGTCACGACGGCGCTCGACGCCGCCGTCAAGGCCGCGGCGCGTGCGACGGAGCTGTTGGACGCCGGGAACGCCGCGGGCGCGCAGGTCGGCGTCGTCCGCGACCGGCTCTTGGCCGCACGGGGGCGAGTGGACGGGCTCCCCGAGGATGCCCGCGTCCTGTTGGCGCCCCGCGTCGAGCGTGCCGTGGAACTGAGCGCCGAAGCGGAGGCCGCGGTTTCGTGACCGGGGCGCTTTTGCGCCGTCGGGGAGATACCCCGCTGTGACGCTCGACCCGGTACACCTGAACGGCATCGCCGACATGGCGCGCCGGATTCGCCACGAGGCCGACGAGGCGGAGAGCCGGGAGAGCGCCGAGACGGTCTGGGAGGAGTTCTTAGACCCCCTCTACGACGACGGCGTCGTCCTCGAACCCATCGACCGGAAGCAACGTTACTGTGCCCCCGCCGACCGGTTGGGGCTACAAGCGGACCCCTTCGACACGGTCCATGGCCTCGACTCGGGCACAATCAACCCCCGAACGTTCGAGAACGGCCTCGTCCTCGACGTCGCGCAGGCCGCGATGTCCGCGACGCCCTCCGAGCTGGACTTGCATCGCGGCCGGACCATCGTGAAGAGCGTCCACTCGAACAGCGCGACCATCGACACGGGCGGCGAGTGGGAACTCTTCGATTCGGGGTACAGCAGAAAGCGGGTCGTCCACCTCGAAAAACTCGCCCGCGACGAGGAGGCTGTCGTCCACGGCCTCGCGCTCTCGCTGGCCGAGAGCCACCACGCGCTCACGAACGCGGACGTCGTCGACGACCTGCTCATTCTCGACGGCCCGCTCTACCCGAAGCACTTGGTCCAATGGGCCGAGCGCCGGACCGGCATCCGGGACGCGATGACCGACGAGCCCCTCGTCGAGGAGGTGTTGGGGACGTATCTCGCCCTCGTGGAGCGATTCTTGGAGCGCGGGGTCCCACTCGCTGGGTTCGTGAAGAACCCGTCCGGGAAGGCCCTGCTCCGGGCGCTGGACGGGCGCGCGCCGACGCCGTGGGCCAGCGACGCCGCCTTCTTCCGCCAGGCGCTCTCGGACTGTGGCGAACGCGAGCTCGCGTGGACGAACTGGTTTCGCTCCCGGCTCGGCTCGGACGCGGTGTTCGTCGGCGATCTGGGCCTCGAACGGGCTTACGACCCCGCGGCCTACGAGGTGGCCTTTTTCTACGTCCACGACCCGCGCACGGAGCTCACGTTCAAGGTCGAACTCCCCGCGGCCTTCGCCGACGAGGAGGAGGTCAGGAACGCCGTCCGGACCCACGTCCTGGGCGAAATCGCGACCCGGGGCGGGCCGCCGCTCGCCGTCTCGAAGGCTGACTCGCTGGCGAAGATCGACGCGTCCTCGAAGCGCTCGCTCGTGGAGAAGATGAGCGAAGCGCTCGACTCGCGCGCGACCAGAACTTACGACGACGACCGCTGGGGCGCTTACTGAGCCTCGACGGTCAGTTCCACGTCCTCGGGGTCGACGCCGATGCGCGCGAACTGCGTTCTGATGTGCTCCTTCGCCGCGTCGAGCGCCCGCTCCTCGTCCTCGAAGCCCCGCGGCGCGGGCGACTCGAAGGCCACGCGGAGTTCCTCGCCGTCGACCCGCTGGACGAGGCCGCCACTCTCCACCTCGTAGAAGGAATCACAGACCCAGACGTAGGGCGCCCCGGCGTCCGGCGCGCCTTTGAACGAGGGCGCCTCCTCCCCGGGCTCGTAGAGCGTCCCCGTCAGGGCCGTCCCCGCCGCGGCCCCGTGTACCAACAACATACACGAAAGTACGGGCCGCGGCTATAAATCACGTTGGGGGCCGGCGGAAATCCCGTGGTAGGCGTCCCGCGGAGCGCCGCGCGCCGAAAGGGGTTTGTCGGCGGGCCGAACACACGGGGTATGAGCGACCTAGGGGATTTCTCGGAGTTCGGCGGCGACGACCCCGACGACTCGACGGGCTCGTCCGGCGGCGAGGCCGACCCTGCTCCGTCGGACGACGACGGCTTCGAGACGCCCGACCTCGATGTCCCCGCCGCGGAGCGCGGCATCGGCACGCTCGCCGTCTCGGAGGGGTTGCGCATCGCCGAGGACGAGCGCGACACGGCGCTCCGGGCGTACGTCACCGCCGCGAACCGCTCGGACGTGCGCATCGGCGCCTACCTGCTCGCGGACTACCCCGGCGGCGAGGAGCAACTGTTCTGCCGCGTGGCGGGGCTCGCCTACGAGCAGGCGTTCCGGAGCGACGACGCGACCGAAATCCACGCCCGGCGGGCGATGCAGTCGGGGGACGTCGACGAACAGGACTACAAGTTCATCGCGGACCTCGAACCGCTGGCCGTGCTCTACGAGGAGGGCGGCGAGCTCCGCCGACGGATGGCCGACCGGGTCCCCAAGCCCGAAACCGTCGTCGGGAAGGCGGACGACACGGCCGAACTGAAGGCGGGCCTCGACATCCCCGAGGACGGGGTTTTCCTGGGCCACCTCTCGGTGAACGGCGAGAAGGTCCGGACGGCGGCGACGCCGCCCACCATCGACTACCGGGTAAAGGACGACTACGGGTCGGGCGACCCGCTCGTCTTCCGGCACACGCTGGTCGCCGGCGGCACCGGCTCGGGGAAAACGCACACGACGAAGAACGTCCTCAGGCAGTACCTCGCGGCGGACAGAACGTATCCCGTCGACACCGGCGCCGACAGGGAGCCCCGGATGGCCGTCGTCCAGTTCGACCCGCAGGACGAGTACGCCCAGATGCACGACGACAACCCCGACGCGACGACCGAGGACGAGCGCGACTGGGAGCGCCAGGGGGTGGCCCACGGCGGCCACGACGACACCGTCGCCTTCGTCCCCTCGGTGGGCGATTCGACGTACGCCGCGAGCCACCACGGCGCCGAACAAGTGGAATTCACCGTGCCGTTCTCGATGGTCCGGAACCGGCCGTGGCTCGCCGCCTCGGCGGGACTCAACGACAACCAGTACCCCGCGTTGCAGCTCCTCATTCGGCGCTTCTTCGACGGCAATCTCAAAGGAACGTATCGGGAGTTCTGTTCGTTCCTCGACGACCCGGCGCTCCGCGAGGAACTCGACGAATCGGGGAGAGTTCACGAAGCCACCTTCGACGCCGTCAAGCGGCGGGTGCTCGGGATGCCGAGCGGCGTCTTCGACGGGAGCGCGCCGCCAATTACCGACCTGGTTCGGGAGTTCGTCAAACCGGGCCGGCTCTCGGTCGTTCCCACCTATCACATCAACGACTCGCGGGCCACGGAGACCGTCGTGTTGGCGCTCTCCTCCCTGCTCGTGGACGAGAAGCTCTCGAACGACCCCCGGTACGGGCGCATCAAGGAGACGCCGCTCCTCCTCGGGATGGACGAGGCGCACAACTTCCTCTCGGACGCCGACACCGTCCAGGCCCGCCAAGTAGTTGGGAAGTTCACCGAGGCGGCCAAACAGGGCCGGAAGGAACGCTTGGGCCTCTTCCTGGTCACACAGGACCCTCAGGACGTCGCGGACCCCGTATTCAAGCAAGTGAACACGACGGTCGTCCTCAATCTCGGCGACGAGGACGCCATCTCCTCCGTCAACATTCCGGCCAACCTGGAGGGGAAGGTCCCCTATATGGAGAAGGGCCAGATGGTCGTCTACTCCCCCGACAACTCCGAGCCAGTGGAAATAACGGGGCTACCGACGTGCGTAACCCGACACGGGCGGTGAACGTCGGCCCCGGAACGAAGACTCACTCCCCCCACCACCTTTTTGCGCCCCCCCGTCGTCGTGCTCGGTATGGCAGACACCGTACTCGTCCCCCTCGACGGCTCCGAACAGTCCTGGACCGCCTTCAACCACGCCCTCTCCGAGTTCCCGGACGCGGAGATCACCCTCATCAACGTCGTCGACCCCATCGAGGCCGGCTACAGCTCCGAGGCCACCGCCGTCGGCTACGCCGAGGAGTGGTTCGAGCAGGCCAAGGCGAACGCCGAGGAACTCTTCGACGAGGCCCGCGAGCGAACCGACCGCGAGGTACACACGACCGTCGAGGTCGGCCGCCCGGCCCGGACTATCGTGGACTACGCCGAGGAGGAGGGCTTCGACCAGATTCTGATGGGGAGTCACGGCCGTTCGGGCGTCTCCCGCATCCTCCTGGGAAGCGTCGCCGAGACGGTCGTCCGGCGCTCGCCCGTTCCCGTGACGGTCGTCCGGTGACGACGTAGCACCTATCCGTCCGCCCGTCTTTCTGACCGTATGGACGAGGACAAAGACATCGGCACCGCCCGTATCGTCTACGAACACCCCGAGGAGGGGACCGTCGAGAAAAAGGTGGAAAACGAACACCTCGCGTACTTCCAGGACCACTGGATGGTGAAGACCGACGACAGCGGCGAGACCGACACCGTCCGCCGCATCCCGGTCGAACGCGTCCACTACGTCGAGCGCGAGGTCGAGGCCTTCGAGGACGAAATCAAATCCTTCCGCAAGCAGGTGGAGTCCCTCGCCGACGAGGTCCGCTCGAAGCTCCCCGGCCGCCGCGAGTACGACGACGAGGACGTGACCCGAATCGACGTGGAGACAGGCGAGGAGCGCTAGGTAGCGGAGCGGCGCATCGCCGTGCGGCGCCGTGCGGTCGTCACACCGACGTTCTACTGCTTGCCGGAGGCGAGCAGGGCGTCTTTTTAGTGCAGGTTTTTGCCGTGAGAGGTGCGCGAACAAAGTGAGCGCACCCGACGAGTAAAAAGGTGCTTTAGAAGATGTTCGCCTGCCGGTACACCGAGATACCGGTGTTCGTGATCTCGTAGGGTTTCGTCTCGCGGGAGTGGTTCGCATCCCGGATCTTCTGGATTTCCACCGCCAGGCGGGTCTCGCGGAAGTCCTCGCCGCGGATGTATCTGAGGATGAACACCGCGTCCGTGAGATACTCGATGATGCCGTAACGGGAGGTGAAGGGGTCGTCGCTGGAGACCTCGCTCGTGACCATCGTCGTCACGCCGGCCTCCTTGAGCGCCTTGGTGAACTGGTACACCTCGGTTCGCCGGGTCGCCTGGTCGTCGTACATCAACTCGAGCAGGGAGACGGAGTCCAACACCAGCCGGGAGGCGCCGAACTCGTTGACGAGGCCGGGAAGTTCGTTGCGGATGGACGCCAGGGAGTTCGCCATCTCGACGGGGTCCAAGTCCACGATGGCGAGGTCGCCCTCCTCGACGTGTTTCTCGAACGCCCAGCCCTTCTCCTCGGCCGTGTTGACGATACGCTCGTGGGACTCCTCGAGGGTGACGAAGGCCGCGCGCTCCCCGTTCTCCAGGGCTTCCCCGATGAACTGCAGTCCGAACGTCGTCTTGCCGGTCCCGGCCGAACCCATCACGACCATCAGACTGCGCTCGGGGACGCCGCCCTGAATCATGTCGTCCAACCCCTCGATGCCGAGCGAGATGCGCGGGATGTCCGACTCGAAGTCCTCGCTCTCGAAGTCGTCGCCCGACCCGCCCATCTCGAAGCCGCCGCCCATGCCGCCGCCGTCGCCGCCGCCCCCGCCGAAGGCGTCGGCGAAGTCGTCGTCGAAGAGGTCGTCGCCGCCGTCGTCGCCGAAGGGGTCCTCGGTACCCCCGAACTCCCCGCTCCCGTTCCCCTCGCCGTCGAAGGCGTCGTCGTCGAACTCGCCTCCGTCGAAATCGTCTTCGTCAAACCCGTCACCGTCGAACTCGCCGTCGTTGAGTTCGTCCTCGTCAGCGGTGCCTTCACCGAAATCGTCTTCGTCAAGCCCGTCACCGTCGAAGGAATCCTCGTCGGGTTCACGTTCGTCGAAGGCGCCCCCGTCGGACTCGTCCTCCTCGAACGTGTCGCCCTCCTCGGACGCATCGCCACCGAACTCGTCGCCGTCGGAGGGTTCCGAACCGTCCCCGCGTTCGGTGTCTTCCCCGTCCGTTTCGGATTCGCTCGCCCCCGGTTCCGTCGGCTCCTCGGGGGCGTCCTCGTCCTCGTCGAACGCCCGCTCGAACCAGTCGTCGTCCTCCTCATCCGCCACGCCGGACCACCTCGGGGCGACGGACGACACCGTTCATCGGGGGAATCTCGGGGCGGCCCCGCAAAGTAGTTTCCCCCCGACGGGACGGACCCGCGACGGGGACCTTTTAGTTGGGGCGGCCCGAGGCGGGGGTATGCGCGTCGGAATCGTCGCCCAGCGGCAGAACGACCGCGCCGCCTACCTCGCGGCGGACGTGGGCGAGTTGCTCGACGAGGAGGGGGTGGCCGTGGGGTTCGACACGTCGACGGCCGAGGCCATCGACCGCGAGGCGATGCCAATCGAGGAATTCGCGGACGCCGACCTCGTCGTGAGCATCGGTGGCGACGGGATGTTCCTCTTCGCCGCCCGCAACGCGGGCACGACGCCCGTGTTGGGCGTGAACCTCGGCGAAGTCGGCTTTCTGAACGCCGTCTCCCCGGGCGAGGCGGTCGAGGCCGTCCGCGAGGAGGTCGAGGCGTTTCGAGAGGCGGGGGGCGTGCGCTCCCGACCGATTCCCCGGCTCTCGGCGTCGGGCGACGGCTGGTCGTTACCCCCCGCGCTCAACGAAGTCGTCGTGCAGGGACCCCAACGCGGCCACGGGCAGGGCGTCAACGTCGAGGTCCGGGTCGACGGCTCGCTCTACACCGCGACCCGCGCCGACGGCGTCCTCGTCTCGACGGCCACAGGGAGCACGGCGTACAACCTCAGCGAGGGCGGCCCGCTCGTCCGTCCGGAGGCCGGCGTGGCCGTCGTCACCGGGATGTGCCCCGAGGAGCCGATGCCGCCCCTGGCAATCGATTTGGACAGCGACGTGGCCGTTCGCGTCGACGGCGCCGAACGGGCACACGTCCTCAGCGACGGCGCCAGCGACCGGGAACTCGAACCCCCCGAGACGGTCGACATCTCCCGCGCGGCGGAGCCCGCACAAGTCGCGGGGCCGCCGGTCGAGTTTTTCCAGGCGCTCAACAAGTTGGAGTAGTCGGAGAACGGGCTGTGGTGTCCGGAACGGAAAGTTCTATTCGCCTTCCGTCCCATCCATATGGTAATGGAAAAGCAGCTGCCGGACGTGCAGGCGACCGAACCGGCCGTCCGCGTCGGGCTCGGTCGGGTGGGGGTGTCGGAGGTCGAGAAACTCGTCAAACTCGCGCGTGACGAGGAACGCCCCCTCGTTTTGACCGCCGACTTCGAGGTGTACGTCGACCTGCCCAAGGAGCGCAAGGGCATCGACATGTCACGGAACATGGAGGTCATCGACGAAGTGCTCGAGGAGGCCGTCGCGGAGCCCGTCTACCGCGCCGAGGACGTCTGCCGGGTCGCGGCCGACCGCCTCCTCACGAAACACGACTACACCACCGAGGCGACGGTGGAGATGGAGGCCGAATACGTCCTCAAGGAGCGCACGCCCGAGAGCGACAAACCCACACAGGGAACCGTCGACATCGTGGCGTCCGCGACGGCCAGCGAGGGCGAACCCACCAGGGAGGAGATCGGCGCCCGCGTCACCGGCATGACGGTCTGTCCCTGCTCGCAGGGGATGATGTCCGCGCGCGCCGCCGAGAAGCTCGAGGAGCTCGGCGTCGACGAGGGAGACGTGACCGAGTTCTTGCGGGAGGTCCCCCAGGCGGGCCACTCCCAGCGCGGGCACGCCACGCTCGCCATCGAGCAGTACGGCGGCCCCGACATCGACCTCTGGGACATCGTGGAGGTCGCCCGCGACGCGATGAGCGCCCGCATCTACAACATGGCGAAGCGCCCCGACGAGGACCACATGACCTACCAGTCCCACGCGAACGCTAAGTTCGTCGAGGACTGTGTGCGCTCGATGGCCGAGGACGTGGTCGCGGAGTTCGAAGAGCTCCCCGACTCGGCGGTCGTCCGGATGCAACAGGAGAACGACGAATCCATCCACCAACACGACGCCTACGCCGAGCGCGTCGCCGAAATCGGCGACCTCCGGCGCGAAGTCGAGGGCTAGTCCACGAGGGGGGTCGCTTCCTCCCAGTACGGTTCGAACTCGGAGCGCACCTCCGCTGCGAGCCCCCGGTCCTGTAAGTCGATGAGCGCGAACGCCTCGTCGGGGTTCGTCGGGTGTGGGACCTCGATACAGACCTCGTTGTCGTCGATGACGCTGAAACTCCCCCCGACGCCCTCGCTCACACGGATGGCGAAGTTCTCCGCATCGGCCGTGTCGCGCATGAACTGGTGGACCAGTTCCGTGGGCGCCTGCCCCACGATGGCGTCGTCGATGAGGACGGAGATGGAGACGCCCCGTGTGACGGCGTCCGTGATGGCCGCGTGAACCTCGGCGCCGACCTCCCCCAAATCGAGGCTTCCCGTGACGGGCCCCGTAATCATCAGGACGGAGCCCTGTGCGCTTCGCAGGCGCTCGACGAACAGTTCCGCCGACGATTCGGGCCCGAGCGCGGCCGTCCAGAAGCCCTCCGACTCGGCGGGCGCGTCCAGTGACCGCTTGAGTTCCTCGACGGTCTCCTCGTACTGGGTGAGTTGGGCTTCCAGTTCGCGCTCCCGGTCCGCGAGGAGCCTGTCCAGGGCCGTCTCCGGTTCGACGGCGACGTACTTCTTGGGTCGGCCGGCCGTCTGGCTCCGCACGATGTCCTTCTCCTCGGCGTCGCCGAGCACGTCGTAGATGCGCCCCATCGGGACACCGCTCTCCTCGGAGAGTTCCTTCGCCGTGGTCGCGCCGGTTTCCAGGAGCGTGCGATAGACCGACGCCTCGTACTCGGAGAGTCCGACGTCCCGCAAGTCTGCCATACCCGGAGTCGGGGTGGGAAGTGGAAAAACGCGTCGGGCAACCGGTGGGAAAACCGACGCGGGAAAAGACGCGTCGGGGCAACCGATGGGAAAAACCGACGCGAGAAAAGACGCGTCAGGACCGACCGATGTTGCGCTACTGGAAGCCGAGCTCGCCGACACCCCCCTGCTGGGAGCGGTCGGTCGTGCCGCCGAGTTCGTCCTCGACGCTCTCGTAGTACTCCAGGAGGTCCTCGGTGATGGTCGGACGCACCGATTCGAGCGCCTGTCGGAAGTGTCGCATCCCGACCTGCTCGGCGTCGGGGTCCTCCCGGAGCGCGATCATCGCGGCCTCGCGGGCGACGTTCGCGAGGTCGGCGCCGACGTGGCCCTCCGCGCGCTCCGCGAGTTCGCGGAGCGAGACGTCCGGCGCGAGGGGGATATCCCCGGTGTGGATTTTGAGGATTTCCTCCCTCCCTTCCGCGTCGGGTTGGCCCACCATCACGAGGCGGTCGAAGCGCCCCGAACGGATGAGCGCCGGGTCGATGATGTCCGGGCGGTTGGTCGCGGCGATAACCATCACTTCCTCCATCTCCTCCAAGCCGTCGAGTTCGGTGAGGAGCTGGTTCACGACGCGCTCGGAGACATTGTTCCCGGTGTCCTGGCCCCGGCCGGGCGCGAGGGCGTCCAGTTCGTCGAAGAAGATGACTGTCGGGCTCACCTGCCGCGCCTTGCGGAACGTCTGGCGGATGGCCTTCTCCGACTCGCCGACCCACTTCGAGAGGAGCTGGGGCCCCCGAACCGAGATGAAGTTCGCGTTCGTCTCGTTGGCGACGGCCTTCGCTATCAGGGTCTTACCGGTGCCGGGCGGGCCGTAGAGCAGGACGCCGCTGGGCGGGTCAACGCCGAGCCGCGAGAACTTCTCGGGCGTCGTCAGGGGCCACTCGACGGACTCCTTGACGTCCTCCTTCGCCTCGTTGAGCCCGCCGACGTCGTCCCAGCTGATCTTGGGCAACTCGACGAGGACCTCGCGCATCGCCGACGGTTCGACCTCGGCGAGCGCGCCACTGAAGTCCTGGCGCTTGACGATCATCCGGTCGATGAGCGAGGGCGGGATCTCCTCCTGGTCCAACTCGATTTCCGGGAGGTAGCGCCGCAGGGCACGCATCGCCGCCTCCTTCGTCAGGCTCTCGATGTCCGCGCCGACGAATCCGTGGGTGTCGTCGGCCAGCGTCGAGAGGTTCACGTCGTCGGAGAGGGGCATTCCACGGGTGTGGATTTTGAGGATCTCCTCCCGCCCGGTCTCGTCGGGCACCCCGATGTCGATCTCGCGGTCGAAGCGTCCCGGCCGGCGCAGGGCGGGGTCCACCGCGTCCACCCTGTTCGTGGCGGCGATGACGATGACCTGCCCCCGCGAGTCGAGGCCGTCCATCATCGTCAGGAGTTGGGCGACGACGCGCCGTTCGACCTCCCCGGTGACGTCCTCGCGTTTGGGCGCGATAGAGTCGAGTTCGTCGATGAAGATAATCGAGGGCGAGTCGTCTTTCGCCTCCTCGAATATCTCCCGGAGTTGTTGCTCCGATTCGCCGTAGTACTTCGAGATGATTTCGGGGCCGGCGATGGAGAAGAAACTCGCCGAGGTTTCGTTGGCGACCGCCTTGGCGAGCAGGGTCTTCCCGGTCCCGGGCGGGCCGTGCAGGAGAACCCCTTGAGGCGGTTCGATGCCCAACTTCTGGAATATCTGAGGGTGTTTCATCGGGAGTTCGACCATCTCCCGCACCCGCTGGATTTCGTCCTCCAAGCCGCCGATGTCCTCGTAGGTGATGCCGCCGCCGGCGCGCTCGTAGCCCGAGATGGGTTCCTCTCGCAGTTCGACTTCGGTGTCCTCGGTGACGAGGACGACGCCTTCGGGCTCGGTCTCCACGGCGATGAGGGGAATCGCCTGTCCGGGCGAGCGCATGAAGGGGTGGTTCGTCGAACTCATCACGGGGACGATGTCGCGCTCGACGACCGGCCGCTTGAGGATCTGGCGCTTGACCATCCCGGCCGCGTCGGAGCCGAACTGGACCGAGGCCTCCTCGGGCGGGGCGAGGGTGAGTTTCTCGGCCTTCTCGGCTTCGGCCTTGCGGATCTTCACCCGCTCGCCGATGCCCACGTCGGCGTTCTGCCGCGTGAAGCCGTCGATGCGGACGGTATCGGTGTTCCAGTCTTGCCGGTCCGCGCGCCACACCTTCGCGGCGGTCGTCTCGGCGCCTTCGATCTCGATGATGTCACCCGGAGAGAGCTTCAGATGAAGCAGGGTGTCCGGGTCGAGGCGGGCGATTCCTCGGCCGGAGTCGTTGGGGTAGGCTTTCGCCACCTCCAGTTGGACTTCGTTCATGGTTAGACGGTTGGGCCCCGCCGCATAGGTCTTCCGCCGCCGGGCCTTGGTACTCCGTAACACGGCCGGACACAAGACGGTGACGACTCCGGCCCGAAGGGAGGAGTTTTGCCGCTCCGACGGGAACTCGGTGTATGTCGATTCTCGCCTTCGACGGCCGGACCGGCGCGAGCGGCGACATGCTCCTGGGGGCCCTGCTCGCGGCCGGCGCCGACCGGGAGGCGCTCGCGCCCGTCGCCGACGCGCTGGGGTGTGAGTTCCGTGTCGAACGCGTAGACAAGAGCGGCGTCGCCGCGACGAAGGCCACGGTCGTCATCGACGGCGAACCCGCAGAGGGGGAGGGTCACGGCCGAACCTATCCCGAGGTTCTCGAACTCCTCGACTCGATGGCCCTCCCCGGGGGAGCCCACGCCGACGCCGCGGCCGTCTTCGAGCGCCTCGCCGAGGCGGAGGCCGCCGTCCACGGCACCGATATCGAACACACGCATTTCCACGAGGTCGGCACCGATGACGCCGTCGCCGACGTGGCGGGGGTCTGTGCCCTCCTCCACGAGATGGGCCCCGAGCGCGTCGTGACGACGCCCGTCGCGCTCGGCGGCGGCGAGACGACCTTCAGCCACGGCACCTACCCCGTGCCGGCGCCCGCGACGGTCGAACTCATCGAGGGCGCGGGCTTCGAGACGTACGGCGGCCCCATCGAGCGAGAACTCCTGACGCCGACGGGCGCGGCCCTGCTCGCCGAACTCGCGGAGGGTGTTTCGAACCTGCCGTCGATGCGCACGACCGAATCGGGCTACGGGGCGGGAACCCTCGATTTGCCCGACCGACCGAACGTGTTGCGCGCGGCTGTCGGCGAGGCACGGGGCGAACTTGTCCGCGACGACGTGACCGTCCTCGAAACCAACCTGGACGACGCGGCGCCCGAAATCCTGGGTTCGCTTCAGGAGACCCTTCTCGAAGCCGGCGCCCGCGATGTCTCCGTCGTGCCGCTCACGATGAAGAAATCCCGTCCCGGCCACTTGGTAAAAGTCGTCTGCAAACCGGCGGACGCGAAGGCCCTCGCGCGGAAAATCGCCGAGGAGACGGGCACGCTCGGCGTGCGGGAAACGGGCGTCTCTCATCGCTGGATAGCCGAACGGGAGACACACACCGTCGCCGTCGCGGGCGATGGCGAGACGTACGAGGTGCGGGTGAAGGTCGCCAGCGACGACGCTGGCGAGGTGTACGACGTGAGCGCGGAGTACGACGACGCCCTCCGCGCGGCGAAGGGAACGGGCCTCCCGGTCCGGGAGGTCCGCCGTCACGCCGAGGAGCGCGCCCGGGAGTCGATTTAGTCCTCCTCCCTGTTCTCCAGTTCCGCGGCGTGTTCCGCGATGGCCTCCGCTAAACTCAGCTCGCCTCTCCCCACGCGCCGGGCAAGTTCGGTCCCGATTTCGCGGTTGTCGTCGCTTTGCTCCCGGGAGCGCGATTTGATGATCTGTATCTCGCCCTCGGTCGGTTCGATGGTCCGGTTCTCCACGACCTCCCCCTCGATGCGCGCGATGTTCACCGCGGCGAGCACGTCGCCCATCCCCCGGGCCCCCGTCCCCAGATACGGGGTGGTGCCTGTCTCGTCGACCAACTCCACGCGGGCGTCTTCCAAGCCGTCGATGATTCGGGCGCCCTGCATCCGCGCGCCGTCCCCCACCCGGACGAGCGGGTCGTGGGCACCCTCCAACTCCCCTTTTACTACGTCGGCGGCCCGTTCGGTCGGTACCTGAAACGCCGCGACGACCGTCTCCCCGGAGAGCACCGCGATGCCGGGGTTCTCGCCGGGGTCGACGCCGATGACGGTTCGGCCGCCGTCCCCCCGGAGGAGCGCCAGCGTCTCCTCGACCGCCTTCCGCGGCGCGTCGGCGTCGGCGACGACCACCGGAAGGTCCGTCTCGACGCCCTCGCCGGCGGTGATGACGGCCTCAGCGCCCTCGGGGAGGTCGGCGTCGGGCTCGACGGTCGTGAACGCCACCCCGCGCTCGCGGAGTTCGCCGACGACCCCGTGATACACCTCGAAATCGTCGGTGGCGACGACTATCACGGTCCGAGTTGGAGCGCCCGGCTAATAGTCGGGGGGTTTTTCGGCGGGCACGCTGTACCCCGTCCCGTGTCATCCGACGCCCCCGTTCCGACCGGCTGTGCCCCCCTAGACGAGTTGCTCGGCGGCGGCCTCGAACGCGGGAGCGTCACGCAGTTCTACGGCCCGCCCGCGGCGGGCAAAACGAACGTCTGTCTCTCCGCCGCCGTTGAGGTCGCTGCCGACGACGGGATGGCCGTCTACCTCGACACGGAGGGCGTCTCCGCCGACCGCTTCGAACAGGTGCTCACGGGGCGGGCTCAAAACCCGGAAGCCGCCTCAGCGAACGTCGTTCTCACCGAGATATACGACTTCGAGGAGCAGTCCGAGGCGGTGAAGGACGCCGCGGAGTTCGCCGACGCGGCCGACCTCATCGTCCTCGACAGCGCCACCGGCTTCTATCGCCTCCAGCGAAGCGACGAGGACGAGGGCGAAACGCTGCGGGAGGTGGCGCGTCAGATAACGCATCTCCTGTCGCTCGCCCGGAAACACGACCTGGCGGTCGCCGTCACCAACCAGGTGTACACGGACCCCGAGGGGGACCAGGCCCGGCCGCTGGGCGGACACACGCTCGAACACTGGACCGGGACGGTCGTCAGGTTGGAGCGCTTCCGCGGGGGGAACCGACGGGCAACGCTCGAAAAGCACCGCGCCAAACCTGCCGGCGAGACGGCACAGTTCCGGATTACGGGCGAGGGTATCGAAGCCCCCGAGTGATCAGTCCCCGGCGTGACGGTTCGCCCGGGAGGGTGGGGGAACCTGGGCGTCGTTCCCCCCGTCGTATCCGCCGGTCGGACAGCTCGCCGGTTCGTCGTTCACGTGAGCATACTCCGCGGGGTCGTTCGCCAGCGTGTGCGCCGGGTTGTGCGCGCTGTCGATGCGGGCGGCCCGGACGCCGTCAAAGCCCGCGACCCTGGCCCGAATCCCCCGCCAGTGGTGGCCGATGCCCGGCGGGTGATGAAAGGGCTTGAGGGGCTCGTAGTCGGGGTGGCGCCCCGCCAACACAGCAGTATTGACGTTCGCTGCGAGGTCGTCGTGGTCCACGAGCACGCCGATCCGGGTTCCCGGCGGTGTGCGCGCCGCGAGCGTGTCGAGGCCCAGATGGAGGGCCCGATACTCCGCGACGTTGTTGTCGGGCGCGTCGTCGGGGACGGCGAGACGCGCGACCCGCGTTCCGTCGCGGGCCTCGATGACGACGCCCAGCCCGCTTCCGTCGGATGAGAAGGAACCATCGGCGGCGAGATAGTAGTCCCGGCGATGGGTTTGGGGCGGATGGGCGATGTGCGGCGTCGGGGCGTCGTCGAACAGTTCCCGGAGCCTACGGCGGCCGTGAACGGCCATATCCGATAGTATTTACTGGGGGTTGAAATGCCTATCGCCGACCCCCAAGAGATAGGTCCGGCGGCCTCCACGCCTCGCATATGCTCACCGCTCGCGAGTTGATGACGGAGGATGTGGAGACAGTCACCGCCGACGAGGAGGTAAGCGAAGTGCTCACGAAGATGTCGCAGGCCGATTTCAACGGCTATCCCGTCGTCGAGCGCGTCGAGACGGAGGAACGGACCTACGAGCGCCTCGTGGGGGTGGTCACCCAACGCGACATGGTAGAACTGTTCCAGCCCAGCGACCGGACGGTCTGGGTTCCCATCGGCCTGCCGCCGTTTCTCGAAACGCTCGAATACCAGATCGACCTCTCGTGGGACGCCCTCGACACGGAGCTCGACCTGTTCAAGAACGCCGGCCGCCCCGTTCGGGACGTGATGACGACTGACGTAGTGACGCTGGGTCCGGACGCCACGCTGGACGAGATACTCGACGTGCTGGCGACCGACGAGCGGGACGTGAACCGTGTCCCCATCATCGAGGACGACGAAATCGTCGGTATCGTCACCCGCGAGGACGCGATACGGGCGATTCGGATGGAACGAACGGCGAAGGAGGGCGGCGCGGAGGAGGGCAGGTAGTTCGACGGTCAGCGACGGTCGTTGCTCGACGGTCAGCGTTCGTCGGTCAGCGGCTGTTGTGTGCGTGGCCGACGACCAGCGCGACGGCGTGGAGGACCATCAGGACCGCCATCGCCGTGTTCTGCCCGTTCAGGAGGAAGACCGGGTAGAGGAAGGGCATCGTGACCGCGCTCCAGAAGCCGGCGGCTTGAACCGGAGCGCGGAGACTGCCGAGATGACCGTCGTTCGGTTCGGGGGTGCGTTCGTGGGCGGATGCTTCGGACATGGGGGACACCTCAACTCCCACAAGTAGCCCCGACCCCATAAGACGGGGAGACCGTTCCCCACGTTTCGCGTTGTTTCGCTAACCTATCTCCGCCTCGGCGGACCTTTCATAACGGACTCAGAATGGCCTTAAATTTTTATCGAGCGCTCTGCGTCCGTTTCGGGGTCCTACACTATCGTTCCTGTTAGTTGAGGGAATCGGACAGTTCGGCCACCGAGTCGCGCCACGCGTCGATGAGGTCGTCCTCGAACGCGCCGACGCCCTCGTGGGCGCCCTGGAGCCCGTCGTTTTCCTTCAGCCACGCGACGGTGCGCGCGACGCCCTCCTCCCAACTGATGGTGTGCTCGAAGTCCAAATCCCGTTTCGCCTTCGAGTTGTCGAAGACGGTGGCGTACTGGAAGTGGTCCCGGAGGAAGTCGGTCTTCTCGGGTGCGACCTCCAACAGTACGTCCGTCGGGATGTGTACCAACTCGGGTTCGGGCGCGTCGAGAGCCTCGGCGACGCGCTGGTGGTACTGGTCCCACGTGAACGACTGGTCGCCGGTGACGTGGTAGGCCTCACCGTAGGCGTCCTCGTTGCCGACGGCGTTGGCGAAGGCGACGGCCACGTCGTCACGGTGACAGGGTCCCCAGAGAGCGCTCCCGTCGCCCTGCACCACGACCGGTTCGCCCGCCTCGATGCGGCTGATGTAGTAGGTGTCGCTCCCGAAGGTGTGGTTGATGGCGCCGCCCTCGCCGTAGGTGTGCCACGGGCGGATGACCGTCGTCTCGAACGCCCCCTCCGCGGCGGCCTCCATGAAGATGTCCTCGCACTCGGTTTTGTTCTGCCCGTACTCCGAGACGAAGTGCTCCTCGTCGTGGCGCTGGGCGTCCTCGGTGACGGGGTTGTTCTCCGGGGGGCGGTAGTAGACGTCCACCGTCGAGCAGAAGATGTACTGGTCGGTGTGCCCCGCGAACGCCTCGACGGCGCTCTCGGCGGCGTCCGGGCCGTAGCAAACCATGTCGATGACGGCGTCGGGTTCCTCCTCGCGGGCCGTCTCGGCCATGTGCTCGTCGTCGTAGCGGTCGCCCTCGATGAACTCGACGGACTCGGGTACCCTGGGGTCGCTCTCGCCGCGGGTGTAGCAGGTCACGCCGTGGCCGTCCTGAACTAACTGGCGCGTGATGCCGGTGCTGATGAGGCCGGTGCCGCCGATGATGAGTACGTCCATACAGTACGGCTCGTCGGGAGGGACTAAAAGCCACGAGTGCCGGAAAGGCGCGACGGAGAACGGCGTCCGGCGTCGCGTCTACGTCTCGCCCAGCACGGCACAGGAGACCTCCAGCGCGGCCAGCCCGTCGTACACGTCGACGGGCGGGTTCGTGCCGTCGGCGACACTGTTGAGAAAGGCGTCGGTCTCGCCGGCGTACCCCCCGTCTGTCGCCGTCTCCGAATCGAACGTAATCGTCGTCGGGTACTCGTCGGTCGCCGCGGCGTAGGTGAGTCTGTCCAGACGCCACCAGCCGTCGCCCTCGACGACGGCGGCACCCTCGGTCCCGATGACGCCGTGTCTGAGGTGCTCGGTGTGGGCGGTCCAGCTGTTCTGTATCAGGCCGATGGCGCCGTTCTCGAACCCGACCGTCGCGACCATGTTGTCGTCGAAGCGCTCGAGTTCGGGGTGTGTCACGTTGGCCGTCTGTCCCGACGCGGAGGCCACGTCGCCCCCGAGCCAGCGGAGCACGTCGATGTTGTGCGAGGCGGACTCGACGGTGATGCCACAGGCCTGCTCGGGGTCGGTCCGCCAGTTTCCCTCCTCGGGAACGCCGTAGCCGGCCCGCTCGCTGAACACCGTCACCGGGTCGCCGATTTCCCCGTCGTCGACGAGGTCGTACAGCCGTTGGCAGGGCTCCCAGAACCGGGAACAGAAGCCAACCATGAACAGGACATCGTGTTTTTCGACGATTCCCCTGATTTCCCGTGCGTCCTCGAGTGTCGCCGCCAGCGGCTTCTCGCAGAAGACGGCGGCGCCTTCCCGTGCGGCGTCCCGAACGATTTCGACCCGCGTCTGGGGCGGCGTCGTGACGTACACCGCATCGAGGTCTACTTCGCGGAAGAGGCTCCGGTGGTCGGTGTACGTCGCCGCGTCGACGGCGCCGGCGAGCGCGTCCGCGCGCTCGGCGTCGAGGTCACAGACGGCGGCCAGGGTCGCGTCGCCGTGTCCGTTCACGTTCTCGGCGTGTGTCTCCCCGATGCCGCCGGCGCCGACGAGGCCGACTGTCAGTGACATGGCGTCCAGCGACGCCGGAGGCGAATTAAGTGTTGGCTTCTCCGCGACACGGGGTCCCGCGGCTCGCGGTGTAGGAAAGTGCCCGGGGAGGGCTTCGAACCCTCGATCTCCGCATGTCCCAGGTCCGAGGCTCGGCAAAGCCCCATGAGACATGGCGTGTGGTTCCGCGCCGAAGCTCGGAAGAACCCTATGAGTGCGGCGCTATGTCCAGCTAAGCCACCCGGGCTCGATTTTCGGTAGACGGCTGTCGGACTTCAGTCTTCTCATCTGCGCCGGCGAGCCGGGAATCCATCCGGCGGCTTTATGCGCTGTGGGACGCCAGCGAACGACATGGACGTTGTGCAGAACGCCCTCGACGGCGAGTCCGTCGTCGCCGAGGTCGGGCTGAGCGGCGAGAACGCCCTCTACGTCACCCCAACCAGAACGCTCTACTTCCGGGCCGACGGCCTGCTCTCCGACGAATCCGTCGAATCCTACCCCCACGACGCCGAACGGATGAACGTCTCGGAGGGCCGCCGGAAGGCGACGGTCACCCTCGACTACGGCACCGACGGCGAACGCACCTTCTCCGTGCCGACCGGTAGCATCGACAGCGTCGTCCACCCCGTGCTCGCGGGCGTGCTCGCCGCCAACGGCGTCACCGGCCCCGGCGAGACCATTACCAGAACCGAGCGCTTCAGCGAACTCACGCTCGTCATCACGACCGAGCGCCTCGTCAAACACGTCGGCAACACGACGTGGGACCTCGATTACGAGGAGATACCGTACAGCGAGGTCAGAGGGCTGGACGTGGAGGAGGGCGCCGTCGCAGCCCAACTCGTCATCGAGACGGCGAGACGGGTCCAGCGCGTGAAGGTTCCCGCCGAGTCAGCCCGCGAAGTGCACGAATATCTCCAGGAGGCACTCTTCGACTTCCACGGCGTCGACACGTACCGGGAGTTCGAGCGCGCGGCCGCGGCCGACGACCCGGACTCCGATGTCGAATCCGAGGGCGAAGGGAGCGCGGCGTCGGCCGCCTCGGCCTTCGACTCCCCCGGCATCGACCCCATCGACACCAGCGGGGTCGCAGAAGACGAGCCGCGTGACCCCGGCGCGCCGGACGTCGACACCGAATCGCCCCCGGACGAATCGGCGTCCGACACCGGGCCGGACCCCGCCTCCGCGGACCCGACACCCCGCGAACCGGAACCGGAGCCAGAGTCCGAGGGTCCCGACCGGGAGGAACTCCTCGAACGCATCGAGGAACTCGAGGAGTTGCTCGCCCGCCAGGAGGACCTGCTGGCGAAACAGCGCGCGGTCCTCGGCGAACTCGTGGGCGACGTACAGGAGAGCGAGCAGTAGCGGGTCTTTCTCACTCACCCGGTTCGATTCACCAGGCGTATGTTCCTACTTGCCCGGCTCGACCCACCGGGCGTATGTTCCTACTTGCCCGGCTCGACCCACCGGGCACATGTTCCTATTCGCCCGGTTCGACCCACCGGGCGTATGTTCACTCCCGCCCGGTGACTTTCCGGATACACGACGACCCGAACGGGCCGTGCTCCCCCGCGTCGAACTTGATGAAGTGGCCCTCCGAGATGCCCGCGCCACAGCGCCGACACTCGAAGTCGCCCTCCTTGACGACGATTTGGGACTCGAAGGAGACGTACGTGCCGGATTTCGGTTTCACTGCTCTGTCTCCGCGCTCGATTGCCCCCTCCGCCTCGGCCCGTTCGAGTATTTCTCGGGCGACGCGCGGGTCGCTCGTGACGGTCTCGACCCGGTCCATCGCCTCGGGGAGCGTCAACTCCCGCTCGACGTTCGCCAGCAGTTCGACGCCCAGCGCCACCGTGTCCGCCATCGGCTCCCCCTATCCGCCGCCCGGAAGTAAAGGTCTCGGGCGTGCGACAGCCAAAGGTGCCGGTCGTGCGACAGCCGACCGTCTCCGCCTGAGGACAGACGGTCCCGGGCGTGCGACAGCCGCCCGAGGACGGTTCCCGGGATGATTTATCCCCCTCCCGCCAAGGGCCCTCGTGCGCGCCCGCCGCCTCGCCCTCCTCGCGCTCGCGCTGGTCGCCCTCGCCGTCTTCATGCGGCCCGAGCGCGTGCTCTCCCTCTTGCGCGCGGCGCTCGCCAGCCCCTACTTCCCGGTCTTCCTCGTCGCCGCCTATCTGGTTCGGCCATTCCTCGCGTGGCCCATCTCGGTGCTCTCGGCGCTCGTCGGCTACCAGTACGGCCTTCTCGCTCTCCCGCTCGCGCTCGTCGGCGCTGTCGCCACCAGTCTGATACCGTTCTACCTCGCGGGTCGGTTCACGCCCGCGACGCCCGACGGCCTCGCGGCCCGCCTCGTCGGCGGGTCGGAGCGCTACTTCGACGTCGCCGGCGACCTTCGGGGCGTGACCGCCGCTCGCCTCTTTCCCTCGCCTCCCGAAGCGGTCTCCGCCGCGGCGGGCGTCGCGGGCGTTTCGCTTCCGGCCTTCGCGCTGGGGACCCTGTTGGGTGAGTTCCCGTGGACGATCGCGGCCGTCGCGGCGGGCGCGTCGATGCGGCGCTTCGGCCTCCCGGCCGACGTCGACCCGCGGATTCTGGCCGCGGCGCTGCTGGCTGGCGTTCTCCTGCTCGCTCACGCGGCCCGCGATTAGAAACTCGGTCGCTCGTCCGCGGAACGTGGAACCCGTGCGATAGCCGGGTTCCCGCGGCCGAGATTCACGCCCAGAAGGTGTCGGAGCAGTCCATCACGACGCCGTGGTTCGGGCAGACGTACTTGCAGTGGCGCTTGTACAGCGCGGCGTCACAGTGCGGGCACGGCCGTCCCGGGCGTTCGTGTTCGTCGTCCGCGGCATCCGTCCCGTCGTCCATACCGACGGCTCGCCGGCGGGAAACAAAGGGAATTCGAATCAGCGGCTCAGTCTAACACTCCGACCAGCCACACGACTCGCAGGTCTTGCAGCCCTCGCTGAAGTAGAGGGTCATCGCACCGCACTCGGGACACTCGGGGCTCTCGCCCGCGTCGATGAGCGACTGGGTGTCGTCGTCGCTATCGGCGGCCTGTCCGTCGTTGCTGAGCGCCGTCGCGGAGTCGTCGTGGGGCGCGGCCTCGGCGCTCACGCCGCCGTCGGAGGTCGGCTCCGGGGCGCTCCGTTCGGCTTCGCCCTCGTTGTCGGCCTCGTCGAGGGTCTGCTGTTGGGGGTACTGCCGGTCGAGTTCCCCGTCGAGGTAGCGACGCATCGCGGTGCCGATGGCGTCCGGAATGGAGTTGATCTGCTCGCCCTTGTCCCACGCCACCTTGGGGCTACGGATGCCCTGTAGCTCGTCGGCTATCTCCTCGGGGTCGACACCCGCGCGGAGCGCCGTCGAAACCGTCTTGGCGAGCGACTCGGTGAAGGAGGCGGTAAAGCCGCCCGAGTTGCCGATGTTGGCGAACAGTTCGAAGGGGCGACCCGTCTCGTCCTCGTTGATGTTGACGTAGAGCTTGCCGTATCCCGTGTCGATGCGCTGGGTGACGCCGGAGAGCACGTCCGGCCGGGGCCGCTTCTTGGCGCCATCCTCGGCCTCCTCGGCGAGCGATTCGAGGTCCGCGGCGACGGCCTCCCGGACCTCCTCGCGGTCGAGGAAGTCGTCGACGCCGCCGAAGACGTCGCGGATGTTCTCCACGATGGTCTCCGCGGCCTCGTCCTCGTCCATGCCGGCGTACTCCTTGTTGTCCGCACGGGTGGTGAGCACCTGCTTCGAGCGCGTCCCGTCGCGGTAGTAGGTAACGCCCTTGCCGCCGTGCTCGTAGATGTATTCGAAGACATCCTTCGCGTCCGCCACCGTCGAGTCGTTGGGCGCGTTCACCGTCTTCGAGATGGCGGAGTCAACACCCTCCTGGCAGGCGACCTGCACGCCCGCGTGGTCCTTCGCGGAGAGGTCCGAGGTGACGACGAACAGCTCGCCGATCGCGTCGGGGACCGTCTCCAGGCCCTCGACGCCGTCGAACTCGTTGTTCGCCATCTGCGCCTGGGCTTCTTCCTTGACCGCGTCGACGTCGATGTCGTTGGCCTCCAGCACGCGGAGGAAGTAGTCGTCGAACTCCACGAGCATCTCGTCGCCCTGCACGTCGTCGGAGACGTTCTTGTAGTAGGCGACGTTGAAGATGGGCTCACAGCCACCCGACGTGTTGCCGACCATCGAGGTCGTACCGGTGGGCGCGATGGTCGTCGTGTTGTGGTTCCGGATGGGGAAGCCTTCCTCCCACTCCTCGGCGTCTTCGCCGGTCTGCTTCTCGAACCACTCGGCGTACTCGGTGGGCGAGGCGTACTTCGAGTCCTCCCAGTCGTCGAAGGGGCCGCGCTCCTCTGCGAGCGTGTTCGACGCCGCCTTCGAGCCGTGGTTGATATCGCGCATGATCTGTCGCGCGATCTCGTTGGCCACGTCATCGCCGTACTTCACGCCGAGCTGGATGTAGAGTTGGGCGAGGCCCATCACGCCCAGTCCGACCTTGCGCATCGAGGCGACCTTCTTCTCGATTTCGGGGACCGGGAAGTCCGACATCGTGACGACGTTCTCCAGGAAGCGGGTGCCCTGCTCGATGCGGTAGTCGAACTCCTCGGTGTCGAGCGCCTCATCGAGGAAGGCGTCCACGCCTTCCTCCAGCGAGTCGAAGTCGTGCTCGTCGCTCCAGACGCGCCAGTCCGGCGAGTCCTCGTCGGCGAGCGTCGAGAGGTTGATGTGGCCGAGGTTGCAGGCCTCGTACTCCTCCAACGGCTGCTCGCCGCAGGGATTCGTTGCGAGGATGCGGTGGTCCGGGTTCTCCTCCACGTCGAAGGAGTGCTCCTTGTTGATGCGCTCCAGGTAGACGACGCCGGGCTCGCCGTTCTCGTGGGCGCCCTCGACGATGCGCTCCCAGACGAGTTCGGCGGGGACGGAGAGCTCCTCGCCAACTTCGACGTGGTCGCCGAGGCCGTAGCGGCCCCACATCTCCTTCGTTTCCTCGGTGGCGATGTGTGCCTCGCCGGTTCGCGGGTTCTCGAAGGTGTACTCCTCGCCGTTCTGAAGGGACTCCATGAAGCCGTCCGTCACGCCCACGGAGATATTGAAGTTCGAGAGGTGGCCCTCGACGGCGTTACGCAGGTGTTTGGGCACCTTGCCGTCGTCGTCGATGAGTTCGCGGGCCTCCTCCAGAGCTTCGGAGAAGGTGGTGTACGTGTAGTCGTCGGGGTCGTTGAGCTTCAGGCAGTGTGCCAGCGAGACGTCCTTGTTCTTCGCGTGGATGAACTCCACTACGTCGGGGTGGGAGACGCGCATGACGCCCATCTGGGCGCCCCGCCGGGCGCCGCCCTGTGCGATGGTCTCGCACATCTGGTCGAACGTCTCCATGAACGTGATGGGACCAGAGGCGATTCCGCCGGTAGAACCGACGGCGTCGCCGTACGGGCGAAGCTGCCAGAAGGCGTAGCCCATCCCGCCGCCGGACTGGAACACCTGGGCCGCCTCCTTGGCGGTCTGGTGGATGTCGTCGATGTCGTCGGCTGGCGAGTCGACGAAACACGCACTTAGTTGCTGGAGCTCGTCGCCGGCGTTCATCAGCGTCGGCGAGTTCGGAATGAAGGAGAGGCGCTCCATCAGGTTCTGGAACTCCTCGGCCTTCGTCTCGACGTGCTCTTGAATCTCGCTCGGGAGCTCCGGCACGACGGTCTCGTAGGCGAACTTCGAGACGTTCTCCTCGGTGAGTTCGGTCTCGACGTCGTCCTCGGCGGTGGTTTCCTCACCGAACACTTCCTCGGCGAGTTCGTCGCGCCGTGGGTGGTCGGGCTTGAGCTGGTCGGGCGAGACGAGAACCTCGGTGTTGTGTCGGCGGCTCTCGAAGACGGCCTCCGCGAGCGCGATGTTCTTCGCGACGCGCTCGAAGAGATCCTCCTGGTCCTCGACGAGGTCGCCGTCGGCGTTCTTCTTCAGGTAGCGCGCGGGGAGGATGTTGTGGTAGGCGTTGGAGGTGAGCCGTTCCTCCATGGTGTCGCCGTCGGTTCGCTTGACAGGCAGGCGCAGGTCGCCCGCGGCGAGGTCGTTGGAGCTCATCGGCTATCACTCGTTGCGTTGGGGGATGTAGCAGGTGGTTGCATGGTTATGAGTACCCCTGAAAGGGTGTGGTTGGGACGGCGCATTGCTTCCGGCCACAGCAAGATAAAGGTGGCTATGACCGAAACTGGGCCGCCCCGCTCGTAGTTAGTTCGGAAGCTCCCCGTGCATTATAAACCCGGACCACGGAGTGAAAGTGAAGCGGCGCCCCCCACGCTTACCTTCCCCGGCGCGTAGGGCCGACCATGAACGCACTCCTGCTCCAACTCGGGCCGCTCCCGAACGACCCGCTGGGGCTGGCGCTGGTCGCCATCGTCGCCCTCTTAGTCATTATTCTCGTCGGCCGGCTCTTCCTCCGCGTCGCGTGGCGGGTGCTGACGATAGCCGCCGTCGTAGTCGGAATCGCCTACCTGTTGACCGTCGTCGGGCTCTTGTAGAGGAAGTTCTCGATAACGTCGTGGCCGACCGCCGTGAGCACCGACTCGGGGTGGAACTGCACGCACTCGATGGGGTACTCGCGGTGGCGCACGCCCATCACCAGTTCCTCGCCGTCGTGGTCGGTGACGGCCGTGACGGCGAACTCCTCGGGGACCTCGGTGGCGACCAGGGAGTGATAGCGCCCGGCCTGGAAGCCCTGGTCTAACCCTTTGAAGACGCCCTCGCCGTCGTGGTCGACGGGGAAGGCCTTCCCGTGGATGGGTTCGGGCGCGTGTCCGACGGTGCCGCCGTACTCGTAGACGGCCGCTTCGAGGCCGAGGCAGACGCCCAACGTCGGTACCTCCCGACTCACCTCGGTGAGCACATCGGCGGTCACGCCCACGTCGCGGGCGTTCTTCGGGTGGCCGGGTCCCGGCGAGATAACGATGGCGTCGGGGTCCTCCTCGCGCACTTGCTCGATGCTGGCCGTATTCTTCAGGACGGCCGTCTCGGCGTGTGCGGAGACGTACTCGACGAGATTATAGGTGAACGAATCGAAGTTGTCGATGAAGAGAACCTTCATCGGCGGCCCTCCGTGATGGCGTCCAGGGCGTCGAGGACGCCGGCCATCTTCTGCTCGGTCTCCTCGTACTCGCTGGCGGGGTCGGAGTCCGCGACGATGCCCGCCCCGGCACGCACGCGGACGGTGTCGTTCCCGTCCCGCTCGTCCGTGCCGGCCCGGCCGTGACTCACCGTCCCGGTCCGAATCGCGATGGCGATGTCCGCGTCGCCGTTCCACGAGAAGTAGCCGACACCGCCCCCGTACACCCCTCTGGGCGTGCGCTCTAGTTCGTCTATTATCTCCATCGCCCGGACCTTGGGCGCCCCAGAGAGCGTGCCCGCTGGGAACGACGCGCGCACCGCGTCGAAGGCGTCCTTTTCGCCGGAGAGCGTGCCCGTCACCGTCGATTCGATGTGCTGGACGTGGCTGTATTTGAGGACGGACATGAACTCGGGCACCCGGACGCTACCCGCCTCCGAGACGCGGCGCACGTCGTTTCGCGCGAGGTCGACCAGCATCGTGTGTTCGGCGCGCTCCTTGTCGTCGGCCAGCATCTCGCCCGCGAGGCGGCGGTCCTCGACCGGGGAGGTCCCCCGGGGGGAGGTCCCCGCAATAGGGTTCGAGAGCACTTCCCGGCCGCGCACGGAGACGAGCGTTTCCGGGCTGGCCCCGACGACGGTGCGCTCGCGCCCGCCGAGGAGGTACATGTACGGCGACGGGTTGATCTCCCGGAGCGCCTCGTAGAGACCCATCGGGTCGACCGCTCCCGCGTGCTCGCGCATCCGGGAGATGACTCCTTGGTATATTTCTCCGTCGAGCACGCGCTGTTTCGTCTCCTCGACAGCGTCCTCGTACTCGTCTTGGGGCCCGGCGTACTCGTCGGCGGGGCGGAACCCCCCTGTTTCGGGGTGTTCGGCGGCCGACAGCGCCTCCTGAACCCGCTCGGCCTCGGCTTCGAGGCGGTCGTACACGTCGTCTGGGTCGTCCGTCGGCCCGACGACGGGCGTCTGGACGAGCTCCACCGTTTCGGCGGCGTCGTCGAACACCACGGTTCGGGTGTTGAGGACGAACTCCGCGTCCGGAACCTCCGTTTCCGGGCGTTCGACGCCGACCTCGTCCAACCAGAGGTCGTAGACGGCGTTGTAGGACAGAAAGCCCACGAGGCCGCCGTCGAGCAACTGGCGGTCGGTCTCCGGGAAGTTCCGCCGCTCGGCGTCGGGCATCGCGTCCCGGAGCTTGTCGAGGGTGTCGCCCCCGTCGGGCGTGATGTAATCGGCCGCACCCCCATCCCGCAGACGCTCGACCGACGCCCCGTCGGGCTCGACGGTCACGACGGCGTCCGGGTCGTAGCCGACGAAGGAGTAGCGCGCGTGGCGCTCCGCGTCCGCGTCGGAGGGTCGAAACGCTCCGTCAGGGTCGCTCCCAGCCGTTTTGCCGGCGCTCTCCAGCAGGAAGGAGAAGTCGCCCTCGCCGAGCGCGGCGTACGCGGCCAGCGGGGTCACGTCGGGCATCTCCGCGGACACCCGGACGACGACCGGGCCGTCGGCGTCGAGGAACCCGCGGAACGCCTCTCGCGACACACTGAGGCTCACGCCGTTACCCCCGCTCGAACGAACGCCCGGACCGCGTCCGGGTCCTTCGTTCCGCCCTCCGACTCGATGCCCGAAGAGGCGTCCACCGCGTACGGACCCACTGTTTCGACCGCCTCCGCGACGTTCTCCGGGGTGAGCCCCCCCGCGAGGACGACGGGCACGTCGACGGATTCGACGAGTTCGTGCGTGCGCTCCCAGTCGTGGGTTTCGCCGGTCCCGCCGCCGCCGGACTCGCTCGGGGTATCGACAACGAGGGCGTCCGCCACCGGGGCGAGCGCCTCGGCGCGCTCGGTGTCGCCGCCCGGAACCACGGGGAGCACGGCCGCGTCCGTTGCGGCCCGGAGCTCGTGGAACTCCCCTTCCGAGAAGTCGCCGTGGACCTGCACCGCGTCGGCGCCGGCCTCCTCGGCGAGCGGGCCGGCAGCCGCGGCCGTCTCGGGCATCGTCACCAGCACGCCGGTGACGAACGGCGGCACGTCGGCGAGGAGCGCCGCGGCGGTTTCGAGTTCGACCTCCCGCGGGGTGTCAACCGGTACGTCGGCGATAACCCCGACGGCGTCCGCGCCGGCCGAGACGGCCACGGACACGTCGTCGGCGTTCGTCAGCCCACAGACCTTCACGCGGGTCATCGGGCGTCCCTCAGCGCGTCGAGCTTCGCGGCCGCGTCGCCCGAATCGATGGCCTCGGCGGCGAGCTCGGCGCCTTCTTCCAGGCTCCCGGCCTCGTCGGCGACGTAGATGGCTGCGCCGGCGTTGGCGAGAATCACGTCCCGCTTCGGCCCCGTTACGTCGCCGCTGACGATCCCCTCCAGATCTCGGGCGTTCGCCTCGGGCGTCCCCCCCGAAATGTCCTCGATGTCCGACGTTTCGAGGCCGAAGTCCTCGGGGGAAATCGTGCGCTCCTCGACGGCCTCGCCTCTCACTTCGGCGGCGACCGTCTCGCCGTGGACGCAGATTTCGTCGAGGCCGTCGCCGTAGACGACGAGCGCGCGCTCGACGGGCATCCGGGTGAGCGCGTTGGCGAGTAAAGGTACCAAATCGGGGTCGTAAACGCCCATGAGCTGGGCATCCGCTCCCGCGGGGTTCGTCAGGGGTCCGAGCACGTTGAATATCGTGCGCATCCCGAGTTCGCGCCGGGGGCCGATGACAGCCTTCATCGCGGGATGGAACGCCGGCGCGTGCATGTATCCGATGTCGTCCTCCTCGATGCGCCGTTCGACCGCCTCCGGTTCGACGTCGAGGTCCACGCCCACTTCCTCGAGCACGTCGGAACTCCCGGAAGAAGAGGAGACGGAGTAGTTCCCGTGTTTCGCGACGGGAACCCCGGCGCCCGCGACGACGAGCGCGGTCGTGGTGGAGACGTTGATGGTGTCGTAGTCGTCACCGCCCGTGCCGCAGGTGTCCACGAGCGGTTCCCTATCGGGCGAGATGGTCCTCGCGGCGTCGCGCATCCCCTGCGCGAACCCCGCGATCTCGTCCTCGGTCTCGCCCTTCGCCCGGAGCGCCGCGAGCAGCGCGCCTATCTGGGCTTCCGTCGCCCCTTCGAACAGTTCCGTCGCCGCCGCGCGCGCTTCCCCGAGGCTGAGGTCCTCCCCCTCGGTGACGCGCTCGATGTGATCTTGCATTAGTGGGCACCAACGTTTAGTTTCGGCTTACAATGTACAAACTCGTACATTGACTTAAAACCGTCGGATAGCCCCCCCGAAACTCCGAGTCGAAACCTTCAACATGGCCGACGGCGAACGGTTGGATGCGAAGAAGACACCAGCCCGGGTTTGTGGTCTAGGTTGGTTATGACACCTCCTTGACATGGAGGAGGCCGGCGGTTCAAATCCGCCCAAACCCATCCCCTCATACGGCCTTTCGAGCGAGTAGCGGTTCTCTCAGCGGCGAAACGTAGCGTCTGATGCCGAAAACGTCCGCGAGGAAGTCGCTCTCCGGACGCGAACCCCTGTTTCCGTGCCCTTGGCTCACTCGCCGACCCGTTCGAGCACCGATTGCGTGATCAACACCGCGACGATGACGATGGCGAACCTCGGCACTGTCCCCAACCCCGTAAACGTCCGGAGGGCAACGATGACGGCGACGGCCACCACCACGGAGGCGACCATCGACTTGCTCTCGCGGGAAACCATAGCGGACCACTCGACGGGAACGGCATAACGCTGTCTCTCCACCCTCCGACCGTACCGCAGCGCCGCTTGGTCGCTCACCCCGGGTAGCCGAACAGAAACACGAGGAAGGCGACGGTGACCGTCGCTACGCCGGCCGCGAGGGCGTACCAGACGACCCCGCCCGCGAGCACGAGACGGCCGTCCACGCCGCCGGCGCTCGGGTCCCATCCGCCCTGTACGGGCAGGACAGCCCCGAGGAACACGGCGCCGAGGAGGACGACTCCGAACAGGGGCGCCAACAGGACGAGAAACGCGACGGGCCCGGACTCGGCGGTCGAGACGCCGCCGGCGGCGACCACCGTTCCGACGAGCGCGGCCACCTGCAGGAGGGTGAGGGCGGCCGTCCCGAGGAAGAAGTCGCCGCTGGGGCGCCCGATAGGCCCGCGCCGGAGGAGCCGCCGCACCGCGGCGAACGCCAACAGCGGCGCGAGCGCGAGGGCGTTGAACGCCCAGAAGCCGAGGAGGAGCGCGAGCGGTCGAAGGACCATGCGGACGCCCTCGTGTCGCCGCCGCTTAAATATGGGTCACGCCGTCAGGTGCGCGCCGCCCATCGGGTGGCTCTCCAAGTCGGAGACCGGAACCTCCCCCTTCAGGAACGCCCGCCCCAACTCCCGGAGTTCGTACTTGCGCTTGGGGAGCGGTTGCACCAACCCCTCCGACGCCAGCCGCTCGCAGCGCTGGTGGAGGTAGAGCCGGGGGTAGGGCTGCGTGCGGTGGAGCCCCCGAACCGTCGGGGGTTCGTCGCTGGCGGCGAGCGCGAGGAGGATACGCGGGTCGGCGACGTGCATCCAGTCTGGTCTGCGCTTCAGCGTCCACGTCTCCATTCGGTTCTCCCGACGGACTGGCACACCATAAACCGCGCGGAGGGTGCAGATATCGTGTGCACTGTCACCTTGCCCTGACGAACCACAGGACGGAGTCCGGGGCAACAACCTTGAAGAGCGGGGCGAATCTACTCGGAGATATGGACCTCGCCGAAATAGCGACCCGCGAGTACGCAGAAGTCGAAGCCGAGGAGCGCCTCGGAAAGGTCCGCTCCGTCTTCGAGTCGGAGAACCCCAAAGGTATCGTCGTAACGGAGGCCGGCCAGTACCTGGGCGTCATCACCCAGAAACAACTGCTCCGCTCGCACATCGAGGACGACACGCGGGCCCGCGCGCTGTTGCGGGACGACGACTCCCCGCGCGCCCCGAAAGTGCCCCGCCAGTCGGACATCCGCGAGGTCGCGCGCCTCCTCGTGGAGGCCGACTCCAAAATCGCGCCCGTCTTCGAGGACGACACGCTCTGGGGCATCGTCACCGAGGACAACGTACTGGAGTACACCCTCGACTCGCTGGACGCCCTCGACGTCGCCGACATCTACTCGGAGGACGTCGTCACCGTCGACGAGGAGGAGACCATCGGGAAGGTCATCAACCTCCTGCGCTCGCACGGCGTCTCCCGCCTGCCCGTGCTCAACGAGAGCGGGAACCTCTCGGGCGTCGTGACGACCCACGACCTCGTGGACGTGGTCGTGCGGAGCATGGACAAGGCGACCAGGGGCGACCGCGCGGGCGAAATCGAACGCATTCTGGACCTCCCCGTCTACGACGTGATGACCAGCCCGGTCGAGACCGTCACGCCCGGCGCCACGGTCAAAGAGGCGGTCGAGCGCATGCTCGAATCCGACTACGCCGGCCTCATCGTCACGCCCGAAGGAGACGACGGAACCGTCGCCGGCGTCGTCACCAAGACCGACGTGCTCCGCGCGCTCACCTACACCGAGGAGGAGCACCTCGACGTGCAGGTGACGAACGTCGACCTGCTCGACACCATCTCCCGGGACGACATCCGCGAGGCCATCGAGGAGATCGCCGCGAAGTACAAGGACATGAACGTGCTCCACGCTCACGTGCGCTTCCACAAGCACAAGGAGCGCCTCCGTGGCACGCCGCTCATCCAGTGTCAGATCCGCCTGCGGACCGACCGCGGCCAGATGGCCGGCACCGGCGAGGGCTACGGCGCGGACAACGGCTTCTACATGGCCGTGGACACGCTCGAACGCAACGTCCTCGAACAGAAGGGCGTCCGCGCGGACGAGGAGTACCGCGGGCAGCTACTCCGCAAGCTCGGCGAACTGTAAGCTAGCGCTCCGTTCCGTCGAGTTCGTCGAAGAGTTCCCCCACCCGCCGCTCGATTTTGTCGCGGGTCGCACGCACGGCATTCCTCCCGGCGCCGTCCGGGTCGTTCAACTCCCAATCGCGGTTCTCGCCCGCCCAGCCCGCCGGACAGACGTCCTCGGCCGAACAGCCCATGGTGATGACGTAGTCCGCACGCCGGATTTCCTCGAACGTCACCTCCCGTGGCGTCCGTTCGCCGATGTCGATACCGACCTCCTCCATGGCCGCGATGGCCTCCTCGTGGACGTGGTCGGCCGGCTCGGTGCCCCCGGTCAGGAGTTCGATTTCGGTTTCGAGCCCGCGGGCGGCGACCTCGCGCTCCGCGAAGGCGGTTGCCATCTGGGAGCGACCCGCGTTCTGGACGCAGACGAAGGCGAGGGTGGTCGCCATCAGGCGACTTCCTCCCCGATGCGTCCGGAGCAGACGAGTCGCAGCGCCGGTTCCGGCGACCGTCTCGTCGAGTTCTGGACGCAGACGAAGGCGAGAGTGGTCGTCATGCGAGCATCTCCGAGTCGGCGATGAGTCGTTCGAGGCGCTCCGTTTCGGACACGGTTGAACGATTAAACAACCCTTGAATTAAGGCTCGCGCTCGGGTGCTGTGAAACGCAGTTCACAGAAAATTCATCTTCCGGGCGCCGTATTCTCCGCCGTGGCCCTCCAGACTACCTTCCCCCCGAGTAGCGTACTTCTGTGGACGCTCGCCGCCGTGTTCGTCGCCGCGGCGCTCGCCGACGTGCCGATACTCGGCTTCGACGGCGCGATGCTGTCGACGCTGGCGGCGGTGTTCTCCGCGGTCGCCGGCGGCATCAGTCACGAGCGGACGGACGAAACGGCGTGTCCGGCGTAGAATAGAAAGCGAACGGCGCCGTTACTCCTGTGCGTCCACGACGGCGACGGCCGCGAGGTTCACGATGTCCTTGACCTCGTCGCCGCGCTGGAGCACGTGGACGGGCTTGTCCATCCCGACGAGCATCGGGCCGATGGCGTCCGCGCCGCCCAACCGCTGGAGCAGTTTGTAGCCGATGTTCCCCGATTCGAGGGTCGGGAAGATGAGCGTGTTCGCCGGCTCTTCGAGGTGGCTGAACTCGTACGTGCCGGTGAGGATGTCCTCCATCACGGCCGTGTCGGCCTGCATCTCCCCGTCGACGGGGAAGTCGGTGGCGTCGTCGGCGCGGAGGAGTTCCGCGGCCTTTCTGGGCGTCCTCGTGCCGTCGTTGTCGACGCTCCCGAAGTTCGAGTAGGAGAGCATCGCCACGCGCGGGTCGACGTTGAACCGCCGGGCCAGGTCGGCCGTGTGGGTGGCGATCTCCGCGAGGACCTCCTCGTCCCGGTCGACGTTGACTGTCGTGTCCGCGCAAAAGACCACGCGGTTCTTGAACGTCATCAGGTACACGCCGGCGGCGTAGTTCGCGTCGGGCGCCGTGCCGATGACCTGGAGGGGCGGGCGCAGCGCGGAGGGGTAGTGATGGCTCAACCCCGTGAGGAGGGCGTCGGCGTCGCCCTGTTCGACCATCACGCTCCCGAGGTAGTTGCCGTCCTCGATGAGTTCGTCCGCTTCGGAGCGCGTGACGCCCTTGCGCTTGCGGAGTTCGTAGAGCTCCTCGGCGTACTCCTCGTGGTCGTCGGCCTCGGGGTCGACGACTTCGGGCTCGAAGTCCAGCCCGAGGTCCGCGACGGTGCCCTCGATGCTTTCGCGGTCGCCGATGAGGACGGGGTCCGCGATGCCCTCCTCGTCGAGCTGGTAGGCCGCCCGGATCATCTTCTCGTTGTCGCCCTGGGCCAGCGCGACCCGCTGGGGGTCCGACTGGGCCTTGTTGATAACGACGCGCATCATCTCGCGGGACTTCCCCAGGCGGGCTTCGAGGCGGTCGCGGTACTCGTCTAGGTCGAGGTCCTCGCGGGCGGCGCCGCTCTCGATGGCGGCCTTCGCGACGGCGGGCGCGACCTCGAAGAGTACCCTCGGGTCGACCGGCTTCGGGATGATGTAGTCCGGCCCGAACTGGAGAGGCTGGTCGCCGTACGCTTTGACGACCTGGTCAGGCACGTCCTCGCGGGCGAGTTCGGCGAGGGCGGTGGCGGCGGCGACCTTCATCTCCTCGTTGATGTCCGTCGCGCGCACGTCGAGCGCGCCGCGGAAGATGAAGGGGAAGCCGAGTACGTTGTTCACTTGGTTGGGGTAGTCGGAGCGGCCGGTCGCCATGATGACCTCGTCGTCGCGGGCCGCCTTGGCGTCCTCGTAGGTGATTTCGGGGTCCGGGTTCGCCATCGCGAAGACGATGGGGTCCTCCGCCATCGAGGCCACCATCTCCTGGGAGACGATGCCCGCGACGGAGAGGCCGACGAAGCCGTCAGCGCCTTCCATCGCTTCGGCCAGGTCGGTGGCGTCGGTCTCGGTGGCGAACTCCTGTTTGTACTCGTTGAGTCCCTCCCGGTCGGGCGTGATGGGCCCCGAGGAGTCACACATCGTGATATTCTCCTTTTCGACGCCCAGCGAGACGTAGAACTTCGCCGTCGCAATCGCGGAGGCGCCGGCGCCGGAGAAGACGATCTCCATCTCCGAGAGCTCCTTGCCCGCCACTTCAGCGGCGTTGATGAGCGCCGCGCCCGAGATGATGGCCGTCCCGTGCTGGTCGTCGTGGAAGACGGGCACGTCCATGCGCTCGCGGAGCTGCGTCTCGATTTCGAAGCACTCGGGGGCCTTGATGTCCTCCAAGTTCACGCCGCCGAAGGTCGGCTCCATCGCGGCGATGGACTCGATCATCGCGTCGGCGCTGTCGTGGTCGAGTTCGATGTCGAAGACGTCGATGTCGGCGAAGCGCTTGAACAGCACGCCCTTCCCCTCCATGACGGGCTTCGACGCCTGCGCGCCGATGTCGCCCAGACCCAGCACCGCGGAGCCGTTGGAGACGACGCCGACCAGGTTCCCTTTGGCCGTGTACTTGTACGCGTCGTCGGGGTTCTCCGCGATACGGCGGCAGGGTTCCGCGACGCCCGGCGAGTAGGCGAGCGAGAGGTCGCGCTGGGTGTTCGTGGGCTTCGTCGTAGATATCTCCAGTTTGCCCGGAGGGTCCGAAGCGTGATACTCCAGCGCGTCTTCGTCCAGTCCCATACCGTGGCACGCCGCCCGCGAGGTATAAATCTACTTGTCGAACCCGCCGTTCGTCGTCTGTCGTTGGTTCTCACGGCTCTCAGCGGCTGGGAACGGTTCGCACCACCTAAGTGCGCCAAACCCCGAGTGCCGCTATGCGCCTTCGGTTCCGCCACGCGGCCGCGGGAACGACCGCCGGCACGCTCCTGTTGATGTTGCTGGGCGTGTTGACCGCCGCGACGGGGACGGGCCTCTCCTGTCGGGCACAGTGGCCGTTCTGCGACGGGGGGCTCTTCCCCGCGACGGCCGCCAGCGTGCCCGAATGGTCCCATCGGGCCGTCGCGATGGTCGTCGGCTTCGCTATCCTTGGCCTCGCGGCGTGGGCGTGGCGCTCGGGCATGGAAAAGCGCATCCGCTACGCCAGCGCCGCCGCGGTCCTCATCCTCCCGACGCAGGTGATTCTGGGGGCGGTGACAGTCACTCTCGGCGGCCGTATTTCGGGTGGTTATTCGGTCCCCGTACTCGTTGCGCACTTCGCCACCGCGCTCTCGATTTTCGCCCTCCTGAGCGCGGCGACGGCGTGGGCTTCTGCGGGAAGCTCAGGCCGCGTCCGCGCGGCCCTGCTGTGGGGGGCCGTCCTCGCGCCCGCCTACGCCGCCGTGAGCCGCGACTTCCTGGTTCCCTACTGGACGCCCCAGATGCAGGCCGGCTCCTACCTCTTCGGCCTCTCGCTGTTCGCGGCCCTGGTCTGTGCGGGCCTCTGGTCCGCGTCCAAGCCGCTGCGCCGTGCGCTCGCCGCGCTCTGTGTCGTTCTCGGCTTCCACCTCCTCCTCGGCCGCGCGCTCTACGCCGTTCTCCCGGGGGCCGACGTGCTCTATCACCTCGGCACCGGCGTCGTCGTCGCGGGCGTCGTCGCCCTCGCGGCGCTCGTGTACCGAGGGAAAGTCGCCCCGCGAGGCACGACGGCTTAAAAAGAGGTCACGACCTCGACGCCCTCCGTTTCGTAGTCGTCCATCGCCGCCAGGCGCTCGGAGACATCCGCCAGCGCGAGTTCCCGGGTGACGAGCGCGCCCGGGTCGACCGTCCCGTCCGCCACGAGCGTGAGGAGTTCGTCGTAGCGCGAGGGCGGCATCCCCCGCGCGCCCGCGAAGTCGAGTTCGGTTCCGGCCATCCGGTCCACGGGCAGGGCAATCTCTCCACGGTCCGCCGCGCCCGTGAGGCCGGCCTGCACGTGGGTTCCCGTGGGACGGAGGCTCTCGACCGCGGGGCGACAGGTCTCGGAGTCCCCCAGCGCGTCGAGCGTGACGTCCGCCCCGCCGCCGGTCGATTCACGAACCGCGGTCGCGGTGTCGCCGACGGCGGCGTTCACCGTCTCGGCGCCCATGTCTTGTGCCCTGTCGAGCGCGGCCTCCCTGATGTCCACGGCGACGACCTCGGCGCCGAGCGCGCCGGCGACCTGCACGGCGGAGAGGCCCAACCCGCCACAGCCGAAGACGGCGACGCGGTCGCCGGCACGCACGTCGCCCCGGTGGGCGAGCGCGTGGTACGCCGTCGCGAAGCGACAGCCGAGCGCCGCGGCGTCCCGGAAGGGAACGGAGTCGGGCAGGCGCGCGGCGTTGAAATCGGCGGCGGGCACGCGGACGTACTCCGCGAACGCGCCCGGCGCGTCGCGCTCGAAGCCCAGGGCTTGCCCGTCGGGGCAGACGTTCCCGTGGCCGTTCGTACAGTAGCGACAGGTGCCGTCGCCCAAGTTGAACGGGACGACCACGCGCGCGCCGGCTTCGAGGTCGACCCCGGGACCCGTCTCGACGACCCGGCCCGCGGGCTCGTGGCCCAACACCTGTCCGAGGGGTGCCTGATCGTCGGCCCACTCGCCGTGGCCCTTCCAGGCGTGCCAGTCGGAGCGACAGACGCCGCAGGCCTCAACCTCGACGACGGCCTCGCCCTCGCCCGGTTCGGGGCGCTCGCGCTCCTCGATTCGCAGGGGTTCGCCGTACTCGCGCAGGACTGCGGCCCGCATCACATGAAGTCCCCGAGCCCGGATTGGTTCTCGTCGGATTCATCATCTTCCGCCTCCTCCGGTTCGGCGTCCTCGCCGGGCGCTTCGTCCTCCTCGTCGCTCCCGTTCACCGCTATCTCGGTCGGGTCATCGAGGTCATCCTCGAGTGTGCCTTCGAACGCCCCCTCGGTGTGGGCCTCCATCGCCTCCTCGCGCATCTCCTCGGCGTCGGCGACGATGGACTCCACCTTGTTCGTGGACTCGCCGCTTCCGGTGACGTAGGCGACGTGCTTTTCTTCCAACTCGTAGGCGGCGGCCATTCGCACGGTGAGATCGCGGGGCTTGCAGTGGTGTGTCATCGCCGCAAGGAAGGGCATGAGTTCGCGGCGGGCGGTGGCCATCGAACAGCCCGCGCGCTCCGCGATTCGCCGGGCGACGTAGTCACGGGTGTCCCTCGTCCCTCTCGTTCGGCCGAGCTTCGACCAGTAGGAGGGCGGTCCGTACCGCGTCCAGCCGCCCTTCTCCCCCTCCCGGGCGGCGGCGACGCCCGCGGTGATGTTGTCCGTCGCGTAGCGCCAGTAGCTGTAGTTCTGCGTCGCGCGGACGCGGCCCAGCCAGACGTCGGCCTTGGCGAGCGCGTCGTAGGCGTTCGCGAGCTCCGCCCCCTCGTAGTCCTTGGGCATGTTCTCGTCCACCCAGTTGAGGAGGTCGTCGGGCGTCTCCTCGACGTCGTAGGAGGCCTTCAGGGCCCCCTCGGGGCCTTCCTCCTTGATGAGCGCGTCGAGGAAATCGAAGATGCCAGTGGTCCGGTCGCGCTCGCCGGTGACGACGTCCTCCTCCCTGAGCGTGCGGTCGTCCTCCGCGAGCGCCTGCAAGTCGTTGACGACCGAGCGTAGGTCCCCCGCGTTCTTCTCCGCCAGCGCGTCGAGGGCCTCGTCGTCGTAGTCGATGTTTTCGCGCCGGCAGAGGTCCCGCAGGACGGGGACGATGGAGCGCTTGGAGACGTCGCGGAACTCGATGTCTCGGGTCGCCCCTCTGAGCCCCTGACTCATCTCGTAGTAGTCGTTCGCGATGAGCACGACGGGCTGGCCCGCGCTCTTCACCAGTTTGGTGACGGCGCCCGCGCCGCCGCGGTCGTACGTCCCGTGGAGGTTGTCAGCCTCGTCGAGGATGACGAGCTTCCGGCCGCTCCCCGTCAGCGAGCCGGAGTGGGCCGCCTCGCCGGCGACGCGCTCGATGACGTCCGCGGTGCGCTGGTCGGAGGCGTTGAGTTCGATGACCTCCCAGCCCATGTCGTTTGCCAGCGCGTGGGCCGCGCTGGTCTTCCCGACGCCCGGCGCGCCGTGGAGGACGACGGCCTCCTTGTGTTCGGGCCACGACTGCGCCCAGTCACGGAGGGCGTCCCTGGCCTTGTTGTTTCCCCGCACCTCCGAGAGCGAACTCGGACGGTACTTCTCCGTCCAGTCGGTCATTACTCCCGATAGGGCCAAACCCCGTTTAGGGGTTGTGGATGGGGGAGGTACAGTTTTAAGAAAAGGCACTCGGTGGCTCGGATACGGAGCCCGAGTCCTCGAACGCTTTTGGGGTCGGCGCGCTGTTTCTGGCCGTCGGAGTTTGGGCGGTTCTGAAGCGATAGGCTACGCCGTCGGTACCCGAATCACCACCTCGGTCCCGTCCGCCGCGGTGCGGATGTCGATGTCGCCGCCGATTCGCCCCACGGCCCAATGGGCCAACCAGAGCCCGGTCCCCATCGAGTGTTCGAGGGCGTTCTCCCGGCCCCGTTCCAGCACCTCCTGCTCGCGTTCGGGGATGCCAGGGCCGTCGTCGGCGACGACGATGGAGACGAAGGGGCCCTCGCTCTCCTCGACGCGGACCTCCACCGTCGGGTCGTCGTCGTTGTGCCTGATGGCGTTGTCGAGCACCTGTCTGAGCGCCTCGGCGAGGAGGGGCCCCCCACGGACGGTCGGATTGCACGCCACTGTCGACTGGACGGTCGCGTCGGAGTGATCCGCGCGGGCGTCGGCCACGCAACTCTCGACGAGCGGGCGGAGCTCGCCGCGCTCCTCGGCGCCCTCGCCCTCCAGCACGGAGCCGATATGTCGGACCCGGTCGCCGCGCTTGACCATCCGCTCGGCGCGCTCCTCGATGATAGTCGCGGGTTCGACGGCGTCTCCGCCGAGCTCCGCGAGCGTCTGGGCGTAGCCCACGATGACGCTGGCGTCGTTGCGCAGGTCGTGGCGCAGCAGGCGATTGAACACTTCGAGGCGCTGGACGTAGCGCTCGCGGTCGGTCACGTCGATGAGAACCGCCTGCCCGGTCGTCGACGCACCCAGCCGTATCGGAATTGCGATGAGGAGGAAATCCCGGACGCCGTCGGCGGTCGTCCGGCGGACGTGCTCGCGGACGGGGTCGCCGGCTTCCATCGCCGCGGCGTTCTCGGCGGCCTCCCCCGCCCGGTCGGGGGGGACCAACAGGTCCCTGACCCGCTCGCCCGTGGCCTCCTCGGCGTCGTAGCCGAAGGTGTCCCCGAACGCGGCGTTCACCTCCTTGATGACCGGCTCCCCGTCCTCAACGCGGAAGCGGATGACGGGGTTCGGCAGGTTCTCGAAGAGCGCCCGGTAGCGATCGCGCTCCCGTTCGAGTTCGTCCTCCCGCCGGACGGCCCGGCCGTGCGCCCGCTTGCTCCGCTCGTCGTAAAGCCCCACGATGAGCCCCGCTATCGCCCCGGCCGTCGCGGTGTTCAACAGGATGGCGTCGGGCGCCACGAGGCCGGCTCCGAGGAGCGACTGATAGTCGACGATGAGCAGGCCTACGCCGCCGAAGGAGACGCCGCCCAGAAGCGCCCACGCGGCGGCTATGAGGCCGGCCTTCGCCCGCACGCCGAGCCACGCACCTGCGATAACTAACCCGACAGCGGCCGCGAACGGCGCCAACACGCCGTAGAGGAAGGCAACGAGGCTCGACCCGTGGGCGTGGAGCACGTGGAAGACGTACCCGACACAGAGAACGAGTCCAACCCCAGCGATAGCGGCGCCACCGGCCCACGATGGCAGCCGTTCACCGGCGGGATTCCTCATTACTTTTCATTTTCTTTCCCCATCGTAATATAAGCGTGACGAACACCGGCGGATTGGGGAGCCGGTGGAAAGACCTAACCGCGCCCCAGGCAACCCACGGGTATGCCGACCGGCGAACTCGTCTATCTCTCCGAACCGGACCAGGTCGAGCTCCGGGAGTACGAGGTCCCCGACCCCGAACCGGGTGCCCTGCTCACCGAAGTCGTGCGCGCGAACGTCTGTGGCTCCGAACTCCACATCTGGAGCGGCGAACACCCGCTCATCACCGACGGCGTGCTCGGCCACGAGGCGCTCTGCCGCGTCACCGACGTCGGCGAGGGCGCGGGCCTCGACAACGCCGGCCAACCCCTCGAGGAGGGCGACCGGGTCGTCCCCGCGTACTTCGCCACCTGTGGACACTGTCCCCACTGTGGCGCGGGCCGCCATCGGAACTGCGAGAACGCCTACGAGTACTGGTCGCGGGGTCCTGAGGAGGAGCCTCACTTCCACGGCACCTTCGCGACCCACTACGTGATTCACCCCGAACAGTACGTCTACAAGGTGCCCGAGGGCCTCGCGGACGACGTGGCGGCGGGCGCGAACTGCGCGCTCTCGCAGGTCCTCTGTGGGATGGACAAGATCGGCCTCTCCGTCGACGAGACGGTCGTCGTGCAGGGCGCCGGCGGCCTCGGCCTGAACGCCGTCGCCGTCGCCAAGGAGCGCGGCGCCGAGGTCATCGTCGTCGAAGGTGCCGAGGGGCGCCTGGAGATGGCCGAGCGCTTCGGCGCGGACCACACCGTCAGCATGAACGACTACGAGACCGTCGAGGCCCGTGCCGAGCGCGTCCGCGAACTCACCGACGGCCTCGGCGCCGACGCCGCAATCGAGGTAACCGGTGTGCCGGCCGCCTTCTCGGAGGGCATTGAACTCCTGCGCGACGGCGGCGACTACCTGGAGATGGGGAACATCGTTCCGGGTCGCCCCACGGAGTTCGACCCCGGGAAGATGACCCGGAAGTCCATCACCGTCGAGTCGCTGATGCGCTACGACCCGTGGTATCTGAAGGAGGCCCTCGAGTTCCTGGACACCTACGCCGATGACTACCCCTTCGACGAACTCCTGGACCAGGAGTTCCCCCTCTCCGAGGCTCAACAGGCCCTCGAAGCCTCCGCGGGCCGCAATCTGACGCGCGCGACGCTCGTTCCCGACCGGCCCTGAGGGACCGTTATATATACGAGGCCGGGCCGTTTCGGAGTGGCCATGGCCGAAGACAGCGATACGACCGAAACGGCGCTCGCGGGCGGCGTCGACACCGACGACGTGGACGGCTCGGACAGCGATACGCCCTACGCCGTCGGGCTCGCGGCGGGCGTCGGCGCGTGGATCCTTGGCTATCTGGCCTTCTACCTCCGCTATTCCGGCGAAATCGGTGACTCCGCGGCGGGAACCGTCCTCGACGCGCTCGTCGAGGGGACCGGAATCCCCGAGGTGGTCGGCTGGGTCTTCTTCAACGCCCACTTCGTCCGGCTGAACGTCGACGCCGGCTTCCTTGGGTCGGAATCGGTTTCCCTGCTCCGCGAGGGCGCCGTCCTCCCGTATCTCGCGGCGCCGGTCATCCTCCTCCTCGCCGGCGTCGTTGTCGGCTACAAGGCCCGCACCCACGGCCCCGGCGACGCCGCCGTCACCGGCACGTTGCTCGTTCCGGGCTATCTGGTCTGCTCCGCCGTGGGCGCGCTCGCCGTCTTCACGCTCTCGGGCGGCGCCGCGAGCGCGTCGCTCGACCCCGTCACGGCGCTCCTGCTGGCGGGCATCGTCTACCCGGCCGTTTTCGGCGCGCTCGGGGCGCTCGTCGGGGATTACCTGTAGTCGTCGAGTAGCCGCCCGCCGACGACGACGGCGCTCGTCAGGACGAGCAACAGCTGTGTGCCACTCATCACGAGCGGGAAGATCCGCTCGACGTTCTTTGGGTCCGGTCCGGCGGCAGCGTCCACGCCCGTCCGGTAGTGGACCGTCTCGGTCGTTCCCACGGACGTGCTTCCTCCCGGTTGTAGCTCCACGAACGTCTGGACGAAGCCCCGCTGGTTCGAGAGGAGCGCCTCCCCCGAGAGGCGGACGAACTCGTCGTGGACGGGCCAGAAGGCGTTGACGCCGTTCGTGAACAGGTCGGGGCCGATGCCGCCGAAGACGAGCGCCCCGAGTGCGGCCCACCCCACCGCCATCTGTGTTTCCGATAGCGTGCGCTCCCGCCCGGCGAGATAGAGCCCGACGCCGAGGGCGACGGGCAAGAGGAGCGTGTGGAGCATCGCCCGGTGTCCCCCCTGTACCCAGAGGCCCAGAAACGTATCGAGGTCGGGGACCGCCGCGGCCGCCAGACAGAGCGTGAGCGCCCGCTTATCGAAGGCCGCGCCCAGCAGGCCGGCCGCCACGAGCCCGCCGACGGCCAGGTGGACCAGCGTCGATGGCATACGCCGTCTGGGTGTGCACACACTGTTAACGTTTCTCACATCGTCGGGCGTCGAATCCCCCCTTCGACAGAACTTATGGTGCCGGGGGCGAACCGGGGCGTATGGCCGACCCTGACGAGAGCCCCCGCGAGGACCTCGCGGAGAAGATCGCGGGGGAAGTCGCCCTGAGCGACGACCCCGGCGCCACCATCCGGAAGTGGCGCACCGACTTCGACGTCTCCCAGACGGAGCTCGCGAACCAGCTGGAGGTTTCGTCCTCGGTGATTTCGGACTACGAGAGCGGCCGCCGCGAATCCCCGGGTATCGGCGTCATCTCGCGGGTCGTCACCGCGCTCCTCGACATCGACGAACAACGGGGCGGCGACCGCATCCGCCAGTACGGCCGCGTCCTCTCGGCGGGCTTCGAGAGCGACGCCGTCCTCGACCTGCGCGAGTACCCCGCCACGGTTCCGCTCGGCGACGTGTACGATGCCGTCGGCGCCACGGAGGTCGCACCCGGCGAGCGCGAGCGGATTTCGGGGCACACGGTCATCGACTCCATCCGCGCGATTACCCGTCTCTCCAGCGACGAGTTCTACCGCCTCTACGGGCAGTCGACCAATCGGGTGCTCGTGTTCACGAACGTCGCCAGCGGCGAGGGGGCGCTCGTGGCGCTGCGCGTGGCGAACCCCACCCCGAACGCCGTGCTCCTGCACGGGCTGGACGAGGAGGACCTCTGGGAACACGCGACCGCGCTGGCGAGCATCGAGGGCTTCTCGCTGGCGGTGTCCGACGTGCCCGAAGAGGAACTTCTGGAGGGACTGCGCGGGCTGGCCTGAGCTTCAGCGCACGTACTCGTACTCCCGCTCGCTCATCGGGCCCCGCCCGGTGAAGACGAACTCCGCTTCCGGCTCGGTCAGCGAGTCCATGACGTTCTCCTTGGCGTGGTTGTGGCGGTCGTGGACGCGTTCGTACTCCTCGAAGGTTATCGAGCGGCGGCTCTCCAGTTGTTCTTCGACGTTCAGGTCGGCGATGGCGTCCGTCCACCCCGACCTGATTTCCTCCTCGTGGATCTCGGCCTGCGCACCGCTCCCGTATGACCCCACAAGCAGCTTTTCACCTTCCAGTTCCTCGCCCTCCCGGGCGGCGTGGCGCAGGGCGGCGATGCGCGCGACGTGGACCGACCCGGTGTACCAATTCCCCACCTCCCGCGAGATGTCGAGGGTCGGCTCGACGGCCTCGCCGTACCACTCGCGGTACTGCTCGGTTTCGCCCAACTCGTCCATATACTCGCGGATGGCGTCCTCGAACGCCTCCTCGGAGTCGTACTCCCCGGGGCGCGGTTGGCGCCCGATTTCATCGGTGAGCGAGTCCTCGGCGTCGGTGTCCCGAATCATGTGCCGATATCCCAGGACGGCGGCCTTCCGAACCATCCCCGGGAACGGCGTGTGGAAGGGGATGAAGCGGTAATCGTCGGGGTGCGTTCGCCCGGCGACGCTCTCGAAGTCCTCCAGGGCCTCGCGCATCCGCGCGAGGTAGACCTGCACGGAGCGCTTCCCGTCGACGCTCGGGAACTGTCGGTTGGGTTTGAGGAAGTCCGTCTCGTCGGCGCTCCCGTAGCCCTGCTCGGTGGAGAGCGCGACGATGTCCGGCTCATCGGTGACCCACATCGCGACGGCGCCCGCGCCCTGGGTGGCCTCGCCGGCGTCGCCGCGCGCGTAGAGCGCGGTGTCGGTGGCGATGACCAGCGCGCCCTTCCCCCTGTTGCGGCCGGCCTTGATCCAATTATAGGCGTCGTCGAGGCTCTGGGTCCCGGCGATGCAGGCGAACTTCCGTTCCCCTTTGTTGGCGTGGTGGAAGTCGTCGTCGTACACCTGTTCGAGACAGCCCGCGATGTAGGTGGAAACGGGCTTGGAGTTGTCGAACGCCGACTCGGTGGCGACGTCGATGCGCCCGACGTCCTCGGGCTTCAGCCCCTTGCGCTCCATCAGGCGGTGCGCGGCGTTCGCCCCCATCGTCACGATGTCCTCGTGGGCGTCGGGGAACGAACTCGCGTGCAGGCCCAGGCCCTTGGTGTACTTCTCGGGGTCCTCGCCCTGCTCCGGCGCGAAGGTCCCGGGCAGGTCGAGTTCGAGTTTCCCGGCCCACACCTCGACCGCGTCGATGCCGACGGCGGTGTCGCTCATTGGCCTTCGGTGGGTGCGTCCGCTTATAATTGTTGTCGATAACGGATTCGGCGATTGTGGAACTCAGACGCTGAGTGTCACCGTCTTCGAACTGCCATCCAGGAAGAACAGCGTCACCTCCACGTTGTCGCCGCTCATATCGACGGCGTTGTTCTTGTTTTTCTTGAAGTCCTTGAGCGTGAGTTCGGTCGTCGAACTGTTCGAGATCGGCACGTCACTCGTGTCGACGGAGTTCCCGGTGATAGTGATGGTCCCCGAGTAGATACCTGTCGTGTCGGCCGCGACCGTGGGTGTGCCGTTTATCTGGCTTGCCTGTTTGTCGGTCGTGCTGTTCACGGCGAGTCGGGTGAGCGTCACGTCGGCTCCGTTATTAGTCACGTCGAATGACACGGCGGAGTCGCTGCCCGCGGTCCCGGCGTTCGACAGCGTTACCTGAGACGCCGAAGTCCCGCTTCCGCCACCCCCACCGCTCCCGCCACAGCTCTCGCTTACGGTCCCCGACTCGGGTCCGACGAAGTACGTCGCCGCGCCCGTGTCGTACCGCACGGAGAAGACGAAGAAGTCCCCCTCGCTCACGCTGAATGGGTTGGTCGTTGCCTGGTCCTGGTAGAAACACATCGTCAGGGGGGTCTCCCCCGGCGGGAACGAGACGTTCCCGATGTCCGTGTACGGCCCCCGAACGTCTACGGTCTCGCCGTTGATGACGACGTAGCCCGGCGGGTTCGTCTTGCCGTTCTGGGTGTCCTCCGAGTAGAAGTTGTAGCGCACCTGCTGTATCGTTCGCGTGTTGTTGCCGGTGTTGTTCACCGTCAATTGAACTTTGTTGCCGTCGAACACCTCGTCTCTGAGCACGACTGAACCCGGCTCGTTCGGGTTGATGTTGCTTCCCCCCTCGTCCCCAGTCCCGTCCCCGGAACCGGACCCCGACGTCCCGAAGAACAGCGTTGCGTTCTGATAGGGCGTCGCGGACGCGTTGTTCGCGGCGATGGTTACGTTCACCGGCGAATCCGCGCCGGACGACGTCGGCTCGAAAGCGGCCCGTCCCGCTGGACCGGTCGTCACGCTTGCATCTACGAGGTCTGAACCCGGACCGCGAACGGTCACGCCGTTCACAGGGTTGTTGTACCGGTCCCGGGCTTCGACCGTCACCCGGTCCGTACCGCTTCCGTCCACGACGGTGAGATACTTCGCATTCGGCTTCTCCAACTCATCCCCAACCCCAACGGCGGCCATCCGCAGGTTGTAGGTACCGTCGACGAACTCAATGGTGGTCACGTTCCCGCTCGCCGTCTCGCTCAGGCTCACGTCGGCGACGTTCGGCCGCCCCTCGTAGGTGTCGACCCAGTACCGGCGGGAAGCGTTCGTCGGTAGTTCGAGCGTGAGTGTCCCACCGCTGTTCTCGACTTCGGTCGCTCGGTGGGGCGCGCTCAGCGGCTTCGGGTCGACGCTCACGGACTCGATACCGGACTCCGAGAAGGAGTCGCTCGCGTTCAGGGTAACGACCGTGATGTCGTTGCCGTCGATGAGCAGTCCGGCGGTCAGGTTGATGTCGCCGGCCTCGTAGTCGTTGTAGAGGGCACCGTGCTCGTAGCGGACGGCGTCCGGGCCGCTCTGGAACTCGTTGTAGTTGCCGTTGTAGGCCAGTCCCTTCGTGTCGAACGTGAGGGGGTTGAGGGTATCGTTGAGGTAGTCCGCCGTCTCGGCGTTGGTCGCCTCGACGTTCGATATCGTCACTTTCGACGCCTGGCTCAGGGGCACGCTCTCCAACGTCCCGTACACCGGTGGTGGGTTCACCGCGAACGTCCGCAGGGGGTATCTGGTTCCGAGTTTCACTGACACGGGGGCACCGTCCCCGGTCTGTGCCGTCCCGACCAGCGAGTTCCGGAGGTCCTGCATCTGGTTCTGGACGTCCTGGCTGTGTCGGTACTCCACGCCCTCGTTCTCGGTGGGGACGATCTGTGCCTGGTACACGCCGAGCGCGAGAATCAGAATCCCGAAGATGAGCACCGCTCCGACGACCGTGCTCACGGCTCGGTCGTCTCCCCGAAACGTCATTGTACGCGCTTCGTGCCGCGCGGACTTAAGAAGGGTGGCCCGTCAGTCGTCCTCCTCAACGACTTCCGGGTCCGCGAGCGCGCTCTGCAAACTGTCGAGACCGTTGACCCACTCCGTGACCAGCCCGTAGTCGAACTCCTCGGTTACGTCCATGTCGAACTCCTCGCCGTCGATGACCTGCGTGCCCGCACACGCGGCCAGTCCGAGCGCGCGGTCGAGGTCCTCCTCGGCCTCGGCGTCCGCGGCGGCGAGCACGTACCCTTCGATGTCGGCCTCGTCGGCCACGCCGTCGGCGACGTACTGTTCAGCGGAGTAGAAGACACAGACCAGGCTCGTCTGGACGCCGTCGACCAACATGGCGGTGTCCTCGTCCTCGATACCTGACTCGCCGAGGACGACCTCGCGAATCTCCTCCAGTTCGTCCATCGCGGTTTCCCCTTCGAGGTCGCCGTCGTCGTAGGCGGTGACGATGCGCGCGACCGCGATGGCGACGTCGTCCTGCAGGTTCAACAGGAGTCGCGCCGAGTCCTCGTCCTCGGGGTCGAGCTCCTCCTCGGCGAGCCGGTCCAGCCAGTTCTCCCAGCGCTCCTCGGAGTAGAACTCCTCCTCGTGTTCGTCCATACGTGTAGCGTGAGTGCGCCCCTGAAATGCCTTTCTACCGCACGACAGGCGTTCGGGCGCTCAGAGCGTTTCCTCGGTGTCGACACCGTACACGTCCCGCGGCGTCTCGACGTGCGCACGTCGAACGGCGTCCTCGTGCCCGGATTCGACGAGCCAGCGGACGCGTCTGGGGACGGTTTTCGGCCCCAGCACCGCGCCGGGACGCTCGGGATCGTCCACGAAGTCGGTCTCCATGAGGAACGCCCGCCCGGAGTCGGCGGCGCGCTCCAGTCGGTCCTTCTCGCTCATCACGCTCGGGGTGACGCCGGCGAGTTCGCCCGCCGCGTAGTGTTTGACGACCCGTTCGGGCGCCAGCCCCGCGTCCTCGGCCCACTGCGCAACGTCCGTGAGGCCCTCCGTCGCCTCGGTGTGCAGTTGAACCGCGCAGTCCTCGCGCGCCCCCAGTTCGAGCCCGTGACGGAGAACCGCGTTCGACGCCTCCCAGACGGCGTCGGACACGTCGTAGTGGGGCCGCCCCGTTTTCAGTGCGAGCGCCCGTCCATCGGCGACGTACTCGGCGGCGACGTCCAGTCCCGCACACATCAGTTCGGCCGCTTCGTCGGCGTCCAATCCCGCGTCGACCAACTCCGAAACGAGGCCGGGGTGGACGCCCAATACGGGCCACGCCCGCCCGGGGAGTTCCTCGCTCGCCGTCCCAACGGTTTCGACGGTCGTCTCGAACCCCGGCCGGAAGTCGGCCTCCGATTCGGGGACGTCCCCGAGATGCCACGAGGGGAGGTTCACCACGAGGAGATGCGTTCCCCCCATGTGTGCGAACTCCCGGACTGCTTCGAGTCCCTTCCCGGACTCGGGGTTCAGATGGAGGTGATTGTCGAGTACGGGGCCGTCGTAGTCCATACCCCGGCTACGGGGCGGCCCCCCGAAAAACTACTCGGGCTGCTCCGATTCGGGCTCCGTGTCGCGTTCCGCTTCGGTGGACTCCGTTCCCGACCCGCTCCCCGCATCTACCCCGCCGAACGCCTCAGAGAGCGATTCGCGCATCGACTGGAGCTCCGCGACCTCCTCGTGGACGGCGTTGAGCTTCGACTCCATCCCGTCCCGGGCGTGTCGGAGGTCGGTCGCCACGCCGTCCACGTCGCTCTCCAACCGGTCGAGGCGCGCTTCGCGTTGCTCGCCGGCTTCCGCGAGTTCGGTTCTGAGCGATTGGGTCTCCGCCGCGAGGTCGTCAACCCGCTCCGCGATGTCGTCCTGTTCGGCCCGCACGTCCTCTATCTCCGCCCGCACGTCGGCGACGTCCTCGCGGAGCCCGGCCGTCTCGGCCTGCAGATCGGAGAACGCCTCGGCCGGGCGACCGTGTTCGTCAATGGACTCCTCGAATGCGGCGGTGTACGCCGCGAGGTCGTCGACCCGGCTCTGGACGTGGCGCAGACGGGTGTCCACGCTCTCGGCGGGTTCGTCCTCGGTTTCCCCGGCGTCGAGTGCCTCCCGCAACGATTCGCGGAGGGCGTCGTCCTCCTCGACGAGTTCGACGAGGGCCGCCGCCGTCTCCGCGGGGTCTGCCGCTGCTTCGGCCGGGTCCGCCGCCGTCGATGCCGGTGGGTCGTCCGGTCCGTCGTCGGAGCTGTCCGAGTCCGGGGATTGCGTGTCGGTTTCGCCCGTGTCCCCGTCTCCGGGTTCCGCCCCGGAGTCGCTGTCCGCGGGCTCGTCAGGCGAGTCGTCGCTCTCGCCCACCGACGCGTCCCCGCCCTCCGCTCCTTCGTCGTCCGGTTTTTCCTCGGCTTCGGGACTCGGTGGGTCGGATTCCGCCTCGGCCTTTTCGTGGGTGTCCTCGCGTTCGGCGTCCGACCCCCCGCCGAAGATTCCTCTGACGCTTCCGAGCAACCCACCCGAGGACGCGTCGAGGCGTTCGAGTTCGGGGTCGCCGGCGAGAAACGGCTCGTCGGCGACGGCGCCGAAGACCGTCTCGAACGACCCGTCCGCCGGGACGGTCGTCTCGAAGGAGAGCGACCCCTCTTCGAGCGTCCACTCCGACGGTTCGTGTTCGGGATGAAACCCGACTTCGGAGAGCGTGACCCCCTCATCGATGGGCTCCCGAACCCGTACCGGGGTCTCCGAATCGGCGCCGCCGATAGTGTACTCGACGGTCACGCCGCCGTCCTTCCGTTGGACGCCCCGTTCGAGCCATACGTCCCCGTCGCGGGCGGTTCCCGTCTCGCGCATACGCCTCAGCGAGCGCAATCCCCCAAATACGTTCGCACAGACTATTCAAGCACGACCGCTTCGTGGGCCGCGTTCCGCAACGCGTCCGAGCGCCCGTGTTCGCCCGGCGCGATGGCGACGGTGTGCGTCCCCCGCCCTGCGGCGAGTTCGAGCACGGGCTTGAAATCCGTGTCCCGGGAAGCGATAACGAGCGTGTCGATACCTTCGCACGCGAGCTCCGTCGCGTCGACGGCGAGTTTTACGTCCACGTCGCCGCTCGTCACCCGCACGTCGAAGCCCCGGGCCTCGCCGGCCTGAATCAATCCCGGGGGGGCGTTCTCGTCGAGGTAGAGGCGCGTCGCCGCGAGTTCGCCGTACTCATCGGCGGCCTCGCGCACGTCGTCGAGGTCCACGTCGAAGTTCTCCCGAAGCACGTTCGGGCCGTCCACGAACAGCGCGACCCGCTCGCGGCGCGCCCGGTCCAGCAATCCCATATCTCCCTCTATCCGGACGTGGGGATATGGCGTTCGGTCCGCGCGAACGAATTGAGGATTGACAGCCGGCAGCGCTTCCTCCGACCGGGTGGCCGGGCTCCCGCCTCGGCCGGTCGGGGCCAGTGGTTCAGAACACGGGCCGTCTGGCTCGGCCTCGGCTATGAACCCGTGGGTGTTTCGGCGCGCGGGTTCTCGATGGGGACGCGTCCCCCGTCGTCCTCGATACCCGAGTGTTCGTAGAAGAACGTCGCGAGGTGGTCGCGCCAGCGCTCGGCCTCGACGACCTGTTGGGCGAAGCGCTCGTCGACGTGGCGGAAGCGCTTCTCGTCGATTTTGCCTTCGAGGGACTGCCAGCGCTCCCGCAGTTCCCGGGTCTCCTCGACGCCCTCGAAGAGGTTGTCGTAGAGGCGCTGAACAACGGTATCGCCGTTCTCCAACTTGTACTCCCAGTCGAGATGGTGGAAGAAGAGCAGGAGCTTCTCGGGACAGGTCTCGGGGTCCTCGTAGCGCTCCGCGACCGGTTCTCTGTACTGGGTGGTGTAGGCGCTCCCCGACTCCGTCCGGTCGAGGCCGACGCCCGTCTCGTCGGCGCCGATGTATTCGGGCCAGTCGCGGGGGTCGGGGTCGTAGTGGTTCTCCAGGACGTCGCCCTGGTTGTACATCATGTGCATCAGGCCCAGATGCCCGGTCTCGTAGTCGAGGACGGCGTCCCACGAGTCGATGAGGATGTTCGTCACCGTGCCCACGACTTCGGGGTCGTCGCCGAACGTGAGTTCGGCCCACTCGGTGGTGACCTCCTCCGCGGAGAGCGAGGGGTCCCATGCGAGGCGGCCAAACCCGTGGAGGTTGGTCTGCATCAGGTAGTGCCCTGTCCAGGAGGGGTCCTCCCCGAGGGAACTCACGCCGGCGAATCCCTCGCCGTCGCGCTCGCCGAGCACGTCCTTCACTTCCGACCCTTCGCCGTCGGCGTAGGTGTCGAAGTTCAGAATCTCCTCCCACATCGGGACGTGCGAGCAGGCGTGGACGCCCTGGCCGGTGTACTCGCCGGTTATCTGGAGCTCACACGCCAAATTCGTCTCGGGCATCGCGCCGAACAGCGTCGAGACGGGCTCGCGGGGCTGGAAGTCGATGGGGCCGTTCTTGATTTGGACGGTGACGTTGTCGTGGAAATCCCCATCCAAGGGTTCGAACGTCTCGTAGGCCTGCACCGCACGGTCCTCGTGCTCGGAGTAGACGAATGCGCGCCAGAAGACCCGCCCGCCGTGGGGTTCGAGCGCCTCCCCCAGCACGTTCGCGCCCTCCGCGTGGTTCCGGTCGTAGTCGTAGGGGCCGTTCTGCCCCTCCGAATCGGCTTTTACGAGGAAGCCGCCGAAGTCGGGGATTCGCTCGTAGAGTTCGTCGGCCTTCTCGGCCCACCACTCCTGAACATCCTCGTCTAGAGGGTCCGCGGTGTCGAGGTCCCCGATGAGCATCGGCGCGGCGTAGTTGATGGAGAGATAAACTTGAATCCCGTAGCGCCGGAAGACGCCCGCCAGCGCCTCGACCTTCTCGAGGTTCTCACTCTCCAGGAGTTGGTAGCCCTCCAGTTCGTTGACGGCGTCGTTCGCGCCGCCGCGGCCCGGAATGGAGGTGTTGACGTTGTTCAGAACGACGCCGTTGATCCCTATCGAGGCCAGCAGGCGGCCGTAGTCGTCGTAGCGCTCGCGCAGCGAGGGCAGGCGTTCCCAGAAGAAGATCGACTGGCCGGCGTAGCCCCGCTCGACGTCACACCGGAACGGGTTGTCCCAGTGGTTGATGACGCGCTCGGTGTTCGCGGGCACCTCGGTGATGTCCACGCCCTCGATGGAGTCGCCGCACTGCATCATCCGGAGCAGGTGGAAGGTCCCGAAGACGAGCCCGCGGTCGTGGTCCGCCGTGACGACGAGTACGTCGTGGCCCTCCCACTCCACGGTGCGGATGACGAAGCCGCTCTCGCCGAGGTCCTCAACATCGGATTCCGGAATCGTCTCGCCGACCGGCTGCATGTCGTGGCGCTGGCCGATGGCGAGGAAGGAATCGGAGGCGTGCGGCGGATGTTGCCAGAGCTGGGGTTCGCGGCCGAGCATCCCCGAAAGCGCCTCCCGGAGCTCGTCCCGGATGGCGCCGAACTCGGGGGCGGCGACCCCGACGTACGCGTCCAAGGTGTACTTCTCGTATCCCTCCCGGGCGTCGCCGTCGGCCTCGCGGTAGCGAAGCCAGCAGTCGTCGTACTCCTGTGTCGGCATACTCGGATTCGGCGTGTGGGAGGCACTTAAATGGTGCATTACGCGAGCGACCGGCGTGACCCCCACACGGGCGAACATTTACCCGAGTGCCGGCGGCCCTACCGGCAATGGACGGACTGAGCGACGGCCTCGACGGTACGTTCGACGCGGCGGACCAGCTGTCGCGGTACTACCTCGCCCGTGCGCGGGGAACCGACCGCCGCGACGAACCGGACTCCCGGGCCGCCTTCGAGGCGCGCCGCGAACGGGTCCGCGAGACGTTCCTCGACCGCATCGGCGGCCTCCCCGCCCGGCCCGATAGCCTCGGCGCCGAAATCACCGGCCGTGACGAGCGCGACGGCTACGCGGTCGAATCGCTCGTCTTCGAGAGTCGCCCCGGGTTCCACGTCACCGCGAACTGCTACGCGCCGACGGGGGACGGTCCTCATCCCGGCATCCTGTTCCTTTGTGGGCACGCCGACCCGGCGAAGGCCGACCCGGAAAACCAGCGGGCCTGCGCGACGCTCGCGCGCAACGGCTTCGTCGTCCTCGTCCTCGACCCCCTCGGGCAGGGCGAGCGAAAGCAGTACCGTGACCTCGATATCGAGGGCGAAACGGTCAGCGGCGGCGGTGGGACCTTCCCGCATATCCGCGCCGGTCGGAAGTGCGCCTATGCTGGGGCGAACCTCGCCCGCTATATGGTCCACGACGCCCGCTGCGCGCTCGACTACCTCGTCGCCCGGCCCGACGTGGACGAAGGACGTATCGGGGCCGCCGGCACCTCCGGCGGCGGCACGCGCTCGATGTACCTCGCGCTCGTCGACGACCGCATCGACGCGCTCGCGCCGTGTTGTTCGGTTTCGACGTGGCACGAGCGGCTGAAAACCGGCGGTCGGGAACACGCGGAGAGCGCCCTCTTCGGTTCCGTCCCCGGAGTCGGCTACGACGACCTCGTGACGGCCGCGGCGCCGCGTCCCGTCTGCGTGGGGGCGGCGGCCTCCGACCGATATTTCCCCGTCGAAGGCGCCCACGAAACGTTCGAACGCGCCGAGCGCGTCTACGGGCTCTACGACGCCACCGACCGCGCGAGGCTCGTGACCGCCGACGCGGAGCACTGTTCTGTATACGAGTTCGGTCCCGAGGTCTTCGAGTTCTTCTGCGAACGGCTCGGCACCGGCGCGTACGAACCCCACGACGCCGAGCCGGTGAACCCCGACGCCTTGCACTGTACGCCCGATGGGAATGTTCTCGATTCGTTCGACGCCGAGCGCTCGATTGACGACCTGATACGCGAATACGCGAGCGCTCGGGACAGTTCGAACGCCGCAGCCGAGAATCTCCGAGAAACTATCGCCGACACCTTCTCGCTCGACCGCGACGGCTGTGCCCTCCACCCCCGTCGTCTCGAACGGCGGGCTGAGGGCGGAATCACCGTCGAACACGTCTGGTTCCGCACGGAGCGGGACCCCGACGCCGTCGTTGCGGGCGTCCTCGTTTCGGCTCCCGACACCGAAGCCGGTACACCGGCAGTGGTCTGCTACGCGGACGGCACCCGCGAACTCCCGGCGAAGTCGGACAACGTCGCGGAACTCGCCCGCGAGCACGGTACCGTCCTCGCCTTCGACCCTCGCGGGGTCGGCGCTGTCCGAAACCGAACGGTCCCGGTCCCGGAGTGGGCGGACACCTACTGCGGCACGTACGGAACCGAGTATAAACTCGCCACCGACGCGTTCCTGCTGGGCGATTCGCTGGTGGGCGCCCGCGCCTACGACACCCGTCGCGCCGTCGAGTTCCTCCGCTCGGTGACGGGCGCCGAGCGCGTTGCCCTGCACGCGGAGGGCGAGGCGTCGTACTACGCCTTGTACGCGGCGGTTGTGGCGCCGGCCGTCTCGTCGGTTTCGCTCCGCGAGCCCGGCCCGAGTTTCCTCGCGATGGCGACCGAGGACGACGCGCCGATACCCCCGGCTCTCGCAGCGTTCGACGCTGTCGGAACCTATGATTTCCCCCAAGTGCGTGCGGCGCTCGAACGGCGGGGTGTGACCGTCGACGGGCTGGACGCGTAGCCGCCAAAAACCGATTTACTATCGCGATATACGATTTACTGTGCTCGCAGAGAACTAATATTTAACAGCGAACGCCCTCTGAGTTAACATATGACCGTCGTCAGCGTCTCGATGCCGGACGAGTTACTGGGAAGAATCGACGAGTTCGCGGACGAACACGGCTACACGGGCCGCAGCGAAGTCGTGCGGGAAGCCGCGCGCAACCTGCTGGGCGAGTTCGAGGACCGCCAACTGGAAGGGCGGGAGCTCATCGGCCTCGTTACTGTGACTTTCGACTACGAGACGACGAGCGTCGAGGAGAAGATGATGCATCTGCGCCACGAACACGAGGCCATCGTCACCCAGCACGTCCACAACCACGTTGGCGACCACTACTGCATGGAGTTGTTCGTCCTCGAAGGCGACCTCGAATCCATCTCGGAGTTCGTCGGGCGTATCCGCGCGACGAAGGACACGCTCTCCGTGGACTACTCGGTCATCCCGGTCGACGACTTCAGTCTCACCGACGCATGAGAGTCGGCGCCGACGTCGGCGGCACGTTCACCGACCTCGTCGCCGTCATCGACGGGGAGCTCCACACCGGCAAGGTCCCCTCCACGCCCGACGCGCCGGACCGAGCGGTGCTGTCTGGCACCGCGGAACTCCTCGCAGACTTCGATTCCCCCGTGGAGTCGTTCGCACACGGAACGACCGTCGCGACGAACGCCGTCCTCGAACGGGAGTGGGCCGAGACGGCGCTTCTCACTACCGCGGGCTTTCGCGACGCCCTCGAAATCGGCCGACAGACCCGCCCCGACATCTACGACTTCGACGCGACCAAACCCGAACCCATCGTCCCACGGAACCGGCGCTTCGAGGTGGACGAGCGACTGGACGAGCGCGGGCGCGTGCTCGAACCCTTAGACGAGGCCGATGTCCGCGAGGCCATCGACGCGCTCCCCGAGTCGACGGAGAGCGTCGCCGTCTCCCTGCTGTTCGCGTTCGAGAACGACGACCACGAGCGTCGCGTCGCCGAACGCCTCCGCGATGAGACCGACTGTTCGGTCTCCCGGTCCGCGCGGGTGCTCCCCGAAATCAGGGAGTACGAGCGCACGCTCGCCACGGCGATGAACGCCGCGCTCAAGCCCGTCCTCGACTCCTATATCGGCCGGCTTGAAGCGGGCCTCCACGAGACTGGCATCGAGGCGCCGCTCTCGGTGATGCAATCCAACGGTGCGGCGTTCACGGCCGCGGACGCCCGGGAGAGCCCGGTGAACACCCTGCTCTCGGGCCCGGCGGCGGGCGTCGGCGGCGCCGCCTACGTCGCCGGTGAGGCCGGCTTCGAGGACGTGCTCACGATGGACATGGGCGGGACGTCCTGCGACGTCTCCCTCGTCACGGGCGGGGAACCCGAGCGAACGACCGAAACCGAGGTCGGGGACTACCCAATTGGCGTGCCGAGCGTCGACATCCACGCGGTCGGCTCCGGCGGCGGTTCCATCGCACACATCGACGCCGGCGGCGCCCTCCGCGTCGGCCCCGAATCGGCGGGCGCCGAGCCCGGTCCGGTTTGTTACGGCCGCGGGGGCGAGCGCCCGACGACGACTGACGCCCACGCGGTTCTGGGGCGCATCGACCCGTCGGGGTTCGTCGCGGACGCCGCGCCCGAATCCGACGTCCGGGCGGCGTTCGAACCCATCGCGGCCGAACTCGACACAGACGTCGAGGGCGCCGCACAGGGCGTTCTGGACGTCGCGAACGCGAGCATGGCCCGCGCGCTCCGCGTGGTGTCCGTCGAACGCGGCCGTGACCCGCGGAACTTCGCGCTCGTCGCGTTCGGCGGTGCGGGTCCGCTCCACGCCCCGGCGCTCGCCGCGGAACTCGGCGTCCCGACGGTGCTCGTCCCCCGCGCCGCGGGCGTCCTCTCCGCGTTGGGCCTCCTTGCGGGCGATTACCTCTACGACCGCTCCGTCTCGATGGTCCGCCCGTGGGGCGAAACCGGGAGCGACGAGCTGGAAGCCGCGCTGGCCGACCTCCGCGAGCGGGGCGACGAGCGCCTCGCGGCCGCGGACGTGCCCGAACACCGCCGGTCCTTCGAGCGCTACGCCGCGCTCCGGTATCAGGGACAGTCCTACGATCTGGACGTGCCTTTGAACGACCCGCTCGACCCCGAAGCCGTTGTGGAGCAGTTCCACGAGCGCCACCGCGAGCGCTACGGCTACGCCGACCCCGAGGAGCCGATCGAACTCGTGACGCTCCGGGTGCGCGCCCGTGGGGATGTCGACCCGCCGGAACTGGCCGGCGCCGACCCGGGGGGCTCCGTCGCGGCGGCGCTCCGGGGGACCCGGAACGTTGGCTTCGAGGACGGACCTCACGAGACCGCGATATACGACCGCGCGGCGCTCCCCGCGGGGGCCGCGTTCGACGGTCCGGCGGTCGTCGAGGGCGCTGAAAGCACCGCGCTCGTCCGGCCCGCGGACAGCGCGCGCATCGACGGCGACGGCAACCTCGTCGTGGAGGTGGCCTGAATGGATCCCGTCACGCTGGAGATTCTGCGCAACGGCTTCGAGGCCGTCGCCGAGGAGATGAACGCCGCGCTCGTCCGGACGGGTTACTCCCCGAACATCACCGAGCGAAAGGACTGTTCGACCGCGCTCTTCGACGCCGACGGGCGGATGGTCGCACAGGCCGAGACGATGCCAGTCCACCTGGGTGCGATGCCTTTCTCGGTCGCCGCCGCGACCGACGCCTTCCCGCCGGCGGAACTGAACCCGGGCGATTCAGTTCTCCTGAATGACCCCTTCCGCGGTGGCGCACACCTTCCGGACCTGACCCTCGTGACGCCTATCTACGAGGATGGGAGCCTCCTCGGCTTCGCCGCCAACCGTGCCCACCACGCGGATATCGGCGGCTCCGCGGCGGGAAGCGTCGCCGCCGACTCGACGGAAATCTACCAGGAGGGGCTGCGAATCCCCCCGGTGAAGTTCATCGAGGGCGGCGATTTGAACCGCGACGTGCTCGATCTGATTCTGGCGAACGTCCGCACGCCCGACGAGCGCCGCGGCGACCTCCGCGCCCAGGAGGCTGCCAACGAGACGGGGCGCGAACGCCTCGGCGGCGTCGTCGCGGAACACGGGGCCGCCACCGTCCGTGAGGCGTTCGACGACGTTCAGAACTACTCCGAGCGACGGATGCGCGCCGAAATCGAATCACTCCCGGACGGGACGTACGCCTTCGAGGACGTCATCGAGGACGACGGCCGCGGCAACGAGGACCTCCCCGTCGTCGCCGAGGTCTGCATCGAGGGCGACGACGTGACGGTGGACTTCGCCGGGACCGCCGATCAGACCGAGGGCCCCGTCAACGCCGTTCGCGCGGTCACCGTCTCGGCGACGTACTTCGCGCTCCGGGCGGTGACCGACCCCGATATTCCTCCGAACGAGGGCTGTTACCGGCCGATAACCGTCGACACGCCGGCGGGGAGCCTGGTGAACCCCGACCCGCCCGCCGCGGTCGTCGGGGGCAACCTCGAAACCTCTCAGCGCGTCACGGACGTCGTGTTGGGTGCCCTCGCCGAGGCCGTCCCGGAGGCTGTTCCGGCGGCCGGGCAGGGCACGATGAACAACGTCACCGTCGGCGGGACCGACACACGGGACAGCGGGAGCGAACGCGACACGCTGGCCGACACACGGGACGGCGGGAGGAACGGGTGTGAGCGGGCGGACGCCCGCGAACCTGAACGCGATACATCGGCCGACACGCGCACGGACTCTCCCTTCGCCGTCTACGAGACTCAGGCCGGCGGGTTCGGCGGCCGAACCGGACAGGACGGGATGGACGCCGTTCACGTCCATATGTCGAACACGCGGAACACCGCAGTCGAAGTACTCGAAACCGCGTATCCGCTCCGCGTGCGGGAGTACGCGCTCCGCCCCGACTCGGGGGGTGCTGGCGAGTTCCGCGGCGGGTTGGGTCTCCGCCGGGACATCGAACTCCGGACGGACGCGACGGTGAGCCTCCTCGCGGAACGCCACCGAACGCGACCCTATGGGCTCGCGGGCGGCGAACCGGGTGAATCGGGCGCCGCCTTCCTCGACGGCGAGCGCGTCCCGGCAAAGACGACCCGCGACTGTGAGGCGGGAACCGTCGTGAGTATCCGTACCCCTGGCGGCGGCGGCTACGGTGACCCCGACGAGCGGGACCCAGAGGCGGTGCTGCGGGACCTGCGTCTCGGGAAAATCACGCCGGAGCGGGCGCGCCGCTACGGGGTCGATTCCTCCGGTTCGACCGGGAGCGACTCGTAGACCCGTTTTCGAGCGTCGGGGATGTACACCCGCTCTTCGATGACGTTCCCCTCGGCGAGTTTGCTCAGCGCGTGACGGGTCGTCCGCTTCGAGAGGCGGGTGCGCTCGGCGATGTCGCTTTGGGTCAGCGGGGAGTCGAGTTCCAACACCTTGTAGACGAGTTTCGCGCTCGGCGGAAGGTCGTCGAGGCGCGACCCGCGCTCGGAGGGGGTCAGTTCGTTACTGCTCGTGCGGCCGGCAAAAACGACCACTGGCGTCTGCCATAGTAAATCGAAGCTTCGAGAGCGGTTTATGCGTTGTGATTAGGCCGTGGCGTTGTACGTCACCTCGACTTGGGCGTTCACCGTGACGGGCCCGCCGCTGACCGACGTACTCGCGCCGTCCCCGCCGGACATGAGCGCGGCGCTTTCGGCGTAGTAGGGCGTGTATCCGGTCTCGACGGTGTTCGCGCTCGAAACGCCCGTGATGGTGAGGTTCGCCCCTTTGGCGACGACGCCGGCCTGCGAACGGGCGTTGTCCATCGCGTTCGCCAGCGCGTCCTCCCGGAGCTCACTCCGGCGGTCGTCCGAGAGGGTAAAGCGCACGCCGTCGACGTTGTTCGCGCCGTTCGCGACGGCCGTATCGATCGCCGTCCCGACGGCGTCGAGGTCCGAGAGGGTCACGCTGAACCCGTGTATTGCCCGGTAGACGGTTTCCCCCGTCTCACGGCGTTCGAGGGTGTCCTGACGGATGCCGTAGCGCTCGGTCGTGATTTGACTCTCGTTGAGGCCCATCTCGAGGAGCGCCTCGCGCATCGAGGAGGCGTTGGCCGAGAGCCGTTGTCGAGCGGTCTGTACGTCGTCGCCCGTGGCGATGACTTCGAGGCGGAGGACCGCCTGGTCCGGTTGGGCGCTCCCCTGTCCGGACGTGCCAACGGTGACTGTTCGCTCCGCGCCCGAAACGGCCGTGGAGCCTGCACCCGCGCCGTCGTTCGGTTCCGCGCTGTCCGTGACGCCCGCACACCCTGCCGTCACGAGGAGGGCGGCGAGGGCGAGGGCGGCGACCGTTTTGGTTCCCTTCATACGGATTTACCTACCGCCCTCGCTCCCAAGTAGGTGCGGGAGGGACAAACGCGGGTTTGACTCTGGCCCCCACACCCAAGACGGGGGCAGACGAGTGTTCCCGTATGCCCGAGCGCGACCCCTTCGAGAACATGCTCGCGCAGATGGAGCGTGCGAAGCCCTACGCCGACGTTTCCGAACAGGTCTTCGAGCGCTTACAACACCCTGAACGGACGCTGAAGGTTACCCTCCCCATCGAACTCGACTCCGGGGAGACGGAGGTGTTCACCGGCTATCGGTGTCAGTTCGACAGCGCCCGCGGGCCGTACAAGGGTGGTGTCAGATACCACCCGAGCGTGACGATGTCCGAGGTGGAGGCGCTCGCGGGGTGGATGACGTGGAAGACCGCGCTTGTCGACGTCCCCTACGGCGGCGCGAAGGGGGGCGTCGTCTGTGACCCGTCGGAACTCACCGACGACGACGTGGAGAACGTCACCCGCCGCTACACCGAAGGTATCCGGCGGATGATCGGCCCCGATACCGACGTGCCGGCGCCGGATATGAACACCGGGCCCCAGACGATGGCCTGGATGATGGACACGTACTCGATGTACGAGGGTCACACCGTACCCGAGGTTGTCACCGGCAAACCCCTCGAAATCGGGGGGACCCCGGGTCGCGTCGAGGCGACCGGCCGGGGGGTGGCTATCGTCACCGAGCGGACTTTCGACTACCTGGAGCGGCGACTCGACGGCGCGAGCGTCGCCATCCAGGGTTTCGGGAACGTCGGTTCCCACGCGGCGCGCTTCCTCGACGAGCGGGGCGCCGACGTGGTCGCCGTCTCCGACGTATCCGGCGGCGTCTACGACCCCGCCGGCCTGCCGGTGGACGAGCTGTGCTCGCACGTCCGGAACGGGGGGATGCTCGCCGGCGCGGACGCGGGCGAACCCCTGGACAACGACGCGTTGCTCCGCGCGGACGTGGACGTCCTCGTGCCGGCGGCGCTGGAGAACGTCATCACCAAGTCGGTCGCGGAGGATCTCCGTGCCGACATCGTCGTGGAGGCGGCCAACGGACCGACGACGCCGTCGGCGGACGCGATGCTGACCGACCGGGACGTGACCATCGTGCCGGACATCCTCGCCAACGCCGGCGGGGTCATCGTCTCCTACCTGGAGTGGGTGCAGAACGCACAGCAGTACTCGTGGAGCCTCGAAGAGGTCAACACGGACCTCAACGACCGGCTCAGCGCGGCGTTCGACGCCGTGACGCGGCGCGTCGACGACGGCGACGCCCCCGACCTACGCAGCGCCGCCTACGCCGTTGCGCTCGAACGGACTGCCTCGGCCCACGAGTACCGAGGGCTCTTCCCATGAGCAGTCGGGCCCGCGGTGCGGCCGGTGTCCCGAACTCCCGCCTCGTCCCGGCCGTGGCGACGATTCAGCGCACCCGCTGGGGTTGTTCGCTACCCGGGTAAAAAGGTTAGAACTCGCGGAACAGCTCCTCCATTTCCTCGTCGTCCATCTCCGATATTGCGTCGTCCAACTGCAGGCGGAGTTCCTCGGCGCGGTCGCCGAGGCGTTCGTACTCGTCGCTTCGCTCCAACTCGGTGTCCGTTTTCTCCGATTCGAGGGTGGCCCGCTTCTGCGAGACGGCGAACAGCTCCTGGGATTTCTCGTCGAACCCCCCCACCGAGATGAGGTTCTCGACGACCTCCTGGAGGTCCTCCTGGGTGACGGGCTTGACGAGGTAGTCGTCGAAAGGGAGTTCGGCGATGTCGAAGTCCGGGTCGACGCCGGTGACCATCGCCACCCGCGAGTCGTACCCTTCCTCCCGGATACGTTCGAGCACTTCGTCGCCCGAGAGTCCGGGCATCTGTCGGTCGAGGAGAACGACATCGACGCCGTCATCGAGTTTTTCTAGCGCCTCCTCCCCGCCCGTCGCGGTGCGAACGCTGTACGACTCCTCCAGCCAGAGTTGGTACGCTTCGGTGACGCGCTCTTCGTCGTCCACGACGAGCACCGTCGCTTGGTCTGCATCGGTCATGTGTTTCGGTATCGCAGGCGGGACCCCCCGCGACGTTTCCCAGCGATTCGGCGCCGGCCTGTATGAGCGTGTTGCCTGAGCATGTTACCTTCCGACCCCGGTAAAATCGAACCGTGCGCCCCCCGACTCGCTCTCCGTCGCGCGCACCGACCAGCCGTGGGCCTCGGCGATGGTCTGTACGATGTTCAACCCGAACCCGGTGCCGTCGGACTCGGTGGTGTACCCGTAGTCGAAGACCGCCTCCCGTTCGTCCGCGGGGATGCCGGGGCCGTCGTCCGCCACGTAGAAGCCGTCGGCGAGACTACCCACCTCGACAGTCGGATAATCGCCGGCGTGTCTGACGGCGTTTCCGATGAGGTTCTCGAGGAGCGAGCGCAGGCGCTCGTGGTCCGCCCGAACGACGCCGAGCTCGTCGACCACCCGGAGCGTCGCGGTCTCCTCGCCCGCTGTCTGCCACGCTTCGTCGACGACTTCGGCGAGGTCGACGGGTTCGGGCTCTCCGACGGCCTGTCCCTGTTTGGTGAGTTCGAGCACGTCCTCGACGAGCGCCTCCATCCGGTCGTGAATCCCCTCCAGTTCGTCGAGGTACTCGCTTTCGTCGCGTTCGGCTTTCGCGAGGGCGAGCGTCGCTCTCGCGGCGTTCAGTGGGTCGCGGAGGTCGTGGGAGACGATGGAGGCGAACTTCTCGAGTTGCTCGTTCTGGCGTTTGAGCTCGCGCTCGCGCGCGACGCGCTCGGTCACGTCGCGCATGATGCCCGAGAAGTAGCGTTCCTCGCCGAATCGGTGTTCCTCGAAGGTGATCGAGAGTTGCATCTCGTGGCCGTTCTTGTGGACGGCGGGGAGGTGGATGTCGTTCCAGTCCAGGGCGCGCTCGCCCGTTTCGAGATACGACTCGACGCCGTCGAAGTGTGCGTCCTCGAAGCGCTCGGGCATTATTACCGTCAGGGGTTCCCCCTCGACTTCCTCGGGGGTGTAGCCGAAGACGCGCTCGACGGCCTCGTTGGCGAAGACGATTTCGCTGTCCTCGTCGATGGAGACGATGGCGTCGGAGCCGTTCTGGACGAGCGTCTCGAAGAACTCCCGGTCCTCGATCATCGCCCGGCCCTCGCCGTGGGGGCGCTCATACGCGGACGGTGCGCCGGGACTATCATAAGCGCTGTTGCCACACAAGCCGTGAAGGTTAACGCTCGGCCCCACCACGTTGTGGTATGGCTGATCCGAGTATCACCGCGACCTCGGAAGGGGCGTTGACCGTCTATTTCGATTACGGCTGTCCCTTCTCCTTTCTGGGGTACGTCCTCGTGGAGCGCTACCGCGCGGAGCACGACGCGCCTGACGTGAACTGGGAACCCTTCGACCTCGAGGGGTACGCCCGCGACGAGGACGGTACCGTCGACGAGAGCGTGGGCGCCGAGAAGGACTACGACTACCTCGGCCGCGTCGAGCGTGGCGTCGAGAAGCGCCGCGAGCGCCACGACGTGGAGATGATAGACGTCGACGAGGCGCGCGGAATCGACTCGTGGCCCGCCATGCAGGGCGCGATACACGCCGAGGCGGCCGCGCCCGACTTATTCGAGGACTACCACGGGGCGGTCTTCGAGGCCCTCTGGCGCGACGGCCGGGATATCGGGGACCTCGACGTCCTCTGTGAACTCGCCGAGGGCGTGGGTATCAACCCCGATCCGCTGCGTGAGAAGGTCGCGGCGAACGAGTACTACGGGCGGCTCCAGAGCGTTTTCACGAAGGCGGAACTCGGAGGAATAGCCGGCGTCCCGGCGTTCGTCTACGGGGAGGAGGGCCACCGCGGCGCCATCTCGCCGGCGGAGCTCGAAGAACTGCTGAACTAAGCGGTCGTCGAGTCGATGTCGCCGTTGATGCGAATCAACCCGTAGTCACACTCCGGGCAGTACCACTTGGTCTTCTCGCCGAGGTGGAGCTCCGTGCTCGCCGCCTGGTAGAACTCGCGTTCGGCGCCGCACTCGGGACACTCGCGTTCGAGTTTCTCCGTCATACTTTCGGATTTGAACCCCGTGTAGTTCAAATCCCCGGTTCACACAGCATACATCGCATGTCGATATACAAAACGGGACACACCGCGGTGGTGAACCGCGCGCGGCGTCGGGTTGGAACACGCCCCGAATACGGACCGCATGTCGCCTCTCCGACGAAATGCATGTTCTATTCGGCTATGAACAATAGGTGTAAGTATCTATATTCGCACCCAACAACTGATTTTATATGTGGGTGCGAAGAAAACCATTCAATGGCAGATAATTGGGTGGAGACGAAAGACCGAGTGCGTGCAATCCTTGACGAGCGGACGACGCAGGACCTCCTCGGTTTCGACGTTGATGGGGCGGACCTCTACGTGCGGGTCCGCCAGTACGAAGTCGAGGACGGCGAGCGCCGGCACGTCGAGGACTCCCTCTACGCGGTCCACCCCGAGCCCGATATCCCCCAGAACGCCGAGTCCCTCGGCGACGGAACCCATCTCCACTGGGAGTACTTGGGGTCGATAGAGAACGGCTCTTAGCCCGAGAACGACGCCAACGTCGCGTCGTCGGCCCCGTCCCGACAGAAGAGCGTCACGAGGTCGTCGGGTCTGAGTTCGGTGTCGCCCTTCGGGGCGAGTATCTCCTCGCCGCGCTCGACGGAGACCACGAGCACGTCCTCGCCGAGCACGCCCTCCTCGTTCGCCTCGCCGAGGCTTATTCCCGCGACCGGCGCGTCGGCGCTCACGGTGAGTTCGACGACCTCCGCGCCCGCGGAGAGCGACATGAAGTCGGCAATGGACTGTCGGCCCTCGTCCTCGCCGGGGCCGAACTGGTGGTACGGACTGACCGTTTCGCCCTCCACGAGGTCCTCGCCCTCGATTTCGACGCCCAATTCCGAGATGCGCCGCGCGATGCGGGTGAGCCCCTCCATGTCCTCCGCGACGCCCGTGACGTGGAGATTCTCGCGACCCGACAGGAGACGACGTACCCCGACGACGCCGGGGATTTCGGCGACCTGCTTGGCGTGGCGCTCGCGCTCGGCGACGGGGCTCGTACAGACGAAGAGGTTCGTGAGTCGCCCCTCCGCCCGCTCGTAGTCGATCTGAGCGTGATACCCCTCGATAACGCCCGCGGACTCCAGTTGGTCGATGCGGTTGCGCACGGTGCCCGCGCTCACATTCACCTCGTCGGCGATGTCCGGCGCGGACGTGGTCCGGGCGTCCGCCACTAGTCGGTAGAGGATGCGGCGGTCTACGGTGTCGAGCCGGTCGGCCATTGCTCCGGTTTGGGCCCCGTTCGACTTGAATCCCCTTCCGCCGGCACACGTTTGTAGCCCCTCCAAGTAGCGTTCCCATGGCCGAGGATTCGGTTCGCGTCTGGCTGGTCGAGCGCACTTACTCCGACGACGAACAGAACATGATCATCCTCACCTACGCCACGACCGACGGCGAGCGATACTTCCGCAAGGAGCGCGCCCTCACCTCGTTTACCGACGTGCGCGACACGACCGCCGCTGTGGACGTCGAGCCCCACAATCTGGGAACGGTCAAGGACCCCGACGAGCGCGAGCAGTACGCCCGCGAGGCGACCCGGATGGCCGAGCAACACGACCCCGGCGACGTGATTTGATGGGGAGTCGAATGCTCGTCCGCGACAGGCGGAACGCGTGCGTTAGTCGGGTTCCCCCGACCCACACCTTCGGCTGTCCTCGGCCGCTCGTCCGCGCGGCCGAGACCTTCGTCGCACGTAGATGACCTTCGTCCTCCCACGGCTGTCGCACATGGGAGACCTTCGGGTAGGTCGGCTGTCGCACGACCCACACCTTCGGGAGTATCTTCTTGTGCCTGCCGGCGTTTGTACCCCCTATGGGAATCGAACTCTACGCGCTCGACGGCTGTCCGTACTGCGAGAAGGTCGAGGACGCCCTCGACGAGGAAGGAGTCGACTACGACGTCAACTGGGTGGACGCGCTCCACTCGGGGCGCGACGAGGTCAAGCGGGTCAGCGGCTCCCGCTCCGTGCCCGTCATCGTCGACGAGGACCGCGGTGTGACGATGTCCGAGTCGGCGAACATCCTGGAGTACGTCGAGCGGACGCTCGCGGAATGAACGTCTACACCGGCCGGGGCGACGAGGGGAAGACCGACCTGCGGGACCTCTCGGAGGTGTCGAAGGCGAGCCCCCGAATCGAGGCCTACGGCGCCGTCGACGAGTTGAACGCCCTCGTCGGGACGGTCCGCCCGACGGGCTACGACGACGTGGACGCCGACCTGCGGGAGGTGCAGAACCACCTTCACATCGTGCAGGCGGACCTGGCGAACCCCGATGCCGGCCCCGACGACCCGGTGGTGCGCGACGAGCACCACGAGGTGCTCGAGAACTGGATGGACGAGTACGACGCGGAACTCGAGGCACTCTCCGATTTCGTCCTCCCGAGCGGCTCGGAGAACGCCGCGGCGCTCCACCACGCCCGGACGGTCTGCCGGCGCGCCGAGCGCCGCGCGGTCGAACTCGCCGCGGACCAGCCGACCAACGAGGCCGTGCTGGTCTACCTGAACCGCCTCTCGGACACGCTGTTCGTCCTCGCGCGGGTGATGAACGAACGCGACGGCGTCGCCGAGGAACACCCCACCTACTGACCTGCCCCAAATCATAAGGCCGCTTCGAGCGTCCGTGTACCCATGAACAAGCACTTCGAGGACGCGCGCTACTACCTGAACCGAGCGGCCGACACCGCCAAGGAGGGCGTCAAGGAGGAAGTCGACGACGTTCGCGACCGGTTCAGCGACATCATCGGTCCCGAGGAGGAGGAACCCGAACCGAGCCGGCTCGAACGGTTCCAGAACCAACTTGAGGAGGTAGAGGAGCGTGCCGAGGGCGAGGCCCGCCGCGCCGTCACCTCCGCGAAGGGTCGCGTCAAGTCGTATCGCGAGTCGCAGTAGTTCGAAACCCTTAGGTTTCGGCTCGGGAACTATCGGGTAACGGGTCGGTGGTCTAGGTAGGTTATGACGGCTCCTTCACACGGAGCAGGCCGGCGGTTCAAATCCGCCCCGACCCATACGCTCACTTCGTTCGCGTAAAGGACACGAACCCCACGCCGTGCTGCGGTTCGGGGTTAGTCCTCGATTTCATTTCAGCAGGGGTGCGGTCGTATTCGTTCGAACCCGGTGACGGGAGACGGTTCGGTCTAAAGGACAACGCGCGAGAACTAGAAAGTAACGGCGGGCTCACTCCAACGGCGGGCGCAAATCCCGCCAGCGGAAATCCTCAGTCACGCCCGAATCGAGTTCCACTCGAAAGATGAGCGAATCGCGGTCGTCGCCCGTCACTTCTCCGGCTCCGACTTCTCGAAGACCCACACGTCGCGGTCCCGACCACAGCGGGGGCAGGCCTCCCGAACGCGTCGAGTGAGGGGTATCGGAGATTACCACCCCTCCGACTCGTGGCGCGTGAGCAGTTGTTCCTCGGAGAGGTCCCCATTGAGGTAGTCCGCGCAGTCGAGTAGAAATTCGATGAGGTGGCGGGTGTCCTCGTTCGGCCGGTACCGATAACAGTCGATGATATCGTCGTCACTGAGAACCTCCAGCTGATCCCTGATTGCGGCTCAGTTCTCGAATCTCCCTCCTGCCCAACATAAAACTCGATGAAAAGCTACTCAGCCGGATCTACTAACGAAAGTACTCTCACAACTCCGCACACAATCCGGACAGTAGTTCGGGTCAGGATACGAGGTGAGGTCAGCCCCGCACTCAGGACAGCGCTACCCATCGCTTGGTTCTGTTGAAATCCTCTGCGGGAGACATATTCAGACTCGGTTCCAGCCAGTTTTAATTCTCGCGTGTGGCTGCGAGTTTCAGCAGGAAGAACCCCAGTAGAAGCGCGGCCCACCCACCCATTTCAATGGGATTATCCGGAAAGTGAGAGCCAGAGAGGTCAAAATCGGCGGTCAGGGCAATACCAATAAGCGCCAGAGCGACCCCCGGAATCGTCAATTTGAGTTCCATAACTGGGCATTCAAACGCTCACAAAAAGGATTTCATGCTGACGAGGGTGGCCGCCTTGTCGGTTCACGAGACGGGCTGAAGAGGGATTCAACGGTTTGGCTCTGTTGAAATCCTCAGCGACTCACCTACCGATAGGCCCCTTCAATCACTTACTACTTAACCAGAACACGGTGCGAGAGGCAGAGAATAGGTTTAGCTGGATAGACGGGGTCTATCAATCGATTCACGGCACGGATTCGACACCGAGAATCTCGAAGCGAGCGCCACCTGTCTCGCTCTCAGTCACCTGAATCGTCCATCCATGGGCAGCGGCCATTTCCGCGACGATAGCGAGCCCGAACCCGGTTCCCGCCTCACGCGTTGTATACCCTGGCTCGAACACGGAGTCACGGTCTTCTTCGGGGATACCGGGCCCATCGTCGGCCACGTAGAATCCCGGTCTGTCGGGAAGTGCCCCAACAGTGACCGTTACGTCCGGACTGCCATGCTCGACAGCGTTCCGAAACAGGTTCTCCAACAGTCGTTGGAGGCGTGCGGGGTCTGCTTTGAACTCCAAATCGTCTTTAACCCGTATTTCGGCAGTGTTCGTCTCGACCATCTCCCAACTCACCGTTGCGGCCGATGAGAGTACTACTTCCTCCCACTGCTCAACCGGTTGTCCCTCGCGGGCGAGCGTGAGAATCTGTTCAATCAGTTCGTCCATCCGGCTCAACGCCCGCTCGACGGCCGCTGCGTTGTCGTTATCTGCGGCCATTTCCATCTCCTCGCGTAGCAACTCGAACCGGCCTGTAGCCACGCTGAGTGGATTTCGAAGGTCGTGGCTCACTAAACTGGCAAACTGTTCGAGGCGTTCGTTCTGACGCTCTAACTCCTCGCGGTATCGCTCGCGGTCGGTCACATCAGTGAGCACGATGGTTCGACCGAGCCCGGATTTCACTGCCCCATAGGGCGTCTCCGTCACACGGTAATACCGCGTGGAGCCCTGCTGCTTGACCTGCAGAATCGGGTCGTCGCTGTTGAGGCAGTCGGCTACTCGCGGGAGTGTCGTCTCCAAGTGGGTACTCTCTGTACCGTCGAGATCGGGAAACACGGTCCGTGCAGCACGATTCGTGTCCCGGATATGATTATCTGCGTCAAGGGCGATAACGGGCACATCCCGTTCGGATGCCAGTTGGACGGCGTCGAACCGGTCGATGTAGACGAACGCGACACCAACGGCGAAGACGGCGACACCCAGCGGTTCGTAGGTAATATCGATGAGATAGGGCGTGGTATACCCGACAATATCGAATACGACCGGGAGACCGGTGATACCGACGAGTGCGAAAAGCGCCCGTGTATCGAGGTCGATCTGCGTGAACAGTTCCAGCAGCATGAAGTAGCCAACAAAGGCGAGCGCGTACGAGAGTCCCATCGCGGCCCAGTGCAACGGCCCCGTGTACACGGAGAGATGCGGGAACGGGGTGGCGACGGCTGTCGTTGTGAAGTATTCGTGGTGGAGGGGATTCGTGACCTTCACCGCGACGAGGGCGATGTAGACGGCGGCGGCGAGGCGGCGATAGGTCGGGTTTCGATGGTAGGCTCGACCGGTGTATGCGGAACAGAAGTAGAGCCATGCCCCGACTGCCGCGAGACCTACGACCAGTCCAAGCGTGTACCACCCGAGTTGGAGTGCTGGTGTCGGGGAGACGAGAAACCCGACGTGCGCGGTTGCCCACCCGCCACTCGTCAGGAGGAGTGCCCACACGCCGCGTCGCGTGTCGGGGTCAGTGATCTGTTGGAGTCGGGTGAGACTTGCAAAACAGGCGAGTGCGGCCACGACGAACGCACCAACATAGAGGAGGAAGAGCGGAGATGTTGGTACGACTGCCATAGCGGAGGTTTCTGGAGAGCGGATATTATTCTACCGGCATAGACGGTAGCGTGAACCCTTCTTGGGTTGGCGTGTGGGGATGCGCTTGGCCGGCCAGTCGAGTTTGCGTCTGCGTCGGAAATCAGCGCTGAGCATGGCCGGCTCGAGGGGATGGTCGGGTACGGCACGTGGAACCAGCCGGCCGGGACGATTACGGACGACACCGAACAGCCCAACCACGGCAACAAGTCGGGGGTTCTGGATGGACCTGCTGTTCCCGCTAAGTGCGGCGCTGTTTCTCGGAATCGACCCGGTGTTCACGAAGTTCGGGCTCGCCGCGGCGCCCCGAACGCACCGACTAGAGTTCGCGCTCGATGTACTCCGCGACGGCGCGGACCTCCTCGGAGTCGAACGTCCAGCGGCCGTCCCAGTGTGAGCGCCCGCGTTTGAGTGCGACGAGCGCGGCTGAGGACTCCTCCCCGTCGTAGACGACGAACCAGGAGTCGGTAAAATCGGAGGTGTGACCGCCGTGAATCGTCACCCCGAACTCGGAGCCGGGGGTCCAGTCCGGTCGACCGTAAAGGTGGACGTCCAGTCCCCGGTCAACGAGGCGCTCGTACACCCGCTTGGTACCCCGTTCGTCCTCGACGCGCGAGAGGCGCTGGAAGGACGACCGGATTTTCCCGGCCGCCTCCACGAACGCCCGGCGTTCGATGGCGCGCGAGACGGCAACCAGGAGGAGTTTCTCCCGGTCGGACGCGGGATACTCCCGGACAGTGAACGTCGTGCCCGCGAGCTCCGAGAGCACCGACGGGAGCGCCGCGTCTTCCAGCCGTCGACTACCGGTGGTGTAGATGTCCGTGTTCACACCGAGCACGGACTGATACACCGACGAGAGGGGGTCCGTCGCGACGACCTCCCCGCCGTCGAGGAGAACGACGAGGTCCTCGTCGTTCTCCCCTTCCGGAAGCGTCTCGCCGACTCGGACCGACTGCTCCTCGAAGAGGCGTTCGAGCGAGCGCCGAATCGGTTCGGGGCCTCCCCCGTCGACGACCGCGAGCGAGCGCTCGCCCCCGTTGTCGTCGACGAACTGTCCGATGCTATTTCCTGCCACACCCGAATGTGGGAAAGGGCCATCCTAAATGGTTCGGCCGAACGGGAGTGCCGGTAGCCTGAAGGCCGACGCGGGAGCATCGACGCCTATGATTACGAGCGACCGGATGGCCGCCGTGGACCGCAACGCCGAGGCGGTCGGCGTGCCCCGAAAGCAGTTGATGGAGTCGAGCGGCAACGCCCTCGCGGCGGTCGTGAAAGAGGAAACGCCCGAGGGGGGACGCGTCGAAATCGTCGCCGGCCGCGGGAACAACGGCGGCGACGCCTTCGTCGCCGCGCGCTTCCTCGAGGACTACGACGTGACGGTCCGACTGCTGGGGCGCCCGGAAACCATCACGACCGAAATCGCCCGCGAGAACTGGGAGGCCCTGGAGACGGGCGAGTACGACGCCCGGACGGTCACCGACTCCGCGGACCTCGCGCTCGACGCGCCCGACACCGTCGTGGACGCGATGCTCGGGACGGGCATCACCGGGGCGCTCCGCGAACCCGAGCGCACGGGCGCCGAAATCATCAACGACGCCGACGCGACGGTCGTCTCGGTTGACATCCCATCGGGGATGGACGCGGACACCGGCAACGTGGGTGGGACCGCCCCGAACGCGCCGGACGGCTCCGGTGCCATCGCGGTTGAGGCCGACCGCGTCGTCACGTTCCACGACCTGAAGCCCGGCCTCGAAGGCCGTAGCGATGTCACCGTCGCGGACATCGGCATCCCCGACGCCGCCGAGCGCTTCGTCGGGCCGGGCGACCTCCTCCAACTCGGTCGGGACCCGACCGCTCACAAGGGCGACTTCGGGCGGGTCGTCGTCGTCGGCGGCGGCCCCTACACCGGCGCGCCCGCGCTTTCCTCGATTGCGGCGCTCCGCGCGGGCGCCGATCTGGTCTTCTGCTGTGTGCCCGAGGCGGTCGCCGACGAGGTGCAGGGATACAGCCCGGACCTCATCGTCGACGCCTACGCGGGCGAACGTTTCCGGCCCGCGCGGGTCGAGGATGCGCTCGAAACGGCGAACGAGTACGACGCCGACACCGTCCTTCTCGGACCCGGACTCGGTGATGCCGAGGAGACGCTCGACGCCGCCCGCGAGTTCCTTACGCGCTACGAGGGCGACGTCGTCGTCGACGCCGACGCCATCCAGGTCGTGCCGGACACGCTCCCGCGGGAGGGGGAGACGCTCTGTACGCCCCATCAGGGCGAACTGGTGGCGATGGGCGGTCCCCGAAGCGACGACCACGACGAACGCGCCGAGTTGGTCACCGAGTTCGCCGCCAACCTCGGGGTGACGCTGCTGGTGAAGGGCGCCTACGACGTCATCAGCAACGGCGACGAGACGCGACTGAACAGAACGGGCAACCCGGGGATGACTGTCGGCGGGACGGGCGACGTGCTCGCGGGCGCGACGGCGGCGCTCGCATCGACGCTCGATGGGTTGGACGCGGCCGCCATCGCGGCGTACGCGAACGGCTCGGCGGGCGACATGGCCGTCGAAGAAAAGGGGTACGGGCTGTTGGCCTCGGATCTACCCGATCGACTCCCCGAGGCGATGTGGGGCGAGCGGTCGTAACTACGGCTCCACCGGGGCGAGCTCGCCGGCCTTCGCGCGGGAGCGCTCGATGACGGCCTGCTTGGCCTCGAAGTCGATGGTCACGCGCTCCTCGCCGTAGTCCACGTCGCGGACGTGCGCGTGGTCGTGGACCCAGGAGACGACGCTCATCGTGTCCTCGGAGAGCGGGAGAACGAGCTTCTCGCGTTGCTGGTCGGGGAGTTCCTCGTGCATCCGCGCGCGGAGGGCTTCCAGCCCGCGCTCCTCGATGGCCGAAACCGGAACCGGGTCGGGCGCGAGGGCGGCCAGCGCGTCGCGCTTCTCAGCGAGTTCCTCCCGCGAGACGCTGTCGGTCTTGTTCAGCACCGTGACGATGGGCGCCTCGTTGCGTTCGTAGAGGGTGTCGTGGCAGGTGACGAGCTTCTCCCTGATCTCCTCGACGGGCTCGGAGATATCCACGACGAGGAGGACCAAGTCGGCCTGATACACCGAATCCAGCGTGGATTTGAAGGACTCGACCAGCCAGTGGGGCAGGTCGGAGACGAACCCGACAGTATCAGTGAGGAGGACGTCGCGGCGCTCGAAGTCCATCCGCCGCGTGGTCGTCCCCAGGGTGGTGAACAGCTGGTTCTCGGACTCGGCGGTCGGGTCCAGGTCGGGGTGGAGGTCCTCGTTCTCGTCGCGCTCGAGGTCCGCGGCGAGCGTCCGGAGGAGGGTGGACTTGCCGGCGTTCGTGTAGCCCGCGAGGGCCACGAGGTCGAAACCCGACTCGTGGCGCTGTTCGCGGCGCTGGCGCTCGGTCGTCTCGATACGCTCGAGCTCGTCCTGGATGTCCGAAATCTGGGCCTTGATGTCCTCCTCGCGGGACTCGTCGTACTCGCCGAGGCCCATGAAGCCGGGACGCTCGTCGCGGCGGGCGAGGCTCGTCTTGGCCTCCGCGCGCGGGAGCTCGTACCTGAGTTCGGCGAGTTCGACCTGTAACTGGGCCTTGCGGGTGTTCGCGCGCTGGCCGAAGATGTCGAGGATGAGCTTGAAGCGGTCCATCACCTCGACGCCTTCGGGCAACTGCTGGCCGAGGTTGTAGCGCTGGTAGGGGCCGAGTTCGTTGTCGAAGATGACAGTTCGCACCCCGTCGCGGCGGACCAGTCGGTCCAGCTCCGCGGCCTTCCCTTCCCCGAACTGCAGGGCCGGGTCCTCCTTTCGGGTCTGGATCAGTTCGGCGACGACCTCGTAGCCCGCGGCACGCGCCAACTCCCGAACCTCGTCGGTGTCGGCGTCGCCGCTATCGACCCGTTTCGCGACTATCGCCCGGTCGCTGGTACTCCCTGTCACACACATGCCGAGACGGCCCGGTTCTACTTAAGCGCCGGGCCGGGAACCGGGGAAACGCTTTTCATGGTTCGGTGTGGTGTGTCATACCACGGTGTAGAACGATGCTAGAATGTCCTTTCTGTGGCTCCGACTTGGACAGCCAGCCGGGAACACGCGAAACCCGCCAGGGTGACCCCGTGGGCGGGAAGAGCACTGAGAAGGAGCTCGTCTCCTGTCCCGACTGTGACGAGGTGATCGACGGCTTCACCGCCCACTGAGTCGGAGGGGTTTTGCCCCGCCCGGCTGAGGGTGGGGTATGTACGAGGCGGCGACGGCACACCCCGCGGGCGAGAGCACGGTCTCTCGCCTCGCCGCGACCGCTTCCCGGTTGGGGTACGCGGGGCTCGTCGTCCGGAACAGCCGCGACAGCGTGGTCCCCGGGACGTTCGATTCCCTCAAGAGGTATGCCGATGCCGTCGAATCCGAGTTCGGCGTTGACGTCGTCCGGAGTGTTGAACTGGAGGACGACCGGGGGCAACTGCGAACGACGGTCCGGGACCTGCGGGATTCCTATACAATCGTCGCTGTTTCGGGCGGCTCGCCCGAGCGCAACCGCCTCGCGCTCGAAACGCCCGAGGTGGACGTGCTCACCGAACCGATGACGGGTCAGGGCGACGTGAACCACATCCTCGCGCGCGCCGCCGCCGAGAACGGCGTGCGCTTCGAGTTCGACTTCGGCCCGGCCCTCCGGAAGACCGGCGGCGAGCGCGTGCAGGCGCTGCGGGGGTTACGAAAACTCCGCGAGATGGTCGAGTACTACGACGCCCCGTTCGTCTGTTCGGTGCGCGCCGAGTCACATCTCGAACTCCGGGCACCCCGCGACGTGGCGGCGCTCGGCGCCGAAATCGGTTTCGACGCCGAGCAGGTGAAGGAAGGCTTCGCGGAGTGGGGGGGCCTCGTCGAGCGCAACCGCGAACTGATGGACGAGGCGTTCGTCGCGCCGGGGGTCAGGCGGGGCAAACCCGAGGGGGCGTTCCGGGACGACCCCGAGGAAGGGGGGTGTGAGGAGTGAAACACCTCCCTAAACACCTCCGGCCCCGCTGGCGCTATCTCGCCGTTCGCATCGAGTCCCGCCCCGACGCGGGCCTCACGCGGGGCGCCTTCCAGCGCGAACTCTGGTATTCGGCCGCGAACCTGCTCGGGGACCCCGGGAGCGCGGACGCCGACCTGCGGGTCTTCTCCTTTGCCTTCAAGGACGGGACGGGTGAGGCGGTAGTGCGCGTCCGGCGCGGCGAGGTCGAGCGCGCCCGCGCGGCCCTCGCCTGCGTCGCGGACGTGGATGGGGCGCCCGTTGCCGCATCCGTCATCGGGGTAAGCGGTACGGTTCGTGCCTGTGAGGAAAAGTATATGCGTGGGCCGCCGGAAGCGTGTGACGAGAAGCGCGTCGTGTTCCGCGATGCCGACACCCGGGCCCTCTTCCGTGACGCTCTCCGTGACGTACGCTCGGACGGTCGGTGGACGGGCGCGACCTCACTCGATACGGAGTAACCTATGCAGGGACAACAACAACAGCAGGCGTACGACCGGGGCATCACCATCTTCTCGCCCGATGGCCGCCTCTATCAGGTCGAATACGCCCGTGAAGCGGTCAAGCGTGGTAGTGCAAGCATCGGTATCCGTGCGGAGGACGGCGTCGTCCTCGCCGCGGACGTGAACCCCCGTTCCCCGCTGATGGAGGGGCGTTCCGTCGAGAAGATTCACAAGGCCGACGACCACGTCGGCATCGCGTCCGCCGGTCACGTCGCCGACGGCCGCCAGCTCATCGACTTCGCGCGCCGCTCGGCGCAGGTAAACCGCCTCCGCTACGAGGAGCCCATCAGCGTGGAGGCGCTCACCAAGGAGATCACCGACCACATCCAGCAGTACACGCAGGTCGGTGGTGCTCGCCCGTTCGGTGTCGCCCTCCTCATCGGCGGCGTCGAGAACGGCGAGCCCCGCCTCTACGAGACTGACCCCTCGGGGACGCCCAACGAGTGGAAGGCCGAGGCCATCGGCCGCAACGCGGGCGACATCCGCGAGTACCTCGAAAGCCACTACGCGGAGGACCTCGCGGTGGAGGACGCAGTCGGCCTCGCGCTCGACGCCCTCGAAGAGGTCAAAGAGGAGGAACTCACCCCGGATGGAGTTTCGCTTGCGACCGTGGACGCCGAGAGCGAGCAGTTCATCGAGTTGCAGAACGACGAAATCGCGGAGTACCTCGACGCCGAGGACGCCGACGACGCGGACGAGTCCGCCGAATAACGCCGTTCTTCCGTTTCTCCGTCCCGACGTCCGCCCGCCCTCGGGCGAACTTCTTTACGTTGCGGAGCGTAACCGCCGACTATACCATGATTTCCTTGGAAGACGCCGTCACCGCCCGCCTGGAGTCACACGGCGCCCGCTTCGAAGTGTTGGTCGACCCGGACGCCGCGCTCGCCATCAAGCGCGGCGAGTTCGAGGGGGAGTTGGAGGACGTCATCGCGGCCCGGGACGTGTTCGAGAACGCTTCCAGAGGTGACCGCCCCGCCGAGGCGGACTTGGAGGAGGTCTTCGGGACGACCGACGAGATGGAGATCATCCCCGAGGTCATCGAGCGCGGGGAGATCCAGATTACGGCCGAACAGCGCGAAGAGATGCAAGAACAGAAGCGCAAACAGTTGATAAACACCATCACCCGGAACGCCATCAACCCCCAGCAGGACGACAACCCCCACCCGCCCGAGCGCATCGAGCGTGCGCTCGAACAGGCCGGCTTCACCGTGGACCCGATGGAGCCCGTCGAGAACCAGGTCGACGACGCGCTCGACGCGCTCCGTCCGGTCATCCCCATCCGCTTCGAGGAAGTCACCGTCGCGGTGAACCTCCCGCGGGAGTACGCGGGCAGCGGGCAGGCACAAATACGGGAGTTCGGTGACCTCGAACGCGAGGAGTGGACCGCGGACGGGGGATGGGTCGGCGTGCTCACCTTCCCGGCGGGGATGCAAAACGAGCTCTACGAACTCGTCAACGAGGTCACGTCGGGGGAGGGCGACGTGAAGGTAATCAAGGACAAAGACGAGTTGAGCACCCGATAGTCCACCACAAAGACCTTATTTAATCCCTTTCTCCGTTCCCGTATGGCTATACCAAGCATCGACCCGACCTCCCTGGGTATCGAGTTCGGGTCCGGGGCCCTCATCGGGGGCATCATCGGCTTCGCGGCGAAGAAGATCGCGAAGCTCATCGCCGTCCTCGTCGGTATCGAACTCGCCCTGTTCAAGTTCCTCGAATCCCGGGGCATCATCACCGTGAAGTGGGACCGCCTCACCGCGGGCATCGTGGAGGCCAGTCAGGACGCCGCGACCGGCGCGCCGCCCTCCTGGATATCGACCATCCTCTCGACGCTCTCCATCTCGGCGGGCTTCACCGGCGGCTTCATGCTCGGCTTCCGGCGGGGATAACTCGGTCGCGGACTGTTTTTGAAGCGGGCTCAGATACCGAACGTCGCGCGGAGCATGTCACGGCTCCCGGGGCCGAGTCCGACGGCGACGATTGCCACGAGGAGCAACACCGCGTAGCGTGGGCTGTCCTCGAAGATGCGTTCGTCGAAGAGCCACACCGCCGCGACGGCGATGCCGAGTTTCACCAGCAGGAAGGGCCACCCCGTGCCGGTGTAGTGTGCGATACTCGGCGGCACGATACCCTCCGTGATGGCGATGATACCCCGGTTGACGGGGTGTTTGGGTACCATGTCGTAGGCGAGGCCGAGCTCGGCGCCCCAGTCGATGCCGATGACGTTCGCGACGCCGTCGACGGCGTGGGCCCACACGACGAACGGGCCGATACGGGGGGTCGCCTCGGCGACGACTGGCGCGTAACGCTTCACCAGCCACCAGGTCGCGGCGGTGAACAGCGTGGCGAACAGTAGGGTGAACACCGTGAAGACGGGGTGGGAGTGGACGTAGTCGGTCGTCGCCGCCAGATAGGTGAGATAGCCCACGCAGGCGAGGGTGAGCCCCCCGCCCGTCGCGGCCAGCGGGCGTTCGTACCCTTCGATGACGTCCCGGCGCTCCAGCCCGACCCACAACACGACGGCCGCAAGCGTGACGGCGAAGACGGTGACGTAGATGACGGGGCTGATGATGAGCGAGTTCCACGGGTAGGCGATGGCGGGCTCCACTCCCGCATCCCGAGCGGCGTCCATCGCGTCCTCCACAGTACGGAGGGCCCCCCCCAGGAACATGAACGGGAACAAAGCGAAGAAGAACCGTCGGGAGTTCCCGATGTCGAGGCGTTGGAGGAGGATGAGCACGCCGTAGAGCGCGATGACGAGGGTGACCATGTAGCCGACCTCGGAGACGAGCGTGTAGCCCGGATAGGCGACCGGTTCCGCCGCCGCGCTACAGGCCGACTGGCTGTAGAGGAGCGTGCGGGCGCCGCCGTCCCACACCGCACAGACGGCGCCGTTGGCGTCGGCGAAGACGGGGCCCCAGAAGTAGTGCCAGACGAAGCCGCCGTACACCTCGCGGGGGAAGAGAAGCGACCCCCCGACGACCGCGAGGACGAGGGCGAGCGCGACGGCCGCCCACCCGCGTTCGCGGCCGATATCCGCCGTGTCGAACATACCCATGCCTCCGGAGCGTCCCCGTTTCAGGGTTCCGGTCCCACGGTATCAAGGAGGTCGTCGTGGACCGCGCCGTTCGAGGCGACCAGCCCCTCGGCGTCGTGGGTCCACGGGCCCCCCGAGAGGTCGGTGACCGTCCCGCCGGCCTCCCGAATCAGGTGGACGCCCGCGACCGAGTCCCACGGGTGCAACGGGACGTTCGTCACCGCGCCCTCGTAGTGCCCGCGGGCCACGGCTGCGAGACTCGCCTGTGCGGAGCCGATGCGCTTGATGTCGCCGAAGGTAGTCACCACCTGATCGAACAGTTCGGTCATCGGCGCCCGGTCGTCCTGCGCCCAGAAGCCGGGCAGGACGACCTGCGCCGCCTCGGGGTCCGCCTCGTCGCTCACGGTGCAGGGTTCGCCGTTCAGCGTCGTTCCCCCGTCCCCGGCGGCGTACGTGTCACCGAGCGCGGGCATCTCGACGACGGCCGCCACAGGTTCGCCGTCCTCGACGAAGGCGACGGCCGTCGCCCACTCTCTGGACCCGCCGACGTAGTTGTTCGTCCCGTCGATGGGGTCGACGACCCACGCGGGGCCCCTCTTGGGCAGTTCCTTCAGTTCCTCTTCCTCTTCGCCGACGACTGGCTCTTCGGGGTGGAGCGCCGCGAGCTCTTCGAGGACGCGCCGCTGTGTATCGCGGTCCGCGGCGGTGACCGAGTCGGTCTTGTCGCCTTTGGTCTCGACCGCGAGGTCGGTTCTGAAAAGTCGCTGTGCGACCGTGCCGCCGGCACGCGCGGCGCGCTCGGCTGCCGCGAGGCGTCGGGTGGCGTCCATGCCCGTCGGTTCAGGCGGTGTCGGGAAAGCCGTACCGGCTCACTCCGTCAGCGCCGTCGCCTCCTCGGGGTGTTCGGCGGCGCCACGGAGGAGCGCGCGGACGAACGCCGAGCGCGAGTCGAAGCCCGCCTCCACCCAGAGCTCGTCGAGGTCTTCCAGCAGCGGGTCGGGAACCCGAACGGACACCGGCGTCGTCGACCCGATGGAGCGACGACGCTCCGCGAAGGTCTTGGTGCGTTTGTCGGCGTCACCCATTGTGAACTCGCCACACGCCGGGCCTAAAGAACGTTTCGGCGGGGTCAGCTACCGGAACCGACCCAGAAGGCCCTCCAGAAAGACGGCCTCGCCCGATGTTTCGGGGTAGGAGTCGACGACCGCTTCGGCCTCCTCGAACTCGCCGCGGAGGCCGAGTTTGCGCACGCGGACGGCGTCGGCGAAAAAGGCGCCGTCGGTCTCGCCCGCGCCGTAGTCCCGTACCTCAGCCTCGATCTCCTCGAAATCTATCGTTTCGGGCTCGTAGTCCGGGTCGATGGCCCGCAGGACGTACTCCGCGGAGAAGCGGTAGAACTCGGATTTGCTCTCGAAGACTCCCTCGCCGACGACGTCCTCGACGGCGTCGACGACCTCGTCGGGGTACCTGACTGTCTCCTTGGTCATGGCGGGCGTTGGAACCGATTGGCGGGGGGCCTACTTGAGTGTTAGTCAGACGCGGGGCTCGCGGGTCGCGCTTTCGGAGAGAAGTTTTGCGAGGGAAGACGCCCCGAGAGGGAGTCTTCCGCACTCGTGATGAGTGCGAGGGATGGGATTTGAACCCATGGACCCCTACGGGAACGGATCTTGAGTCCGTCGCCGTTTCCTAGCTTGGCTACCCTCGCACGCACGCCTCGCGGGTCCGTCTTCGGATTACCCGGGGCGGTATATATGTGCCACGGACGAGGGCCACCGACGGATTCAGGCCGAACGAGTTCCATGGTTCCCTATGGACGAGCACACCGTCGACGCGGGCGTCCCGCCGCCCCGCACGGGCAACCCGACGGGGTGGAGCGCGGGGCGCCCCGAGTCCAACGGCTGGGAGCACGGCACTCTCCGGCGCGCGACGGTCCACGGCGTGCGCCTCTTCAACGCGGGCGAGTTCCACGAGTCACACGACTGTTTCGAAGCGGAGTGGTACAACTACGGCTCGGGCACGGTCGAGTCGGCGTTCTGCCACGGAATGGTCCAGGTCGCGGCGGGCGCGTACAAGCACTTCGACTTCGAGAACGACGCGGGGATGCGTTCGCTGTTCGAGACGGCCCTCGAATACCTCGCGGGCGTGCCCGCTGACTTCTACGGCGTCGCCGTCGCCGAGATCCGTTCGCTCCTCCAGGAGGCCATCGCCGACCCCGGCGCGCTGGCGGGGTGGGAGATACAACTCGACGGAGAGCGTCCCGAGGCCCGCGAGTCGGACTTCGCGTACGCCGACGCCCTCGACTGAGTTCGGGCGAAGGCGCGTGGTGTGTTCCGGAACCCTCCGTTTCGAAGTGTAATATCTACCAACAACTTTTTGCGAGACAGTGGCATACTCTCGTTCGAGATGAATCCGCCAACACGCGTTCGGAGGGTGAAGTATGGGGTTTGAGTTCGGGGTCAAGGACGAACGTGGCGCCTCGCCGGTCGTAGGTATCGTAATACTCGTTGCCATCACCGTCGTCGTTGGCGGCGTTGTGGCCGGGTTCGTCTTCGACCTGGGGCGGAACAACGCCGAGTCGATGCCGACCGCGCAGTTGGACATTGAGGACGCCTCTCCGGTCCTCAACGCCAGTGAGGAGGCCTTCGTGTTGAACCACGACACCGGCGCGGACGTCAAGACCGACGAACTAGTCCTCGTCATCGAAAAGGGTGGAGCCGAGGAGTACCGGGGCGTGTTGAAGACGGTCGGAACTGGGAGCGGGAATAAACTCGACGCCTCCAGCGGCGACGGGACCTACATCGAGAACGTTGACACACTCAGCGCCGGACAGCAGGTCGACGTGAGCGACCCGGGTAACACCGTTTTCACCCCAGGCGAGACGTACAGTTTCACCATCATCCACGAGCCGTCCCAGGGAATTATGCTCGAAGAGGAGGTCAAACTGGTCTGACCCGAACCGTAAGACCCTGAAAGCGGCCGCCCCGAGGCACCACCATGCGCGTCGAGACTCTCGGGACGGGCGACCCCGAACTGGCTATCATCGGGTCGGTCCACGGCGACGAACCCTGTGGTGCCCGGGCCATCGAACGATTCCTCGCGGACCCGCCGACGCTCGACCGTCCGGTCAAGTTCGTCATCGCCAACGAGGAGGCCCTGGACGCCGGCGAGCGGTACCTCGACGCTGACCTCAACCGTGCGTTCGGCCCCGGCGTGCCCGAGGACGCCCACGAACGCCGCCTCGCCGAGCGCCTCGGCGACGAGATACGGGGCTGTCGGGTTCTTTCCATCCACTCGACGCAGTCCCACGCGGACCCCTTCGCCATCGCGGCCGGCGTCGACGACTACATCAGGGAGGTCGTGCCGAAACTCCCGGTCGTCGCGCTCGTCGACACGGGCGAGCAAGTCGAGGGGCGGCTCTTCGCGACCGACGCCGAGATTCTGGAGGTCGAGGCGGGCCTCCAAGGGAGCGACGCCGCGGCGGAGAACGCCTACGACCTCCTGCGGGCCTTCCTCACGGCGACGGGCGCGCTCCCGGGCGACGCCATCGACTCGCCCGTCCCGATTTACGAACTCGGCGACGTCATCTCCAAGCCGCCGGCGAGCGAGTACGCCGTCTACGCGGAGAACTTCCAGCGCGTCGCCGCCGGCGAGGGCTTCGCCGCCGCGGACGACGAGACGCTCGTCGCCGAGGAGGAGTTCTGGCCGGTGTTGCTCTCGCCGTACGGCTACGCAGACGTGTTCGGATACCGGGCGTACCCCGCGGGCGAACTCTAGTTCTCCGGCTCCTCGGGCGCGAACTCGACGGTCGTCAGCGAGCGGTCCAGCGCGCAGAAATCGTGGGGCGGATCGCCGACGACTTCCCGTATCCGGCGGCGTTCCCCGAAATCCACGCCGTTCGGTTCGCAGAGGCCGTGGCTCGGGCACTCGGTGTGCGGGCAGGGTCCCGAGAGTTGGGCGCTCGTCCCCTCGTACGCCCCCTTGGAGGGGACGTTCGCGCGCACCGGCGCGGGTTCGACCTCGACGGCCCGCACGCCGTTCTCCGCGTGGACCGCGCAATCGAGCGTCTGGGCGCCCTCCCTGAGCCCGGTCACCCGGTACCGGACGCCCTCGGTGAGGTTCAGGCACTGCTCGCGGTAGGGACAGCCCTCACAGGCGTCGCTCTCCCCGCGGTAGACGAACTCGGTGCCCTCCTCCGCGAGGCGCACTCCGATGAGCGTGACGGTCGACATGGTCGTACAGGAGGGCCCGAGCGCTTAGAACCTTACCCGACGAGGCCGTCCAACTCGTCGAAATACTCCTTGCGGGGCACCTGGTACGCCCCCCGGTAGTCGACCTCGCCGGCGGCGAACGCCCGCATGACGTCGTGGGCTTCCTCAATGGCCGCCTCGTGGCTGCCTGCCTGCCGGTCGCAGTCCCGGACTCTGACCTCGGGTTCCATGAACAGCGCGACTCCCCACCCGGTTTCGTCGCGGCCGGCCCGCCGGCGTTTCTGCCCGGGGGACCCGCGGGTAACCCGAACGGTGGGGAGACACTCGGGGGGGAACGCCGAACTGTCGAAGACGTCCGGGCGGAAGACGAAGACGGCGAGGCCGCCCTCCTCCGCGTTCCACGTCCGCCAGCCCTCGGGTGGGTCGTCCATACTCGGGTTCGCCGCCGCGGTGGGGAATGGTTGTCGGTCCGGGTGACTGGACACCCTCGGATATAGGGTACACCCGGCCCTACCGGGACTATGGTTTCGCTGGTCTGGTTCCGCGACGACCTGCGGGTTCGGGACAACGCGGCCCTCGCCGACGCCGCCGCACGCGGGCCCGTACTCCCCGTCTACTGTGTGGACCCCCGTGCCGACAGCGAGGGGATGTTCGGTCTCCCCAAGCGGGGCGCCCGCCGCGCCCGTTTCCGTCTAGAGAGCGTCGCCGACCTGCGGCGACAGCTCCGCGAACGGGGCGCCGACCTGCTCGTGCGGCGCGGGAAACCCGAGCGCGTCGTTCCCGACCTCGCCCGCGAGTTCGACGCCGACGCCTGTTTCTACGGCGAGATGCCGGCGACGGAGGAGCGCCGGACCGAACACGCCGTTCGGGAGGCCCTCCCCGACCGGACGGTTCCGGAGCCGCGGTGGACGAAGACGCTCCACCACCCCGACGACCTCCCGACCCCGGTTCCGGACATCGCGGACACGTTCACGCCGTGGAAGGAGTCCGTTGAGGACTGCCCCGAAGCCGAACCGCGCGACGTGGTTCCCGCACCGGACTCGCTCACCGCGCCCGACGCCGATTTCGGTGACGTACCGGCGCTTGCGGACCTCGGCCACCCCGACCCCGAGCGCGACGAGCGGGCGGCCTTCGAGTACCGGGGAGGGTCGGCCGCCGCCCGCGAGCGAATCGAGGAGTGGGTGTGGGAGGGTGACAACCTCCGCGAGTACGCCGAGACCAGAAACGGCCTCCACGGCCCCGATTACTCCTCACGGTTCTCGGCGTGGCTCGCCGACGGGTCGCTCTCGCCCCGGGAACTGTACGCGACGGTCGAGGCCTACGAGGCGGAGCGTGTGGCGAACAAATCGACGTACTGGCTGGTCTTCGAGTTGCGCTGGCGGGACTTCATGACTTTCCAGTTCGAGAAACACGGCGCGGCGTTCTTCTCTGCGGGCGGCATTCGCGGACGCGACATCGACCCGTCCCCCGACCCCGCGGCGTTCACTCGCTGGCGAGCGGGCGAAACGGGGATTCCGTTCGTCGACGCCGGGATGCGGGAGCTGCAGGCGACGGGCTACCTGAGCAACCGGCTCCGGCAGAACGTCGCATCCGTTCTCGCCAACGACCTCGGCGTCGACTGGCGGCGGGGCGCCGCGCACTTCGAGACCGAGCTCGTCGACTACGACGTCGCCTCCAACTGGGGGAACTGGGCCTATCAGGCGGGCGTCGGCAACGACTCCCGGGACCGCTCGTTCGACGTGCTCTCGCAGGCGGAGCGCTACGACCCGGCGGCGTCGTACGTCACGCGGTGGTGCCCGGCGCTCTCGGCGCTCCCCGCGACGTACGCCCACCGCCCGTGGCGGCTGAGCGCCGACGAACAGGCCCGATACGGCGTCGACCTCGGAACGGATTACCCGCGCCCGCTGGCCGGGCTGGACCGATACACCGGTTAGTCGAGCGTTCGGACCGAAACACCGTCGAACTCCGCCCTCGTCGTCTCGCCGGCGACGGTGCTACACGCGAAGATTCCGAACCACGCCGTGTCGCCGAGTTCGACCGTTCGGCGGTCGACCGGGGTCCACTCCTCCCCGTCCGCGGAGATCGAACAGCAGAGTTCGTCGCCGACGCGCTCGATGCGGAACCAGTCGTGGGTTCCTCCCTCCCCCTCGATGTAGTCGCTGTGGCCCATCGCGCCGGCGTCGGTCCGCCATCCGACCTCGGGGACGCGATTGGCGGCGAGCAGTCCCGCGAAGCCGTAGGTCGCCGGGGGTTCGAGGCCGGAGCGGACCATGACGCCGGCCTTGGTCCACTCCCCGACCTCCCCGATGGCGCCGATGCGCGCGACGATGCGCGCGTCGCCCTCGACCGGGACGTACGCGAAGTGGAACTCGTTCGTGTCGGCCCAGACGTCCTCGCCGGCGGCGGTGAGCGTGTAGGTGCCGTCGCCGCCGGCGGTTTCGCCCGGGCGTTCGGGCTCTCCGACGTCGGCGCTCCCCGTCAGTTCGAGGGTCTCCCCAACCGGCGTGACATCGATGACCGGGGATGCGGTCTGGCAGGCGTCGATTTCGAAGCGCGCGCCGCCCAACTCCCCCTCCGCCACGGTGATGTCCCACCCCTCCAGGCGGGCGATTTCGCGGACGATGGCCAGCCCGAGGCCGGTGTTGTCCTCGCTCGTGGTGTACCCCTGTTCGAAGACGCGGTGGCGTTCCTCCTCCGGGATACCCGGGCCGTCGTCCTCGACGTAGAACCCGTCGCCGTTTTCCAGGAGGCCGACGCGGACGGTGGCGCCCTCCGCGGGCTCCGCCCCGCCCGCGTGGTCGACCGCGTTCCCGAGCAAGTTCTTCAGAACCGGGCGCGCGCCGGACTCGCTGGCGACGAGCGTCGTACCGGAGGGTACATCGAGGTCGAGCGCCGTCGACGGGGTCCCGACGTAGCCCCACGCCTCGTCGACGAGCGGGCGAAACGGGAGTACCTCGCGAGTGCCCGTGTCCTCGAAGCCGTTCGACGCGAGCGTGTGGAAGTCGTCGAATATCGCCTCGACACGGTCGAGCGCCTCCGCGACCGTGTCGAGGGCGCCCTCGTGGCCCCCGCGCGCCAGTTCGAGGTAACCCTGTGCGACGTTCAGGTCGTTTTTCAGGTCGTGGTTCACGAAGTCCGGTATCTGTTGGAGGCGCGCGACCTGCTGGATGAGGCGGCGTTCCTCGACTTTGGACTCGGTGATGTCGAACGTCGCGCCGACGAGCCCGCGGCGCTCGCCACCGTCGTCCCACGGCGCCTTGACAGTCCAGAGCCACCGGTCCCCGACGAGCTTCGCCCGCCCGTCGAGGGGGACACCGTCGTCGATAACGCGCCGGTCGTCGGCGTAGCTCCGGTCCCCGCCCTGTTCGGGATATATCTCCCGGTCGGTCAACCCGAACACGGCGTCCTCCGCCGGGCTCCCTTCGCTGCCGCCGTAGAGGACGAGTCGCGCCGCGGCGTCCTTGGCGTACACCGAGACGTCCAGGCCGTCGGCTATCGCGTCGAAGACGCTTCGCTTCCCGGTGTCGTGGTGGCGATCGACGCCCCGTTCGAGCGCCGTTTCGAGGCGCTCGCGGCGCTCCTCCTCGCCGGCCCCCGGATGGACGTACTCCGCTCCCGCAGCGGTGGCGTCGACGGCGAGCGACGGGTCCCTGTCCGCGCCGGCGAACACGACCGTCGTCGCGGGGTCCGCCTCGCGGGCGGCCTCGGCCAGCGGGCGGTCCGCCTCCACGGCGTCCGCGACCCACAGACATTCGACGGCCGGGCGCTCCCCGACCCGCTCGGCCGCCCGTTCCTTCGGGACGCGCTCGACCTGACGGGACTCGCCGGACGGGTCGAACGCCACCTCGCCCGTCACTACGACGACTGGCGGGTGGTCGATGTCCCAGAACTTCCGTTCGCTCACTCCCGGAGGTTTTCGCCCTCCCGTATATAATGGTTGCCCGACTCGGGGGTTCGTGAGCGGGAAAAGGCGCTCGCGGGCAGTTCGGAAACGTCCCTACTACAAACTGTACGCTTCGCTCGTAAGTTCGATGGAAAAGTGCTCGGTCAGGGATTTGAACCACGCGAAGACGCTCGCACCGCCCGCGTCTTCTCTACTTCAAATCCTCTCGCTGTGCGCTTCGCTCGTCAGTGACTCGCTGCAGTGCTCGGTCAGGGATTTGAACCCTGGTCGTCGGCTCGAAAGGCCAACATGATTGGCCGGACTACACCAACCGAGCGACGATTGAATCTGGTGGCGGGTGGCAGATAAACCCTGTCTTTCGCTCCGGCTACTTCCCCTCGAACTCCGGCTCCCTGTCGGACATGAACGCGGTGACGCCCTCCATCACGTCGTCCGTTCCCAACAGGTGGCCAAAGGCCTGTGCCTCCACTTCGAGGCCAGCCTCCGTGTCGTCACGGCCGGCGCGCATCGCGCGCTTCGTGTAGCGCTGGGCGACGGGCGGGCCGGCGGCGAGGTCCCGAGCGAGTTCGAACGCCCGTTCCTCGAGGTCGTCGGCGAGTTCGTTCACGAAGCCGTACTCCGCCATCGTCTCCGCGTCGTAGTGTTCGGCGGTGAAGATTATCTCCTTCGCGCGGCCTTCGCCGACGATATCCGGGAGGCGCTGGGTTCCGCCCCAGCCGGGCATCAGCCCGAGGTTGTGCTCCGTCTGGCCGAACGTCGCCCCGGGGGCGGCGACCCGCAGGTCGCAGGCCGTCGCGAGCTCCATCCCGCCGCCGAGACAGTACCCCTCGACGCCGGCGACGACAGGGAGGTCACACTCCTCTAACGTGCCGAAGACGGACTGGCCGCGCCGGGAGAGCTCCACTGCCTGCAGGGGCTCGACGTTCGACGCGACGGCCTGCACGTCGGCGCCCGCGCAGAACGCCCGCCCGCCCTCCCCGGTGATGAGGATACTCCGGCTCTCCTCGTCGGCTTCGAGTTCCTCGACGGCCGCTTCGAGTTCGTCCAGCAGTTCCGGCGAGACGGTGTTCATCCGGTGGGGGCGGTCGATGACGACGTGGCCGACGCCCTCCTCGCGCTCGACGCGGACGGTTTCGTACTCGGAATCGGCCTCCTCCTCGGCGCCGTAGAAGCCCTCGCCCTCGCCGGCAAGCGTCTCCAGTTCGGCCGCGGGCTCGTAGCGTGGGTGGCCCGTCCGCTCGTGGTGTTCAACGAGCGTCTCGTAGAGAACGTCCAGTCCGACGCCATCGGCTATCTTCGCCGGGCCCTCGGGGAACCCCCCGCCGAGCATCAGCGCCTCGTCGATGTCCTCTGGGTCCGCCACGTCCTCGCCGACGAGTTTGGCGACCTCGTTCGCCATCGCGGCTTGTAGGCGGCGGACGATGTCGTCGTTCCCTTCGCCGTTCGGGATTTCGGGCCCGCCGTCGTCGTCGTACTCGTAGAACCCGGCGCCGGATTTCCGCCCCAGGTTCCCCGCCTCGACCTGTTCGGCCAGGAGCGGGCAGGGCTCGTAGGCCTCGCCGAGCTCCTCGCGGAGGTATTCGAGGACGTGATAGCCCACGTCGATGCCCACCCTATCGGCGAGTTCGAAGGCGCCCATCGGGAGGCCCATGTCGTATTTCACCGCGGAGTCGACGGCATCGACGGTGGCCTCGCCGTTCTCGACCATCCACGCCGCCTCGTTGATGAGCGGCACGAGTACACGGTTCGCGATGAAGCCGGGGCGGTCCTTGCGCACTCTGACGGGCGTCTTGTCCATCGCGCGTGCGAGTTCCTCGGCGAGCGAGAGGGTCTCCTCCGTGGTCTCTGCGCCCGAGATAACCTCGACCAACTGCATCCGCACGGGGGGATTGAAGAAGTGCATCCCGCAGAACTCGCCGGGCCGGTCGGTGACTGCGGCGAGCTCCGAGACGGAGAGGGCGGAGGTGTTCGTCGCGAAGACGGCTTCCTCAGGCGCGTACTCTACCAGTTCGTGATAGACGCTCTGCTTTACGTCCATGCGCTCGGGGACCGCCTCGATGACGAAGTCGGCCTCGGAGACGGCTTCCTCGAAGTCCACGAGCGGGGTGATGCGCTCGAGCGTGGACTCGACCTCGTCGGGCTCGATTTCGCCGTGTTCTGCCAACTTGTTCAGGCTCCACTCAATCTCCTCGTAGCCCTTCTCGACGGGTTCGTCGGCGATGTCGCGCATCGTTACGTCGAAGCCCGCGAGCGCGGCCACCTCCGCGATGCCGTGGCCCATGTTCCCGGCGCCGAGCACCGCGACGGTGTCGATGTCCTCTAGTTCCATACGCTACCCTCGACGCCGGCCGGATTGAAGGTTTGGGGGAAGGTCTCTCACGTGCGTCAGCCGTGAGAGGACGAAGGTCCCGGCCGCGCGGACGAGCGGCCGAGGACAGCCAAAGGTGACAGGCGGTCGACAGCGAAGGTGTGGGACGCGCACCGAACACCCCGAAACCAATAGGCGGGTCGCGGCCATTTCACACATATGCCCCCGACCGACGCGCTCCGCGACGACCCCGATTTGGGTCCGCTGGTCGAGCGACACGGGCCGCTCGAACTGCGTACCGATGAAGGCGCCTTCGAGCGCCTTGTCGTTTCCATCGTGAACCAGCTCCTCTCGACGGAAGCGGCGCGAACGATTCGTGAACAACTCTTCGACGCGGTCGAAATCACGCCCGACGGCGTGCGCGCCGCGGAGACGGAAACACTGCGCGACGCCGGGCTCTCCTCACAGAAGGTCGAGTACGTCCGCGCCGCCGCGGACGCCTACGAGGCGGGGAAAATCACCCCTGAGGCGCTCTCCGAACTCGACGACGACGCCGCGCTCGCTGAGCTAACCCAGGTGAAGGGCATCGGCGACTGGACCGGAAAGATGTACCTGATGTTCGTCCTGGAGCGTCCCGACGTGTTTCCCGTCGAAGACCTGGCCGTCAGACGCGGGATGGAGGCGCTGTTCGGCGACGAGAGCCGAGGAGAGATGCGCGAGCGCGCCGAGAACTGGCGGCCCTACCGTTCGTATGCGACCCTCTACGTCTGGCACCACTATGTCGAGGAGAACAGCGACGTGGAGGAGCCCGTGGCCTGACTACCTCCCGCGCCGTACCACCCGATGGCGAAGAGCGGCGCGCCGACGGCGCAGGTCGACGCGAGCGACCACAACGCGGCGTTCCCCGCGGTGAGTCCGAGTGTGGCCGTCACGGCGCCCGCGCCGGCGGTCCACCCCGGACGCTTTCGGACCGCGGCGACGCCGGCGACGAGAAGGACCGCGGCCCCGATGGCCTGGCCGCTCACCCCCGAGAGCAGGAGTTCGAGCGCCGGGGTTGGTGCCGGTTCGCCGCGTCCGACCGCGTCGATTTGCGGCAGTTCGACCGTTTCGAAGTGTACGAACAGACACAGCGCCGTCAACACGGGTGCGAAGAGCGCGCTCCGGGGCGTGAGCGGCGTCGTCGTTTCGGCTCGCAAGGCCGCCGCGCCGTAGACAACCCCGACCGGCCCGACTAGGAACAACAGAAGCGGGAGCGGCCCGACGTACAGGAAAACGACCGAGCGGAGGCCGAGCGCGCCCGTCACGAGCGGTGTGAGAACCGAAAGGAGCCCCGCCATGAGAATCCCGACGCCCCTGTCTCGGCTCATATGACAGCGGGAAAAAACGTCCGGCCGTCGTATGCTTTGGGGTCCGCTTACTCCCCGCGCTCCTCCTCTTCCTCGCTTTCCGGCTCCGCATCGTCGTGGTTCCGCGTCACGTCGACCTGGTAGTGTTCCAGGACGTCCCGACCCAGCAGCAGGGGGTAGTCCATGTGACTTCGATCCACGAGGCTCGCCGCGACGGTGTGCTGGTCGCCGCCGACGCCGACGACGATGTCCACCACTGGTCGTGACTTCCCGGAGCGTACGCTCCCCGACTTGACCTTGGTCATGCTCTTGATGGGCCCGGCGCCGATTTTGGCGGCGAGTTTGGTGTCGATGCTCGTCCGCGAGGCGCCGGTGTCGGACTTACCGATGATGCGCTCGTTGCCGCTGGTCCCGGAGACGATGACCTCCTCGGTGTAGCCGACCACCTTGGATTCGGGCTTGCTCCGCGCCGGCGCGGGCGCGCCGCGGGGCTTCGAGTCGTCGAGGGTGCCCGCGAGGCGCTCGACCTCCTCGGCGTCGACCTCGCCGCCGGCGCGCTCGATGGCGAGCCGCGCGATGTGGGGCGCGGGACTCGTTCCCGTGGCCTCGAACAGCCCCCGGAAGCCCGCGGTCGGGTTCACTTCGAGGACGTACCAGCCTTCGACACCTTCCACGAGGTCCACCCCCGCGTAGTCGAGGCCCAACTCGTCGGCCGCCTCGAGGGCGAATGCCTCCGCCTCTTCGGGGACGGGGTCCGCGCGCTCGACGTTGCCGCCCAGCGCGACGTTCGTACGCCAGTCCTCGTCGGGCGCGTAGCGGTACATCGCGCCCACTACCTCGCCGTCGACGACGTACACCCGAAGGTCGCGGTTGCGCGCGTCGGGGTCCTGGTCGATGAGCGACTGGAGGAAGGCGAAGCGACCTCCCACTTGGGGGTTTACCTGTTCGTTGGCGCCGACCTTCCACGTCCCGCCGCCGTGGGTGCCGATGGCCGTCTTGTAGACCGCCTCCTCGCCGAAGCGCTCGCGGGCGTCGTTCATGTTGTCGGCGTCCAGCGCGAGCAGGGCGTCGGGTACCCGGATACCGCGCTCCGCGAGCGCCGTCGCGGTCGAGAACTTGTGGAACGCGTTCAACACCTTTGCCGGCGGGTTGAGAATCGGCGCCAGCGGCTCGTAGGTGTTCGCCAACCCGAGCAGTTCGCAGGGCTGTTCGGAGCTCGAAAGCAGGAGGCGGTTGGCGACGGCGTCGACGTCGGGCGACGCCGCGATGCTCCCGTTCTCGATGCCCACCTGGACGTTCTCGCGGCGCAGCCACACCGGCTCGTGGCCCAGCGCGTCGACCGCGTTCAGAATTGCCTTCGTCTCTTTGCTGTTGTGGAGACTCAGTACCCCGACGGTCTCTCCCATGAACTACGTTCGTCGGGCGCCCGCTAAAGGTGTGACGTCACGCGTCGACCCCGTGTAAGGCTCACACTCGCTCGATAGCCCCGTTGCAGTCCGGCGATTTCGCCGCTCGACTCCTGACACCATATCGGTTAAGTCATTTCGACGCCCCGCCGGTTCGGGGCTCGCCCCCGGCTCGCCGTCTCCCCCGTACACGGCACGACGCTCTTTTCCCTCCCCGCCCCGCCGTATGCGTATGTCATCTGCCGACGGTAGCCCCGAGCCGTTCACCTTCGACGGCGGCCGGGTCGACCCCGGCGAGGTCGGCGATTACCGCTATCGCATCAGCGAGACGTACCTCGGGGACCCCGTCAGGATTCCGGTCACGGTCGTCAACGGCGAGCGGGCCGGCCCGACGCTGTTCCTCTCGGCCGCGAGCCACGGCGACGAACTCAACGGCATCGAGGTCGTTCGGGAGGTCGCCAGCACCGCCGACCCCGCCGAAATCGCGGGTACGCTCGTCTGTCTTCCCGTACTCAACGTCCCGGGCTTTCTCTTCCAACAGCGCTATCTCCCCATCTACGACCGGGACCTGAACCGCTCGTTCCCTGGCGACTCGGAGAGCACGAGCGCCAAGCGGATGGCCAAACGCATATTCCGGAACTTCATCGAGCCCTGCGACGTCGGGGTTGACTTCCACACCTCCACGCGCGGGCGGACGAACACCCACCACGTTCGGGCGGACATGTCCAACCCCGAGGTGGCCCGCCTCGCACGGGCGTTCGGCCAGCCGGTCATCATCGACAGCGAGGGCTCGAGCGGGATGCTCCGAACCGAGGCCGCCGAGGCGGGCGCGCCCACCATAACGGTTGAGATGGGCGAGGCCCACCGCTTCCAGCGCGACCTCATCGACGAGGCCGTCGCCGGCGTCGGCAACGTCCTCGCGGAGTACGGCCTCAGCGAGCAAGAACGGGTCGAGTGGCCCGGGTGGCGCACCGTCATCAGTTCCGACGAGAAGACGTGGCTCCGCGCGGACGCCGGCGGCCTCGTGGAGATGCACCGCGGGACGGGCGAACTCGTCGCCGAGGGCGACACCATCTGTACCATCTCGAACCCATTCAAGACCGAACAGGTCGCCGTGAACGCGCCCTTCGACGGGCTGCTCGTCGGGGCGCTCGAGAACCCGGTCGTCTACCCCGGGAACCCCCTCTGTCATTTGGTCGAACTCGACACGGACACCCGCGCCGCCTACCGGGCCCGCCACGCCCGCCCCGAGTAAGGCGGGACTCCGGAAGGCAACTACTATGTGAGCAGCGCCCAAGATTCGACCATGAGTCAGTCGTACGACCGGGGCCTGGTCGAGGACTTCGGCCGCTGGCGGGAGTTCTCGGCGGGGATGTGGGCTTGGATATTCCACAAGTTCACAGGTTGGGTGTTGGTCGGCTACCTGTTCACGCATATCGCGGTGTTGAGCACCGCGATACCGGCCGCGAGCGAGGTAGGCGGTACCGTGGCGCTGGGCGCCACGAACGACGTGTACACCGAGACCCTCCGGAGTTTAGAGGGCGTTCTCCTCATCCGCTTCCTCGAAGTCGGCCTGTTGGCGGTCGCCGTCTTCCACATCCTTAACGGGGTCCGCCTGCTGATGGTCGATCTGGGACTCGGACTGGAGACACAGGACAAGAGCTTCTACCTCTCGATGGTGCTGACGGGCGCCATCACGGTCGCGAGCGTCCCTACCTTCCTGGGTGGCATGCTATGAGCACGACACGTTCATCCTTCGACGCCGGTTCGGTCACGTGGTTGCTCCAGCGTCTCACGGCGGCCTTCCTCGTCGTGGTGCTGGCGTTCCACTTCTTCCTGTTGCACTTCGTCCACCACGCGGACGAGATCACGCTCGGGGGGTCGGCCTTCCGAATGCAGCAACTCGGCTACCTCGCGACGATGTGTGCGTTCCTCTACACCGCGACGTTCCACGGGGTCAACGGCGTGTACAATGCGCTCACGAACCAGGGAATCACGGGTACCCAGAAGTCCGTCGTGAAGGGGGTTCTCGTCGTCGCCGGCCTCGCCCTCGCGGTGCAGGGCACGCGACTCGCGTTGGCGCTGACGCAGATTCAGGTGACCACTCCATGAGCACGCAGACACCCGAAACGAGCGATACGGAGTCCGAAGAAGAGCAGGAAGAGAGCTTCTCGCCCGGCGAGCGCCGCCGGCAGGTCCGCGACGAGGCCCGCCGCGAGCGCGAGGAGGCGGAGGCCGAATCCGAGGCGGAACCCGACGAGGACGCGGTCCACCTGAAGGTGTTCCGCTACGACCCCGAAATCGAGGGGAAACAGAAGCCCCGCTTCGACGACTTCTTCGTGCCCCGCGAGCCGGGGATGACGGTGCTGGACGCGCTGATGACGGCGCGCGACCAGTTCGACTCTTCGCTTACGTTCCGACACTCCTGCCGGCAGGCGGTCTGTGGCTCCGACGCGCTCTTCGTCAACGGCTCTCAACGGCTGGGCTGCCAGACCCAGATTCAGGACCTCGAGTCGGAACCCGTCAGAATCGAACCGCTGCCCCACCAAGATGTGATCAAGGACCTCGTGGTGGATATGCAGCACTTCTACGAGCAGATGGAGACAGTCGAGCCGTTCTTCGACCCCGACGAGACCCCCGAAGACGAGTTGGCGGAGCAGAACCAGACGCCCGAGAACCGCGAGCACATCAAGATGTCCACGCGGTGTATCTGGTGTGGCGCCTGCATGTCCTCCTGTAATATCGCCGCGGGCGACAACAAGTACCTGGGCCCCGCCGCGATAAACAAGGCCTACCGCTTCTACATGGACGAGCGCGAGGGCGAGGAAAAACAGGAGGAGCGGATGGAGGTCATCGCGGAGAACCACGGCGTCTGGCGCTGTCAGACCCAGTTCTCCTGTACGAACGTCTGCCCGAAGGACATCCCGCTCACGGAGCACATTCAGGAACTGAAACGCGAAGCGGTCAAGGACAACCTCAAATTCTGGTGATATAACATGCACGAACACGACATCATCGTCGTCGGCGCCGGCGGCGCCGGTCTCCGAGCGGCCATCGCGGCCCACGAGGCCGGTGCCGACGTGGCCATGGTAACGAAACTCCACCCCGTCCGCTCGCACACGGGCGCGGCGGAGGGCGGCATCAACGCGGCCATCCGGGACGGGGACTCCTGGGAGGACCACGCCTACGACACCATGAAGGGCGCGGACTACCTCGCGGACGCCCCCGCGGCGGAGACGCTGTGTCAGGACTCCCCCGCCGACACCATCCAACTCGAACACTGGGGGATGCCCTTCTCCCGAGACGACGACGGGCGCGTCTCCCAGCGGCCGTTCGGCGGGCTCTCCTTCCCCCGCACGACGTACGCGGGCGCCGAGACCGGACACCACCTGCTCCACACGATGTACGAGCAGGTCGTCAAACGAGGCATCACGGTCCACGACGAGTGGTACGTGACGAACCTGGCGGTCACCGACGAGGACGACCCCAACGAACGCTCCTGTCATGGCGTCGCCGCCTACGACATCAGAACCGGCGAGGTTGAAGGGTTCGTCGCCAATCAAGGTGTGATTCTCGCCACCGGCGGCCCCGGTCAGGTGTTCGACCACACCACGAACGCCGTGGCCAACACCGGCGACGGCGTCGCGATGGCGTACAGAGCGGGTGTCCCGATGGAGGACATGGAGTTCATCCAGTTCCACCCCACCACCCTCCCGAGCACGGGAGTCCTCATCTCCGAGGGCGTCCGCGGCGAAGGGGGTATTCTCTACAATTCGGAGGGGGAGCGCCTGATGTTCGAGTACGGCTACGCCACCAACGACGGCGAACTCGCCTCCCGCGACGTGGTCGCGCGCGCCGAACTCACGGAAGTGAACGAGGGGCGCGGCTTCGAGGACGAGTACGTCATGCTCGACATGCGCCACCTCGGCGAGGAGCGCATCATGGACCGCCTGGAGAATATTCTGCACCTCGCGGAGGACTTCGAGGGCGTCGACGGCCTGGAGGAGCCGATGCCCGTCAAGCCCGGCCAGCACTACGCGATGGGCGGCGTCGAGGTGAACGAGCACGGCGAGACCTGCATCTCGGGGCTCTACGCCGCCGGCGAGTGTGCGTGCGTGTCGGTCCACGGCGGGAACCGGCTCGGCGGGAACGCCCTGCCCGAACTCATCGTCTTCGGCAAGCGCGCGGGCTACCACGCGGCGGGTCGGGACCTCGGCGAGCCCGAAATCAAGACCGGCTACGGCGAGGACAGCGAACCCGGCGACCTCGACTCGCCCGTCGAACTCGGCGACCCCAGCAGCACCGAGACCGCGGCGGACGGTGGCGTCGCCGCCACCGACCCCACCGCCGTCGTTGAGGGCACCCTGGACACCGAGCGCGAGCGCATCGAGACGTTGCTCGAAAAGGAAGAGGGCGTCAACCACGCCGAGGTCCGCTCGGAAGTCCAACAGACGATGACGGACAACGTCAACGTCTTCCGGGAGGAGGAAGGCCTGAAACAGGCCCTGCGCGACATCCGCGAGGCCCGGGAGCGCTACCAGGACGTCTCGGTCTCGGACAAGTCCCGGACGTACAACACGGACCTCATCCACACTATCGAAACCAGAAACGTCCTCGACATCGCCGAGGCGCTAACGATGGGCGCGCTCGCCCGCGACGAGTTCCGCGGCGCCCACTGGCGCGCGGAACACCAGGAGCGCAAGGACGAGGAGTGGCTCAAGCACACGATGGTCTCCTGGAACGACGGGGACCCCGAACTCTGGTATCGCCCGGTCATTCTTGAGGGCGAGGCCGGCCGCTACGAGCCGAAGACCCGCTCGTACTGAGGGGAGCTTTTTCCTTCGTCCGCGCGAGAACCCCGCCATGGCGACCGTCGAGTCGGTCCTGCTGGGCGTGCACATCGCGGCCGGGTTCGTCGCGCTGGCCGCCGGCGCCGTGGCGTTGCTCGCGACGAAGGGCGGGCGGCGCCACCGCCTCGGCGGCCGACTCTACGTCGGCGCCATGGCGGTCGTCGTCGGGACGGTCGTTCCGCTGTTGGCCGTGGCGCCCTCCCAGTTCCGGGTGTTTCTCACGCTGGTCGCCGTCTTCAGCGGCTACTTCGTCTTCTCGGGCTACCGCGCGCTCCCCCGAGCGGGCGGCTCCCGCCGTCTCGACGCCGCCGTCGCGGCGCTCACGCTCTGTGCGTGTCTCGCCCTCGGCGGCTGGGGCATCGCCCGCCTCTTCCGCGGGGACGGCTTCGGCGCGGTGCTGACGGTGTTCGGCGCGCTCGGTATCGCTGTCGCCGGGGCGGACCTCCGTGCGCTCCGCCGCAGGGAGTCGGAGATGTGGCTCGTGAGCCACCTCTCCCGGATGATCGGCGGCTACATCGCCACCGTCAGCGCCGTCTCGGCGGTGAACTTGACGGTGCTCCCGCCCGTCGTCAGATGGCTCTGGCCCACGGCGCTCGGGGTTCCGTTGATACTCTACTGGCAGGCCGTTCACGGCGACACGGGGCCCCTCGCGGGCCGCGTTTGAGTCACGGGAGATACGACGCCACGTCGACCCCGGCGCCGAGCGTGTTCACGATTCGGTAGCCGAGAAAGAGCCCGACGATGCCCATGATGCCGGGGAGCGTCGGCGGCGCCGGCACCGGAATCCGGAGATACGCGAACAGCGCGCCGGCGGCGACGCCGGCGAGAAGGGCGAGGAGAACCGTTGTCGTGTCCATCGCTGTCGGCTTCGGCGCGGTCGGGAAAAAACCGTCCGGCTCAATCGGAGGTTACTCGGCGTACTCCTTGCGGTAGCCGCGGAACTCCGTGCGGTGGGCCTCCTCGTCGGCGAGAATCGTGACGGCGAGGTCCTCTGTGACGGGGTCGTCGGCCTCCTCGGCGGCGTTGATGAGCGCCCGGTACGTCTCGATGGCGTCGTTCTCGGCGTCGAGGACGCCCTCGATGACGGACACCACGTCGGTCGTGTCCTCGGGGGGCTGCAAACTATCTTGGCGCGCGGTGAAGTCCGTGCTTCCGGGGATGCTCTCGTCGAGCTGTTTGAGCCGGTTGCCCAGCTGTTCGGCGTGGGTGAGCTCCTCTTGGATGTCCGTCTGGAGGGACTCCTTGATCTCCTCGGCGCGGACGCCGTCGAGCGCGATGGAGTTCGAGAGGTAGTTCATCACCGTCTCGATTTCGTCCTCGTAGGCCTTGCGCAGCAGGCGGGTAACCTCGTCGTTTGCCATATCCAACGCTTCGACGGGCAGGTACTTAGAAGGGATGGGCGCCGGCGGGTTTCGTGGGGAGCGCTCGGTCGTGCGGACGCTCAGTTCCGCAGGTCGGCCATGTGCTCGCGGCGACGTTCGAGGAGGTCGGGTGTCCCGATGTCGTGGCGGATGCGGAAGCCCTCCTCCACGCCGTCGAGGGCCTCCTCCGCGCGGGCCTCGGCGTCGGCAATCGTGTCGCCGAGTCCGACGACCGCGAAGGAGCGCGACGTGGTTGTGAACACCCCGTCCTCACGGGCGTCGACGGAGGCGTAGTAGAGCACGGCGTCTTCCCCTATCGTTTCCTCGGAGACGGTCACTTCGGCGCCGGCTTCTGGGTCAGTCGGGTAGCCCTCGGGAACGGCGTACTTGCAGACCGTCGCCGTGTCCGCAAAGGAGAGCGCGGGCAGGCGCTCGCCGTCGCGGGCCGCGGTGAGCACGTCCAAGAAGGACGTCTCCATCACCGGCAGCGTGTTCATCGCCTCCGGGTCGCCGAAGCGGGCGTTGAACTCCACGACTTTGGGGCCCTCGGCGGTGAGCATGAACTGGCCGTAGAGCACGCCCTTGTAGTCGGGCATCGCCTCCACGACGCTCTCGATGATACGCCCGGCGTCGTAGTAGTCCTGGGGCGTCATGAAAGGCAAAAGAGGCCCCGAATCGGTGTAGGAGCCCATCCCGCCGGTGTTGGGGCCCTCGTCGCCCTCGTAGGCGCGCTTGTGGTCCTGGACGGCGGGCGTCAGGCGGAACTCGCCGTTCGCGACCAAGGCTTGGACGGTGAACTCCTCCCCCACCAGTCGTTCCTCGACGACCCACTCCTCGTGGCCAGCCTCGCGGACGTACTCCGCTGCTTCCTCGTGGCTCACTTGGTCGCCCGTCACACGTACGCCCTTCCCGCCCGTCAGCCCAACGGGCTTGACCGCCACGTCGAAGTCGATGGACTCGATGTACTCGACGGCGGCGTCCGCCGAATCGAAGGTCTCGTATTCGGGACAGCCGGGCACGCCCTCGCGCTCCATGAACTCCCGCTGGAACGCCTTGTCCGTCTCGATGCGCGCCTCGGCCTGTTTGGGGCCGAAGGCGTAGACGCCGGCATCGTCGAGCGCGTCCGCGACGCCCGCTTCGAGGGGAGTTTCGGGGCCGATGACCGCCAAATCCGCGCCGACCGACTCCGCGTAGTCGACGACAGCGTCGGGGTCCGTCGTGTCGAGGGTCTCGACGCCCGCCGCCAGCGACGCGATGCCGGGGTTCCGGTTGCCCGCACAGGCGTACAGCGTACAGTCGTCCGCCAGCGCCCGCGCGACGGCGTGTTCGCGCCCGCCGCCGCCGACCAACAGGACGGTTTCGCTCATACGCGGGTGAAGAAAGCACGGCTGTGTAAAGGCTTCCTTTGGGAACGACCTAACTATGCATATTGGTGTGTATTTCGCGGAGCGCCGAGCGCAGCGGCTCCCGCTCCACGAGCGCGAACCCCGCGGCGATGAGCAGGAAGCCCCCGGCGGTCGTCGGCGCGGGGTTCTCCCCCAGAACGAGCCACGCGGCCAGCGTCGTCACGACGGGAACCGCATAGGAGATGAGGTTCGCCCGCACCGCGCCCGCCCGCCGGATAAGCGCGAAATAGGCGGGGAAGGCCGCGCCCGTGGCGAAGAGTCCAACGTAGACGACGATTATCACGGTCTCCGTTGGAATGGCGCCCGGCGTCTCCCCGAGCGCGAAACTCGCCGCGTGGAGGAGCGCGGCGCCGCCGACCATCCCCCACGCCGTCACCGGAAGCGACCCGAGATCGGGGTTCGCGCGCCGGAGGAGCACGCTCCCGAGGGCGACGCTCGCGGCCGCGCCGGCGACGAGGAACTGTCCGACGCCCCCCGTTAGCGCCGCGGGCGACGGGCTCACGACGACGACCACGCCGGCGAGCCCGACGAGCACGCCCAGCGCCCCGACCGCGCCGAGTCGTTCCTCGGGGAGGAGGACGGCGGCGAAGACGGGCGCCAACACGGGCAACAGCCCGTACGTGACGGCCGCCGCGCCCGCCGTCGTCCCGTTCTGGCCGACGAAGAGCAACCCCCCGTTGAGCGCGAACATGAAGACGGTCGCGACGGCGACGGCGGCCCAGTCCCCGGGTCCGGTGGGTTTCCACGCCGCGCGCTTCCGGCGGGCCAGGGTAAGGGGGACCAGCACCGCGGCGGCCACGTCGAAGCGGAGGGCGGCGAAGAGGACGGGCGGGAGGGCGGCGAGTCCGAGTTCGATGCCGACGAAGCCCGTCCCGAAGAGGACGGTCGCGACCACGAAGAGGGAAAGCGAGCGCGGGCCGCTCGCGGGCGCCTCGCTCCGGGTCGGTTGCCAGCGCATGGGCCGGGTTCCGTTCGGAGTCCGATGTGCGTGTCGGATTCTCCCCGCGGGTTTAGGTGCGAGGACGACTAATCCCCGACATGACCACGCCGACGGACCGGAACCGCCTGGACGGCGAGGGGAGCGCCTACCTCGCCGCCCACGCGGACAACCCGGTCAACTGGCAGCCTTACGACGAGGAAGCGAGGGGGGCGGCCCGGGAGCACGACGCCCCGCTGTTCCTCTCGGTAGGGTACTCAGCCTGCCACTGGTGTCACGTGATGGCGGAGGAGTCCTTCGAGAACGACGACATCGCGGCGACGCTCAACGAGAACTTCGTCCCGGTCAAGGTCGACCGCGAGGAGCGCCCGGACCTCGATAGGGTGTATCAGGCGGTCTGCCAACTCGTCACCGGGCGGGGCGGCTGGCCCCTCTCGGTGTTCTGTACGCCGGACGGGCGGCCGTTCTACGTCGGGACGTACTTCCCGCCGGAGTCGAGCCGGAACCAGCCCGGCTTCGACCACGTCCTCGAGGACGTGCTGGCGTCGTGGGAGAACGACCGCGAGGCCGTCGAGGAGCGCGCGGACGAGTGGCTGGCCGCCGCGAAGGGGGAGGTCGAGAACGTCCCCGACCAGCCGGGCGAGGTGAGCGAAACCGTCCTCCGCGATGCCGCCGACGCCGCCCTCCAGTCGGCGGACCCCGAACACGGCGGCTTCGGTCGCGCGCCGAAGTTCCCCCACCCGCGGCGCATCGACGCGCTCCTCCGCGCCGGCGCGCGCGAGGGAAACGAGGAGTTCACGGGGTGTGTGACGGGGACGCTCGACGCGATGGCCGCGGGCGGTCTGCGCGACCACGTCGGCGGGGGGTTCCACCGCTACTGCACGGACCGCGACTGGACGGTCCCCCACTTCGAGAAGATGCTCTACGACAACGCCGAGCTCTCGCGGGTCTATCTCGAAGCCTACCGCGCCACCGGCCGTGACCGCTATCGGGAAATCGCCCGCGAGACCTTCGAGTTCCTGGCCGACGAGTTGCGTCATCCGGAGGGTGGCTTTTTCAGCACGCTCGACGCGCGCTCCGAGAACGAAGGCGGGGAACAGGAGGAGGGCGCCTTCTACGTCTGGACGCCAGACGAGTTGGAGACAATCCTCGACGACGACGCCTTCGACCTCTTCTGTGCCCGCTACGGCGTTACTGAGTCAGGGAACTTCGAGGGGGCGAACGTCCTCACCGCTTCGGCCTCGCTCGACGACGTGGCGGCGGAGTTCGACCTCCCGAAGGGGGAGGCCGCCGAGCGCCTCTCAGCGGCCAAAACGAAGGTCTACGAAGCCCGGAAAAAGCGCCCCCGACCCGCCCGCGACGAGAAGGTGCTCGCGGGGTGGAACGGCCTGGCCGTCGCCGCGCTCGCCGAGGGGGGCCTCGTGCTCGGGGAGCGATACGCGGAACTGGCGGTCGACGCGCTGGAGTTCGTGCGCGAACACCTCTGGGACGGCGAGCGCCTCGCGCGGCGGTTCGTTGATGCGGACGGCGCGAACGGGCCGGGCGAATACGCAGGCAACGTGAAGGGAGAGGGCTACCTGGAGGACTACGCCTTCCTCGCGCGCGGCGCGCTCGACTGCTACGGAATTACGGGCGACGTCTCCCATCTCGCGTTCGCCGCCGAGTTAGGGAGAGTCATCGTTGACGAGTTCTTCGACGACGGAACGCTCTATTTCGCGCCCGACGGAAACGATTTGCCCGCGCGGCCACAGGAGTTGGGCGACCAGTCGACGCCCTCCTCGGCGGGCGTCGCGGCCGACGTACTCCTCGATTTGAACGCGTTCCTCCCCGAGCGCTCTTTCGGGACGGTGGCGGAGTCCGTCCTCGAAACGCACGCAGGGACCGTCGAATCGAACCCGCTCCAACACGTCACGCTCGCGCTCGCGGCGGACAAACTCGAACGCGGCCCGTTAGAGCTCACTGTCTCCGGCGGGCTCCCCGAGGCATGGCGTTCGGGGCTCGCGTCGACGTACGCCCCGGACCTGCTGTTGGCTCCCCGACCCGCGAGCGACGGGGAACTGGACGCGTGGCTCGACACCTTGGGAACCGACGAAACGCCCGCGATCTGGGCCGGGCGGGAGGCGAAAGAAGAACCGACAGCCTACGTCTGCCGGCGTGCGTGCTCCCCGCCGCTGACGGCGTTCGAGGACGTCGCGGAGTGGATCGCCGACTTCGAGTAGCGGCTCACTCGACGTAGCCGCCCTCCCGGAGCTTTCCCGCGAGGTACGGCGCGGGCGGCACGGGCTCCTCCTCGACGAACCTGGCTATCTCCTCGCCGTCGAGTTCGAGGACGATCGTGGGGATGAGTTCGATGCCGTACGCCTCGACTTTCGGACCGGTTTTGGAGCCGTCCTCCTCCTTCTCGACGGGGTAGTGACGCACGTCCTCGACGCCCGCGGCGTCCATGGCCGCGCCGAACCCCGGGAGCTGGGAACGACAATCGCCGCACCAGTCGCCGCCCCACACTCGCACCGTCAGGTCGTCCGCGAGCGCCGCGAACGCGGATACGGTGTCGTCGTACGCCTCGGCGTCGAACGCCGGGTCCGGCTCCATCGTGGCGAGTTCGCTCATACGGGTGCTTGGCGGCGCGGCGAGTTAAACGCCGCGCTCGGGGCGGCGCAGACGCCGACAGAAACCGTCGGGGACCGACGGTGTTTAAGCCTCACTGGCGTACGCCACAGGCATGGACGACTCCATCCTGGACACCATCGGCTCCCCGCTGGTGCGCCTGCCCTCCCCCGAGGGGGTGACGCTGGCGGCCAAACAGGAGCAGTTCAACCCCGGCGGTTCGGCGAAGGACCGCCCGGCCAAGTACATGGTCGAGGCCGCCGAGCAGGTGGGCGACCTCGAACCCGGCGGCGAGGTCGTCGAGGCCACGAGCGGCAACACCGGTATCGGGCTCGCCCTGGTGTGTGCCGCGAAGGGGTACGACCTGACGGTCGTGATGCCCGCCTCCAAATCCGTCGAGCGCCGCCAGATTATGCGCGCTTACGGCGCCGACATCGAACTCGTTGAGGGCGACATGACCGCGGCGAACGAGCGCGCCGACGAGCTCGCGTCGGGGAGCGGCGGCTACCGAGTCTCGCAGTTCGAGAACCCCGCGAACCCGCAGGCCCACTTCGAGACGACCGGCCCCGAGATACTCGACCAGGTGGGCGACCGGGAGATCGACGCCTTCGTCGCCGCCGTCGGAACCGGGGGGACCATCACAGGCGTCGGCCACCGCCTGCGCGAGGAGTTCCCAGACATGGAGGTCGTCGCCGTCGAACCCGAGGAGAACGCCGTGCTCTCGACGGGCGAAGCGGGCGAGGACGACTTCCAGGGGATGGGCCCGGGCTTCGTCTCCGACATTCTGGACACCGACCTCATTGACGACGTCGAAACGGTGGATTTGGAGCGCGCCGAGACGGAGTGTCGGCGGTTGGCGCAGGAGGAGGGAATACTGGTGGGTCAGTCCTCGGGGGCTGTCTCGCTCGCGGCGAAACGCGTGGCGAAGCGGTACGCGGACCCTGACGCCGAGGAGGAACCGCTCGTCGTGACGGCGTTCTGGGACTCCGGCGAGCGCTATCTGTCGGCGGGGACGTTCGACTAAGGGTCCGGATGGCTACACACGCCGCCCACTACCCTTTGTCCTGTAACCGTATCTGAACCTCCCCCTCAGGAGCCGCCTCGCGGGGATAGATGTCCGGATTCGCGAGGTTGCCGTCCTCCAGTTCGTACACTTTCAGCCACTCGCCCAGCGTCTCCGTCGACTGGCGCTCGTCACGGATGGCTTCCGCCACGCCCCGCGAGAGGTACTCCTCCGCGTCCACCGAGGGCTCCCGGACGAACGCGTCGTCGGTCGCCCGCGCGAGATACCAGCCCAGGTCGTTCAGCAGGGAGACCGCCGCGCCCAGGCTCACCGTGTCGAGGGCGACGGCGTTCCGATAGGGGCTCCTGAGGTCGTAGGCCGAGAGCGCGCGGCGGGCGTTCTCGAAGGCGAAGAGGTCCTCCCTGATGCTCTCCTCGCCGACGAGCACAACCTCGGTCATACCTCCCGAAGCGCGCGCCGTTACTTAAAAGGTCGAGAGGTCGCCGTCGATGACGCGCTCCGTGATGTCGGTGACGTTCGCCAGTTGCTCGTCGACGATGGCTTCGACGTCCGCTTCCACGTCCTCGACCTCGACGCCGTCCGCGGTGACGACGTGGGCGTCCGCGACGTGGGGCTCGTCGATGGGGCTCCCTATCTGGGAGAGCAGGCGCACGCGCATATCGCGGATGCCCTCGACCTCGGTGACGACCGAGTCCGCGATCTCCGTCGAGAGCAGGTTGTAGATTTTGCCGATGTGGTTCACGGGGTTCTTTCCTGATGTGGCTTCCATCGACATCGAGCGGTTGGGTGTGATGAGCCCGTTCGCGCGGTTGCCCCTGCCCACGGAGCCGTCGTCCCCCTGCTCGGCGGAGGTTCCGGTGACAGTGAGGTAGACGCCGTCCTGGCCCTCGGTGTAGTCGTCGGCGGTGTTCACGTGGACGGTCACGTCGCGGTCGGTGTGCTCGTCGGCGAGGTCGACGACGAACTCGCGGACGGTTTCGACGGCGTCCACGTAGTCCTCCATGTCCTCGACGTAGCGGTCGACGATGGCCGCCGCGACCGTGAGCTCGATGGCGTCCTCCTCGCGTTTGCCCATCACCTTCACGTCGGTGCCGACGGCGTCGAACTCGCGGTGGAGGCGCCCTTCGGCCTCCTTGACGATTCGCTCGGTCTCGGTGAGCGGCGCGTGGCCGACGCCGAAGGAGGTGTCGTTGGCCATCGGCACATCCCGACCTTCCTCCCCGAAGACGGTCTGCAGGTCGCCCGACCCCTCGCCGAGCTTCACGTCCACGACGATTTCCCGCTCCAAATCGAGGTGGGGGAAGTGCTCGCCCAGATACTCCCGGGCCGCCGAGAGCGCGATGGACCCGACGGGGATGTGCTCGTCGCCGTAGTTTTCGGTCGCGCGCCCGACGATGAGGAGGTAGATGGGTTCGACGACCTCGCCGCCGCCGAAGGCGGGCGCCGCCCGCCCCGCGACGAGTTGGGTCTCGTCGGTGTTGTAATGCAGGACTTTCCCGACGCGCTCGATGTACTCCCGTGCCAGCGCCCGCGAGACGGCCTCGGCGACGCCGTCGCAGATAGAGTCCGGGTGGCCGAGCCCCTTGCGCTCGACGATTTCGACCGTCTGGTCCTCGACGGCCTGCCGCTCGATCTCCTCGACGCGGATGTTCCGCTCAGTCATTACTCGCCGGTAGCGAGCGCGCCGTTCTATAACTTCCGGAAATTCGACGCGGAAAAGTATGCCTATGAGTTATCCGACGCCAGCAGCAGGCCGAGATATGAGGTCCGAATCTGGTCGCTCGGGTCGAGGCCGAGGCGCTCTAAGAGTTCGACGGCGCCCTCGCGGGCCGGTTCGACGGTCTCGGCTTCGGTCTCGACCTCGACGAACTCGTCCAGGCCGGAAACGGTGTCGAGGCTAACCGTGTACCCCTCCAGTTCGTAGCGCGTGCGCTCCTTCCGGACGGTAGCCGTCGCCTCGAAGCCGACGCTCTCGAGGATGGCGTCGAGGTCGTCGGCGTCCTCGACGCCCGTTTCGACTTCCCGGCGGGTCTTCGAGGCCGCTTCCACGAGTGGGCCTTTGTAGGTGAGGACGGACTCCGCGTCGCCGTTGTGCGATTCCCTGCGAACCCGCAGCGCCTCGTCGGTCTCGGCGAACTCCCGAACGGGGTGGTCGTAGTAGGTGTCCACCTGCGTGACCGTCCCCAGCCGGTCGGCGTCCGCCGCTTCGAGGGCTTCCCGCACGCGGTCGTGCTCGGCGCGGACCTTCATCTCGACTTCGTACACATCCGCTCGTTCGCCGCGCGGGACTTATTTCCAACCCTCCGCGACGGCGTAGGCGACGAGCGGCGTGTATCGCGGCTGATGGACCCGCGTTACCGGCCCTCTCGCCGCTCTCGCCTCTGCGCCCGGAAACGTGATTCTTAAGGGTGGAACGACTGTCTATCGGGTATGAGCGAGGAAGAGGCCGCAGAGGCCGACGACGCCGAAGAAGCGGCTGAAGAGACTGAAGAGGAAGCTGGCGGGCTTCAGGAGGGCGATTTCATCCGTCTCGCGTACACTGCGCGCACGGTCGACGAGGGCGAACTCGTCGACACCACGGACGAGGAAATCGCCGAGGAGTCCGACATCGACACGGAGGACCAGACCTTCGAACCCCGCACCCTCGTGCTGGGCGCGGGCCAACTCTTCGAGAGCGTCGAAGAGGACATCATCGGCAAGGAGGTCGGCGTGGAAGGCTCCGTCGTCGTCCCGGCCGCGGAGGCCTTCGGCGAGTACGACGACGAGGAGGTCCGCACCATCAGCGCGGAGAAAATCCCGGAGGACTCCCGCTACCCCGGCGCCCACGTGGACGTCGACGGCCAGCACGGCCACATCGTCACCATCGTCGGCGGCCGCGCCCGCGTCGACTTCAACCACCCCCTCGCCGGCGAGGACATCGAGTACGAGTACGAAGTCCTCGAACTGGTCGAGGACCGCGTCGAGAAGGCCAAGGGCCTTCTGGGCACCTACTTCGATGCCGACCTCGACATGCACATCGAGACGGACGAGGTTGAGGAGGAGACCACCAACGAGGACGGCGAGACGGAGACCGAACTCGTGGAGACGGAGACGCTCTACATCGAGAGCGACCCGCAGCTCCAGTTCAACCAGCAGTGGATGATGGGCAAACAGCAGATAGCCCAGGACATCATCGACCGCGTCGGGGTCGACCGCGTCATCATCCAGGAGATCATCGACGGCCAAGGCATGGGCCCGATGGGCGGCATGGGCGGCATGATGGGCGGCGCCGGCGGCGGCGACCTCGGTGACATCGAGGAGGCGATCGAGGACGAGGAGATCGACGCCGAGGAGCTCGTCGACGAGCTCGACGACGTCGAGGAGTAACTCTCAGTTCCTCCCCGTTTTCCCGTCGTTCAGCGCGTCGCTTCGGCGGCGTTCTCGGTGGAACTCGAACGGCGGGCCGGTTCTTCGGAGCCGAGCGCCGCGCCCGCGAGGACGCTCACGACGATGAGTACGGAGGCATCGACGGCGATGCCTACGGTCGCGACCGCGAGGAGACCGAGCGCCCCCGGCCCGCCGTTCGCCGCCACGAGCACGAGAAACCCCACAAGCGTGCCGCCGACGCACCCGATGGTGGCCGTTCGACCCAGCCGGCGGTACGTCCGCGGCCCATCCATCTCCGCGACGACCCGGTATCCGAGTGCGAGCGCGAGCCCCGCAGGGAGGAGAACCCCGAGGATGCGGAGGACGTACAGGTAGAGCGTGACCGATTCGCCCATGGTCCCGAACAGGGTGGGAAGCGTGCCGCTCATCACGGCGTTGCTGACGACCCCGGGGACGACGTCGAGGCCGACGTTCAACAGCCCGAGCGCCCCGCAGGCGGCCGCGACGAGCTTTCTGTCCATGGTGGTAATTATATACAGCTGACCGTAAGTGTTGGCCCAGCTACGCCGAGAGCGTCAGCGAACCCGCGTCCAGCGCGACCTCGTAGTAGCCGTGCTCGTCCCACGCGAGTTCCTCGCCGCCCTGTGAGAGACCACCGCCATCGACGGTGACCCGGAGCGTCCGTCCGGCTGGGAAGCTATCCGGAACTGTCCACTCCCACGTCGTTTCACGCTCGGATTCGGTCTTCGTGGCACCGTTGAGAAGCCGCTGGCCCCGCCAGTAGGCGCCGACGCTGGCGACGGTGTCCACCCACACGTCCTCGAAGCCGACCGCGCGCTCGACGCTCGCGGTGATCTCCTCGACGTCGATGGGCGCGTACCACTCTTGGTCGGTCGGCTCGACGGCATGAAAGAGGAGGAGTCCCCACGCGCCGTCCGCGCGGGCCGAATCGACGTAGCCGTCGAACGCCTCGGCGGTGTCGCCCTCGCGGGCCATGTAACAGGGCACGTTGTACGGGTCGGTGCTGTCCCCAGGGACGACGTTTCCGCTACCGACTGTTCGGTTCAGGAACACGTCGGCCCGTTCGGCGGGGTCGGCCCACTCGGTGTCGCCGAAGGGCGCGGCCATCGTCCACACGTCGGACTGCCCGAGGTCCTCGGTGACGTACTCGCTACAGCCTTCAATCTCCGCGGCCGCGCTCGGTTCCGTCTCGCCGAAACTCCCGCCCGAGAGGTCGGCGTAGGGGTGGCTGACGGTGTGGTTCCCGAGTTCGTGGCCGTCCGCTGCGGCCTGTCGCCACGCCTCGGTCGTCGCTGGCGAGCGGGTGTGCTCCGTGAGGTAGAACGTCAGGCGCGCGCCGGCGTCGTTTAGCGCGTCGTAGTGAGCGGCCTGGGAGGGCTGGCCGTCGTCGAAGGTGAAGGAGACGGCGCTCTCGAAGCCGGCCCAGTCGAGGATTTCCAGGTTCCTCGCCTCGCCGTCGGGTCTCGAAACGCCTGCTTTCGACGGCGTTGGAAGTGGGGGAAGGAGACTATCAGCCTCCGCCGCGTCGGTTGTCGGTTCCGCTGTCGTCTCCGGGCCGCCATCCGTTTCCTTGTCGGCCGTTCGGTTCGTTCCGTTTCCAGCCTCGTCACTCTCCGCCGGCGCTCCGCCCCCGCTGCAGCCTGCCAGCGCCGCCGCCAGCGGCACCCCCGCGGCGAGGAACTCTCGTCGGCCGAATCTGTCGGTCATGCCGAAAAACCCGCGAAAACTAATAAAAAGACTGTGATACGCCCACCACCGTTGCGGCGCCGGAGCAGTGCGGCGGCGGAAACGGAGCGGAGGCGGAAGCGGGGCGGTGCTGTAGCGGAAACAGCGCCGCGGAACCAACCGCGCTGGCGCCGACAGGCGCCAGCCTGGAGGACATGAAAAGGGCGAGCGCGGCGCCCTCTTTTGGGGCGCCGCGCGAGGGCTTTCAGGCGATGTCGCGACTCGTGTCGATGCGGACCTGGTCGCCGAGCTCCAGTTTCACGGTCTCGGAGAGGGAGTTCCCGCCGCGGAACTTCGGGACGGCGAGTTGGGTTTCCACGTCCGCGCCGTCGTACTGCATCCGCAGATCGAAGACCGCGTCGGCCATATGCATCGTCGTGTCGCGCTGTTCGGGGGGGTGCTTGCCGTCCAGGCAGTGGAGGACGGCGACGCTCCCTGTGTTGTGCATGTGGTTCTGGAGGCTGTTGAGGAACTTCCGGTAGCGGGTCCGGTCCGCGCCCTCCAGAATGTCAACGGGGTCGATAATCAGATTCGAGTTCTCGCCCAAGTCGCGGAACATCCCCTTCGCGTTTTCGAGGGGAGCGTCCCCGGCGACGTACTTGACCCGCGTGTCGGCGTCCGCCGCGGGGGTGGATTCGAGCGTGTCCGTCACTGCCTGTTCCGTGCGGTCGGTGGTGAGATAGAGGGTGTCCCGGGCCTGTGTCAGCTCGAACAACAGGAGTTCGCCCTGGCTGTCCGGGGGCGCGCGGTAGGCCACGACGCTCCCGGCCGGCAGGCCGCCGTTGAGTTGGCGGTCCAACACGTCGATGCCGGTCGGGAGTTTCTGGGACGACACGGAGTGTAATTGGTACTGAAGTGGTTTCAATGGTTCGGCCGATGCGACGCCGAAATCCGACCGTACTGTGGCCCGAATCGCACGAAAACGCGGGGACAAGGATACTCAAGAGGTCCATGTTTCCATGGGGCACGGTTCGGCCCCCGCTCCGCGGGATTCAAGGCGCTCCGCGTCGCCGGTACAACCAATGCGGCAGGACCACCTCCTCACGACGAAACAACTCTCCCGGGAGGATATCGAGGCCGTGTTGGATCACGCGGCCGAAGTGGCGGCGGACCCGGCGGCGTTCCGGGACCGCCACGCCGGGAAGCTCCTCGCGCTCTGTTTCTTCGAGCCGAGCACGCGCACGAAGATGAGCTTCGAGGCGGCCATCAAGCGGCTGGGCGGCGACGTGGTGGACATGGGCCCCGTCGAGATGTCGAGCGTGAAGAAGGGCGAATCGCTCGCGGACACCGTTCGCGTGGTGGAGGGGTACGCCGACGCGCTCGTCCTCCGGCATCCGAGCCAGGGCGCGGCCAAACTCGCCAGCGAGTTCGTGGATGTGCCCCTCCTCAACGCGGGGGACGGCGCGGGCCACCATCCGACCCAGACCCTCTTGGACCTCTACACCATCCGCGAGAACGCCGGGCTCGACGGGCTGAAAATCGGCGTGATGGGCGACCTGAAGTACGGCCGGACGGTCCACTCGCTCGCCCACGCGCTGACGAACTTCGACGCGGAGATGCACTTCGTGGCGCCCGAGAGTCTGCGGCTTCCGGAGCCGGTGCGCTACGACTTAGACGAGGCCGGCGCGGCTATCCACGAACACGAGGAGGTCGGCGACTTCCTCGGCGAGTTGGACGTGCTCTACGTCACCCGCATCCAGCGCGAGCGGTTCCCCGACGAGGACGAGTACCAGCGCGTCGCCGGCCGCTACCGTATCGACGCCGACGCCTTGGCGGACGCGCGCGACGACCTGACCGTGATGCACCCGCTTCCCCGCGTGGACGAGATCGCCTCCGAAGTCGACGACACCGAACACGCGACGTACTTCGAACAGGCGCACAACGCTGTCCCCGTGCGGATGGCCCTGCTTGACCTCCTGCTATGACCCCCGACGACGACCACCAACTCCGCGTCAGCAAAATCCGAAACGGCACCGTCATCGACCACGTCACGGCCGGCCAGGCGCTGAACGTCCTCACCATCGTCGGCATTGACGGCGAGAGCGGCGAGACCCTTTCCTTGGGGATGAACGTTCCCAGCGACCGATTCGGCGCCAAGGACATCGTGAAAGTCGAGGGCCGCGAGCTCTCCCAGGACGAGGTCGACGTGCTCTCGCTCATCGCGCCCCACGCCACCATCAACATCATCCGGGAGTACGAGGTGGCCGAGAAACACCGCGTCGAGCGTCCCGACACGGTGAAAGGCGTGCTCGACTGTCCGAATCGCCACTGTATCACCAACGCCGACGAGCCGGTCGAAACCCGCTTCGACGTCCTCTCGGAGGGCGACGGCGTCCGCTGTGTGTACTGCGAATCCATCCTCGACGAGAACATCGCCGCCTACATCCCCTAAGAGATTTATGGGGTCCGGCCGAAAATAACGGTATGGCAAAGAAACTGCTGAAGGTCGCTGTCGCGCTCGCCCTGATCGCTCTCCTCTACAAGGTCCTCTCCGGGGACGACGAGCTGGAGGACGTGGACATCGAGACGGACGCCTAACTCCCGGACCCGAATCCGCACGCAACCGACCCCGTTTTCACCCTACGCGCCCTCGCTCTTCTATGGCCGGTGTCGTCACCCGAAACGCCGAGGAGCTGGCATGGCCGGAGTTCGAGAGCGGCCACTACGAGGTGAAGTCCGCTACCGGGCAGGTCGAGGACCCTCACCCCGACTCGACGAGCCTCATCACCTGTTTCGCCGATACAGCCGCCGCCGAGACGGCGCCAGAACTCGTCGCGGTTGATTCCGAGGGGCGGGAGGCGACCGCCGACCACCCGGAGCTCGACGCCGGGCGGGTCTGCCCGACGGCCGACCCCTACCGCGAGGGCCTGTTGGAAACTATCGAGGACGCCGCGGGAGTCACCCCGAACGTCCGTCTCGACGAGGTGGGGTTTCCGGGGCCCGCCTTTTGCTCCTGTGAGCGCTGCGAGCGGCGCTTCGCGGAGAGCGACCACGACGACCGCGAGGACTGGCGCGCGGGCGTCGTCGCGGAGTTCGTGACGGCGGCCCGCGAGCGCGTCCCGGGGAACCTCCTCGTGACGCTCCATCCGGACCCCTATCCGGGTCACGTCCGGCGGTATTCGGGCGTCGACCCGCACGCCCTCGACGCGGACGGCTTCGTCGTCCCGCTCTACGATACGACCTACGACACGACCTACTGGGTCGAGAGCCTCGCCGCCGGGTTTTCGGATGAACTCGACGCCCCCCTCGCGGTGGAGCTGTTCGCGGCCGAACCCGAGGTCGAGAACCTGAGCGAGGCGTACCGGGCCGCCGCGAAACACGCCGACACGGTTCTCTTCGGGTACGGGTCCAGCAACGCGCGGGCCGTCCTCCGGCGCGCGGACGCCGAATCGCGTCCCGGCAGGTCCTTCGGCGCGGAGTGAGCGGAAAGCGCGCCGTTTTTATCGGCGCCACGAGTTGTCGAACCATGAGCTTCGAGAAAGGCGACAGCGTTGTCCTCCACGACGAACACAGCGATTACGACGGCGAGACGGGCGAAATCACGCAGGTCGTCGAGACGATGTTCGGCGACGAGAACTACATCGTGAGCTTCGAGGACGGGCAGGAAGCCGGCGTGCCCGAGGAGAACCTCGAAGCGGCCGACGAGGAAGACGCCGAGGACGAAGGAGACGACGACGAAGAGACCGAGGAGTAACGGCTTTTCCTCCCCGTCCCGTTGGCGGGGTATGAGCAACGTTCCGTTCCACTACATCGACCTCCGCGCCTTCTGTTACGAGACGGAGGACGAGAAGCGCGTCGCGGACGCCCTCCGCACGCTGATACCCGGCGACGACGAGGGTAGCGGCGACGAAATCGAACTCGAACGCGAGACCACCGAAGGCCACCACGGCGACCGAATCCTCGTCCTTTCCGCGCGTCTCGAACGGGCGGACGACATCCGCTACGCCCTCTCGAAACTGCGGGACTCGCCGGATCTGGACACCATCACCGAGGAACTCGACAAGCGGGTCGCCGAGGACTGTTCCTTCTTCGTCCATCTCGACAAGCAGGCCGCCTACCGGAAAGGGAAGGCGGAGCTCGGCGACGGCATCTCGCTTCGCGGGAAGGTCGAGGCCTACCCCGCCAAGCGGGAGTCGGCCATCGAGAACGCTCGCGAGGCCCTCTAAATGGACTTCCGGCGGCTGGGGCGCTCCGTCGCGGTGGGCCTCGTCCTCGCCGTCGCAGTCGCGGCGATAGCGACCCCGCCGGACCCGTTCACGCAACTGCTGGCCGTCGGGTTGCTCCTCCTCGTGTTCGTCCCCATCGGATACTTCGTGGATGCCGTCCGAACCGGGAGTTGAGCGTCGCTCAGGGGTAGGGGTGGTGTGGTCGGTCCAACCGGGGCCGAAAGCCCAACTCTTTGGGCACTGTCCGGGCGCGTTCCCCGAAGTACGCGTCGTCGATGAACAGCGGCTGGGCCGCGGGCACGACCACCCGGACGGCCTCGAAGCCGAGTTTGGCTACGTCGCGGGCCGTCACCCGCGCGGCATAGGCGTCCATGCCGGCCGCTTCGACCCGTTCGACGAGCGCGTCCAGCGCCTCTCTCCCCGTCGGAATCTCCTCGGGACCCACATCCCCCGCGGAGACGGTCGTCTCGGGCTCAACGAACTGTTGAACTTCCCGTGGGAACTCCGCATAGCGGGCGACCGCCACGCCGGCTTCGTCGGCCCGCTCGGGCCCGAGCGCCCGAATTTCGGTCCAGTTCTGGAGCGCCTCACAGAGTGCCGACTCGGCGGCCGCCTCGGGGTCGAGTGCCGCGGCGGAGCCGACGGCGAAGGACGGCCACGACTCGCGGTGGACGGCGACGGCGACCACGGGCACGTCCACGTCGGCCGTCACGAGGAGGGCCTGCACCGAAAGGTCCTCGCCGCGCGCGCGCCGCCGCAGCGTCCCGAAGCGTTCGGAGTCGACGTCCAGCCCCAGCGGCTCGTACGTCGAGTACCACGCGAGCATCGTCGCGTCCCGCTCGATGACCTCCGTCAGTCCGGAGCGGACGGCGTCGACCGTCGACGAGCCGAGCCCGAGCCCCGTCGTGATGGAGGGTCGAAGCCGCTCTTCCTCGGGCGGAAAGCGGACGAGTTCCGAGGGGAGCCATGCGTCGGCGTCGCTCCCCAGTTTTCGGGCCGGCGTCCACGGCAACTCGGTGGGGTGCTCCCCGCCGGGCAGGACGAATCGCTCGGGCGGGATCGCGGCGTCGAGATCATCGACACGCACCGTTCGCTCCCCCTCGAGGGACGTGCGCGCCGCGCTGTATCGCTCGTAGGCCTCGCCGAGCGCCTTGACGTAGGCCCCGTTCCAGTCGGGGTCGACGCCCGCGGCCTGTTCGGGGACGCCTTCCTCCAACTGTCGGAGCTGGGCGAGGTAGTAGGGCGCCGGGAACGTGTGTTGCTCGCCGGCGGCCGCGACGATGCCGACGCGGGGGTCGACGCCGCCCTCCATCGCCGTCGCCGCCGCGTCGAGGTCCCGCGCCCGGTAGTCGAGTTCGAACGTCTGTTCGTCGGGCGCGCATTCGCAGTCCGGGTCCGCCAGCAGGCGACGCTCCCGGCCGGTCGGCACCTCCAGAATTCCCTTCTCAAGTTCCCCCGAGAGCGCCCGCACCGCCCGCCGTCCGGCGTGGGCGCCCGCCAGCCGGACGTCCGCCCGCTCGGCGCTCGGACTCCCCTCGGCGGGCTCGACCCGGCGGCGCAGACAGGTGTAACACGCATCTCCGGGGGAGAACCCGGTGACAGCGGCGCCGATATCGTCGTGGGCCTGCCCACCCAGTCCCCCGACTTCGATAGCTATCCAGGGTATCTCGGAGAACCGTGCCACTTGGTTCGCGGCGTCGAAGCCGTCGGCGCCCGCCACGCCGACGACGACGGCGAGCGCCGGGTCGGGGTCCGCGACGTTCCCGGGGTCGGTTTCGACGAGTTCGGCGTCCGTGTCCGCGAGCGCCGCGCGGACGGCCTCGGCGGCGGGTCCGCCGCCGGCGAGCGAGACGGTGCTCACGCTCCCACCATGTGCATACTCAGGGGGACGGGCCCGCGGAGAAAGCGTTTGGGTTACGCGGCGAGCACGGAGGCCGCGACGCCGGCGAGTTCGGAGGCCTCCGCGTCCTGCAGGCGCTCGTCGGCGAGGGTGAGACGCAGGCGCGGACGGCCCACGTCGATGGGGACCTTCTCCGTCTCGATGAGCCCGGCCTCCTCCAGTCGGGTCTTCGTCCGCGAGAACGTCGCCTTGGAGGCGACGCCGGTGTCCTCGCCCCACTTCGAGATGTCGTAGAGGAGCTCGCGGTGTTTCGCGGCGGCCAGCAGGCTCAACACTACCTCGTCGAGACCCTCGCCGTCGCCGCGGGCGGTTGTCGCGGAGGTGAGCATGGCGTCGAAGTCCGCCTCAACGTCCTCGCCGAGCGACTCCGCGAGCGACGATTCGACGGCCGACCGGGCGGGCGCACGGAAGGTGAACGCCTCGGCCTCGCGCCACTCCGTGTCGTAGGCTTCGAGGACGGTGTCGTGGAAGGGAGCGTCGTCGGTGCCGATGCCGCCGACGCCGTCGCCGGCCGCCACGAGCGCGACGACGCGCTCGTCAGTCGCCAACAGGGCGTTCTGTGGCAGGTCGGTAGCGGTCCGGAGCGAGAGGGTTTCGTCCGCTACGAGGTCGGCGGCGGCGCTCGCCACGGTGAACTTGTCGGCCACCTGTTTCAACGCGTCCCGTTCGGCCAGTAGGCGTATCTCCGGCGGGTCGGGGGTCTCGTCCGCGGTTCGGACGACGGCCTCCGCTGTCTTCGAGGAGGGGTTGACGACGAGCAGTTCCGCGGGGTCGGCCTCGAAAACCGTTTCGAGGACGTCGCCGGCGGTGTTGCCCAGAAGGTTTGACGTCATTGCCGTATCATTCGTCCTTCTCCGACTTAATTTTGATGACCGAACACCAGTAATTACCGGCGGAGCTCCGCGGCGAGCGCCGTCGCTCGCCGGTACTCCCCCTCGAAGACGACGGGCATCGGGCGGCGCTCGCAGAGCGAGCGGAGTTCGGAGCGCGAGAGGGTCCGGACGGCAGTGTCGCCCCGGAGCCGCGGTTCGGCGTCGTCGAACGGCGGCAGGTAACGTCCGCCCGCGGTGCCGTCCCGGGCGGCGTCCACGGCGACGCGAAAGGCCCCGCCGTCACGTTCGACCGTCGCGACGAGCGGGGAAGCGGCGGGACGGACGACCGCGTGGGTCCCGTCGCCGACGACGGCGTAGTCCTTGCCCATCATCACCCGCCGCCGGGCCAGGTCGAGGCCGCGCTCGACGGAGAAGCCGGCGGCGAGGAGGCTCGCAAACGTCGTTCCGACCTTCGCGGCCTGCTCGTCGAGGACTCGTCGGTAGGTGACGCCGCCCGCGACGGCGCCCGCCTCGACGAGGTCGACGCCCTCGTGATAGGAGCCACACGCGTTCAACAGGAAGACGCGGGCGCCGACCTCGCCAGCCTCGGCGGCGGCGAGCGTCCCGTCCGAACAGCGCAGGCCCCCGGGCTCGCAGTGTCCGACGAAGTGAACGAGGTCGGTGTCCGCGCGGAGGACGGCGGCGAGCTCCGCGCGGGTGAGGTTCCGCCGGTGGGTCACGTCGAGCCCGCGCCGGTCGTACGCCCTCGCGGCGCCGTCGCCCTCCGTTCGCATCCGGTCCTCGTTGCAGACGACCGTCACTCGGAGGGGATGCTCGCTCGGGGGGCGTTCGAGGCGGTTCTCGTAGGCCGCGAGGCGGCCGCCGTACACATCAACGGGCGTCTCGGGGGCGTGCCAGCAGTGGAGTTCCCCCTCACTGAGCGTCGGCTCGCAGACGTCGACCGGCTCCGGCGTCGGGACGCTCCGGTAGAAGCTATCGAGCGAGCGCTCCATCAGTGCCTTTCCTGAGAGGGGCGCCGTCTCGGGGCGATGTATCGTCGCGCCGCGCGCCAGCAGATGCGGGAGGAGGGCGGCCCGCTCGGGGTTCGGTTCCACGTACGCGGCCAGCGACCAGTCGGGCGCGCGCTCGGTTCCGCGCTCGACGCCGCGGGCGAGGAGGCGCTCGACCCGCACGTCCATCGGCGCGTCGGGGTCGACGTCGGGCGCGCGCTCGTCGCCCTCCCTGAGGAGGCAGTCGGCGCGAAACACCCGCTTGAACGCCGCGGGCGCGTCGCTCCCCCCCTCGCCCAGCGGGCACTCGAAACCGGGCCCCGAGAGGACGGGCTCGCCCCCGGTGACGGTCACATCGGCGCCGGTGTAGTAGGCGAGCGGCGCGGCGAGAAAGAGGGATTCGAGGTCGGGCACCCGGAGGTCGAGTGCGCTCGCCGGCGCCGTATCGGGGAGCGGGGCGCCCTCCTCGAAGACGAAGCGCGGCGGGTGGGGGCGCTCGCCCGGGTCCGAGCGAGCGGGACCCGTCGTCATCGGCGTTGTCCCCGCGGCGACGAGCGCGGCGGCGACGCCCTCGGCCGTCAGGGGAGAAACGACTTCGCCGGGATCGGCCGCTTCCGTTTCGACGGCGACACTCACACGCCGGCGCTCGGGGAAGGAGAGCACCACCCGCTCGCCGACTTCGACGCTCGCGGGCCCTTCGAAGCGAACGACCGTCCGGGGAACGGTTTCGACCGTCAGCGCGCCGGCCCCGCCTCCCGTCCGGGCCGGGGCGTCGGCCCCCTCGGGGTCCAGCGTGGCCGGGGCCCGCGGGAAGGTGAGCTCCGTGGCGGTCCCGACGGCGATTGCCCCGGCGGCGCGCTCGGGCCGCCAATCGGGCGCCCCGACCGGGACCGTCCCCCGTCCGCGGTCGGTCACCCTGAGCCCGCCGTCGGTTCGCTCCCACCGTGTCACGCGATTACGTGGGGGTCGGTGTGACTTAACCTCTGTCCTGCCGGAGGGGGCGGGAGTTCCGGTGGGTCGGTCGGAGGCGAAGGGGTCAAAAATCCTGCTCGGCGCGCGTGCGCCGAGGGGTTCCCGGTCCTCCCACGGCTGTCCTCGGCCGCTCGTCCGCGGCACGTGGAACCCGTGCGACAGCCGGGTTCCCGCGGCCGAGACCTTCGTCGCACGTGGGAGACCTGAACGCCAAGCGGTGTTGTTTTGTTCCGGGACCACACTCCATTCGATATGTTCGAGCACGTCCGCGAGCAAGACCCGGCCGTCGCCGACGCCCTCACCGGCGAGCGCGAGCGACAGAACACGACGCTCTCGATGATCGCCTCCGAGAACCACGTCTCTGAGGCGGTCCTCGAAGCGCAGGGCTCCGCGCTCACCAACAAGTACGCCGAGGGCTACCCCGGCAAGCGATACTACGCCGGCTGCGAGTACGCCGACGACGTCGAGGAGTTCGCCATCGAGCGCGCCAAGGAGCTCTGGGGCGCCGAGCACGTCAACGTCCAGCCCCACTCCGGCACGCAGGCGAACATGGCGGTCTACCTCGCCGCGCTCGACCCGGGCGACAAGATTCTCTCGCTCGATTTGACCCACGGCGGCCACCTCTCCCACGGCCATCCGGCGAACTTCGCGGGCCAGCTCTTCGAGGTCGAACACTACGAAATCGACCCGATGACGGGCCGCCTGGACTACGACGGCCTCGAACGGATGGCCGAGGGCTTCGACCCGGACATCATCGTCTCGGGCTTCTCGGCCTACCCCCGAAGCGTGGACTGGGAGCGCATCCAGGACGTGGCCGACGACGCGGACGCGTACCACCTCGCGGACATCGCGCACATCACGGGCCTCGTCGCCGCGGGCGTCCACCCCTCGCCCGTCGGCATCGCGGACTTCGTGACGGGCTCGACGCACAAGACGATCCGCTCGGGCCGGGGCGGCATCATCATGACGAGCGAGGAACACGCCGACGACGTTGACTCGGCGGTGTTCCCTGGTTCTCAAGGTGGTCCCCTGATGCACAACATCGCGGGCAAGGCGGTCGGCTTCGGCGAGGCGCTCGAACCAGAGTTCGAGGCGTACGCCGAGCAAACCGTCGCGAACGCGAAGGCCCTCGGCGACACGCTCGCGGAGCGGGGCCTCTCGCTGGTTTCGGACGGCACCGACAACCACCTCGTCCTCGTCGACCTGCGCGACTCGCACCCCGACACGCCGGGCAAGGACGTCGAGGCCGGCCTCGAACGCGCGGGCGTCGTCCTCAACGCGAACACTGTCCCCGGCGAGACGCGCTCGGCGTTCAACCCCTCGGGTATCCGCGCCGGCACACCCGGCCTGACGACGCGCGGCTTCGACGAGGATGACATGGAGCGAGTGGGCAACGCTATCGCCGACGTGGTCGACGCCCCCGACGACGCGGCGGTCATCGAGAGCGTCGCCGACGAGGTGGCGACGCTCTGCGAGGAGAACCCCCTCTACGACTAACCCGCACGTCCGTGCATACTATCGTGATTTCATCTCTCTCGGTATGCACGCTCCGTTGAATTGAAAAGGGCGGGCCGCCCTGTTCCTGCCATGACCGACATCATCGACGGCAACGCCGTCGCGGCGGAGATTCGGGCGGACCTCGGCGACGCCATCGAGACGCTCGCGGACGCGGGCAACCGGCCCGGGCTCGCCACCGTACTGATGAGCGATGACCCGGCCAGCGAGACGTACGTCTCGATGAAACAGCGCGACTGCGAGGAAGTCGGCATCGAGAGCTTCCACGTCGACGTGGACCCCGACGCGCCCGCCGAGGAACTGTACGACACGGTCTCGGAGCTCAACGCCCGCGAGGACGTGAGCGGGATTCTGGTCCAACACCCCGTGGCCGACCACGTCGACTACGAGGAGGTCGTCCGGCGCATCGACCCCGAGAAGGACGTGGACGGCTTCCATCCGAACAACGTCGGCCGCCTCGTGCGCGGGGACCCGCGCTTCCGGCCCTGCACGCCCCACGGCGTCCAGAAGCTCCTCGAACACGCGGGCGTCGAGACGGAGGGCGCGGACGCCGTCGTGGTCGGTCGTTCGAACATCGTCGGCAAGCCCCTCGCGAACCTCCTCGCCCTCGACGCGCCGGACGGCAACGCCACGGTGACGGTCTGTCACTCCCGGACCAAGGACCTCGGCGAGAAGACCCGGAACGCCGACATCGTCGTCGCCGCTGCCGGTGTCCCGGAACTCGTTGACGGTGAGATGCTGAGCGAGGGCGTCACGGTCATCGACGTGGGATACAACAAACACGACGGCGAGACGGTCGGCGACGTGGCCTACGAGAGCGCGAAGGCGAAGGCGGCCCACATTACGCCCGTTCCGGGCGGCGTGGGTCCGATGACCCGCGCGATGCTCCTGTACAACACGGTGAAGGCAGCGTCGATACAGTCCGGCGTCGGCGTCGAGTTACCCTGACGGCGCCACGGTATCGAGCGCCGACTCCGCCGCGGCCAGCGTGGCCGCGTCGTCCTCCCGACAGGCCCGACCGATGTCACGGGCGGCGGCGACCAGCGTCTCCGCTTCGTTCGGGTCGACCTCCCCGTCGAGCGCTTCGACCCGCTTGACGTGCTCGCGGAGGCGTCCGAGCGCGGGCTTCGGGTCGATCGTGAGCGCCGCGCGCTCGAGCCACTCCCGTATCTCCCCGGCGTACTCGTCGGCCGTTTCGGCCGCCGCGAGGCCGTGAGCGCCGCGCAGGGACTCTGGTGGGCTGGCGACGTCGCCGTCGTTCAGGAGCGTGAGGAAGCGCTCGACGGTTTCCTCGGATACGTCGAGCCGGCGCTCGACCTCGTCCGCGACGTAGCGGAGTTCGGCGGCGCGCCGATACTCCGAGCCGAGCGGGCGAAGCTCCCCGCCGACGACGAACCCCTTTCCCGCCAGATACTCGCGGGCGGCGTCCCGGGCGAGCCGAGCGGCCGCTCGGAGGTCCTCGTCGCTGTTCGCATCCGACGTCGCCGCACGGGTCCGTGCCTCTTCGAGGTCCAGTTCTGGGGCCGCGTCGGTGTGGAACGCCCGGTCGCCGACGCCCCTGCTCCGGACGCTCCCGCAGGCCGGACAGCGTATCTCGCCCGTCTCGTAGTAGGACCACCGTTCCCCGCAGTCCCGGCACTCCCGTTCGCCGCGTACGTCCATGCCCCCGCTTGACGGCCCCGCGCCTTGCCGGTTGCCCCTCGAAACGTCACGCCGGTTTGAAAACGTTTAACACAACGTGGTTCCTTGTGTCAGGTGGCGCTTCGTCTGGAGGGCCGAAGCGTCAGCGGGGACCAATTCAGGGCGGCGCGGCCCCATTTTTCCGGGGCCGCTCCCTTTCGTTCACACCGATTAGCGACGGCTGTGTGTACCACACAACCGGCGACGACTGTTTGTATCGCGTTGATATAATTACGGATAATCTATACGGAGGGGGCTATGCGACCCCTTTCCAACCCGTAGTGTTTATGATAGCGCGGTCCTATTCGTATAATCATACGGAAATGTACGATTTGACTGGGTTCCAGCGGGATCTGTTGTACGTCGTCGCCGGGCTGGAGAAGCCACACGGTCTCGCGATCAAGGAAGAGCTCGAGGAGTACTACGAGAACGAGATCCACCACGGTCGGCTCTACCCCAACCTCGACACGCTCGTGGAGAAGGGCCTCGTGGAGAAGGGCGAAATCGACCAGCGAACCAACTCCTACACGCTCACCCGACGCGGACGCCGCGAGATCGAGGCGCGCCGCGAGTGGGAGTCCGAGTACGTCGACTTCTAGCTCCCCGAAGGTTCTCCCTCCTCCGCAACTGTCTCCTCCGCGTCGTCCGGCTCCGGTTCTAGCTCCTCTGCTTTCTCTCCCGTCGTCACCTCCTCGCCGACCGGTTCCGGTTGGAGGGGTGTACCGGCCATCAACTCGGGCAACACGAGCCGGGTGAAGTGGACGACGGCCACCAGCAACATCGGGCCGAGGAAGATGCCGTACCAGCCGAAGAGGAGGGGTCCGAAGATGTACGCCAGCATGACCATCCCCAGATGCATCCCCCGCCCCGAGACCCACGGGCGGAGGACGAAGTCGGGAACGGCGTCGACGAGGACGAAGGAGACGGCGACGAACGTCGCGGGGAACCACAGCACCTCCGGCGCCGTCTGGGCGGCGGCGACGGCCATGTACGCCGCCACCGGCACGTAGACAACTTTCATCCCCACCACGGGGACGAGGCTGCCGACGCCGGCGAGCAGGCCGACGAGAGTGGGGTACGGAATGACCGACGGCGACGGTGCGACGAGGTTGAGCAGGTTGTAGGAGAGCGCGCCGATGGCGCCGGTGACGGCCGCGTTAACGATGTTGCCGAAGAAGATGCGACTGAAGTCCCGGTCCACGTCGTCGAGGAACTCCTCAACGACGCCGTCGCCGTCCGAGAAGCGCCGCCGGAACCACGCGGAGAGCCGGCGGTCGTCCCGGAGGAGGTAGAAGGCGATGCCGAGCATGACGAAGAGGTGGAGCGCGCCGGAGCCGATGAACCCCAGATAGCCGAGCGCCTCCCGGAGGCCCGCCTCGATGGCGCCCCGGACGCTCGGCTCGTTCAACAGCGACCGAGGGTCCTGTGCGATTTCGGAGATGTCGAAGTAGACGCCGAACGTCGCCTCGATGTCAGCGGGGTTCAGCGCGCCGAGCGCCTCGGCGATGCGTTGTGTCTCCTGGAGGCCGATCGCCAGCGTGTAGACGATGAGCAGGAGCGCTGGCAACGCGAGGAGCGTCAGCGACAGCGCCGCCGCCAGGCTCGCCGGACGGATCCGCTTCCGGACCCGGCGGTAGACCGGCCGCGTCGCGTAGTAGAGGAAGACGCCGAAGACGAACGTCCCGATAAAGGAGTAGACGACGAAGCCGAGCGTCACGGCGAGGACGGCGCCGACGGACCACCACGCGACCCGTGCCCGATCGACGTCCATTACGGCCATACTCTTCCGGACACGCCGAGGAGCAAAAGCGTTGGTGTCAGTACTGGTACCGACGGTTGTCGTCGTCGTCGCTCCCGACGGACGGACCGCCCGTCATCTCCTCGTAGGTCATCCCGGAGAGGTACTCGTCGTAGGTCACGTCGAACTCGCTGCGGAGGTGGAAGTCGAGTTTGCCCGACTCGACCGTGTTCTGGAAGAGCAGGTGGACGCCGCGGCGCAACAACTCCTCCGAGTCGGTGTCGAGCGCCGCCGCGAGCATGGCGAGTTCGGTTCGGGCTTCCCGGTCGAGTACGTCGACGTTCTTGAGGTCGCTGTTCGCGTCCGCGACGGCGCTTTCGAGGTCGTCGAGACTCATACTCGGCCCTGTGGCGGGACGGGGATACGCCTTTCTACGGGACCTGGACCACCACCCCTAAACCCGCCCGATTCCGAGGTGGGGTATGGACGACGGCGCGGACCTCCCCGACGAGTTGGACGGCGTTCGGGAGGCCCTCATCGCGTGGTACGAGGACGACCACCGGCCGTTCCCGTGGCGCCGCACCGAGGGCCCCTACGAGATTCTCGTCTCGGAGGTGATGAGCCAGCAGACCCAACTCGGGCGGGTCGAAACGGCCTGGGAGGCCTTTCTGGAGCGCTGGCCCACGGCCGAGGCGCTGGCGGATGCCGAACGCGGCGACGTCGTGGGGTTCTGGTCCGCACACTCGTTGGGCTACAACAACCGCGCGAAGTACCTCCACGAGGCCGCGACACAGGTCGTCGAGGAGTACGGGGGACAGTTCCCCGAGGAGCCTGACGAACTGGAGGAACTGATGGGCGTCGGCCCCTACACGGCGAACGCCGTCGCCTCCTTTGCCTTTAACAACGGGAACGCCGTGGTGGACACGAACGTCAAACGCGTGCTGTATCGAGCGTTCGGGATTCCAGACGACGACGCGGCCTTCGAGGACGCTGCACAGGCGCTCATGCCCGAAGGGGAGTCCCGAACCTGGAACAACGCCATCATGGAGTTAGGGGGTGTCGCGTGTCAGAAGGCGCCCCGCTGTGACGGCGCGGAATGTCCGTGGCGCGACACCTGTGAGGCGTATCGCTCGGGGGACTTCTCCGCGCCCGACGTGCAGGGGCAGTCGGCCTTCGAGGGGTCACGGAGACAGTTCCGCGGGCGGGTCATCAACGCCCTCTCGGAGCGCGAGTCGATGGGAGTGGACGCGCTCGGGCGAGTCGTCAGGGTCGATTACGTCCCGGAGGGGGAGCACGGCCGCGAGTGGCTCCTGGACATCGTCTCCGACCTCGAATCCGAGGGTCTCGTAGAAATCGCCGGCGAGGGGGGGGACGCGACCGTCCGGCTGGCCTGACGGCGGGTTTTACTTTCTTTCCCATCGTATCCGGACGTATGACCGGAACTCTCTACGAACGATTGGGTGAACGGGAAGGGATTCGTGCAGTCGTGGACGACTTCTACGACCGTCTGCTGGCGGACGACGAACTGGCCTCATTCTTCGAAGGGGCGGACGTCGAGCGCCTCCGCGAGACGCAGACGGCGTTCCTCTGTGAGGCCGCGGGCGGCCCCGAAACCTACGACGCGCCCGGCGTGCGGGAGGCACACGACCACCTGGAGTTCGAGCCCGCACATATCGACGCGGCCGTCGGCCACCTGCGGGACAGCCTCGACGCCTTCGACGTGCCCGAGGACGACGCGGAGGCAGTCGTCGGTGCCGTCGCGGCCCACCGGGACGACCTCCTCGACCGGTAGTCAGGCCACGAGCATCGTCACGTCCAGTACGGGGGCGGAGTGTGTGAGACTCCCCATCGACACCACGTCGACGCCCGCCGCGGCGTACTCCCCGACGGTTTCCGTCGTGATACCGCCCGAGGCCTCTGCGATGACGTTCTCCGGGAGCTTCGCGGCTACCGCTCCCGCTTCCTCGGGCGCCATGTTGTCCAGCAGGACGATGTCGGCGCCCGCCTCCGCCGCGCGGAGGGCTTCTGCCTCGGTTTCGGCCTCGACCTCGATTTTCGTCGTGAAACTCGCGCGCTCCGCCGCCTCCTCGACGGCTTCTTCGAGGCCGACGACGGCGATGTGGTTCTCCTTTATCAGGACGGCGTCCGCGAGGTCGTAGCGGTGTGGGTCGCCGCCGCCCAGTTTGACCGCCTTCTTCTCGAAGTAGCGATAGCCGGGCGTCGTCTTCCGCGTCGCTGCGACTCGGGTATCGCCGGCGCGGTCGGCGCACGCCCGCGTGACCGAGGCGATGCCGCTCATACTCCCCAGGAGGTTGATAGCCAGCCGTTCGCCCCGGAGGAGGGCCTCGGCGTCGCCCGCAACGTCGAGGAGGTCGTCGCCCTCATCGATGCGCTCGCCGTCCTCGACGAGCGGGGTACAGTCGACACCCAGGTAGTCGAAGACGGCCGTCGCCTCCTCGACGCCCGCCGCGACGCCCTGCTCCCTCGTTTTCACGGTGGCCGTCGCGTCGTGGCCCGCGACGAGCGCGCTCGTCACGTCCCGCCAGCCCACGCCGTCCTCCTCCAGAAAGCGCTCGATAGTCTCCGTTCGCATGGAGGCCCCTCTCGCGGGCGGGGTTTAGAAGCGCCGACTCGGAGCTCGCCGGACGAGTCGACATGCGGGGGATTTTCGCTCTCTCGCGGCGACGGTCGGAGAAGCACGGCTGACGCACGCGGGAGACCTTCGGGCGGGGCGGCTGTCGCACTTCCCACACCTTCGGAGAAGCACGGCTGACGCACGTGCTTTACCTTCGCAACCGACATGGTCTCGCGTTCCCAAACCCGACCTGTGACGCAGTGGATCGAGTCGCCGTCCGGGGGGCGCGAGCGGGGGCCGACGGCCATGGCACGGGCATGGTTCGAGGCGATGGTCCGCCCGCGGCGCTTCTTCCGGGCGGCCGTCGCGCCCGCGGACCAGGCTCCGGGACTCACCTTCGTGATGGTCGTCGTCGGCATCGCCGTCGGGACGAGATTGGCGCTCGTCCCCGGCGCGAGCCCCGTTTATCTGGGCTCCCCGGCGTTGTCGGCGCTGTTCGTTCTCGCGGCGTTCGTCCTCGTCGTCGGCCCGGTTTCGCTTCATCTAGCGGCGGCCTTCCAGACCGTCCTGCTCATCCTCGTCGTTCGGGACCGCGCCGGTATCAGCGAGACCGTCCAGACCCTCGCATACGCGACGGCGCCCTGTATCTTCGCCGGGGTTCCCGTTCCGGCGGTGCAGGCCGCCGTCGGGGTGTACGGAACCGTCCTGCTGGTGACGGGCCTCGCCGTGGTTCACGAAACCTCCCCTGTGCGCGCCGCGCTCGCCGGGCTTCCCGTCGCCGGGGCCGTCTTCGGCGGCGCGTTCGGCGCTGCCCCGGCGCTGTCTGCCGTCTTGGGGTAGCCGGGGCGCGGCGGTCGGCGCGTCGCGCTCGCTCCCGTGAATCGACAGTCGTTTCAAACCGCCGTCGCTCAATATAACCTAATGGGTACGTGTATCATCTGCGGCGTGTCGACTGACGGCCGCATCTGTTCGAGCCACGAGGAGGACGTTGCGTTTCGATTCGAGGGGAACCGTGCGAACCAACTGGGCCAGGGGCGCTACTACGAGGGCACCGTCGACGGCTTCGCCGATTTCGGCGTCTTCGTCGACATCGGCGACTCGGGCAAGGTGACGGGCCTGCTCCACCGCTCGGAGCTCGACCGCCGCCTCGAATCCCTCGAGTGGGACCCCGGACAGACCGTCTTCGTGCAGGTCACCGACGTGCACGACAACGGCGACATCGACCTCGGCTGGTCGATTCGCCAGGAGCCCCGCGAGTTCCGCGGGCTGCTGGTCCACGACCCCGACGCCGACCCGTCGACGTTCGAACCGGAGGACGAGGAGGGAAACGGGCACGCTGAGGCCGAGACCGCGCCGGCGTCCGCGAGCGAGCCGGCCGCGGAAGCCGAGGAAGCGGACGCCGAGTCCGCCGAACCGGAGCGTTCGGAACCAGAACCCGAAGCGCCGGCCGACGGCGCCGAAGCGTCGGAACCAGAACCCGAGGAGACGACTGAGGCTGAGGAACCCACTGAGACAGAAGAACTCGCCGAGGAAACACAGGACTCCGCTGCGGAGTCCGTGGAAACAACCGATGAGACCGAGGGCCCCGACGAGGAGGCCGAGGTCGAGCCGGCCGAGCGCGTCCCCGTCGAGGAACTCGATGACCACTTCGGCGACCGCGTTCGCGTCGAGGGCGAGGTCCGGAGCGTCCACCAGACGGGTGGCCCCACCGTCTTCGAGGTCGGTGACGAGACCGGCACCGTCGAGGCCGCCGCGTTCGTCGCCGCCGGCGAGCGCGCCTACCCCGAAGTCGAGGCCGAGGACGCCGTCGCCGTCATCGGCGAGGTCGAGCGCCACCGCGGCGACCTGCAGGTCGAGTCCGAATCCGTTGTCGTCCTCGAGGGGGACGCGGCACACACCGTCGAGGAGCGCCTGAGCGAGGCCGTCAACGAGGAGGCCGCGCCGCCCGAGACCGAGCCGCTGGCCGCGACGCCCGAAATCGAGTCCCTTGACGACGAACTGGACGCCGTCGCGACGGCGCTTCGCCGCGCCGTCGTCGAGTCCCGCCCGGTCGTCATCCGACACACCGCCACCGTTGACGGCTACGTCGGCGGCGTCGCCTTGGAGCGTGCGGTCCTCCCCCTCGTGGAGGAGGCCCACGCGGGCGGCGACGCGCGCTATCACTACGTCTCGCGCCGTCCGATGCGCGACGCCTTCTACGACGTGGGCGCCGCGACGGACGACGTGACCTCGATGCTCAAGGACGCCGCGCGCCACGACGAGAAACACCCGCTGTTCGTCCTCGTGGGCGCCGGCCACACTGAGGAGTCCATCGACGGCCTCGGCCTGCTGGAGACCTACGACGCCGAGCGCGTCGTGCTCGCGACCGGCGGCTCGGACGACGAGGCCGTCGCGGCGACCGACGAGTCCCTCGTGACGACGGGCGTCACGACGGCGACGCTCGCGGCCCACGCCGCGGTCCGGACGAACCCCGACGTGCGCGAGGACCTCGAACCTCTGCCGGCGTTCTCCTACTGGGGGGAAGTTCCCAAGGCGTACGCCGACCTCGCCGCCGAGCACGGCTACGACGACGAGGACGCCGCGGCGGTCCGCGAGGCCGTCGCGCTTGCGGCCTACTACCAGTCCTACGAGGACAAGCGCGAGCTGCTGGAGGACCTCTTCTGGGGCGAGGGCAACACCGGCCTCGCCGGCCACATCAGCGACCAGTTCCGCGAGAAGCTCGAAACGGCACTCGAAACGGCCCGTCCGCACATCGAGGAGCGCGCCGTCGCCGGCACCACCGTCTCGGTGCTCGACGCCGAGGCGTTCACCCACCACCGAGACTTTCCGACGCTTCCGCTGATTCTTGACGCCCTGCGCCGTGAGGGAGACGTGGACACGCTGTTGGGCGTCGCGGAGGACGAACTCCACGTCCGCGGCGAGGGCGTCGCGCTTCGCGAGCTCGGCGCGGACGTCGCCGAAGCCGTCCCCGAGGGCGGCGTGGCCGCCCGCGGCGCCGACGCTGACTCCGGCCACGTCGAGTTCCTCGTGGGCGCCCGCAAGGCGGTCATCGACGCCGCCGTGGAGTCGGTCGGCGAGCAGGTCGGCGAGCGCGCCATCACGGAGTAACGTCGGGAGTTCTCATTCTTCGCTGTCGAAGCTGTGTTCCTCGGTCGGGAAGCGCCCTGTCTCCACCTCGGAGAGGTAGCTCTCGACCGCCTGTGCCATCACCGAGGGCACGTCGGCGTACGCCTCGTTGAACGTCAGGTCGGGGCCGAAGCCGAGCACGTCGTTGATGGTCAGGACCTGGCCGTCAACTTCGCGACCGGCGCCGATACCGACCGTCGGGATATTAATAGAACCCGTCATCTCCGCGGCGACGGGTTCGCTCACGAGTTCGATGACGAGGGAGAAGGCGCCCGCCTCCTCTAAGGCCTCCGCGGTGGCGACGAGTTCGGCGGGCGACGCCGAGTACTCGGTGTCCCGGCCCTGGACGACGTGGCCGCCGACCTCGTTCACGCGCTGGGGGGTGAGCCCGGTGTGGGCCATCACCGGCACGCCAAGTTCGGTGAGTCGTTCGATCTCCTCGATAGTGTGCTTGCCGCCCGGCGCGGTTTCGAGTTTTACAGCGTCGGCGCCCGCCTCTTTCATCAACCGGGTGGCGTTCTCGAAGGTGTCATCGAAGCTTCCTCCATAAGCGCCGAAGGGCATGTCCGCGACGACCATCGCGGAGTCGACGGCGCGCGCGACGGCCGCCGTGTGCGAGGCCATCTCCTCCATCGTCACCGGGATGGTGCTGTCGTGGCCGAGGACGTTGTTCCCCAGGCTGTCGCCGACGAGCACCACGTCGACGCCGGCCTCGTCCTCGATTCTCGCCGTGGGCGCGTCGTAGGCCGTGAGCATCGTTATCGGCTCGTCCGCGTCGGCCTTCGCGCGGAGGTCCCGCACGTCCATTCGGTTCATACCGTCCCCGTGCCCGCCGGCGAAAAAAGCCTTCCCACGGGTCCGACACCCTTAGGGGTGCGCCGACATACTCGAAGGTATGGCAGAGGCGGCCGACGCGTCCTTCGAGCGGGTCTGTGAGGAGCTAGTCGAACGCATCCTCGCCGGGGAAATCGAGCGCGACGAGGTCGAAGCCGCCAAACTGGAAGTCTGTTCGGAGTACTCGGCGCCGAAGGTGCCCAAGAACTCCGAGTTATTGGATTTCGCGCCCCAAGCGAGAAGAGAGGAGTTGGAGGAGGTCCTCCAGCGAAAGCCTGTCCGCACTGCATCGGGCGTCGCGCCGGTGGCCATCATGACGAGCCCGCATATGTGCCCCCACGGGAAGTGCCTCTACTGTCCCGGCGGGCCAGCCAGCGAGTTCTCCTCCGCGCAGAGCTATACGGGCCACGAGCCCGCCGCCGCCCGTGGCGAACAGAACGACTACGATCCCTATGGCCAGGTCACCCTGCGCCTGAACCAACTGCGCCAGATCGGCCACCCCGTCGACAAGGTCGAGCTCATCCTGATGGGCGGGACGATGACTGCACGGAGCCACGACTACCAGGAGTGGTTCGTGAAGCGCGCCCTGGAGGCGATGAACGACTTCGACGCGGGCGCCGAGCCGACCCCCAGCGAGGAGCGCTCCTTCGCGGAGGAGGACCCGGAGTTCGCCTACCTGGAGGACGTCAAAACGGAGAACCAGTTCGGGGACATCAGAAACATCGGCACGACCTTCGAGACCAAGCCCGACTGGTGTGACCCCGAGCAGATAGACCGGATGCTCCGGCTCGGGGGGACGAAGGTCGAGGTCGGCGTCCAGACGACCTACGAGCGAATAAACAGGGAGATGCACCGCGGGCACGGCGTCCAGGCCTCCATCGACGCCAACAAGCGCTTGCGAGACGCGGGATTCAAGGTCGGCTTCCACATGATGCCCGGCCAGCCCGGGATGACCGAGGAGATGTGCCGCGCGGACTTCGAGGAAATATTCTCTCACCCCGACTGGCGCCCCGACTACCTGAAGATATACCCGACGCTCGTCGTCGAGGGGACCAGAGTGTACGACATGTGGAAGCGCGACGAGTTCGAACCGCTCGACAACGAGTCGGCCGCCGAACTCGTGGCCGAAATCAAGCGGGACATCCCGAAGTACGTCCGCCTCCAGCGTGTGCAACGCGACATCCCCGCGGACTTCATCGAGGGCGGCGTCTGGAAGTCAAACCTGCGGCAGTTGGCGAGAAAGCGCATGGACGAGCACGGCTGGACCTGTGACTGCATCCGCTGTCGCGAAGTGGGCCACAACGACGAGGTCCCCGAAACCGTCGAGTTGGACGTCATGGAGTACGACTCCGCGGGCGGCACGGAGCAGTTCATCAGCTACGAGGACCCCGAGAAGGACCTGCTCGTGGGTTTCTGTCGACTCAGATATCCGGACGACCCGCGCCGGCGCGAACTCACCAACGCCGCGCTCGTCCGCGAACTCCACGTGTACGGTCCGATGGTCGAAGTCGGCGGGGAGTCCGCGGACTGGCAACACCGGGGGTACGGCGAGAAGCTACTGAGAGAGGCCGAGGAACGGGCCGCCGACGCGGGCTACGACAAGCTGAGCGTGATTTCGGGCATCGGCGCCCGCGAATACTATCTGGATAGAGGGTATCACCAGGACGGCCCCTACGTCTCGAAGCGGCTGAACTAGCGTGTCCCGGATTCGCCCGGTCGTCCTCGGAATCATACGCCGCGAGGACGCGTACCTCGTCCAGCGGTTGCAAGACCCCGACGGCGACGCGTTCTATCGGCCTATCGGCGGTGGAATCGAGCACGGCGAAACGAGCGCGGAGGCGCTCGTCCGGGAGTTCCGGGAGGAACTGGACGCTTGCGTCGAGGCGGGGCCGACAGTAGGAACGCTCGAAAACCGCTTTCGTTGGGACGGCGAGACGGTCCACGAGTTCGTGGTCCTCCGCGAGGCCGACTTCACCGACGATCGCTGACGGCGCGCGAACGTTTCGACGGACGGGACGACGGTGGTACCCGGTACACGGCGATGTGGAAGCGACTCGAGGAACTGGCGAACGAACCGGAGTCGCTCTACCCCGACGGACTCGACGCGCTTCTCAGAAACGGAGCGGGCGAAGGACGCGGACACCTCGACGGTATAAGCTAGGCCGGCCCCCTCTCAAAAGCCCTAACCCGGCGGCCCTCCCCAGTCATCCCATGGAGAAGAAACGCGAGATGACCAGCGTCGACCTCGTGGCGTTCGTCCGCGAACTCCGAGGATACACGGGCGCCACGGTCGACAAAGCCTACCTCTACGACGAGGGGCTCGTCCGCCTGAAGATGCGCGACTACGACCACGGGCGAATCGAACTCCTCCTGCAGGTCGGCGACACCAAGCGGGCCCACGTCACCCGGCCCGAGCGGGTGCCCGACGCGCCGGGCCGGCCCCCGAACTTCGCGAAGATGCTCCGGAACCGCATCGCGGGGGCCGACTTGGCGGAGGTGCGCCAGCACGGCTTCGACCGCATCCTGGAACTGGAGTTCCGCCGCGGCGACATGGACACCACCATCGTCGCCGAGATGTTCGGCGAGGGGAACGTCGCCGTCCTCGACGACCACGGCGAGACCGTCGACGCCCTCGAAACGGTCCGCCTGCGCTCGCGGACGGTGGCGCCGGGCGCCCCCTACGAGTTCCCCGCCGCCCGCGCGGCGCCCTGGGAACTCGATTCTCAAGGTTTCGCCGAGAAGATGCGCGACTCCGATACGGACGTGGTGCGGACCCTGGCTACCCAACTCGACTTTGGCGGCCTCTGGGGGGAGGAACTCTGCACCCGGGCGGGCGTGCCGAAGGAGACCGACGTGAACGACGCCACCGACGAGGAACTCGCCGCACTCCACCGCGAGGTCCGAGCGCTCTTCGACACCCTCGAAGAGGGAACCGACCCCCGCGTCTACTTCGAGGACAACACCCGGGTGGACGTGACGCCCGTCCCGATGGAGGAGTACGCGGAGCGGGAGAGCGAGGCCTTCGACTCCTTCAACGCCGCGCTCGACGACTACTTCACCAATCTGGGAAGTGAGGAGGAGGAGCCGGGCGAGGGCGAGCCGAACCGCCCCGACTTCGAGGCCGAAATCGCGAAACAGGAGCGCATCATCGAACAACAGGAGGGCGCCATCGAGGACTTCGAGCGCCAGGCCGAGGCCGAACGCGAGAAGGCAGAAGTCCTCTACGGTCACTACGACCTCGTTGACGAGGTGCTCACGACCGTCCGGGACGCCCTCGACGCGGGCCACGACTGGGAGGCAATCGAGGACCGATTCGCCGAGGGCGCACAGAAGGGCATCCCCGCCGCGGAGGCGGTGGCCGATACGAACCCGAGCGAGGGGACGCTCACGCTCGACCTCGACGATTACCGCATCGAGGTCGACCCCGAACTGGGCGTCGAGCAGAACGCCGACCGCCACTACAAGGAGGCCAAACGCGTCGCCGGGAAGAAGGAGGGCGCCGAGCAGGCCATCGAGAACACCCGCGAAGAACTGGCGGACGTAAAGCAACGCAGAGAGGAGTGGGAGGCGCCCGACGAGCCCGAAATCACGGAGGGGGAGGGCGAGACCGACTGGCTCTCGATGCCCTCGGTTCCCATCCGCCAGCAGGAGCAGTGGTACGAGCGCTTCCGCTGGTTCTTCACAAGCGACGGCTTTCTCGTGCTGGGCGGGCGGAACGCCGACCAGAACGAGGAACTCGTCGAGAAGTACATGGACCGCTACGACCGCTTCCTCCACGCGCAGGCCCACGGCGGCCCCGCGACAGTCCTCAAAACGTCGATGCCGAGCGAACCCAGCGAGGAAGTCGACGTGCCCCAAACCTCCCTGGAGGAGGCGGCCACCTTCGCGGTCACCTACTCCTCCGTCTGGAAGAGCGGCCGCGGCGCCGGCGACGTCTACATGGTCGACCCCGAACAGGTCTCGAAAACGCCCGAGAGCGGCGAGTTTCTGGAGAAAGGCGGCTTCGCCATCCGCGGCGACAGGACGTACTTCGAGGACACGCCCGTCGCCTGCGCCGTCGGGGTAAAATGCGAGCCCCAGACGAGAGTCATCGGCGGCCCGCCGAGCGCTATCGCCGAGCGCGTCGAGACGAGCGTCCGCGTGGAACCGGGCCGCTACGCGCAGGGCGACGTGGCGAAGCGAATATATAGAAAATTCCGCGACGCCTTCGCCGACGAGTCGCTCGTCCGGAAGGTGGCCTCCCCCGACCGGATACAGCATTTCCTCCCGCCCGGAACGAGTCGCATCCTCGGGGAGTAGTTCCCGGCGTCTGGGAGCACACACCGGACGTTTTGACCGGTCGGAGCCACCCGGCACGTATGGAGATTCGCGTCGATCGGCTCGGTGTCCTCGGCGTCTTCGGCGTGCTGGGCGTGTTCACGAACGACCCGTCGCTGTTCGGCCTGTTCGCGCTGTTCGCGCTGTTCGGCGTGGACCGCACGGTGACAATCGGCGAGTGACCCGGGTGTTTGATACGCGGGCGCACACGCTTCCATCGCATGAGCGACTGGAAGACGGACCCGGCAGCGCTCGCCGAGCAGTACGCGGACAGCGACAACCTCGGGTCGCGCATCTCCCTCCACGAAGCCTACACGACCAGCGACACCGACCTCCCCGTGTGGGTGTTCGGGCGCATGGCCTTCCCCGAGAACGCCCGCGTCCTCACGCTCGGCTGTGGCACGGGCGACCTCTGGTGTGCCGTGGGTGCCGACCTGCCTGCCGACTGCCGGTTGACGGTCACCGACGCCTCCGGCGGGATGGTCCGGGAGGCGCGCTCGAACCTCCGGGGGCTGAACGCGGACCTCGCGTTCGCCGAGGCCGACGCCGCGGCTCTCCCGTTCGAATCGGGGGCCTTCGACGCTGTGACGGCGAACCACATGCTGTACCACGTCTCCGAGCGGGAGCGAGCGATACGGGAAATCGCGCGCGTGTTGGCCCCCGACGGTCGGCTCTATGCCACCACTAACGGCGAGGGCCACATGGCGGAGCTCCTCGACGTCATGTCCGCGGTCGCGGACGAACCGGTCACGATGGGAAGTGCCTTCACGCTCGACAACGGCGCCGAGCAACTCCGGGCGGCGTTCGGGAACGTCGAACGCCACGACTACGACGACGCCCTCCGCGTGACCGACCCCGAGGACCTGCTGGCGTACGCCCTCTCGCGGCCCGAACTCTCTGAGGCGGACGCGAAAGCGTTCCTCGCCCGCGCGAAGGCGGACGCCGAGGACGGCGTGTTCCACGTCTCGAAGAACGTCGGCCTGTTCGTCGCCGGGAAGCCAGAACCGGCGTCCGACTGAGCGAGCGTCCCGGTGCGGCCCGGTTGTTCCATGGGGAACCGATACAGGCCGGAAAAGGTTTCACAACGGCGCTTTCGTTGCTTCAACATGGCAGAGGACAGCGACGACGGCGAGTCCGTCCGGGAGGCGATAGAGCGCTCCCAGCGCGGGGCGCCGGCGGCGGGCGCGGTCATCCACGACCGCTTCGAGACCCACGAGGTGTTCCAGCGCATCGTCGCCGCGGCCGACGAAGAGGCGACGACGGGCCACCGCGAGCTGTTCTTCAGTGCGCTCGCGGCCGGCTTCGCCATCACGATTACCTACCTGTTGTACGCGTCGCTCACCGCGGCGACCGACAGCGACCCGCTTCTCAGCGCCCTCCTCTACCCGCTCGGCTTCGTCTTCATTATCCTCGGGGGCTACCAACTGTACACCGAGAACACGCTCCCGCCGGTCGTGCTCCTCCTCGAACGGCTCATCAGCGTCCCGCGGCTGTTGACCATCTGGACGATCGTCGTACTCGGCAACTTCGCGGGCGGCGCGCTCGGCGCGCTCGTGCTCGCGCGGACCGGCGTGTTCTCCGAGTCGGCCGCGACCGCCGCGACCTCCCTCGCGATGAAGGGCGTCAACACGCCCTTCTGGGACCTCCTGTTCAAGGCGGCGTTCGCCGGGCTCATCGTCGCCGGGGTCGTCTGGGTCGTGTACGCGGTTCGCGACAACGTCACCCGGTTTCTGGTCGTGTACGTCGCCTTCTTCGCCATCCCGTTCGGGAACCTCTACCACGTCGTCGTTTCCTTTACGGAGCTGATGTACCTCGTGTTCCGCGGACGGCCCGAACTGCTGCTTTCGGGGGCCGTGGGCTTCGTCTTCCCGGTTCTCGTGGGGAACACGCTCGGCGGCGCCCTCCTGGTGACCGTCGTCAACTACTTCCAGACGACCGAGGAGCGCCTCGACATCGCCCGCAAGGACGGGTTCAAGCGGAAGCTGACGGCCCGCGAGTGGCTTCTCGGCCGGTCCTACGTCCCCCGGATACGGAAACCCGAGGAGGAGGACTGACGCGTCTGGCGAAACGAAGACCCATTAGTCCGGCCCCCGGAGTCGGGATATGCGCGTCCAGGACCGCCACACCGTCGAGGGCGGCCGGGAACGGGTGACCCTCGTTCCCGAGAGCCTCGACGACCTCTGGCATCTCCACTACATCATTGAGCCGGGGGACCTCGTCTCGGGGGACACCACGAGACGCATCCAGCGCAACGACGACCAGATGCGCGACACCGGCGGCGAGCGCGAACACGTCCACGTCACCCTGGAGGTAAACGACGTGGAGTTCCACAAGTTCGCCAACCGCTTGCGGGTGTCGGGAATCATCGTCGACGCCTCCAACGAACAGGTCCTCAAGGAACACCACACGCTGAACGTCGTCGAACAGGAGGAAATCGAGGTCGAGAAGGACTGGAAGCCGGACCAAAACCAGCGTTTGGAGGAGGCGGTGGAGGCGACCGACCAACCGGATGTCCTCATCGTCACCGTCGAGGAGGGCGAGGCGTACATCCACGAGGTCTCCCAGTACGGCGTCGAGGAGCGCGCCACGTTCAGCGGCCCCACCGGAAAGGGGGAGTACGCCCAGGACCGGGACCTGCTCTTCGAGCAACTCGCTGACGCGCTCGCGCGCACCGACGCGGACGCTATCGTGCTCGCGGGACCGGGATTCACCAAACAGGACGCCTACGGCTACATCGAAGAGCGCGAGCCCGAGGTCGCAGAGAAAATCACTACCGTCGATACGTCCGCCGCGGGCGGCCGGGGCGTCCACGAGGTTCTCAAACGCGGCGCCGTCGAGGACATCCAGGAGGAGACCCGCGTCGCGGAGGAGGCCGACCTCATCGACGAGTTGATGGAGAACATCGCGCAGGGCGAGAAGGCGACCTACGGGGTCGAGGAGACCGCCGAGGCCGCCGAGTTCGGCGCCGTCGAAACGCTGCTCGTGTTGGACGAGCGCCTCCGACAGGAGCGCGGCGAGGACGGCGAGTGGGAGTCGGACGTGGATGACATCGTTCGCGCCGTGGAACGCCAGGGGGGCGACGTGGTGGTGTTCTCCCACGAGTTCGACCCGGGCCAACAGCTCGCGAACTTGGGCGGGATCGCGGCGATTCTCCGATACCGCCTCTCCTGAGGTTCATACGCTAGTAGGGGACCACTCCCCCGTGATGCGCTGAGAACCGCCGCGCGGCGCACAGCGGGTGTGCGACACACTGCCGCGCGGTCAGAACAGCGGTCGCTTCCTGCTCGTCCGCGGAACGTGGAACGCGTGCGACAGCCGGGTTCCCGCGGAAGACACCCGTGTCGCCTGCCCGCCATTTCCGTTCCAGCCATGAACACGCCCCGAGCGACGCGTCTCGACCTGGCGTTGCCGGCTTCGTGCGCTATCGGTCCGCCCACTCGACCATCCGCTCGTAGACCGGGTCCGAACGGAGCGCCTCGCGGTCGCCGACGAGGACGAGCGCCTTCTTCGCCCGGGTGAGCGCGACGTTCAACCGCCGGTAATCCTCGAAAATCGGCCCGTCCAAGCTCCCCGTCGCGACGAAGGAGACGACGATGACCTCCTCGCTGGAACCCTGGAATCGGTCAACCGTGTCGACGGTCACTGCCTCGGAGACGTGTCTCCCTATCTCGCCGACCTGCGCGCGGAACGGCGCGATGACGCCGATCTCCGACTCCGGGACCCCGGCTGAGACGAACGTCTCGACCAGCTCTGCGACCCGTTTGGCCTCGACGGCGTCAGTGTGGCGCCCGGCGTCGCCGCTCACGTTCACGAACGAGACCGGGTCCGAAAGGGCCGATGGGAGGCCGTCAGCGATGTCGGTCGGTCGCTGGCTCGCGACGTCGCCGCTGGCGGGGCGAAGCGCACCCTCGTAGAACTCCCGGGAGGGGAAGGCCTGTATCCGCTGGCCCATCCGGTACTGGCGGTCGAGTAACACGCCGGCTTCGGGGTACGTCTCTATCAGCCGCTCGAAGAGCGACTCGCCCATCGACTCGGTCTTCACGACGGGTGGGAGCTGTTCGTGGTCGCCGACGAGGACGAAGCGCTCGGCCCTCGTGAGCGCCGCCAGCGTGTCGGGTTCGGTGAGCTGGGTCGCCTCGTCGATGACGGCCACGTCGAAGCTCTGTTCGCGCATCGCCCGCGAGCCACAGGTTGCGGTGGTCGCCGCGACGACGCCCGCGCCGTTCAGCGCCGCGGCCTGCTTTCCGGGGGGCTGGTCCGTGTCGAGAGTCAACTCGCGCATGTCCTCGCGCACGCCGGTTTCGGTTCCCATCCGGAGGGCGTCGACACCGCGCTCGCGGCAGGCCTCCAGACAGTTGTCTACTGCCCGATTGGTGAACGCCGAGAGGAGGACCCGCTCGCCCCGCTCGCGGAGTTCCTCAACCAAACGGGCGATGGTGTAGGTCTTCCCCGTTCCGGGGGGGCCGTGAATCAGCGCGAAGTCCTCGGCGTTGAGCGCTCGGTTCAGGGCCTCGTTCTGGGCGTCGTTGTTCGGGACGATTTCTCTGGACTCGTCCCCGAACGCCGGTTCCTCCCGGCCGAAGAGCACGTCCTTCCGGCGCGCGTCCCCCTTGAGGACGAAGTCGTGGAGCGCCGTGAGCATCCGGTCCACCGAGAGCTCGGAGGGATACACGTCCACCCGGCGCAGGTCGAGGGGTTCCTCCGCGACCACGACGATTTCCTCGGCGTCGAGTTTCCGGACGCGCCCGAGGTCCGCCACGCCGCCGACCGGGTCACCCTCGCTGGCGAGCACCGTATTGCCCGCCCGGATTTTTGAGGCCGCGGGCTCGGGGCGTTCGGCGAAGAGACGCCACCGGCCGTCCTCGGTGCGCTCTCTCCCCGCCGGTTCAAGGTCGAGTATCGCCCGCCCGTCGTCGGCGCGCTCTTCGGGAGTCTGTTCCCAGAGCTTGCGGTACTCCGCGTGGACGGCCCGCCGCTCCGATTCGATGCGGTCGTACCACGTGTCGAAGTACTCGCGCTCCGCCTCGGGGAGCGCCGTCCCGATCTGCCCGGCCTTCGATTCCTGGTCCAAGCGCCCCGAAACGACCATGCAGGTGTCCTGCTCGAAGCAGTACTCGCAGGTGGCGTCGGCCTCGAAACCCGTGGGGACCTCCCCCTCGAACTCCATCGCCGCGAGCTGATTGCGGGTTCGGACGACGAACTTCAGGAGGCCTCCACCGATGGAGAAGTCCTTGGCGGGCGAGAGGTCCCCTCCCTCCTCGGTGCGCTCGACGGCGGCGTTCTTCGTGTAAAGGAGCGTGCCGGTGTCCGCGGCCGTCGCGCCGGCCTTCGGGGGCCCCTCCGATTGCTTATCCGAGAGAAGCAACGCGTAACAGGCGGCCTGAATCTTGTCCTGGAAGCGCGGGTCGCGGCGGGTGTTCTTCCCGGTTTTGAGCTCGACGGGCGCCCCACGCCGGAGCGCGTCGGCGCGACCTTTCACCCCGAACGTCGGGCTGATGAGCGTCTGCTCCGAGCGCCACTCGTCCGTTTCCGTCAGGGCGCCCTGCTGGAGCCACCCTTCGATGGCGCCGGCATGGTCCCGGGCCGTCTCGGCCAACTCGTCGGGGTCGATACCGAGGAGACCAAGTTCGAGACCCGCTTCGGCGACGCGCTCTTCGACGGACGAATCGAGGTCCCGTCCCCGGAGGAGGTCGCCGAACACCTCGTGTACCACCGTCCCCTTCGTGACGGGCTCGGCGAGGGGAACGCCGCCGAGCTTGTTCAGGTAGTACATCCGGGGGCACTGTACCCACGAGCGCAAAGCTGTCACGTCCACCAGGAAGTCGGGTTCGAGGACGACGTACGTCCCGGAGCCGGTGGCGTAGCCTCCCTCGCCGTAGTCGTCTTCTTCGGGGTGGGCCACGAGCAGTTCCATGCCGACCGCGGCGTGCGCCGCGGTCTCGGCCCATTTCCCCCAGAGGGTCACCCGAACCGGCTCGGCCGCACCGCCCTCCGGGCGCATGCTGACCTCCGCGAGGTCGCGTTCGCCGTTGGCCGTCGAGACGCTTCGCTTCTCTCCGACCTCAACCAGCGGGCCCCGCAGGGTGTTCACGCAGAATCACTGCGCCCCGAGGCGAAAAACGCTGTCGGTGCCCCCGGACCTTTAGGGACACCCCACGAGAGACCCGTATGGCAGAGCCGATACTCTTCGATACGGACCCCGGTGCGGACGACGCGCTGATGTTGACGATGGCCTTCGGCCACCCGAAAATCGACGTGGTCGGGCTAACGACGGTGGCGGGAAACACCACCGTCGAGAACACCACCGAGAACGCCCGTCGAATCGCGGCGCTGGCGGACGCCGATATCCCGGTCGTCCGGGGCGCGGGTCGCCCGCTCGTCTCGGAACTCTCCACCGCGGAGTGGGTCCACGGCGAGAAGGGCCTCCGGGGACGCGAGTTCCTCCCCGAGGTCGAAGCGGATGAAGGAGAGCGCCACGCCGCCCAGTACATCGTCGACGCCGCCCGCGAGTACGGTGAGGAGTTGACCATCGCGGCTGTCGGCCCGCAGACGAACCTCGCGCTGGCGCTCGCGCTGGAACCCGAGTTACCCGACCTCGTGGGCGACGTGTACGTGATGGGCGGCTCCACGTTTTCGGGGGGGAACGTCACGCCCGCCGCGGAGGCGAACATCCACAACGACCCGGAAGCCGCCGCGCGGGTGTTTCAGGACTGCGAGGTGAATTTAGCAGGACTGGACGTGACGATGGACGCCACGCTCCCCTTCGATTTGGCCGACCGCATCGAGGACACACACCCGTGGAAGGACGCGGTGACTGCCTGGATGGACTACCCCGAAGGCGTAAACGACTTCGTCGAGGCGGAGGGGTACGCTGTCCACGACGCCGCGGTGACCGCGGACGTTATCGCCGGCGTGCTCACCTACGAACCGTACCACGTCGAGGTGGACACCTCCGAAGGGCCCTCCCGCGGGTCGACCATCTGTGACTTCCACGGCATCGGCGGCGAGGCGGAGAACGCGAAGGTCGCCACCGCCATCGACACCGCGGCGTTCCGCGAGTGCTTCTTGGAGAGCCTGGCCGGTCTGCGCTGACGTTACTCCCCTTCCGCTCGTGCGGCGTCGATACGCCGCGCGATGAGGCCGGCCTGTGTGCCCGCCGTGAAGCCGGCGTCGATGTTCACGACGGAGAGCGCCGTACACGACTGGATCATCCCCGAGAGCGCGGCCTCGCCCTTCCCCCCGTGCCCGTAGCCCGTCGAGACCGGGAGGCCGATGACCGGGGTGTCTACCATCCCGGCGATGACCGTCGGGAGGGCACCCTCCCGGCCGGCGGCGACGATGAGCACGTCCGAGCCGGTGAGGACGTCGCGCTGGTCGAGTGCCCGGTCGATGCTCGCGACACCCACGTCGTCTACTCGCACGACGTCGGCGCCCATCTCCCGGACGACGGCCGCGGCCTCGCCGGCGGGCTCGGCGTCGGAGGTTCCCGCGGTGACGATGGCGACCTCCGCGTCGAGGTCCGGGAGTTCGAACGCCGGCGCGTGGACCGTCGCCGTGCCCGCGCGCTCGTCGAGCGAGAGGTCCTCCCCGAAGCGCTCGTAGAGCGCTGCCGCGGTGTCGCCGTCGATGCGGGTGATCAACGCCCGCCCGGTGGACTCGACCGCCGCCGCGGCGAGCGTCACCGTCTCATCGGGCGTTTTCCCCGCCGCGAGCACGGCTTCGGGCACGCCGCTTCTGCTCTCCCGGGCCGCGTCGAATCGGCCCGCCTCTGTCGTGACGTAGCCCGCCAGTTCCGCCTCCGCCGCCTCGGGGGTCATCTCGCCCGCCGCGACGGCTTCCAGAATATTGCGCATGGGGGAGGGTGCGTGTCCCCGGTACTCCTGTCTTTCCTTGCGCCGGCACCGATACGTTCAATTCTGTCGCGCCGGAACGTCCCGCTATGCGCGTCCGAAACTGGGACGATATCGTAGCCGACGTGACCGAGGGCGACGTGGACCCCGAGGGCTGGCGCGCGGCCGGCGGCGACCGGGCCTCGGGGGTCGGGGAGGACCTTTACCTGGGCCACCCCGAAATCGGGCTCTACCAGCTGAAAACGTACGCGAAAAACCCCTTCGAGGTCCGCGGCGTCGGCGCCCGCATCGCCCGCAACCTCGACGACGAAATCGGCTCCGCGCTCCCCGATTCGGGAACGGGGCGCTTCGCCGTGCGCTCGCCCGCGGAGGACGAGGAGACGGCCGAGGAGCGCGCCGACCGACTGGAGGAAGTGCTGAAGGCCCACTCCGACGCGCCCACGACGGGCGAGGCGCTCTTCGACGACGTGATGGAGGCCATCGAGAGCCCCGCGTTCGGACCGATGGAGTACGACTCCTACGGCCGCCCCGAGGCCCTGGAGGACCTCTCGACGACGTTCGAGGACGCCGAGGAAGTGCTGAACGCCGAACTCGAAGACGTCGTCAGCGAGGACGAGACAGACCGCGGCTTCCAGTAGGCCGCGGGACCGACCGCGGGTAAACCCGTCCTCGCCCGCAGGGTTTTGTCCCTCTCGCCCGTAGCTATAGTATGGCTGTCTACGAACGCGAGACGCGAGTCCGTGCCCCCTTCGAGGAGGTCTGGGCGTTCCACGCCGACCCGGCGGGATTGGAGGCGCTCACCCCCGACTGGATGGGCCTCCGCGTGGAGTCGGTGGTCGGACCGGACGGCGAGCCCGACCCGGAGGAACTGGTCACCGGCTCCCGGATTTCGATGGTAGTCGAACCGCTCGACGCCGGAATCGGGGAGTCGTGGGTCTCGGAGATAACCGCGCGGGAGAACGACGGCGACAACGGCTACTTCCGGGACGTGATGGAGGGTGGCCCCTTCGAGACGTGGGAGCACACCCACCTGTTCTACCGGGACGGCCCCGACACGATTCTCCGGGACCGGTTGGTGTATCGGACGCCCGTCGGCGCGTTAGACCCGTTCGCGAAGGTCGGCTTCGAAGGGATGTTCCGCCAGCGCCACAAGCGAACGAGGGAGTTCCTCGAACGTTAGCGGTAGGCGTCGAACTCCTCGCCGAAGCGCAGGAAGTAGCCGACGCCGACCAGCCCGATAACGGAGGCGACGCCGAACGCAACGCTCGGGTTCCAGCCGTAGAGCACTCCCCCGAGCGCGGCGCTCGGGATGACGACGGTGTTCCGGGCGAGGTAGTACGACCCCGTCACTCGTCCTCCCGCGTCCTGTTCGGCGGGACCGACGATGAGCGCCTTGTGCGCCGGCAGCCCGGCGAACCGGAGCCCGGAGAAGGCGAACAGCCCGACGAGGACCCACTGTACGGTCGTGTCCGCGACCGACAGCGCGGGCACCGAAATCAGGAGCGCCGGGAAGACGGCGTACACCGCGAACCCGAGGGCGACGACCGGCTTCAACCCGACGCGCTCGGCGAACCGCGAGACCGGGACCATCGAGACGAGCGCGATGGCCATCTCGACGCCCGAGAGGACGCCGAAGAAAGCCGCGGGGCCGATGTCGACGCCGAACCCGCTGAAGCCGACCGAGAGGAAGTCGGTGATGACGATGACGAAGAAGACGTACACCATGCCGTTGGCGAACCGGATGAGGGTGTCCGCGACCAGCAGCGGCCGGAGGGTGTCCGGCAGCGCGCGTAGGTCCGCCAGCACGTCGCGGACCCCCTCGAACGATTCGCCCAGGGTGTCCTCGCTCGCGTCGTAGAGGAGGTGCTGTGCGAGCGTCGCGACGAGCGCGAGCGCGAAGGCGATGCCGAGGACGAGCTGAAAGCCGAGGACGAAGTCGTTCGTCGCCGCGAGCACGGCCGCCGCGACGAGCGGCCCCACGAGAAATCCGACCCGTCTGAAGGTCTCGGTGCTCGCGAACCCCCGTGCGAGTTCCCCGGGTGCGGTCGCCTGCTTCACCACGGCGAACGTCGCGCCCAGACCGAAGGACTTCCACGCCTGCGAGAGGAAGAGCCCGAGGAAGACGACGAGCACGGCGAGCGCCGGGTCGAACACCGGCGCGAGCGCCCAGACGAGGAAGCCGGCGGTGGAGGCGACGGCGAACAGCGTGAGCGCGACCCGCGAGCCGACCCGGTCGGAGAAGGCGCCCCCCGGGTAGGGGTAGACCGCGCTGATGAGGTTCCCCACGGTGCCGTAGAGCCCGATGACGCCCGCGCCGGCGCCGAGAACGTTGAGGTACTCCGGGATGTAGCGCCCGGTCATCTGGAAGGATAGGCTGAATCCCAACATCGCGAGCGAGAGGACTAACACGTCGCCCGGGAGGCCCAAAACCCGTCGGTACGTGCTCAGGGCGCCGGGGGAATCGTCGGCCATACGCGGCCTTCGACGCGGCTACTCAAGAAATCAGGTGTCGAAGTCGATATCGTCCTCGTCGGGGCTGTCAAGCGAGAGGAACGCCGCCTGGAAGTCGTCGTCGTCGAACTCCGAGAACGTCGTGTCGAGGTTCTCGCGAAGCTCGCCGATTTCGCTCTCCAGATCGGCGTACTCCTCGCTGGCGGCGAGTTCGGCCTCGCTCTTCTCCCGGGCGAGCGCGACCTGTTTGGAGACGAGCGCCGCGTACCGGCGCACCTGGTCGTCGTAGGTCCGCCGGGAGAGCATCGTCTCGACGACTTCGATGAGCTCGTCCCGCGAAACGGGCTTGACGAGGTAGTCGTCGAACCCCATTTCGAGGATATCGAAGTCCGGCGCGACCGCCGTGATCATCGCGACGCGACAGTTGAAATCCCGCTCGCGGAGCGCCGAGAGAACCTCGTCCCCGCTCCCGTCGGGAAGCCGGCGGTCGAGAAGCGCCACGTCGATCTCCGGGCCGATGGCGTCGATGCCCTCCGCGGTGGTCCCCGCAGTCCGGACCTCGTACTCCATGGAGAGCCATGTCGCGTACAGCTCGCGCAGTTCGCGCTCGTCCTCGACGACCAACACGACCGGCTCGTCGCCCCCTTCCGTCACGGCGTCCCCGGCGTCGTCGCTCATCGGGGCCCCTCCGAACCCACGCTCTCCCTGAAGGAACCGGGACGCTCTCGCCCCGGTGCCGCGCGACGGTGCATAACCGTGGGAACGGTGAGTGGCTATTTAAAATCTGTCCCTGTGCGTCACGGTTGCTTGTGCGAGTTATCCCCCACATCGTTCCGGTTCTCACCCGTGTCAAGGGTGGGACGCGCGGCCGCTCGCGAACGGCCCGCTGTGCGCCGGAAGGTACTCCGACCCCGCGACCGGTGTCGTCACTTCGGGACATCGGTTCGGCAGAAGTTGTGCGTGGGTGCCCCGTGAAGGGACACACGATGCACGCGGTTGGCGTGCGTGGGACCGGATTTGAACCGGCGAACCCCTACGGGACAGCGCCCTCAACGCTGCGCCGTTGGCCTAGCTTGGCTACCCACGCGCTCTCCGAGTGCAACCCTTCCTATCAGGTGGTTCCGTAAAAGCCCTTCTATTCGCCTCCGAATCGGGGACGGGTCGGGGGCGAACGGCTTTGGTGGTCGAAGCCGTTTCGGTGGTATGGAGCGACACACGAAGGTCGTCGGCGCGTCGGCCGGCCTCTCCGCGGTGGCGCTCGCAGCGGTGTTCGCGGCCGCTCTGCGCGCGGTCCCCGCGGGACTGCTTCCCCGGGCGCCCGAGGCGGTTCTCGCAGCCATTCCTCACGTCAACGCGGCGCTCTCCGTGACGGCTTTTTTCGTCGTCGGCACGGGGTGGCGCCTGGCGAGGAATCAGGACATCAAGAAACACAAGGCGGCGATGGGGCTCGCGACCCTCCTGTTCGCTGTCTTCCTCACGCTCTACCTCTACCGGGTCGCCCTGATCGGCCCGTCCGGGTTTGAGGGGACGGGGCTGCTCCTGACGGCGTACTATCTGATTCTCGCCGTGCATATCCTGCTGGCCGTCGTCTGTGTCCCGCTCGTGATCTACGTGCTCGCGCTGGCGACAGCCTATCCGATACAGGAACTCCCGCGCACGCCCCACCCCCGGGTCGGGCGGGTCGCCGCGGCGCTCTGGATGGTGTCGTTCGCGCTGGGAACGGTCGTCTATGCAATGTTGTACGTCGCCTAAGAAAGCCCCCGCGCTGTCGCGCTCGGCACGGTCGGTTCCGCGGCAGCACCCCTGGCCGTTTCTACGCCGGTAGAGAAGGAAGTTGTAGTCAGCATTTCTGTTTTTGTGCAAGTTCGGCCCGCGAAATCCTTTTTGTATTCTATATCTGAGACACACCGTATGGCATCGATGCCGCGCAAGCTACGGGAGTTACAGAGCCGACTAGGAGACTCGGACTTTCGTTTTGTTTCTACCGGCGAACGGAAGTTATCTGACGATATTTATCCTACAGTAAAGGAAGAATACCCAAATTTATGTGAAGATAATATAAAATGCGAGGAGATATGCAGTGGAGGTTCAAATTCACCCGAATGGAAACATCGAGTGAGGACTGTTCTTCACAAACTTGCAGACGAAAAAAGTAGTCGGGTGAGAAAATCATCTAAACACGGCTATTGGAAATTTGAATAAGCGCGTTGATAGCCTTCGGATGGTAATTGATGAATATAAATCTCAACCTACCACCTGTTTCGGACGCTAAAGGGTCGCACAACCCCACACGCCGACCGAGCGCCACACAGCGGCGGTGCTGCGCGGCCGCCGTAGCGCCACGGAACCAACCGCGGCCGCGCCGACAGGCGCGGCCCTGAAGGGCGCTAGAAGACGCGACCCGCCTTCCAAGCTATCGAAAACGCCAGGGGCGTTTTCGGACAGACATGAACAGCGGGCGAGGGATTTCTATTTCAGGCGTTCCTGCAGGAAGGACGGATGTGCCGCCGTCACGCCGTCGATATCGAGAATCTCGTCGTTGATGACGTCGCCGACGGCGTCGCCGTCCTCCGCGCGGACTTCAGCCATCAGCATGTGGTCGCCCGAGGACGTGTACAGTTCGTGAATCGAATCGAGCTCCCCCAGCGCTCTCGTGGCCTCGACGTAGCGCTCGCTCGCCACGTCGATGCCGACGACGGCGATGCTCTGTGAGGAGAGTTTCTTCGGGTCCACGTCGGCGGAGTAGCCGACGATGACGCCGTCCTCCTCCAGTTGGTCGATGTACTTTCGGACGGTCGGCTTCGAGACGTCCGCGCGCTCGGCTATCTCCGCGTAGGAGGCCTGCGCGTTCTCCTCAAGGGCTTCCAGAATACGGTCCTGTGTCGACTCTGAGCTCACAACTCGGTCCTCGCTACCGCTCCTTTGGCGTACCGGGAAAAATATCTTCCGAACCGGAAACCCGCGGTGGGGTTACTTGAACGGGTCGAGGCGGTCGTAGGAGCGCTCCCACGACGCGTCGTCGTCGAAGTACCGCTCCGCGAGCGGTTCTTCCGGCATCGCACCCCGCGCACGCTTCTCCTGCTGGTAGGAGTTCCGACCCTCCTGCACGAAGTATCGCCCCGTGAGAACCGTCCCCTCGTGGAGCGCGTCCTCGGTTTCGTGCATCATCTCGGCGGCCTCGCGGCGGTCCGAGTTATCGAACTCGTAGTCGTCGGAGTCCTGCACGTCGACGTATGGGACGTACTGTCGCGCGTCCTTGTTCCACGTCGGGCACTGCGTGAGGAAGTCGATGTGGGAGAAGCCGTCGTGCTGGATGGCCTCTTTGATGATTTCCTGTGCCTGATTGGGGTTGACGGCCGCAGTGCGGGCGATATAGGACGCCCCCGCGGAGAGGCTCATCGAGAGCGGGCGGACGGGGTCCTTCGCGTTGCCCTCGGGCATCGTCTTGGACTTGTGGCCCTTCGGCGACGTTGGCGAGGACTGGCCCTTGGTGAGGCCGAAGACCTCGTTGTTGAAGACGATGTACGTCATGTCGTGGTTCTCCCGGGCGGAGTGCATGAAGTGGTTCCCGCCGATGCCGTAGCCGTCGCCGTCACCGCCGGCCGCGACGACTTCGAGATCGGAGTTCGCCAGCTTCGCCGCGCGGGAAACGGGCAGCGAGCGCCCGTGGATGGTGTGGAAGCCGTAGGACTCGAAGTAGGAGTTCAGCTTCCCGGAACAGCCGATACCCGTACAGAGGAGGATCTCCTCGGGGTTCTTGCCGAGGTCGGACATGGCGCCCTTCAGCGCCTTGAGGACGCCGAAGTCGCCACAGCCCGGACACCACGTCGGCTGGGGTTCCATCCCGGGGGTGAACTCGTCGCGCTCTACGTCCCGTTCCTCACCGATGGCGCTGAATGCACTCATGATTTAGTCACCCGCTGCCGGCTCGATGCGCGTCTGCGCGCTCGGCGTGCCGGCGCCGCCGTCTAGCTGGAGTTCGATTCCTTCTACGATCTCCGCCGGTTCGAAGGGGTTGCCGTTGTACTTCAGCAGGCTGGAGATCTTCTCCCCGTCCGTGCCGAGGTTCCGCTGGACGTGCCCGCGGAACTGTGCGGTCGAGTTCATCTCGACGACCAGCACTTCCTCGACGCTGTCGATGAACTCCTTGACGCGCTCGCTCGGGAACGGCGCCATGTCGCTCACGCTGAGCGCCTTCACCGGGGTACCGTCCTCGTTGAGCCGCTCGACCGCCTCGCGGACGGTGCCCTGCTGGCTTCCCCACGTGAGGACCCCGAACGTCGCGGTGTCGTCGCCGTAGGTCGTCTGCTGGTCGGCCTCGTCGAGGTTCTCTCGGATCTTCGAGAGTTTGTGGTTCCGCCGGTCGACCTGGTTCTTGCGGTTCGTCGGGTCCTCGCTGATGTGGCCCGGCGGGTTGTGTTCGTTGCCGGTCGCGAGGAAGCGACCGCCCTTCTGTCCCGGAATCGAGCGCGGGCTGACGCCCTTGTCGTTGTCGGGGTTGTGCTGGAAGCGGTTGAACTTGCCAGTCACGTCGTGGGTCGCCTCCTCCAACTCGGCCTCGGTGAGCGTCTCGCCCAGACTCGGGTTCGGCTCGCGGTCGAAGAAGCTGGCGGGCACGTTGCGGTACTCGCCGCCGAGCTTCTGGTCGTAGAGAATGATGGCCGGGATCTGGTAGTTGTAGGCGAGCTCGAACGCCTTCCGGGCCTGCTCGTAGCACTCCTTGATGTTGGAGGGCGCGAGCACGACGCGGTGGGAGTCGCCCTGGCTCGTGTAGAGGACGTGCTCCAGGTCCGCCTGCTCGGGCTTCGTGGGCATCCCCGTCGAGGGACCCGCACGCATCGCCTCAAGCAGGACGAGCGGCGTCTCGGTCATCTCCGCCAGCCCGAGGGGCTCGCTCATCAGCGCGAAGCCACCCCCCGAAGAGCCGGACATGGACTTTACGCCGGCGTGGGAGGCGCCGACGGCCATCGCGGCCGCGGCGATTTCGTCCTCGACCTGCTCCGAGATGCCGCCCGTCTCGGGCATCATCTGGGAGGTGATGGTGAAGGCGTCGGTCCAGGGCGTCATCGGGTAGCCCGCGATGAACCGACAGCCCTCGTCGAGCGCGCCAAAGGCGATGGCGCGGGAGCCCGAGATGAGGACCTGCTCTTCTTCGTGTTCTCCCTCGGGTGCCGAGACGTCGTTCGCCTCGAAGTCGAAGTTCTCGTTGGCCTGCTCGTAGGCCCGCTCCAGGATGTCGATGTTCTGGTCGATGACTTCCTGGCCCTTCTTCGCGAAGTTCTCGCGGGTGAGCTCCCGGAAGGGTTCGAGGTCGACGCCCGCGGCGGCACACGTCACGCCGATGCCGGCCTGGTTGCGCATGATCTCCCGGCCGTGGTCGCGGGCCATCCCGCGGAGGTCCATCGGGTAGACGTGCCAGTTGTTCTCCTCGACGCGCTCCTCGAAGTCCTCGATTTCGGAGGCGTCGATGAGTCCCTCGTCGTAGATGATGATACCGCCTTCGCGGAGGTCGTCTAAGTTCTCCGAGAGGGGCTTGAGCTCCTCGTTTCCGTAGTAGGCGTTCTCCTGTTCGTTGCGCGCGAAGGAGTCGCCCAGCGCGAGGAGGACGTTGTAGCCGTCGCCCCGGGAGGTGACCTCGTCCGCCGACGCCCGCACCTCTACGTAGGTGTGGCCACCACGGATGCGGGAGGGATAGTGGCGGTGCGTGAATACGTTCAACCCGCTGCGCATCATGGCCGTGGCAAAAGCCTGGCCGTTCGAGTCGATTCCGTCACCGGAACCGCCCGCGATGCGCCAGATGAGTTCGTCCTGTGACATAGTCTAACAATCCGTGGCCCCACAGGGCCCTAGGAAATAGGTTGCACCTGGCCCGGTAAAACCGTTTGCCATTCTTTAGCAAGGAAAGTTCATGAGGGATTGGGAGTTATTCGCACGGTTGGCCCCGGTTCGGCCGCCCCTACGGAGCTTCCCGGAGGTGTGGGACGTGTGACAGCCGTTCCACCCGACGCAGCTCCCGGGCGCCGGCGGTGAACTTATTTCGTGCGCTCGAACACTCGGCTCATGGTCAACTTCCCGCCCGATTTCTGTCCGTACTGTGGGTCGGCGCTGGAGACGGTGGAGGAACCGACGGTCTACCGCTGTGCGGCCTGCGAGGAGTACGTCTTCCACAACCCGACGCTCGGCTGTGGGGTGGTCGTCGTGGACGGTGAGCGCGTCCTCTTGGTCGAGGACTTCCGCGAGGCCGGCGCGTGGAAAGTCCCCGAGGGCCGCCCGGAAATCCCCGAATCTCCCCGTGAGGGGGCGGCGCGCGAACTCGAAGAGGAAACCGGCCTCGTCGTGCGCCCTGAGGACTTGGTCTATCTCTTCGAGGACGCGAAGGAAGTCGTCGAGGGGATGCACACCATGGGCGTCTACTACGGGGTCACTCGGGCCGACACGACTGGCGACCTCGAAGCGGGCGACGACGCGACGAACGTCCGATTCTGGACCCAGGACGAGTTCGACGCCTCGGAACACTCCTTCCGGGAGATGCCCCGCGAGGGGGAGACCCGCTCGACGAACGTCGACCTCGGCGTGCTCGCCGAGCGAACGAACGCGGCGCTCGAAGGGGGCTCGACCCACGGGAACCTGTTCGCCGACGTGATAAACGACTGAGCGTTTTGGGTTGTCCTACTGTCCGCTCCGGTTCACGGTCCCCACTTGGTCGGCGACGTTCGCGGCCATTTTTCTGAAGGCTTCGCCCACTCTGTGGTCCTCGTCGAGGACGATAGGTCGCCCCTCGTCGCCGCCCGAGCGCACGTCCGGGTCGAGCGGGATGGACCCGAGGAAGGGTAGGTCGTTCTCCGCGGCGAAGCGTTCACCACCACCCTCACCGAAGACGGCGTGTTCGGAGCCACAGTCGGGACAGACAAAGGACGCCATGTTCTCCGCGATGCCCAGGACGACCGAATCGTGGCGTCCGAACATCCGCAGGCCCTTCCGGGCGTCGTCGATGGCGACTTCCTGGGGCGTGGTGACGACCACCGACCCCGTCAGGGGAACGGTCTGAAGCATCGTGAGCTGCGTGTCGCCGGTCCCCGGAGGTAGGTCGATGACTAGGTAATCGAGTTCGCCCCACTCCACGTCCTCGACGAGTTGAGTGAGGACCTTATGAATCATCGGGCCCCGCCAGATGACGGGGTCGTCCTCGCCCACGAGCAGGCCCATACTCATCAGGCGGACGCCGAACTTTTCGGGCGGGACGATAGTCTCGTCGCTCGTGGCGTTCGGTTTCTCGGTTTCGTCCAACATCCGGGGGACGTTCGGCCCGTACACGTCGGCGTCGAAGAGCCCGACGCGCGCGCCGCGGTCCGCGAGGCCCGCCGCGAGGTTCACCGCGACCGTGGACTTGCCGACGCCGCCCTTTCCGCTGGCGACGGCGACGACGTTCGTCACGCCCGGGAGCACGTCCTCGGTGCGCTCCTTCCGGAGTTGGTTGAGGGAAGCCTCCAGCCCCATCTCGGACACCTCCTCGCGCACACGCGAGGCGATGTCTGACTCGCCCGGCGAGAACGGCGCGTTCAGGGCGATGGGAATCTCCGCGACGCCGTCCTCCACGACGATGTCGCCGACGAGTCCCAACGAGACGATGTCCTCCCCGAGCGCGGGGTCCTCGACCCGGCGAAGTCGTTCGCGTACCGCGTCCGCGTCCATGACCCGTCGTAGGGGATGTGACGGCGATAAGCCCTGCGCCTCAGGGTCTGTGTGCCGCGCTCACACACCGTACGGGGAAGCATGCGCTTCGTTGCGTTTATATGGGCGAGTCGTGTAGCCGTGAGCGCAGACGCCTGTAGGGGCGCCGGGTCCCGAGTCCGAGAGGGCGAAGATACACACGACAGCGCGTCATGGTAGCCTAGCCTGGCCAAGGCGCAGGGTTGCTAACTCTGTGGCGTAAGCCTCCGGGGTTCAAATCCCCGCCATGACGCCTCTCCACAACACACTATGAGCGCCGAAGAACCAGACGAACCCGAGGGCGAAGACGAGGACATTCGATACTTCGTCCGAATCGGTCAGACCGACCTCGACGGTACGAAGACCGTCGAGCGCTCGCTCTCGGAGATGGACGGAATCGGCCGACGCACGGCGCGTATTGTCGCCGAGAAGGCCGAGGTGGACCGCACGGCCACGATGGGTCTCCTTGAGGACGACGAGGTCGAATCCCTCGTCGAGTCCGTCAAGGAGTACGCTGACGACGTTCCCGCGTGGCTCACTAACCGACAGAAGGACTTCTACACCGGTGAGGACCAACACATCACCGGCAACGACCTCTCCCTGACCCGACAGCAGGACGTCAACCGGATGCAGATGATCCGGTCCTACAAGGGTGTCCGCCACGAGCGCGGACAGAAGGTCCGCGGACAGCGCACCAAGTCCACGGGTCGTACCGAGGGGACCATCGGCGTCAACGTCGAGGCCCTTCAGGAAGAGATGGAAGAGGAAGCCGCCGCGGGCGGCGAGGAAGACGAAGGTGATGAAGAGTAATGGCCCTCGGACAGAACACCAAACTCTACGAGACGCCGAACCATCCCTTCCAGGGCGAGCGTATCTCCCAGGAACACGGGCTGGTCGGCCAGTACGGCCTGAAGAACAAGGAGGAACTCTGGCGCGCACAGTCCGAACTGCGCGGCTACCGTCGTGAGGCTCGCCGCCTCCTCGGTCTGACCGAGGGTCCCGGCGAGGAGCGCGGGGAGTTCGTCGACAGCCTCCACCGCAACGGCGTGCTCTCGGAGAACGAGGGTCTCGACGGCGTCCTGTCGCTCGATGTGACGGACGTGCTCGAACGCCGCCTCCAGACGGTCGCCTACCGCAAGGGCCTCGCGAACACGCCCAAGCAGGCGCGTCAGTTCGTCACTCACGGCCACATCACCATCGAGGGACGTCGGGTCCAGGAGCCGGGCTACACGGTTCCGGTCAGCGAGGAGGACGAACTGGAGTTCGACGAGAACAGTCCCATCGCGGACGACCTCCACCCCGCGCGAGCGGACAACCAAGAGTAACCCATGAGCGCAGACGAATCCGACGAACGCTGGGGAATCGCCCACGTGTACGCCTCGTTCAACAACACCCTCATCACGGTCACCGACCTGACGGGCGCCGAGACGGTGGCAAAGTCCTCCGGCGGTGCTGTCGTCAAGCAGAACCGTGACGAGGCGTCGCCGTACGCCGCGATGCAGATGGCCGAGGTCGTCGCCGAGGACATCCACGAAGCGGGTCTGGACGGCGTCCACGTCCGCTATCGCGGCCCCGGCGGCAACCAGCAACGCTCCGCCGGCCCGGGCGCGCAGGCGACCATCCGTGCGCTGGCGCGCGCCGGCATCGAGATCGGCCGCATCGAGGACGTAACCCCTGTCCCGCACGACGGTACGCGGGCGCCGAAGAACTCGGGGTTCTAACATGAGCGAGTTCGACGTTGAGGTAATCGAACGCTCCGAGAACGAGGCCGACTTCCTCGTCCGGAACATCACGCCCGCCTTCGCCAACGGCATTCGCCGCGCGATTCTGGCGGACGTTCCGACGGCGAGTATCGACGACGTTCGCTTCGTCGAGAACTCCAGCGTGATGTTCGACGAGGTGCTCGCGCTTCGGCTGGGCCTCGTGCCGCTCACGACGCCCGGCGACCTCCGCGGCGAGGAGGAGATCACGCTGAGCCTCGACGTCGAGGGGCCGAACACCGCCTACTCGGGCGATTTGGTCTCTTCCGACCCGAACGTCGAACCCGCCGTCGAGGGAATCCCCCTCATCGAGTTGAACGACGGCCAACGGGTCGAACTCGAAGCCGACGCCGTGCTCGGGCGCGGCCGCGACCACGCCAAACACCAGGGCGGTGTCGCGGTCGGCTACCGACACCTCAAGCGCGTCGTCGTCGGCGACGACGCCCCGCCCTACGAGGACGACGAACCCCAGATCGTTCGGGGCGTCCTCGAGGACGACGGCGAACTCATCGAGGCCGAGAGCTTCGACAACGACCTCCGGAACCTCCACGAGGGGAAGGAAGTCAGCGTCGAGGACGTGGAGGGCGCCTTCGTCTTCCACGTTGAATCGGACGGCTCGATGCCCGTCGACGAACTCGTGCTCGCCGCCGTCGGGTCGCTGTACGCCCGCGCGGACGAACTCGAAGAAGCGGTCGCACTCTAAAAGATGAACGACACCCCCACCCGCCGATACGTCGCCTGCCCGACCCCGGCAGCGACGGCCTCCGAGGGACGGACCGTAACCCTCAAAAGCGGGCGGGGCGAAGCGAATTTCGCGTGCAGGGATAGCCAAGTCCGGCCAAAGGCGCAGCGTTCAGGGCGCTGTCCCGTAGGGGTTCGCAGGTTCAAATCCTGCTCCCTGCACTCCCCTTCTCTCAAACAATGAGCAAGACGAGCCCACGGCTCAGCGACCTCATCGCCGACCTCAAGTCCGCTGCCCGCAGCGGCGCGGACGTGTGGGGCGACGTGGCCGACCGGCTGGAGAAGCCGCGCCGGACCCACGCCGAGGTTAACCTGAGTCGCATCGAACGGTATGCAGAGGCCGAGGAAACGGTCGTCGTACCCGGCAAGGTGCTGGGTAGCGGCACGCTCCGCAAGGACGTGACCGTTGCGGCGGTCGATTTCTCCTCCTCCGCGGAAACGAAGATCGAACAGACAGCAGGCGAAGCCCTCGCCCTCAAGGACGCAGTCGAGCAGAACCCCGAGGGGTCGAACGTCCGGGTGATTCGATGAGCGCGGCCGAGTTCGACGCCGACCTCGTGGTCGACGCACGCGACTGTATCCTTGGCCGGGTCGCCAGCGAGGTGGCCCAGCGCGCCCTTGACGGCGAGACGGTCGCCGTCGTCAACGCCGAGGACGCGGTCATCACCGGCCGCAAAGAGGACACCATCGCCACCTACCGCAAGCGCACGGAACTCCAATCCGACCGCGGTCCGGCCTACCCCAAGCGTCCGGACGGCATCCTCAAGCGCTCGGTTCGCGGCATGGTGCCCACCGAGAAGAAGAGCGGCCGGGAGGCGCTCTCGAACGTCCGCGCCTACGTGGGCAACCCCTACGACGAGGACGGCGACGTCATCGAGGGAACCTCGCTGGACCGCCTCTCCAGTTTGAAGTTCATCGCGCTCGGCGACCTCTCCGAGCACCTGGGTGCTAACATCACATGGTAACCAACACCAGCGGCAAGAAGAAGACCGCCATCGCCCGCGCGACCGTCTCCGACGGCGAGGGTCGCGTCCGAATCAACTCCCAGCCGGTGGAGCTCGTCGAACCGGAGCTCGCCCAGCTGAAGATGCTGGAGCCGTTCCGCATCGCGGGCGACGAGATCCGCGACGGCATCGACGTTGACGTCTCCGTCTCCGGAGGCGGCGTGATGGGGCAGGCCGACGCGGTGCGCACGGCCATCGCCCGCGGCGTCGTCGAACACAGTGCGGACGCGGAACTCCGCGATGCCTTTATGGAGTTCGACCGCACCCTTCTGGTCAACGACGTGCGCCAGCGCGAGTCCAAACACTGGGGCGGTCCCGGTGCCCGCGCCCGCTACCAGAAGTCCTACCGCTAAGGTGATACAAGTATGATGGCCCCCGTCCGGTGTTTCACGTGTGGTACAGTAATCGCGCAACACTGGGAGGAGTTCAAAGCCCGCGCCGAGACGAAAGAAGGTGACGAGGACCCGGAGAAGGTCCTCGACGACCTCGGCGTCGAGCGCTACTGCTGTCGGCGCATGCTGGTCGCCCACCGCGACCTCGTCGACGTGGTCTCCCCCTACCAATGAGCGCCGGCGAACACAACCGCTACGAGAAGGCCCGCATCATCGGTGCGCGAGCGCTGCAGGTGTCCTACGGGGCGCCCGTGCTCGTCGACACCGAGCAGACGGAGCCGATCCTCGTCGCGGCCGAGGAGTACGACGCGGGCGTGTTGCCCTTCACGGTGAGACACGAATGACCCGCATCGAATCCGTCAGTCTCCGCGAGATACTCGACTCCCGCGGCAACCGAACGGTCGAGGCGGACGTGCTCACCGAGAGCGGCGGATTCGGACGGGGCGCCGCCCCGAGCGGCGCCTCCACGGGCGAGTACGAGGCCATCGAACGCGATCCCAGCGAGGCTATCGCGGCCGCTCGCGAACAGGCTGTCCCGCGCCTCCAGGGAACGTTCGCCGGCGATCAGCGCGCGGTGGACCGGACCCTCAGAGCCGCGGACGGCACCGACGACTTCTCGGAGATCGGCGCCAACTCAGCGGTGGCGATCAGCATGGCCGCCGCGAAGGCCGCGGCGGACGTGCTCGGCGCGCCGCTCTACCAGCATCTCGGTGGCGCCTTCCGGGGCGAGAACTTCCCGGTTCCCCTCGGCAACGTCGTCGGCGGCGGCGAACACGCCGCGGACGCGACCCACATCCAGGAGTTCCTCTCCGCGCCGGTCGGCGCGCCCTCAGTACGGGAAGCGGTGTTCGCGAACGCCGCCGTCCACGGCGAGGTCGCCGACATATTGGAGGAACGCGACATCCCCGCCGCGAAGGGCGACGAGGGCGCGTGGGCGCCCGCTGTCGACGATGCCGAAGCGTTCGAAATCGTCGAGCAGGCCGTCTCGGAGGTCTCCGACGAAATCGGCTTCGACATCAAGTTCGGCCTCGACGTCGCGGCCGCCGAGCTCTACGACGCCGACGCCGGCGTCTATCGCTACGGCGACACCGAACGTACGCCCGAGGAACAGGTCGAATACATCGCCGGGCTGGTCGAGGAGTACGACCTCGCGTACGTCGAGGACCCACTCGACGAGGACGACTACGAAGGGTTTGCCGACCTCACTGCGAAGGTGGGAGAGCGAACCCTCGTCTGCGGCGACGACCTCTTCGTCACCAACACCGAGCGCCTCCGGGAGGGCATCGAATCGGACGCGGCCAACTCCATTCTCGTGAAGCCCAACCAGATCGGCACTCTCACCGACGCCTTCGACGCCGTCGAACTCGCCGTTCGAAACGGCTACTCCCCCGTCATCTCCCATCGGTCGGGCGAGACGGAGGACACGACCATCGCACACCTCGCCGTCGCCACGGACGCGCCCTTCATCAAGACGGGCGCGGTGGGCGGCGAGCGAACCGCAAAACTCAACGAACTCATGCGAATCGCCGACGAAGCCCTATGAGTCAGGACGAATCAGACGCACAAGTCGAACAGGACGCCGACGAGGCCGACGAGGCCGAGGCGGCAGAAGAACAGGAAGAGGAACTCCCCGTCGGGGAGTCCGAGGAGGACGTCATGTCGGATACGGACGCCGACCTCCTCATCCCCGTCGAGGACTACCTCGCTGCCGGTGTCCACATCGGGACCCAGCAGAAGACCTCGGACATGGAGCGGTTCATCCACCGCGTCCGGACCGACGGCCTCTACGTGCTCGACGTCGCGAAAACGGACGAGCGCATCCGCACGGCCGCGGACTTCCTCGCCAACTACGACCCCGAGCAGATTCTCGTGGCCTCTTCGCGCCAGTACGGTCGCTTCCCCGCGAAGAAGTTCGCCGACGCCGTAGGCGCCCGCGCCCGCACCGGTCGCTTCATCCCGGGCACGCTGACGAACCCCGATTACGCCGGGTACATCGAGCCCGACGTGGTCGTCGTCACGGACCCCATCGGTGACGCCCAAGCAGTGAAAGAGGCCATCACGGTGGGCATTCCGGTCATCGCGATGTGCGACTCCAACAACCAGACGAGCAACGTCGACCTCGTCGTCCCGACGAACAACAAAGGCCGACGCGCGCTCGCCGTCGTCTACTGGCTGCTTGCCAACGAGACCCTCGACCGCCGCGGCGCCGAACCCGCCTACGCGCTCGAGGACTTCGAGTCCGAGATTTAAGCCGCTTTTTCCACATTCAGTTCCGGTCGCTCGCGGGGGATGAGCGACAGGTGCACTCGAAGTCGAGTCGGCTCGACCCCGTAACGTATTCGGCGCTGGCCCCGACAGGTCCGCCATGACCGTTTCGAGCGCCCCCGGCAAACTCTATCTCTTCGGGGAGCACGCCGTAGTCTACGGGGAGCCGGCTATCGCCTGTGCCGTCGACCGCCGGGTGACCGCGACTGTCGAGCGCCGCGACGACGACCGACTGCGGATTCGGGCGCCCGACCTCCGCCTCGATTCCTTCGCCGCGGAGTTCGGTGAGAGTGCCGGGGAGGAAACGAGTGTCGCCGTCGAGACCGACGCGGACGCCGTCGCCGCGGCGCTCGGGTACGTCCGGGGGGCTGTCGAAGGGGCGTACGACCACGTCGGCGAACGGGTTGGGCTGGACGTTACGGTCGAGAGCGACCTCCCCCTGGGCGCCGGACTGAGCTCCTCGGCCGCCGTCGTCGTCGCGACGACCCACGCCGCCGTTCGGGCACTGGGCGGAGCGATAGACGATGAGACGCTCGCCGACCGGGCCTACCGCGTGGAGGCAGAGGTCCAAGACGGCGACGCCTCGCGGATGGACACCTACTGCACCACCGTTGGGGGCGCCGTCCGGGTCGAGGGCGATTCCGGCGAACGGTTGGACGCCCCCGACCTGCCCCTCGTCGTAGGCTACGACGGTGGGAGCGGGAACACCGGTGACCTCGTCGCCGGCGTCCGGGAGCTCAAGGAAACGTATGAGTTCGCGGCCGATACCGTCGGGGCCATCGGCGACGTCGTCCGTGAGGGACGGCCCGCAGTCGAGGCCGGCGAGGTCGGGGAAATCGGGACGCTCATGGACTTCGACCACGGCTTGCTCTCCGCGCTGGGGGTATCGGCGCGCTCGCTCGACGAGATGGTGTGGGCGGCCCGCGAGGGGGGCGCGGCGGGCGCGAAGCTCACCGGCGCCGGTGGCGGGGGTTGTGTCGTCGCTCTCGACCCCGACGGAGGGGCTCTGCGGGCGTTGGAGCTCGCGCCGGCCTGTGAGGAGGCGTTCGCGGCGCCCCTGGACCGCGAGGGGGTGCGTGCGGAATGACCACCGTCCTCAAACTCGGCGGGTCGGTCATCACCGAGAAAGGGGACCCTGAAACGGTCGACGCCGAGGCGCTCGAAGCGGCGGCGGACGTTGTCGCCGGACACGGGGACCTCGTACTCGTTCACGGGGGCGGCTCGTTCGGCCATCCCGCCGCCGAGCGTCACGGCGTGAGCGTTACGACGGGAACCACTGATTCGGCTGCCGTCCGGGACATCCACGGCGCGATGGCCCGACTCAACGAGCACGTGGTCGGGGCGCTGGCGGACGCGGGCGCCCCCGCCGTACCGGTCCATCCGCTCTCGCTGGCGAGCCGGGATTCGGAGGGGGAACTGACGCTCCCGACGAACGCCGTTTCGGGCCTGCTGGATCAGGGATTTCTCCCCGTGCTCCACGGCGACAGCGTCGTCCACGCCGATGCGGGCGTCACGGTACTCTCCGGGGACGAACTCGTCGTCTCCCTCGCGGAGGGGCTGGACGCGGAGCGCGCCGGGCTCTGTTCGACGGTTCCAGGGGTTCTGGACTCGTCGGGCGAAGTCGTCCCCGAGATACGGGCGTTCGAGGACGTGGCCGGCGTGTTGGGCGGGAGCGACGCGACGGATGTAACCGGGGGGATGGCCGGCAAGGTACGGGCCCTGCTCGAACTCGACGCACCGGCGACGGTGTTCGGACCCGAGGCGCTGGCGGGCTTCCTCGCGGGCGAGCGGGTCGGCACGCGAATCGGACACATATAAACGAACTGGAACCCGCCGTTTTTAATACCGGGGGGCATTAGAGCCATCAAGACCGCGACGACCCCGACCGCACGACGGCTGTAAGACGCCGGGTGCGGCCGGGCGACGCGGCGTTTCCGTACCGAACCGCAACGGATCTCGGTGTTTCACAACTATGGAAGTCGAAATCGCAACCATCGGCGGCTACGAAGAAGTCGGACGGCAGATGACTGCCGTTCGCGCAGGGGACGACGTCGTCATCTTCGACATGGGGCTGAACCTGTCGAAGGTTCTCATCCACGACAACGTCGAAACCGAACGGATGCACAGTCTCGACCTCATCGACATGGGCGCCATTCCGGACGACCGTGTCATGAGCGAAATCGAGGGCGACGTGCAGGCTATCGTGCCCACACACGGCCACCTCGACCACATCGGCGCCATCTCGAAGCTGGCCCACCGCTACGACGCGCCCGTCGTGGCCTCCCCCTTCACCATCGAACTCGTTCGGAATCAGGTCGAAGGCGAGCAGAAGTTCGAGTTCGACAACGACCTCCGGAAGATGGAGGCCGGCGAGACGATGCAGATCGGCGACCAGGTCGAACTCGAGTTCGTCCACGTCACCCACTCCATCATCGGCGCCATCAACCCGGTCGTCCACACGCCCGAGGGTTCTGTGGTGTACGGCCTCGACAAGCGCCTCGACCACAACCCCGTCCTGGAGGACCCCATCGACATGGAGCGCTTCCGGGAGATCGGCCGCGAGGGCGAGGGCGTCCTCGCCTACATCGAGGACTGTACGAACGCCGGCCGCAAGGGGAGAACGCCCTCCGAGTCGGTCGCGCGAAACCACCTCAAGGACACCATCATGTCCATGGAGGACTACGACGGCGGCATCGTCGCCACCACCTTCTCCAGTCACGTCTCGCGTGTGACTTCCCTCGTGGAGTTCGCACAGGAGATCGGCCGCCAGCCCGTCCTGCTGGGCCGCTCGATGGAGAAGTACTCGGGCATCGCCGAACGCCTCGGCTTCGCCGACTTCCCCGACGACCTGGGGATGTTCGGCCACCGCAAGTCGGTGGACCGCACGTTCAAGCGAATCATGAACGACGGGAAGGAGAACTACCTCCCCATCGTCACCGGCCACCAGGGCGAACCCCGCGCAATGCTCACCCGCATGGGCCGTGGCGAGACCCCCTACGAGCTCGACGAGGGCGACAAGGTGATCTTCTCGGCGCGGGTCATCCCGGAGCCGACCAACGAGGGACAGCGCTACCAGTCCGAGAACCTGCTGAAGATGCAGGGCGCGCGCATCTACGACGACATCCACGTGTCGGGGCACCTCTCGCAGGAGGGCCACTACCAGATGCTCGACACGCTCCAGCCCAAACACGTCATCCCCGCCCACCAGAACCTGAGCAACATCGCGAAGTACGTGAACCTCGCGGAGAACAAGGGCTACGCCCTCGGGCGGGACCTCCACGTCTCGCGCAACGGCACCCGTCACCAGATAGTCGAGTAAGATGACGCCCGAATCGCGGGAGGAAGTGGTGCTCGACGCCGTCAGACAGCGGCGCGAGTTGGTCAACGCGGCCATCGACGAGGAGCTCCCGATGGCCGACCCCCAGCGTCTTTACGAGGCGTCCCGGCACCTGCTGGAGGCCGGGGGCAAGCGTCTCCGCCCGGCGACCGTCCTGCTGGTTGCGGAGTCGCTCGCGGACGTCGAGCCCCTCTCGGCTGATTACCGGGCGTTCCCGGGGCCCGACGGCGAGGTCGATGTGATGTCCGCCGCGGTGAGCGTCGAGGTCATCCACTCCTTTACGCTCATCCACGACGACATCATGGACGACGACGACATGCGCCGGGGCGTCCCCGCGGTCCACCGCGAGTACGACGACGCGACGGCCATCCTGGCGGGGGACACCCTCTACTCGAAGGGGTTCGAAATCCTCCTCGGCACGGAGGCACGCCCGGAGAACGCCCTCGCGGGCGCCCAGGAACTCGCGGCCACCTGCACCAACATCTGCGAGGGGCAGGCCATGGACGTGGACTTCGAGGGCCGTTCGGACGTGATTCCGGAGGAGTATCTAGAGATGATCGAGCTGAAGACCGCCGTCCTCTACGCGGCGGCCTCGGCCATCCCGGCGCTCCTCCTCGGCGCTGACCAGGAGACGGTCGAGGCGCTTCGCTCGTACGGCGTCTGCGTCGGGCAGGCGTTCCAGATACAGGACGACGTGCTCGACTTGACCGTGCCGAGCGAGAAACTCGGCAAACAGCGCGGTTCCGACCTCGTGGAGGAAAAGCGCACCATCATCTCCCTGCACGCCGCCGACCACGGCGTGGACATCGCCGAACTCCTCGACGCCGACGACCCCGAGAACGTTTCGGAGGCTGCCGTCGAGGAAGCCGTTTCCACCCTCAGGGACGCGGGTAGCATCGACTACGCCCGCACGATGGCGGAGGACCTAGTCGAAGAGGGGAAAGAACACCTCGAAGCGCTTCCCGACAACGAGGCCCGGGTGCGCCTCGCGCAGCTCGCGGACTACCTCATCGACCGGGGCTACTGAGCGCCCCGGGTCGCGACGAGGACACCGGCGAGGACGACGGCGCCCCCGCCGACGGTAATCGCCGTAGGTACTTCTCCCAAGAGGAGCGCGGCCAGCAGCGTGCTCCCGACCGGCTCACCGAGCAGGGAGGCGCTCACGGCGCCCGAACTCGTCTCGCCGAGCGCCCAGTTCAAGACGGTGTGGCCCAAGAGGCCGGGGCCGACGGCGAGCGCGAGAAAGACCAGCCATCCGTCGCTCGGATAGCCGAGCAGTGGGTCCCCGCCCGCGAGCGCCAGCGCCAGCAGGACGAGCGCACAGACGGCGTAGACGACCACGACGTACGGGACGAGCGGGAGACGCCCCCGGAGCGAGCGGCCGGCGAGCAGATAGCCCGCCATGCAGGCCGCGCCGGCGAGCGCGAGCGCGTTCCCGTAGAGCGGCGCGGGCCCCCCGAGCGGTGCGCCGGTGAGCGCGTCGCCGAGGGACATGACACAGATGCCGACGAAGGCGAGTCCCATGCCCGCGAGGGAACGGCGGGAGACCCGCTCGGAGAGCACGAGCGCCCCGCCCGCGGCGACGAAGAACACCTGCACCTGCACGAGCGTCGTCGAGGCGGCGACGCTGGTCCACGCCAAACTCTCGAACCACGCCGCGAAGTGCAGTGCCAGCGCGACCCCCGACGCGCTCGCGCCGAGCCAGTCCCGGCTTGAGAGCCGGGCGAAAGCGCCGCGGTGGCGGACGAGGGTCGCCGGGAGCAACAGGAGGGCGGTGAAGAGGACCCGGTAGAACGCCGTGACGAGGCTCCCCGCCGCGCTGTACCGGACCAGCACCGCGCTGGTGCTGACCGCGAGCACGGCGACGAGTAGCGCCGCGAGCGGCGGGGTTCGACGTTCGAGCGCGCCGAGCCACGATTCGGCCGAGGGGTGGTCCACCCGGGCGTTAGGACCGTCGCACGCCGTAAACGTTGTCCAACGCGTGCCCGCCCACCGGCTACCCCGGGGGTTCTTGTGGCGTGCGCGCGGACCCCGTGGGTATGGCACCTTTCGGATTGACCTTCGACGAGGGAACGGCCGTGATGTACGTCTACACGCTCGCGGTGATGATCACGGGCATCTTTATCTATCAGTCGCTACCCGCGACCCTCATCGGGAGCACGTCCCGGCTCGCGCTCATCGCCGTCGCGGCCATTCTCTCGGCGTTCTGGACGCTCTACTGTGAGTGGACCATCCTCGAACGCCTCCCGGGATACACCGACCCGCAGGCCGAGGAAGAGCCCCCGGCGTAACCCCTTTCGACGGCTTTTCGTCGTGGCCCCGGCTGTGTCGGGTATGGACGAGGACTTAGAGCAGCGCGTGCTGGAGACGGCCGAGGAGTACGCGCTCTACAACGCCCTGAAGCACGGTGCGGACGCCCAGGTCGGCGCCATCATGGGCCCGATGATGGGCGACAACCCCGAGTTCCGGGAGCACGGCGACGAAATCCCGGGCGTCGCGGGGCGGGCGGTCGGCAAGGTGAACGGCATGGGAACCGAGGAGCGCCGCGAGCGCCTCGAGGAGCTGGCGCCCGAGCGCCTCGAGGAGCTCGAAGCCGAGGACGAGGAAGACGAACACGACCTGCCGGACCTCCCGAACGCGGTGGACGGGGAGGTGAAGATGCGCTGTGCGCCCAACCCCAACGGGCCGTGGCATCTGGGCCACGCGCGAATGCCCGCGGTCATCGGCACGTACAAGGAGCGCTACGACGGCGAGATGCTCGTCCGCTTCGACGACACCGACCCCGAGACCAAACGACCGGACCTGGACGCGTACGACGCCATCCTGGAGGACATCGACTATCTGGGCTTCGAACCGGACGAGGTCATCAAAGCCTCCGACCGCGTGGAGACCTACTACGAGCACGCCCGCGAACTCATCGACCTCGGGGGTGCCTACACCTGTTCCTGTTCGGGCGAGGCGTTCTCCGAGCTGAAAAACGACGGCGAGGCCTGCCCGCACCGGGAGAAAGGAGTCGAAGAAACGAAAGAGGAGTTCGAGGCGATGGTCGAGGGCGAGTACGAATCGGGCGAGATGGTCCTCCGGGTTCGGACGGACATCGAGCACAAGAACCCCGCGCTGCGCGACTGGGTGGCCTTCCGCATCATCGACACGCCACACCCCCGCGAGGAAGCCGAAGCGTACCGCTGCTGGCCGATGCTCGACTTCCAGTCGGGCGTGGACGACCACCTCACGGGTATCACCCACATCATCCGCGGCATCGACTTGCAGGACTCCGCCAAGCGTCAGGGATTCCTCTACGACTACTTCGGCTGGGAGTACCCCGAAGTCCTCCACTGGGGCCACGTCCAAATCGACGCCTACGACGTGAAGATGAGCACCTCAACCATCGCCGAGAAGATAGCGGCCGGCGAGTTAGAGGGATGGGACGACCCGCGCGCGCCCACCCTCAAGAGCGTCCGCCGCCGCGGCATTCGGGGCGAAGCGGTCACGGCGGCGATGGTCGAACTCGGCACCTCGACGTCCGACGTGGACCTCGCCATGTCCTCGATTTACGCCGCGAACCGCGAGTTGGTCGACGAGGAGACGGACCGGCGGTTCTTCGTCCGCGACGGCGAGAAACTCCCGCTTGAGGGCGACCTCGACGTGGCACACCCCCCGTTGCACCCGAACCACGAGGAACGGGGAACCCGGGACATCGAGGCGGGCGACGGCGTGCTCGTGGAACCCGAGGATATACCCACTGAGAGCGAGCGCGTCTGGCTCAAGGGGCTGGGCTGTGTGCGCCACGAGGACGGCGGCTTCGTCGCGACGGGCGACGACATCGAGGCCGTCCGCGAGGGCGGCGTCGACGTGATTCACTGGGTGCCCGCGGCGTCGAACGTCCCGCTCCGCCTGCGGACGATGGAGGGCGACGTGTCGGGACACGCCGAACGCGGCGTCTCCGACTACGAACCCGATTCGCTGGTGCAGTTCGAGCGCATCGGCTTCGCGCGCATCGACCGCCATGGAGAGGACGAAGAGACGGTGGCGTACTTCGCACATCCCTAGGTGGGTAGGGTTCAGAGCAGATAGACGAGGAGCACGGCGCCGAAGACGACCCCCGTCAACAGGAGTTGGACCACCGCCGAGGCCAACACGCCGACGGTCGCGTACAGCGCGGCTTGTGCGCCCCGGGTCTGGTCTTCGTGTTTCCAGTACTCCAGCGCGAACACCGTGGCACCCATCCCGAGGACCACGCCGACCGGCCCGAGCGGAATCAGGAGGAGGCCCGCAAGGGCGGCTATCGCGGTCGTCCGCGTGGAGGCACCCCCCGCGTTCGCGGCGATGGCCCCGCCGAACCAGTCAACGGCGAGCGCCGCCAGCGCCAGTAGTGAGAGCACCGCGAGGACGACGAGTCCGGGCTCCCCCGTCTCGAAGCGATAGAGACCGAGCCCCGTGAGCGAGAGGAGGCCGGAGGGAACGAGCGGGACGACGCTGCCGACCATCGCGGCGCCCAGCAGGAGGAAGGCGACGAGAAGCAATGGTTCCGGCAGGGCAACCATCTAATATCGCCCCGTTTCCTCCCGGGCGGCGTCGGTACCGTACGCCGCTACCAGGGGTTCATACGCCGCGCCGAACGCCCGCATACACCCCCCTGTCGAGTGAAACCCCATCTTCTGTGCTACTTCCTCCCACGGCCGCGCCTGGAGTGCCTTCCGGACCAGCAGGCGCTCCGCGCGGGCCGGTAGAGCGAGGGCGTCGTCGGCAAGCAACCGCACGGCGAGCGTCCGGAAGGGACCCGGGTCCACGGTACAGAGCCCGGGCCCGGCCGCGGCGCCCGCGACCAGTCGCCAGTCGGGTTCGTCCAACTCGGGCGCGTAGTCGGCCGCACAGCCCGCGATGGCGCCCCGGGCGATGTCGGGGTCCAGGTCGTCGAGGGCGTCCGCGAGCACGTCGGCCACGCGACGGAGGAACCAGCCGGCGTGGCGCCCGTGGAGCGTCTCGCCCCGCCCGGAGAGCGGGTCCAGCATGACGGCGGAGTACTCCCCGGAACGCTCGTTTCGCGTTGTGGAGAGATGGACGGTGGAAAAGCCGTTGCACCGCCAGAATTTGAGCAACTCGGGCGTCGCGCCGAAGCCGACGCCGAGCCAGTCGGCGCCGTCGAACTCCGCTCTCACCTCCCGGATGAGCTTCGAGCCTAGGCCCCGCGAGCGGGCGGCGTCGTGAGTGGCGATGCGGAGCACGCGCCAGCCCACCGTTTCGGCGGCCGACTCGTCGCGCAACTGGCTCGTGAGGACGTCGGGAATCATGTTTCCCCGGACGCGCCCCCCCTCGTACATTTCCCTGCGGGTGTCGGCGTCGAGGCCGCCCTCCCGAGCGAGCAGGCAGACAGCGACCACGTGCCCCCGATGGACGAGCGCCCGCGTTTCGACGTTCGGCGCGTCCAACACCCGCGCGAGGTCGTTGGGCTCCGTGCGGTAGTGGGCGTGTACGAGGAGGCCGAACGTCTCGCGCAGCAGGTTCTCGTCCGCGACCAGGCGTTCGGGCGGGAGCGACTCGTAGGCGACCGATTCGGGGGTCGCATCCGAGACGAGCGGTTCGACGGCGGGCCGGGCGTCGAGCGCGAGCGCGCGGAACGCCCACGACTCGATGGGGTCGCTGGCGGCGTAGCGGATGGGTTCGTCGATGTGCGATTCGATGACTTCGAACGACGACTCGGCGAGTGTGTCCCGGAACCGGACGTCGAAGCCCCGTCCCGCGCCCTCGTAGCCGTGGACCGTCGTGACGAAGGCGATGCTCGGCGCGTTCAGATACGTCTCCAGCAGGCCCACGGGAAGGGCGGCAGCCTCGTCCACGAGGAGCACGTCACAGGAGTCGGGCTCCGCTTCGGGCGGCTTGGCGAACCGAACGTCGCCCGCGGCGGTTTCGAGACTTCCCTCAGTCTCCTGAGCGCGAACCCCGAGCTCCGAGAGGAGGGCGCCCGCGCGCTCGAACAGCTCGTCGGCGTTCCGTCGGGAGGGCGCGACCGCGAGTACCTCCTTTCCCTCGGCCGCAAAGCAGGCCGCGGCGAGACCGGCCGTCGCGGACTTCCCGCGCCCCCTGTCGGCTTCGAGGACGAGCGCGTGTCCCGGTTCGCGGAGGGGTTCGAACGCCTCGAGCGCCGTCGCCTGTTCGGTCGTCCGACAGGCACGGTAGGCGGCTGCCGGGAACGCACTCCCGTCGGGTTCCCCCGGGCGCTCGCCGGCGAGACGAGGCGCGGGGCGCGTCAGCCCGTCCGCTTCTATCGTTCCGCTCCCGGCGTCGTAGATGGCGATACCGCGATGTGCCCGGAGCAGGGTGACGAGCCGGCGCCGGAAGCGTCCGGTCACCTCGGCTTCGTCGGCGGGCGGCGCCGCGAGCGCCCTGTCGAACCCGTCCGGGCGCGCGTGCCACGTATCGAGGTCGGGCGCGAGAACCAGGAGGAGTCCTCCGCCGTCGACGGCGCCCACGACCCGCCCCAGGGCGTTGGGCCTGGTTTCGTCGTGGCAGTCGAGGACAACGGCGTCCCTGGTGGTGCCCAGCAGCCGGTCGGCCTTCCGCTGGCTCACGCGCTCGCAGGGGAGACAGTCGTGCTCGCCCACGAGCGTCGTTTCCCCGAAGCCGACGGTGGCACCGACGGCGGTTTCGGCGGCGGCGTAACAGGCGTCCCGAGGGCCGTGTATCACGAGCGCCCGGCGCTCGTTGGCCTCGATGGCCTCCGCGCGGAGGGCTTCGGCGGCCGCGGTGTTCATACGCGGGCTCTCGGCCGGGGTGGGGAAGGGTCTGCCGGCTTCCCCGGACCCTTAGGCGGCGCGACCGGATGTCCAGTATGAGCGACACCGACCGCCGAATCCTGCTTCACGAGCGACCCGAGGGCGAGCCCGCCCCCGAGAACTTCGAACTCGTCGAACGCGACGTACCCGAACCCGGCCCCGGCGAGGTGCTCGTCCGGACGCGCTACCTCTCCGTGGACCCGTACATGCGCGGACGGATGCGCGACGCGGAGTCCTACGCCGAGCCGTGGGACGTGGGCGACACCTTGCGCGGTGGCGTCGTCGGAGAAGTCGTCGAGAGCCGGAGCGACGCCTTCGACGCGGGCGATATCGTCACCGGGAACCTCTACTGGGCCGACTACGCGGTCGCGGAACCTCACGCCCTGATCCAGGTTGACCCGGAGCTCGCCCCCGTCTCGACGGCCTTGGGGGTGCTCGGCATGCCCGGCCGGACCGCCTACTTCGGCACGCTCGACGTGATGGACCCTGACCCCGGCGACACGGTCGTCGTCTCGGGTGCGGCGGGAGCCGTCGGGAGTGTGGCGGGACAGATCGCCTCCCTGGCGGGCGCCCGCGTCGTCGGCATTGCGGGGAGCGAGCGCAAGACCTCGTGGCTCACCGACGAGTTGGGCTTCGACGCCGCGGTGAACTACGAAGAAGAGGATGTACCGGACGCGCTCGGCGAGCGCTGTCCGGAAGGTGTGGACGGCTACTTCGACAACGTTGGCGGCCCCATCACCGACGCCGTCTTCGACCGGTTGAACGTCGACGCGCGCGTGGCGGTCTGCGGCCAGATCTCCCTCTACAATGACGAGGAAGCCCCGACGGGACCCCGAAAGCTGGGTCAACTCGTCACCAAGCGCGCCCGTGTTGAGGGCTTTCTCCACGGGGACTTCGCGCCCCGCCACGAGGTCGCGACCGAACAGTTGGCCCGGTGGGTCGACGAGGCTGACGTACGCTACCGGGAGACCGTTACGGAGGGGTTGGAGAACGCGCCCGATGCCTTCATCGGTCTCTTCGAAGGGGAGAACCTCGGCAAGCAACTGGTGAAGGTCGATGACGGCGCGCCGTAACCGTGTCCACGGTTCACAGGCCGGTCTCCCTTTGGAAGCGCTTTTATGCACGGGAGGCACTATTCGGAGTACAACCCGTGCGGGGTCGATGATGCGCCGGCTCGTCCCGGAACCTCTCTGACGGCCGCGCCCGAGCCCCCGCGGGAAAGGTGATCCATACATGCCAGTTTACGTCGATTACGACGTCCCATCCGACCTGCAGGAGCGAGCTACCGACGCGCTTGAGGTAGCCCGTGACACCGGAACCGTGCGAAAAGGAACCAACGAGACGACCAAGGCCGTCGAGCGCGGCAACGCCGTGCTCGTCTACGTCGCCGAGGACGTCCAGCCCGAGGAAGTCGTGATGCACCTGCCCGAACTCGCCGAAGAGAAGGGCATCCCCACGGTCTTCGTCGAGCAACAGGACGACCTCGGTCACGCCGCGGGCCTCGAAGTCGGCTCCGCCGCCGCCGCCATCGTGGACGCCGGCGACGCCGACGAGGACGTCGAGGACATCTCGACGAAGATCGAGGACCTCCAGTAAACCAATGAGTGCAGAGGAAAGCGAATCGGGCTCCACCCCCGCCGAAGTCATCGAGGTCGTCGGCAAGACCGGGATGCACGGGGAAGCGATGCAGGTCAAGTGCCGCATCCAAGAGGGCTCGAATCAAGGTCGCATCATTACCCGAAACGTGCTCGGGCCGGTCCGCGAGGGCGACGTGATCCAGCTCCGCGAGACAGCCCGAGAAGCCGACTCCATCGGTGGTCAATAATGCCCCAAACCCGAGAGTGTGACTACTGTGGCGCGGACATCGAGCCCGGCACCGGGACGATGTACGTCTACACGGACGGCCGCACCGACTACTTCTGCTCGTCGAAGTGCGAGAAGAACGCGGACCTGAACCGCGAGCCCAGAAACCTGGAGTGGGCCGATAACGAATGAGCCACCACGACGAGCGCACCTTCGTGATGGTCAAGCCCGATGGCGTCCAGCGCGGGCTCATCGGCGACATCGTGAGCCGTCTGGAAGACAAGGGCCTCAAGATGGTCGGCGGGAAGTTCATGCGCATCGACGAGGAGCTCGCCCACGAGCACTACGGTGAGCACGAGGGCAAGCCCTTCTTCGAGGGCCTCGTCGAGTTCATTACTTCTGGGCCGGTCTTCGCGATGGTCTGGGAGGGCGCCGACGCCACCCGCCAAGTGCGACGCATGATGGGCGCGACGGACGCCCAAGAGGCCGCCCCCGGTACCATCCGCGGGGACTACGGCAACGACCTCGGTCACAACATCATCCACGGCTCCGACCACGAGGACGAGGGAGCAAACGTTCGCGAAATCGAGCTCTTCTTCGACGAGGACGAACTCGTCGATTGGGAGCAAGCGAGCGCGCAGTGGGTGTACGAGGACGACGACGACCACTAACGGTCGACTCCCTTTTGCGTTCTGGGCCCGTACCGGCGAGCGTATGCTGAACACACTCCTGTCGGCCTTCGCGGTCGTCGGCGGCGCCTTCGGCGCCCTGTTCCCGAAGCGGGTCATCGACCCTCTCACGCGGGTCGTCCTCGTGGGCTACGAGAACCCCGAGGACCTCGAACCGTCCGAGTGGTACGTCGATGCGGTTCGGGCGAAGTTCGCGCTCATCTCGTTGGCGGGCGTACTGGCGCTCGTCGTGGAGCGCCTCGGCGCCGAACGTGAAGCCGACAACGAATAACACGACTGTTGGCCCGGTTCTCAGCCGCTCGTCGTCACACCAACTCGTAGAGGGTGTCCCCGGCCGTCGCGAGCACACGCTCGCCGGCGAGCGTGACGCTCGTCCCGCCCTCAGTATCGAAGGTAACCGTCCAGAGCTCCTCGCCGGACGCCGTGTCGTATGCCCGGACCTTCCGTGCGGGCGCCTCCGACCCCGTCCGAACGTCGCCGGCAACGACGAGCGTGTCGCCCGCGAGGACGGGACCGTAGGCGTACCAGTCCGTGTCGTCGCGCCAGATCTCGTCGCCCGTTTCGAGGTCGTAGCGCGCGACGAACCCCGATCTGAGCCCCTCGACGCCGGCGGCGACGTACCCCGCGCGCCCGGCGACGGCGGGCGTCGACACGTCAGTCGCGTCCGGCTCTTCGATCCGCTTGGGCTCCCAGAGCGGCTCTCCGGTTTCGATGTCGAAAGCGCCGAAGCGACTGGCACCCCGTATTCCGTACGACCCGACCAGCAGGCGGCCGTCCGCGACGGCCGGTGGGTTGCTTATTCCCCCGATGGTATCGGTGCTCCACGCCCGTTCGGGACCGACCGAGTACCATCGTTCGGGCGGCTCTCGCTCACGATAGCTTGTGATCCCCTCGTGGGTGGGAGTCGCGTAGAGGCGCCCATTCGCGAGCGCCGTCATCGTGCCGTCGACGCTCCACTCGCGACCTCCTTCGGGCGTAAACGCGTACACGTCCCTTCGGCTCGTGCCGACGTACATTCCCGAACGGCCGATCGTCATCCAGTCGGCGTGGCTCGGAACAGCGTGGCGATACCGTTCTCGACTCCCGTCGTAGCCGACGAGCGCGGGGTCCGCCCGGGGTTCGTGGACAGCGTGGAGGGTGTCGTCGGGTCCCACCCCGGCGAGGCGTGCCTCCGTCTCGCTGAGCGTCGTGGATTCTCCTGCCGCGTGCTCGACTAGCTCGTCTCCGAACAGAACGACCCGCTCCGAGCCGACGAGGGGCCAGAAGTACGCGCCGGATGGCTCCGTCGTTAACTCCCGCCGCTCGGGGGGCTCTCTGGGCGGGCTGGCGTGTGGGTTGTGTGCGGTGTTCGCGATGTCGTATCGTCGCAGTGGCCACGTGCCGGGCTCGGGTTTCCACCCCTTGAACTCGGCGCTTCGTCTGCCGCGGTATAGTCTGGTTACGCCGTAGGCACCTCCGGCGATGGCGGCCGCACCACCGAGGAGACGGCGTCTGCTGATGGAGGGCATCGCCGGGCGTAGGAGTGGCGGGAAGGAAAAACGAGGGGGCTGGTCAGTCGTCCGCGGGTTCGGGCGCCGTCACGTCGATCTCGCCCGAATCGAGTTCCGCCTCGACCTCCCGTGCGGCTTGGACCATGTTCTCCATCTTCCCGTAGGCGGCGTCGCGGGGCAGGAGTTTGAGCCCGCAGTCCGGCGAGACGGTCAGGCGTTCCGGGGGCACCAACTCCAGACCCTTCAGGATGTTCTCCTTGATCTCCTCCACCGATTCGACCTCGGCGTCGTGGATGTCGGTGACGCCGAGGGCGAGGTCCTTCGTGAAGGCGGGTTCCTTGAACACGTCCAGTTGCTCGTAGTCGCCGTTGGCGAGTTCGAGGTCGAGTTCGTCGACCGGGTACTCCAGCACTTCGGGGTAGATACGGGAGTAGTCCCCGTAGCAGACGTGCAGCCCCACGCGGACGTCGTCGGGGATGCCCGCGACGATGCGTTCGAGACAGTCGCCGACGATTTCAGTGTCGTCGGGCGTTGTCGCGAGCGCGGGCTCGTCGATCTGGATATAGCGCGCGCCGGCGTCGACGAGCGCCTCGATCTCCTCGTTCACCAGGTCCGCGAGGGCGTGTGCGAGCTCCTCCTCGGTGTCATAGGCCTCGTTGAAGGACCAAGACGCGAGCGTGTAGGGGCCCGTGATGGGCACTTTGACAGGGCGCTCGGCCACGCCGTCGGTGAACTCGAACTCGTCGACGAGCCACTGCTCGTCGTAGCCGACCTCCTCAGTGACCGAGGGCTTGTCGAAGTAGTTGTGCCCCCACACTTTGACGGGGCCGTAGAACTCGTAGCCCGAGATGCGGTGGGCGAAGTACTCGGTCATCTCGTTGCGCCGCATCTCGCCGTCGGTCACGACGTCCAGGCCGCTGTGTTCGTGCTCCTCGGTGATGAGGCGGGACGCGTCGTCTTTGGCCTCCTCCCAGGCGCCCTCGTCGACTTGGAGTTCGACGTCGGGCGCATCGCCGCGCTCGTGGAGTTCGCGGGTGCGGTCGACCCACTTCGGCTTGGGGTAGGACCCCACCACGGTCGTCAGCAGGAAGTGCTCGTTGGGGTGGTCCGCGGGGCGGAACTGCTCGCGGTTGTCGCTCATTGTGCCACCTCCACGAGCTCGGCCACTTCACCGAGGACGCCCAGTTTCTCGCGGTACTTCGAGACGGGGAGGTAGAACAGCTCGGTGTTCGTCGTCATGTAGACGTTGTCGAAGGTTATGGGGTCCGGGGTCTCGGCGCAGAACCACTCGACGCGCTCCGCGACGGTCTCGGCGGACTCGACGAGCGTCGTCTGGCCGTCGACGATACCCAGCGAAACGTCGTCTTTGGTGCCGTACTCCGCGATGTTCTCCAGGTTCTGCTCGTGGTCGGTGACGAGGTCGTAGCCCACGGCATCGATGTCCGCGTCGAGGAGATGTGCGTGGACCTTCTCCGTCAGCGAACCCCAGTACGTCTGGACGACCACGTCGGCGTTCGTCGCGCTCGCGACGCGGTCGATGGCCTCGCTGGCGCGCTCGTCCATGCCGTCGCCGGGCGCGTCGGTGACGAGCGAGGGTTCGAGCAGGAACAGCGTCTCGTGCTCCGGGAACGCCTCCGTCTCGCCCTCCAGGAACTCGGCGACGGCGCCCAGGAAGTTGGCCTCGTCGCCGTAGAACTCGTCGGTGGCGAGCTCCGCCAGCGTGTAGGGGCCGGGAAGGACGGCCTGCAGCGAGTCGGTCTGTGTGGCTGCCTTCTCCAGCTCGCCGGCCACGTCGCCGCTGAAGGCGAGTTCGCCCTCCACGACCGGCTCGCGGTAGAAGTTGTTGTTGTCGTAGTAGCGGACGATGCCTTCCGCGCTCACGTTGTCGTGGACGGTGAGCGGGTGAGCGAGCATGTCGTCCCAGCGGAGCTGGCCCTCGGTAATCAGGTCGAGGCCGGCCTCCTGCTGGTCGTCGATGACGCGGCGCCGGGCGTCGTCGTACGCCGCGACGATGTCCTCGCCCTCGTCGCCGCTGATGAGGTCGTCGCGCTGATGACCCTTGAGGTCGCTCAGCGTCTCCTTCGCGTCGTCGGGGAGCGGATAGAGCCCCGGCGTCGTTGCGATGCGCTCCATACCGTGGGTTGGAAATGACGCCGCTTAATAGTTCCTTTCCGTGTTTATGCGCACGGCGCATCTTTCGGGGCGTCTGGCTTCGCCGTACGCATCAGCGCCAGAGTTCGAGCACGCTCAGGGTCTCGAAGGGAAAGGACTCCTCCACGCGGGCGGCCCCGCTGAAGCCGTTCTCGCCCGCTCTGTCCATCACGTCCTCGACGCCGGTGAGGCTACTCACGAGGAGAAACACCCGGCCATCGGGGGCGAGTACCCGCCCCACCGAGTCGAGGAACGGGTCGATGACCGCCCGCCCGTTCTCCCCACCGGTCAGCGCGACTTCCATCCAATCGCTCCGCTCGGCGTCCGGGTCGGCCGGGAGGTAGGGCGGGTTGAACAGCACCGCGTCGAAGGCCCCATCGCGGAAGGGCGAGACGAGGTCCGCCCGAACCGCCTGGAGCCCCCGTTCTCTCGCCTGCCGGCAGGCGTGTGGGTTCAGGTCCGCCGCCACCACGTCGGCGCCCGTCTCCGCGACGCGGGCCGCGACGTAGCCCGAGCCACACCCCACTTCGAGGGCGCGCTCCCCGGGACCGAGTTCGGCGGCCGCCGCCTCGGCCAACAGGCCGGAGTCCTCCGCGGGTTGGTACACGTCGGTCTCGATATCCCGACGGTCGGCCAGGTCAGTCATCGTCGGCCTCCGTACCCTCCTCGTCGGCCTCCTCGGCCTCCGTGCTCCCCTCGTCGGTACCCCCCGCCGCCGTTCGAACCTCCATCGGCGGTTCGTCCGCGATCTCAAAGCCGCCGCGCTCGGCGCGCCCCGAGAGTTCGCGCTGCGGGTACGGTATCTTCACGCCGGCTTCCTCGAAGGCCTCCTTCACCGCGGCGATGACCGCGGTCCGTGCGCGCCACTTCCGGCGCGCCGAGGGTTTATCGATCCAGAAGCGCAGTCCGAGGGTTATCGCGGAGTCGCCGAACTCCTTGAGCACCACGCGGGGGCGGGGGACCGAAAGCACCTCCTCTAACTCCTTCATCGCGTCCGCCGCCACGTCGCTGGCCTCCTCCACGTCGGTCTCGTAGTCCACGCCCACCTCGACGTGCAGGCGCAGGCGTCCCTTCCTGGTTCTGTTGACGATGTCGTTCGAGGAGACCACGTCGTTGGGGAGCATGACGTACTCGCCGTCGAAGGTCTGGAGGCGGGTGTTCACGATGGTGATGTCCGTGACGATGCCCTCCTTGTCGCCGACCTGCACCCAGTCCCCGATTTCGAAGGGCCGGGAGAACATCAACACGAACCCCGCCAGCAGGGCGCCGAGCGTCTGGCGCGCGGCCATCCCGAGGACGATACCCAGGAAGCCCGCGCCGACTAGGAGGCCGCTCAGGTCGACGTCCCACGTCACGAGCACGACGATGGCCCCAAAGACGTAGATGGTCACTTGCGTGACGCGATAGGCGATTTCGGACTGGTGGCGACTCATTCCCCGCCCGGACTCGGCGAGCTCGTCGACCGCCTGCCGGACGACGCCGGTGAGGACGTAGAGGCCGACGAACAACACCACGGTCACGATGGCCTGCGCGGCGACCTCATAGGGGTTGCCGACACTGAACACCGCCTCCTGGACGGTGCCGGTCACCTCCCAGACCCACACAAGGAGGGTGCCGGCCCCGAGCGCGAGGCCGATGCTGACGACGCCCGCGCCGACCTCCCCCCAGCGGGTACCGTAGGTCTCGCCGAGCCGGTCGGCCGCCCGCCGGATGGCGACGAGGAGCACGAGGAGCGCGAGCAAGCTGACAACGGTGACCGCCAGGCGCTCCGGTGCGGTGTCGAAGCGCTCGAGCCACGGGAACAGCTGGTTGGCCGCCTCTGTCGCGTTGGTGGCGTTCTCTATACCCCCGTCGGCGCCGGCGCTCGTCGTGGGGCCGCCCGTCTGTGCCGTCATCTCACCCCCCGTGTTCGAGCGCGAGTTCGGCCAACTCCGCGAACCGTTCGGGCGGCAGCTTTCCGGGCCGCTTGCGCAGGAGGTCCTCGTCGACGGCGGCCACGACGGCCTCGGGGTTCTCGATGCCGGAGATGTGGGCCGTGTTGCGGATGGCGTTCCGGACGGTTTTGCGCCGCTGGGTGAACAGCGCCTTCACGAAGTCGAGGAAGAACGCCTCGTCCGAAATCTCGTAGTCCGGGTCGCGCGGCGTGAGCCGGACGACGGCGCTCTCGACGCGGGGCTGAGGGTCGAAGGCTTCCCTGGGCACTTCCTCCACTAACTCCGCGTCGGCGTAGTGGCGCGTCGTCACCGAGAGGCGGCCGTAGTCGGCGGTGTCGGGGTCGGCCACCATCCGCTCGGCGAACTCCAACTGGAACATCAACACGAGGGGCTTCCCCTCGGGGAGGAGGCGAAACGCCAGCTCCGAGGAGGCGCTGTACGGAAGGTTCGAGACGCAGGCGTCGAAGGCCGGCAACTCGACGTCGAGGGCGTCGCCCTCGATGAGCGTCAGTTTCCCGGCTTCGATTTCGTCGGCGAACTCACCGCGCAGGAAGGTCGCGAGCTTCGGGTCCCGTTCAATCGCCGTCACCCGCTCGGCGCGTGCGAGGAGGCGGTCGGTGAGCGCCCCCGTCCCGGCGCCGATTTCGAGGAGGTGGTCGTGGTCCCCCTCCAGGTAGGTAGGGATGCGTTCGAGCACGCGGTCGTCGACGAGGAAATGCTGGTCGAAGTCGGGGTTCCCGCGGCCCGCGCGGGCGATGAGCGCATCGGGGTCGCGGCCGGTCATTACCGGGCGTTGGCGCCCCGGGTTGTAAACCCTACTCCTCGCCGCCAACGAAGATGCGGTACTTCAGGTCGTCCTCGCGGATTTCCTCCAGGATGCGCTCTGCGAGTATCTCCTCGGGGTCGTGGAGTCCCGAAACCCGCTCGGAGAGGTCCTCGTAGCTCTCGAAGGGCTCGCGCTTGCGGGTGTCCAAGATGTTGTTTCTGAGTTTTTTCCCGATACCGGGAAGGAGGTTCAGCTGGTGGAGACGGAGCGTAATCGGCCCGGCGTCGTTGTAGACGTCCACGAAGCGCTCCTCCTCCTCCTCGACCATGTCCTCGATGACGTACTCCAACTCGGACTGGGCCCCCCCGGAGAGGTCCTCGTACTCGACGGTACGGACCCGTTCGACGCCCGCGGCGTCGTTGATGTTTATCCGGTCGCCGATTGCGATGTCCGCGTCGTCCGCGAGTTCGAGTTCGTAGAGCGCGAAATCCGACCCGTTGACCGCGTAGGCGACGGGCGTGCGCTGGTGGCGCGGCCGGTCGTCGTCGGAGCGCCCGCGCGCGAGGAAATCCAGCACTACCGTCCCGGCGGCTTCGTCGCTCTGGCTCATACGACTGTTACGCCCAGCGCGAACTTAAAAAGACGGGGAACTCAGGCGTACTTCGCGACGATGTCGATGACGGCATCGAGTTCGTCGCCGTCGAGCGCGTAGCGCTCTTGGGCGTACAGCGCCCGGAGTTCGGTCCGGCTCCGCGGGAGGAGGTTGGCGATGCGATAGGCCGTCTCCTCGTCGACTTTTTCGAGTTCGAGCAGCTCCGCGACCAGTTCTTCGGACTCCGCGGGGTCAAGCACCGCAAAGCGGTTCACGTGGTCGATGGCGCGCGCCAGCTCGTAGCGGAGCTCCCGGTCGTCGGCCGCCCGCTCGGTCTCCACGTCCGCGAGCAGGTCCTTCGTGGCCGCGAGCGTCAGATACTCCTCATCGAGCTTCTCCTTGAAAATCGACATCGACGTTACTCCTGGGCCGTCAGGTGCGCGGGCTTGACGATGATGGTCTTCGTGGCGTTGCCGTCGGTCACCTCGACCTTGTAGGCGGCGCCCTGCTCGCCGACGACCGTGCCGGTACGGCCGCTGAAGCGCTGGTGGAAGGTGCCCTCGTTCACGCTCGGGTCGAGGGTGAGGTGGACGGAGTCGCCCTCCTCGAACTCCTGAATCGCGCGCTGGGGCGGGGAGGTGCCACGCTCGCGGGGTCGGTTCTTCAGCTTGTTTCGCGTTCCGGTAAACGGACCGTTAGAGCTCGGCATGCGACGGGATAACCGCGTCGCCGTAATAAAACGTGCGTTCCGCGTTTCCGTTCGGACGCTCAGAGGCGGCCGACCGACTCGACGGAGACGGACTCGACGCCTTCCACGCCCTGGAAGGACTCTTCGACCGCTTCGGTCCCGCCGGCGTCGTCGGGAACGATAACCGTCGGGAGGAGCGCGACCAGACCGAAGGCCACGTCGTCGCGTTCGACGCCGCGGATGCGGGCGCCCTCGGGAAGCGACGCTTCGAGGCGCTCCTGAAGCTCGTCGAGGTCGATTTCGGGGTTCTGCGGCATGACCTTCATCTTCGCGGCGACGTCCCCCATCGTTACGGCCCCCGGAACCCGCAGTCGGGGCACTCGTAGAGGTTGCTCTGCTTGCGGCACTTCGCACAGCGATAGATGGTCTGGCCGCAGTCGGGACAGTCGAAGCGCGCGGCGTTGGTACCGGAGATGTTGATGCCACAGGAGACACACCGTCGGGACCCCTGTGCGGAGTCGCTTTCGCTCATACTCTCGCTACTGGGCGCCGACTTTTAACCGTTGCCAATCCTGTCTGGACCGCCCGTACCAGCGATTGTGGCCGCGGGGTGCTCGCTGCCCCCGCACGGAGCGGTCGGAGAAGCACGGCTGACGCACGTGCTTCACCTTCGCCTGACGCACAGGCCGTCACCTTCGGGGACCGCGGCTGTCGCACGCGGTCCACCTTCGACTGTTGTACGTACGAGACCCTCAGGACCCAGGGAGGATGTCCCCCAGCGCCGCGCCGATGACCATCGGGACGAAGGCGACGGCGACCTGACAGAGCGCGAGCCACGGGTCGACCCAGCTCACGCGCCCCCAGGCGGTCATCACGACCAGCGCGGTCAGCGAGGAGATGCCGAGGACACCCGTCAGCCGCCGAGGAATCACCCCGAAAATGGGGTCCTTGATACGCACGTCCTGGATGTCCGCGACGTAGAGGATGCTGACCGACAGGGCGAGCGCGCCGACGAGAGTTCCGACCAGATACAGCGGGTGAGTGGCGACGAACGCCCCGACTTCTTGGGTGCCGCCCTCGACGAACATCGGGACGCCGAAAATCAGTGCGCCGAGCAGGGATTCGGCGGCGTCCGCCCGGTCGTAGCCGTGGATGACGCGGCCGAACACCGCGGGTTCTTCCTGCACTTCGACGGCGAGTTCGATGGCCTCACGCATCCGCTCGCTGAGTTCGGGGTCGTCGGCGCGCTCCCCGATTGCCTCCAACTCGTCGATGAGGTCACCCATGTCGGGGTCGTCGTCGGAGTCATCGGACGCCGCCATACTCCACGGCTACGCCCGGAGAACAAAACCGTTGTCCCGGAGCTACGACGCGGCCACGCGGTTGAGGACCTCGACGACCGCTGTGGCGTCGTCGTGGGTCGGATAGGTCGTTCGCCGGCCCGAGGCCCGTTCGACGGCGAGCGTGTGGTTCGCGGCATCGTAGCTGGCGCTCGAGATATCCCCGTAGCGCATCCGGTCGGTCGACTCGCCGACGCGGCTCTCGAGTCTGGGAAGCATCAGCTCGGCGTCGGTGTGGACGACGAGGCTGTCCTCGGTGAACACGAAGACTGTGTTCCGGTACACGCGGAACGGTTCGAGGAACCGGGTTCGGCCGCGGCCGTACCACAGCGTGTCGACGCGTTCGACGCTCGCCGACGGGTGTTGGGTGCGAACCGAGTCGGTCACCTGGTCGTCGAAAGCCTCTACCACCGACCGAAACGAACGGTTCACGACGCGGACGCCCGCGTACCAGAGCGCCAGCGCGGCACCGACTGCGGCGACGAGGGCGGGCAGTCCGGCGGAGATGGCGACCAGCAACCCGAGGACGGTTCCGGCGCCGGCGACGAACCGACCGTGCCAGCCGACCCACCAGAGGAGGCGTGCGCCACGGTCGAGTCCGGTATCGAGCTCGCTCATCGCTGTTTGAACTCCGAGACGACCCGCTCGGCGTCGTCGTCGCCCATCACGAACACCTTGTCAACCCCGCTCTGTAGCTGTACGAGGACCGCGTTGCGCGTACCGCGGAGGAACACGCCGAGCACGAACCCGAGCAGGAGCGCCGGCAGGACCAGCTGGAGGAGGAGTTGTGGCTCCGCCACGAGATACCGGAGTTGCCGGGGCGCCTGGAGGAGGGTAGGTAGAACCGTCACGACGACGGCAAGGGCGCCGTACTGAACCGTCTTCCCGATGACGCCGTCGCCGAGACGAAGCGGGAGCGTAATGTACCCCATCTCGACGGCGTACGCCAGCAGCGTCAGCACGCCGACCTGTATCGCGGCGCTCTGCGGGTCCACGTATCCTCCGACCAGCGGCAAAACCCGCCCGGCCATCCGCACAGCGAAAAGGACGATGAAGATACCGAGGAAGTAGAGCTTTCCGCGCACCCGACTCGCTCGTTGGACGCTCACGATGTTCTCCGGGACGAGATGGTGACGGTAGTCCAAATGCCAGAAGAGGCGCTTTTTCGTCCCCGCGATGGTGATGAGGTTGGCGGCGCTTCGTTTGAACAGCGTTTCGAGCGTGTCGAGTTCGTTGCTCGCGATGCGATCGTTCGAGGAGAGCGTCCCGATGATCGCGCGGTCGCGGAACCGCATGAGATACCACTGCGGGAGGAAGAGGGCGAGGAAGACGACGACGGCTACGACCGGGCGGTTGAACTCCGCGAACACGACCCCCGCGAGGAGCGTCGGCAGCCCGTAGAGGAGGAGCTTCCCGAGGAGTGTCACCGAGATGTTGACCGACTGGAAGAAGGCGATGTTGTCTGTGTTGTAGTGTTTCGTGCTGTCCCCGAGGCGGCTCGCCTGCTCGACTTCCAGCGTCGAGTCGTCCCCGTCGAAGCGACTCCCCTCGCCGCCGACATCGCTCTGTGTCGGCGCCCGGTCGCCCTCGTCGGTCGCCTCCGCGGACCCGCTCGTCGGCACACCCGAACCGGCTTCCCCGTCGTCCGAAGCGCTGAAGCGGTGCCCCTCGTCTCCGTCACCGCCTTCCGCTGTCCCGGCCGGGTCGGGCATCGTGATGTCGTCCCCGAATCCCGAGGCCGTTCCGCCGATAGAATCGGGCGGAACTCTCTCGATACCCGCCGCCTTGGCCGCCTCCAAGGCCGCCTCGGTGTACCGCCCCCGGGTTGTGATTGCCGCGTCGGCGTCCCTGTCTGCCGCGAGGTCAGCGGCGTTCGAGACGAGTTCCTCGGTTACCTCGGCGTTCTCGTCGGGGACGACGAACAGGAAGCTGTGTTCGACGCCCTTCGAACCCTCGCGGGAACCGGCTATCGCGTACACTCCCTCGCGGAGTTGATTGCGCTCGGTCTCCCACCCGTTCGACCGCCGGTACTCCTCGGCCGCAGCGACGAACTCTCGTCCATTCATTCTATTGATCCCCCGTCCCGACCGCCCTCTCCCATCACGAGCGGCGGCGGGAACGCGATGGCGTGCGTTTGAGTGGCAAACCGTTCTCACTTAAACCTTGTCCGCGATGTCATCCGCGCCGGATGTGGCGGACGGCTTCCAGGGTCTGTCACACCGCGAGGAGAACGACCGTGTAGCCGAGCGCGCCGAGCGCGAACGCTCCGAAGTCGCTCTCGCGCTCGGCGGGCACCTCCTCCTTGATGACGTTGAGGATGACGCCGCCCGCCAGGAACGCGAAGAGGACGGCGAGCGCCTCGCGGCTCAAGGGAACGACGAACCCGGCGGCTACCCCGACGAGGACGGCGAGGGCCAACACCCACCGGCCGTAGTCGTGGTACGCCTCGCCGTGGTGATGCCGGAGGGCCCAGTCGTTGATCAGGAAGTGGAGGCCCATCGCGACTCCGAACAGGAGCAGGCTCGCGAGCCCCGGTTCCTCGCGGTGCAACAGGAGGTATCCCACCAGGAGGTTGTAGAGCCCGAACGCGACGACGTGCATCCGGAACACGCGTTGGCTCCACTCCTCCTCGCCCGCTCGGTTCGCATCCCGGCCCGCCTCGGCGCCCTCGCCCGGGGTTCCGCGCTTGGCGGCCCGCTCGACGCCGTAGTACGCGAGAAACCCTCCGAGCGCGACCAGGTAGACGTGGCGCTCCAGAAACCCGATCCCGAGCGGTTCCTCACCGACGTGGCTCGCTACGCGGCCGATTTCGGGCAGTACGTGGACAAACACGTACGCCACCGAGACGCCCCCTGACAGCGAGAGCCAGCGGCTCCGGGGCAGACGGTCGAGAAACCGGAGTCGCCGGCCGAAGACGTGGACGGCCGCCAGCCCGAGCGCGACGGCCACGGCGACGGCTTCGACGGTCGCGGTCGGCGCGTGTCCGCTCATCGAGTCGCCGTTGTGGCCGTCGGGTCCTAACCGTTCGGGCCGATTCGCCCCTGCACACCGGGACGCATATACGATTTCGGACGCAGGTCTCCGAGTATGACCGAGAACGCAGCGGGCTGGTTCGAATCCGTCCGGCCGGACGACCCCGACGCGGCCCGCGAGGCTATCGAGAACGGGAGCGCGGAATCCCCCGAAGACTGGCCCGCCCAGGCGGTCGAGTCGGGCTTCGCCGAGGACGAGTCGGACTACTACGGGAAACTCCACGAAGCCACGCTCCACGCCGCGCGCGAAGCGGTCCAAGAGCGGGAACGGGCGGACGACCAGCAACTCGTTCACGCCGTTCGGGCCATGGACGACGCGGACCGGACCGCGAACGAGCTCGCCGAGCGTCTCGCGGAGTGGGCCGGCAGTGTCTACGGCGAATCCGGCGGCGGCGTCGACTACGCCCGCGAGGTCGCCGGGCGAGAACCCGCTGGCCCCGTCGAGGAGCGGGTCGTCTCCCTCGCCCGGCAGGTCGTTTCGCTCGCGGACGAGCGCGAGGAGCTCCGGGCGTTCGTGGAGCGAAGCGCCGACGCGGCCGCGCCGAACCTCGCGGCCATGGCGGGGCCGGTTCTCGCGGCACGCCTCATCGCGCTCGCCGGCGGGCTCGAACAGCTGGCGAAGAAGCCGAGCGGGACCGTCCAGGTTCTCGGTGCGGAGGACGCGCTCTTCGCGCACCTTCGAGGAAACGCCCCCTCGCCGAAACACGGCGTCATCTACACGCACGACTACGTCCGGAACACCCGCCCGGACGAACGAGGCTCCGCATCCCGGGCGCTCGCGGGCAAACTCGTCATCGCGGCCCGCGTGGACCACTACTCGGGCGAGCGCAAGCCCGAACTGGACGAGGAACTCGACGAACGCATCGAGCGCATCCGCTCGCGGGGTGACGATGACTGAGTTACCGGGCGGCGTCGAGCGCCGGCGCGTCGACGGCGATGAGGGCCTCGCCACCCGCGGCGAACCGGTCTACGGCGAGCCCTACGACGGCGAGTGGCGCCGCTGGGACCCGCATCGCTCGAAGGTCGGCGCGATGATCGAGTCGGGGCTCGAAACCGGGGTGGCCGAGGGCGACGGCGTGCTCTACCTGGGCGCGGCGAACGGCACCACCGCGAGCCACGTCGCCGACTTCGCGGGCCCCGTCTACGCCGTCGAGTTCGCGCCGCGGCCGATGCGGGAGTTCGTCGGCGTCGCCGAGGGGCGGGCGAACCTCTTTCCCCTGCTGAAGGACGCCCGGAAGCCCGAGACGTACGCCCACGTCGTGGAGGCTAACCTCGACTGTATCGTACAGGACGTCGCGACCACCGGCCAGGCCAGGGTCGCGAACCTCAACCGCCGCTTCCTCGCGGACGACGGCCGCCTCCTCCTCGCGCTGAAGGCCCGCAGCGAGGACGTGACCAGGGAGCCCGAGACCGTCTTTCAGGAGTCGCTCGAAACGCTACGAGAGGAGTACGAGGTCCTGGACACCGCTCGACTAAACCCGTACCACGGGGACCACTTCGCCGCGGTCGCGACGCCCCGAAGCGAGTGATGCCGGCCCCGCGGTGCCGCCGGCTTCCCGAACTATTTACGTCCCCCAACAGTACCGACGGTCGATGACCACGAGGGGTTCGGCGGCCAACTTCGACCGGTTGGGCTCGCTCGGAATCGAAGAGGAGTTCTTCATCGTCGACGACGCCGGCCGTCCGGTGTCGGGCACCGACGAGCTGGTGTACGGCGCCGAGCCCCCGGAGCCCCTCGCCGGGAAACTCGACCACGAACTGTTCAAATGCACCATCGAGACCCAGACGCCGACGCTCGGGGGCGTCAGTGAGGCCGAGGACGCCCTCATTCGGGTTCGAAACGCGCTGGTCGAGCACGCCGAGTCCGGGGGGTATCGAATCGCCGCGGCCGGGCTCCACCCCTTCGCCCGGTGGCGCGAACTCGAACACGCGGAAAAAGAGCGCTACAGGGCACAGCTCGAACGCATCCAGTACCCCCAACACCGGAACACGACGGCGGGCCTCCACGTTCACGTGGGCGTGGACGACGCGGACAAGGCGGTGTGGGTCGCCAACGAGCTCCGGTGGTATCTCCCGCCCCTGCTGGCGCTCTCGGCGAACTCGCCGTACTGGAACGGCTTCGACACCGGCCTCCAGTCCGCCCGGGCGAAGATATTCGAGGGGCTTCCCAACACCGGGATGCCGTCGACGTTCGCGGACTTCGAGGACTGGCGCGCGCTCGAGGAGACGATGCTCGACACCGGGTCGATAAACGACCGCGGCGAGCTCTGGTGGGACGTCCGGCCGCACACCGAGTACGGCACCGTCGAGGTCCGGACGCCCGACGGGCAGACCGACCCCGAACGGGTGCTCGCGTTCGTGGAGTGTGTCCACGCGCTCGTCCTCGAACTCGCCGAGCGCTACGAGGACGGGGCCGACGGCTACCGCCACCGCAGGGAGCTTCTGGACGAGAACAAGTGGCGCGCGCTGCGCTACGGCCACGACGCGGTCTTCATCGACCGTGAGGGCGAGGGAACGATTGCGCTCGCGGAGCTCGTCGAACGCCTCGACGGGCGGTTGGGAACGTCGCTCGGCGATGTGCTCGATGCCGGCAGCGGCGCCGACCGGCAGCGCCGGCTCCTGGACCACCGGGGGGCCGACGCCCTGGCTGAGTCGCTCGTCCTGGAGAAAGCCTTATAACTGGAAATCGCGTTCCTCCCGCCAACACGACGCATGTCTGACGACATCACTGGAACCTCGGGGAGCGGGCATGAGGGGGACGCGAACGCGACGTTCGGGGAGGAGGCGGTCGCCGAGTTCGACGACCGGGCCGTCGAGATCCTCTCGTGGGTGCTCGACACGGAGACGCGGGCGCGCATCTACGTCTACCTCCGCCAGTCGCCGTGGAGCACCAGTCAGGAAGTCGCGGAGGGGACCGGTCTCTACCCGAGCACCGTCCGGGAAGCGCTCGCGGCGCTCACGGAGGAGGAAAAGCTCCACCGTCGCAAACGCCAGAGCGGCGGCGCGGGGAACAACCCCTACGAGTACACCGCGATGGCGCCCAGCGACCTCGTCGGCGAGGTCGTCTCGCAGGTGCAGGGGGAGTTGAACGCGCTGTGTAGCCTCGAATCCCTGGGGGGCGACGGGAGCGACCCCGTCCACATCGAGGTCGAGGCCGCCGAGGAGGAGTAACGTTTTACCGGGGCCGGCCGTCCGACGGCGGTATGGAGGTCGCCCTCGGCGGGACGTTCGACCCGATACACGACGGTCACCGCGCGCTCTTCGAGCGGGCCTTCGAGCTCGGTGACGTGACCGTCGGGCTCACCTCCGACTCGTTGGCGCCCGAAACGCGAAGCGAGCAGCGCCCCGTGCGCCCCTTCGAGGACCGGAAGGCCGACCTACGCGAGGAACTCGAAGCCTTCGCCGCGGAGCACGACCGCGAGTTCGAGATCCGGAAGCTGGACTCCCCGACGGGAACCGCGACGGAGGCGAAGTTCGACGCGCTCGTCGTCTCGCCCGAGACGGAGGCGGGCGCCGAACGGATAAACGAACTCAGGGAGGCCGAGGGGAACGACCCCCTCGAAATCGTCGTCGTCCCGCACGTGATGGCCGAGGACGGCGAACCCATCTCCTCGACGCGCATCGTCCGCGGCGACATCGACGAACACGGGAACAGGACTCCCGAGCGGACGGGCCGGGACCCCGCTTGACCGGATTGACTACCAGTTCGGCGCTTCGAGCCCCGCCCCGCGGAGGAGGTCCTTCCAGCGCTGTTGGACGGCGACCCGCGAGACGCCCATCGCCTCGGCGACCGCGCTCTGGGAGCGCTGGTCGCCCTCGACGAGCGCACCGGCGTAGAGGCTCGCGGCCAGTGTCGGGGGTTTCGAGCGCTCCGTCTCGGGGACGTCGGAGAGATAGAGGTCCCGCGCCGTGGTGCGGGCCGCCTCCGAGACGCCCAACTCATCGGCCGCCGCGTCGAGGTCGGCGAGTCGGTCCCGCTCGTCCACCCGGTCCCGCGCTCGGTACACAACTGTCAGTAGCCGCCGAGGAACAAGAGGGTTGCCGTCGTCAGGTTCATATCCCCGACAGAGTTACCGTGTAGTGCGCGCGGGTAGCCAAGCTAGGCCAACGGCGCAGCGCTTAGGACGCTGTCCTGTAGAGGTCCGCCGGTTCGAATCCGGTCCCGCGCAGTTCTGTCCGAGCGACGCGAGGACGAACGAGCAGAGGATTCGAAGCAGGGAAGTCGCGCACAGGCGAGCGAAGCGAGCCGAGCACGTCCGACCGAGGTTCGAATCCGGTCCCGCGCATAGCGAGGTCGAACGAAGTGAGACCTCGGGGAAACGAGCGGGGAGGAACGACCCGCGAGTCGGTTTTGCCGAACGGAGTGGGGTAAACGAGCTAGCGAACGTCTCGAAAGACGAACGGGGGAGCCGCTGTGCGGCCGTTCCATCCGAAGAAGCGGCTCCAAGACGCCGCGCCGGAGAATAAATAACGAGCGGCGCCAGGTACTCACTCATCGTCGAGGAACTGGCGCCGACAGGACGCGTCACAGAACGCGAACAGTCGAAGGCCGTCCCCGCTCTCACGGGCGGTCGTCGGATACCACTGGCCGTGCTCGTCGAGGCGCTCGCCGCAGTTCGCGCACGTTTCGAGATCCGTGCGGTCCGATGAGCCCGGCATGGTTCCACCCTGTGCGACGCTGATGACTTCGTCTCGGGGTACACGCGGTGGTCGGAAAAAGGCTGAGGCCGAACCGCCCGCTCACGCGTCCGCCGCGGCGACGGACCCACCGTTCCGCTCGAGGCGTTCGTCTTCCCACACGCGGCGGGCATTGAGGGCTTCGCGACCCGCGTCGGTCAACTCGTAGTAGTTCGTGCGTCGGTCGCGTGCGCCCTTCTCCACGAGGCCCTTCTCCACGAGCGTGTCGAGGTTGGGGTAGAGACGCCCGTGGTGAATCTCCCCGTCGTAGTAGCCCTCCAGCTCGCTCTTGATGGCGAGGCCGTGGGGGCTGTCGAGGCCCGCGACGGCGTACAGCAGGTCGCGTTGGAAGCCGGTCAGGTCGTACATACGAGTATCTATACGCGGCCAGTGAATATACGCTCGCCGGAAATTCAGGGTTTCAGACGATCTCGTGCGAAAAACTGTTCGGCGGCGGCACTCCGAACGTGTTATGTGTTACCGGGCAATCCGAACGCTGTATGAGCGTCGACATCCGGACCCCGGAACGCCGCGAGTGCGTCCGCTGCGGGCGGATAGAGAAGTGGGACGACGAGCGCGACAACTGGGTCGTCGCCGACGACGAGGTGGGGAACGTCCGCTGTATTCACACGTGGGACATCACGGGCGAGTTCACGCCGATTCAGGAGTGATTCGGTAGCGCTCGCCCTCCGCCTCGACGAGACCGTTCGAGCGAAGGGTTTTGAGAACGCTGAACAGCGTGAGTTTTGGAACGTCGAGTTCGTCGCGCAGGTCGCTGACCGTGGCGTCACCCGCCGTCTGCAAGTAGAGGTAGACGAGTTTCGCACGGGGCGATTCCACCTCAGCGGGGAGCGCGAGCGAACGCGACGCGGTCTGAGCGACTGTCATTACCCGTCCATACCCTTCGACAACCATAAATCTCCGGCACGACAGATGTCGAAAGAACACCGCCGTCAACAGCGTTCGGGCCGTTTATGTTGCGCTACTCCCCGAAAACGGCGGCGTACACATCGATGGTTGTCGAATCCGTGTCATAATGTGACACACTCACTCCCGGAGCCGGGTGATTCCTCCTTCCAATACCCGGTGGTTCGGGACGACGTGTTCGCCCGCGTCGCTCTCGATGCAGGTCGTGAACATCCCGACTTCCTGGACGATGCCCTCCTTTCCGTCCAACTCGACTCGGTCGCCGATGCTGTAGGGCTGGTTGAACAGGAGGTAGATGCCCGCGGCGCCTGCGGGGAGCAACTGGCGCAGGGCGAGCGCGAGGAAGACGATGAGCGCGGCGGCGTACGCCGCGAGCAAGAGCAAGAGCGCCGCGGTGGCAACGCCCACTTGGCTGAGCGCGACGAGCGCTGCGATGTAGAAGACCGACCACTTCACCGCCTTCGGAACGACGGTGCTCTCGGGGAGTTTGACCCCCTTGAGCCGTTCGCTGGCGACGAGTTCGGCCTTGTCGCCGATGACCATGCCGACGACGAGAACGAAGACCGCGATGAAGAGTTGGGGGACGAAGCCCGCGACGCGGGACCAGAACGGCCCGGTGTAGTTCACGTCCGCGGTGTTCAATGCGACGAGAAAAGCGATGAGGACGATGAACAGCGACGAGAGCCCGCCGAGAATCGATACCGTGGAGCTCCCGAAGTTGCGCGCGGTGCGCTCGAAGGCGGTCCCCTCGACCGCTCCGGGTACGCCCGCCGAGCGGAGCAGACGTTTGTTGAACCGCCCGACGAGAGTGCCGACCACGACGCCCAAAAGCAGGACGCCAGCCGCTATCCAGAGGCGGTCGGGTACGTCGCCGGCGAGCGCTTCGACTCCGGCCATTCAGTAGTCCTCCGGGTCGAGTTCGAGGACGAGTTCCCCGCCCTTGAAGGCTCGCACGAGGCCGTCGGATTCGGAGAGCACGATGGTCACCGCGTTCGTGTCGCGGGTGATGGCGCCCGCCGCCATATGCCTGGTGCCGAGCCCCTTGGGGATGTCCACACCCTCCGCGGACGGTTCGAGGTAGCGGTACGCCGAGACGATCTTCCCGGCGTCGCTGATGACGAAGGCGCCGTCCAGCCGGGAGAACTCCTTGAGCATCACGCGGACGATGGGGTCGCCGACGTGGACGTGGGACTTCTCGAAGGGGTTGTAGGAGAGTGCCCGCGATTTGTTCATCACCTTTCCGGCGTCGCCGACGACGAACAGCGCGCCCACGTTTTTCCCCTTCTGGCCCTTCTTGCCCAACTCGACGGCGATGTCGAGCACGTCACGGACGACGCTCGGGTCCGCCCGGGAGTTGACGAACAGGTCGTAGACGCCCGAGCGGTCGTCCTCGCTCGCCCGAACCTGCGAGACGGTGTCGATTTCGTCGCCTTCGAGGCTGTAGGCCGCGGCGACGGTGTCCCCGTCGGAGACGATGTCGTTGTCCAGCGCCCCCTCGATTCCGAAGTGGACCCGCTCGCGCACGTCGTCGAAGGAGAGTGGGAGTTCGACGAACGTCTCCGCGTCGACGCTGTTCTCCTTGCCGACGACGACGAGGGGGACGTCGACCGCCTCGCACTGCTCGTAGTACGCGCCGCTCGGGGAGAAGAGGAGCAACGAATCCACGTCTGCGACGATATCGCCCGCGAGCTCCCGAACGGTCGTCATATCTGTCAAAACTGACTGCGGGACGGAGCAAAAGGGTTGCGGGCCAACGTTGAGGCCGTCATGCGTTCGTCTGACGGGAATGGGGTCAGAGCTTCCGCTCACGGCTTTGAACTCAAAGAAGAGAGCCGGTGGAGGGATTTGAACCCTCGGCCTATTCCTTACGAAGGAATCGCTCTGCCAGCTGAGCTACACCGGCGCGGTCCTACTACGCCGTAGCGCCATCGGAGGAATAAGGCTGTCGAATCGCTCCCTCGACCTCGCGATTCCCCCCCACACCGGATTTCCGGAGAATCGTAGTCGGGACGGGGGACTCGCGTCGACCCACACCGGATTTCCGGAGAAAACATCCCGCCCAACGTCCCGTTAGTCGGGTGTGGGTCCGTGCCGTAACTCCGGAAAAGTGGTGTGTGGGTCCGCCTCACTGCCTCACCAGCCGCACGTCCAGACAGACGTTCAACTCGTGGGGCGCGTAGGACCGAACCGTGTGGCAGGTCTCCACGAACACCTCGTACTCCTCGCCGGCGGCCTCCCGAATCGCGGCCTCTCCGGGTCCGAAGGGGTCGTCCTCGCTCTGGATGTCGTAGTAGTGGAGGGTGCAGTCGTCGCCCGCCAGCGCGACCGCGGTGTCCAGAAAGTCGTCCGCGGAGTGTGGGAGGTTCATCACGACCCGGTCGGCCCAGCCTCCGTACTCCCGCTCCGACACTACCTCCCTCACACCGTCGGACGCTGTCGCGCCCGACGAGCCCGAGACTACGTCTCGGACGTCCCCGGCGATGGCGGTCACACGCTCGGAGACGCCGTTCCGCCGGGCGTTCTCGCGCAGATACTCGATAGCTCGCTCGTTCAGGTCGGTTCCGACGACTTCCGCGCCCCGCTTGGCGAAGGGAATCACGAAGGGGCCGACGCCGGCGAACATATCGAAGGCACGCTCGCCGTCCTCGACCTGTTCGGCCACCCGGTGGCGCTCGGTGGCGAGCCGCGGGGAGAAGTACACCTCGGCGAGATCCACAAGGAACTCACAGCCGTACTCCCGGTGGACAGTTTCGGTGGGGGAGCGCTCGCCCATGTCGGCTACGATATCCCACTCCCTGACCCTGGTCTCGCCTTTCACCTTCGACGCGCGGTCGATAACGGCCCGGGCCGGGAGGTCCGAGTCGAGAACCGCGTCGGCGATTCGCTCGGCACGGGCGGCGTCGTCCTCGTCGATGGCGACGATGTCGCCGATGCGCTCGTAGGAGGGCTCGAATCCAAGCAGGTCGGCGGGGGCGGTCCCTGTCTCGCGGTCCGGGGGTTCGCGGAACACCACGTCGAACTCGTCGGGCACTGCCGCGGCGTCCGTCACGGGCAGGTAAAGCGTTCCGTCCTCCACGACGATTTCGTGGTCGTGGTCCACGAGGTCCGCTTCGGCGAGCCGGCGGCGGGTCTCCTCGCCGCGTTCCCGGGGGACCCGCACGCAGGGCACGTCCATACGCCGAAGAGGGGAGGGCCGGCACTAAGGCTGGCGTTTCGACACCCGCCGCCCGGCGCTCCATCCGCGGGCTTAAGCGGTCCCTCCCCCCACTCGAGGTATGCTTACGTTCGTCGGCCTCGGGCTCTGGGACGAGCGCTCGGTCACCGTCGAGGGGAGGGAAGCCATCGCGGGCGCCGACCGCGCCTTCGCGGAGTTCTACACCAGTCGGTTGATGGGAACCGACGTGGAGACGCTCGAATCGTTCCACGGCCGGGACATCGAGGTCCGCGAGCGCGCGGGTGTGGAGAACGACCCCGAAGCCGTCCTCGACGCCGCGGCGTCGGGCGACGCGGTTTTCCTCACCGCCGGCGACACGATGATTTCGACGACGCACGTCGACCTCCGCCTCCGAGCGGAGGAGCGGGGTATCAGTACGAGGGTGATTCACGCGCCCACCGCTCAATCCGCGGCCTCGGGGCTCACGGGGCTCCAGAACTACCGCTTCGGGAAGGCGACGACGCTCCCCTTCGAGTACGCCCACGGCGCCGACGGGGTTCCGGGGTCCGTCACCGAGACTATCGACGCGAACCGGGAGCGCGGCCTGCACACACTGTGCTATCTGGACATCAAAATCGACATCGGGCCCCGCGGCCGGGAGCCGGGCCGCGAGGAGTTCATGACGGCCGACCATGCCGCAGGGCTCCTGGCCGAACACTACGACGACCCGCTCGCCGTCGCGGTCTGTCGGGCTGGTTCCGAGGAGCCGCTGGTCGCCGCGGACCGGTGTTCAGAACTGGCGAACCGCGAGTTCGGTGACCCTCTGCATCTGTTGGTGGTGCCCGGCGAGCTACACGACATGGAAGCCCGTGCGCTCGAATCGCTCGCCGGCGCGCCCGCGGAGTTCGTCTGAACCGTTCACGCGCTCCGGTTCGCCAACAAGGCGGAAAAAGGTCCTCGCTATCGCGTGACGACTTCGATTTCGTGTCCGTCGGGGTCCTTCGTGAACGCGTAGTGGTAGTTACAGGACTCGGGGTCGCGGTAGTCCTCGGCCTCCTGAGTCATCAGGCGGTCCCAGAACTCCTCGAGGTCCATGTCGCTCGCGCGCACGGCGAGGTGGCCCCAGGCGTCGCCCATCTCGTACTCGCGGCCGTCGTAGTTGTAGGTGAGTTCGACGGTCATCGCTTCTTCGGCACCGTTCTGGGGCGCGAGGTGAAAGTTCGAGAAGGTGTCGGCCTCCCAGCGGCTTTCGGGAGTGTACTGGAGTTTCCGGACGTACCAGCCGAGGGCCTCGTCGACGTCCTCGGTCCGGACCATCGTGTGATCGAGGCTGAACTGCGCGCCGATGTCCCGTTCGACGAGTTCGATTTCGTGGCCGTCGGGGTCCTTCACGAAGGCGTAGTTGTAGCCACAGGACTCGGGGTCGCGGTAGTCCTCGACGCCCTCGTTCATTAATTTCTCGTAGGCGGCTTCGAGGTCGTCGACGCGCACGGCGATGTGCCCCCACGAGTCGCCCATGTCGTACTCGCGGTCGTCGTGGTTGTAGGTGAGTTCGAGGGTCGCGCCGTCCTCGTGTTTGTCCTCGGGGCCGAGGAAGACGAGGGTGAAGGTGTCGTTGACGCTGCGCGATTTCTCCTCCCACTCCAGGTGTTCGGTGTACCACTCGACCGATTCCTCCAAGTCCTCGACGCGGACCATCGTGTGGTCGATTGTGCCGTCCATACCCGGTTTTCCGGCGGGCGAGCGAAAAAGATGCCGGAGGCGGAAGGACGGTGCGGGCGAGAGCCGAAAGTGACCCACGTGCGACAGCCGTGGGTCCTGATATGCGAAACGTGCGACAGCCGTGAACAATGGAACACGTGCGACAGCCGTGTTCCCTTCCCCTACCCTCCCCTTCCCGTTCCTTCCCCTCACTCGCGATACAGCCACACCGCCACGCCCCCGAAGACGACGGCGCCCACTGGCAAAACGAAGTAGTCCGCGCGGCCACTCAACCAGAGCGAGAAGCGGAAGGCCGCGACGGCGGCGAGTCCGAACAGCGCGGCGCTCACTGCCGGGCGGACGCGGATAGCTACGGCGAGCACGCCGGCCACCCAGCAGAGCACGCTTGCCGGCCACGAGAGGAACAGCCGGCGGGCGGGCCCCGCGCCCGACAGAACGGTGTGGATGGGCGTGACGCCCGTCCGGTCCACGAGGCCGAACGCGAACGCCGCGTAGGCGCCCTCCGGGTAGACGGCTACCACGAGGGGCACGAACGCGAGCGCCGAGAGGGAGAGCGCGCGCCGACGGGGCGTCACTTCCGGGCGATGATGCGGAGGACGTCCTCGTCGGCCAGTTCGTGGCTCGTGCCCACCTGCTGGTCGTCGTGCTTCGAGGAGGGGCCGGTGACGCGCGCGAAGCGGAACCGCTCCTCTAAGTTCGTGCCGAGTTTCTGGATGGCGTCCTCGACGGTGGCGCCCCGTTCGAGAATCAGCGGTTCGTCCTCGTCGATGCCCCGGCCGGGCTTGTCCATGTAAATCCGGATGAGGCCGAGTTCCGACCAGATGCGCTTTTTTAGCGCGTCGAGGCCCTTCTCCTTCTCAGCGGAGATGAAGACGGCCTCCTCGGGGTCGATGTCACGCTCCCTGAGCTCCTCTTTCACCTTTTCCGCGTAGTCGGGCTCGATGAGGTCGACCTTGTTGACGGCGACCATCGAGGGGAGGTACACCCGGTTCTCCATGATGCCGTCGATGAGCTCGTCGATGTCCACGTCGCCGCGGATGGCGACGTCGGCGTTGACGTAGCCCCGCTCGCGGAGCACCTCCCGGACCGTATCCTCGTCCAGGTCGACATCGGGGCCCTTGTTCACGTCGATACCGCCCTGCCCCTTCTCAGTGATTCTGACCGCCGGGGGTTCTGTGTCGAGGCGAATTTGGTTGTTGTAGAGCTCCCGGGAGAGGCGGTCGTACTGGTCGATCTCGAACGCCGAGACGAGAAAGACGACCAGGTCGGCCGTACGCACGACGGACAACACTTCGCGGCCGCCGCCGGCGCCGCCCGCCGCGCCCTCGATGAGCCCCGGCACGTCGAGCAACTGGATGTTCGCGCCGTTGTACTCCATCATCCCGGGGAACACGTCGAGCGTGGTGAACTCGTAGGAGCCGACCTCGCTCTCGGCGTTCGTGAGGGCGTTCAACAGCGTGGACTTCCCCACCGAGGGAAACCCGACGAGAGCGACGGTGGCGTCGCCGTGCTGTTCGACGGCGTAGCCGCCGCCTCCACCCGAACCCTCCTGCGCTTCGAGTTTCTCCTTCTTCTCGGCGAGTTTCGCCTTCAGACGGCCGATGTGGCTCTCGGTGGACTTGTTGTAGGGCGTGTTTCGGATTTCCTCTTGGAGGCTGTCGATCTCCTCCTCTAGTCCCATTACCCTCCCGTGAGCGTCTCCGGGCGAAAACACTTGGGTATTCACTCGGGATGGACGCGCCGAGCGCATCGGGCTTTCGGCCGGCGCGCTTGCCCGCGACACCCTCGCCTTCCGGCGCTGTTCGGGACCGATGGGTTCTTGAATCGCCCCGGGGAACAGTACAAACGAATGACAGACGCCGCGAAGTTCCGGGACAGCACCCAGATCGTTCTCCCGGCCCGGGAGTTCGCGGACCACCGCGCGGCCATCGAGTCGGAGTTCACAGTCACCGTCGTCGAGGAGGACGCCGCCGCCCGCATCATCGGCAGCCCCGTCGAAATCAAAGGCGTCGGGGAGTATCTCACCCGGCAGGGCGTCGCGCTCCCGTAGACGCTTGCGAGCCACGCGGGACGGCCACGGAAAGTAATTCTTAAACGCGCGGCGCGGCCAACCGTTGGTATGGCCGAAACTATCGAAGTCCTCGTTCCGGGTGGACAGGCCAACCCTGGCCCGCCCCTCGGTCCCGAGTTGGGTCCGACGCCCGTCGACGTGCAGGCGGTCGTCAGCGAAATCAACGAGCAGACCGCCGCCTTCGACGGCACGGAAGTGCCCGTCACCGTCGAATACGAGGAGGACGGCTCCTTCACCATCGACGTCGGTGTTCCGCCGACGGCGGAGCTCATCAAGGACGAGGCCGGCTTCGAAACCGGCTCCGGTGAGCCCCAGGAGAACTTCGTTGCCGACCTCTCCGTCGATCAGCTCAAGAGCATCGCGGAGCAGAAACAGTCGGACCTGCTCTCCTACGACACGAAGAACGCCGCGAAGGAGGTTGCGGGCACCTGTGTCTCGCTCGGTGTCACCATCGAGGGCGACAACGCCCGCGAGTTCAAGCGCAAGGTCGACGCCGGCGAGTACGACGACCAGCTGGCGGCCTGAACGCGCGGCGTTCCTTTTCCCGTTTCGACCCCCGAACAGCTCTCCCTCTGTCGATTTCTCCCCGCGGTACTCCTTCACAGTCGGCCCACCCCTTCGACGGGTTTAAGTTTCGCTTCCGTAAATCACGGGCAAGCAGGCGTACCAGCCTGTGCTCCCGTAGTAGCCCTACGGCGGACTACGGAGGTGAAAGATGGCAGCTAACGAAATAGAGGACGCGGTCGCACGCGCGCTGGAGGAGGCCCCTGAGCGGAATTTCCGTGAAACGGTGGACCTCGCTATCAACCTGCGCGACGTCGACCTCAATGACCCGTCGAATCGCATCGATGAGGGCATCGTGCTTCCCTCTGGGACGGGCCAAGAGACTCAGATTGTAGTCTTCGCAACCGGCGAGACTGCCGTCCGCGCCGAGGAGGCGACGGACCACGTCTTGGGCCCCGATGAACTCGAAGAACTGGCAGACGACGACGACGAGGCGAAGGACCTCGCGGACGAGACCGATTTCTTCATCGCCGAAGCCGCGATGATGCAGGACATCGGTCGCTACCTCGGGACCGTGCTCGGTCCCCGGGGGAAGATGCCCGAGCCCCTTCAGCCCGACGACGACGTCGTCGAGACTGTCAATCGTATGAAAAACTCCATCCAGCTTCGCTCCGGCGAGCGGCGCACGTTCCACACGCGCGTCGGCGCCGAGGACATGGCGGCCGACGAGATCGCGTCGAACATCGACGTGATCGTCCGCCGGCTGAACGCGAACCTGGAGAAAGGCCCGCTGAACCTTGACGGCGTCTACGTCAAGACGACGATGGGCCCGGCCGTGGAGGTGCCTGCATGAGCTCCGAATCCGTTCGCAAGACGGAGACGATCCCCGAGTGGAAGCGCTCGGAGGTCGAGGAAATCGCGGGTCTCATCCGCGAGTACGACAGCGTCGGGATCGTCGGCATCGCCGGCATCCCGAGCCGTCAGCTCCAGGACATGCGCCGCGACCTGTACGGTACGGCCCAGCTCCGGGTCAGCCGCAACTCCCTCGTGCGCCGCGCGCTCGAGGAGGTCGACGAGGGCGCCGAGCAACTGGTCGAGGAGGTCACGGGTGAGGTCGGTCTCATTCTGACCGACGACAACCCCTTCGGTCTCTACAAGCAACTCGAAGCCTCGAAGACGCCCGCGCCGATCAACGCGGGCGAGGTCGCCCCCAACGACATCGTCATCCCCGAGGGCGACACCGGCATCGACCCCGGTCCCTTCGTGGGCGAACTCCAGAGCGTCGGCGCCGACGCGCGCATCCAGGAGGGCTCCATTCAGGTGCTCTCCGACTCGACCGTGCTGGAAGCGGGCGGCGAGGTCTCACAGGACCTCTCGAACGTCCTCAACGAGTTGGGCATCGAGCCCAAGGAAGTGGGTCTCGACCTGCGCGCCGTCTACGCCGACGGTGTGCTCTTCGAACCCGAGGAGCTCGCCATCGACGTCGAGGAGTACCGCGCGGACATCCAGTCCGCTGCGGCCGGCGCACGGAACCTCTCCGTCAACGCCGCCTACCCGACCGCCCGCACCGCTGGCACCTTGCTCGGCAAGGCCGCCGGCGAGGCCAAGGCCGTCGGTATCTCCGCGGCCGTCGAGAGCCCGGACCTCGCGGACGACCTGATCGGCAAGGCCGACGCACAGGTCCGCGCGCTCGCGGCTGCCATCGACGACGACGAAGCCCTGCCCGAGGAACTGCGGGGCACTACTGCACAGGCGACTGAGGAAACCGAAACCGAGAGCGAGGCCGACGAATCCGACTCCGACTCCGAGCCCGAAGCCGAGGCCGACGAGGCCGAGGACGAGGACGAAGAGGACGACGAGGGCGACGCCGGCGACGCGCTCGGCAACATGTTCTAACAACTGAGGTACACAACAATGGAATACGTTTACGCAGCACTCATCCTGCACGAATCCGGCGAAGAGCTCAACGAAGACAACATCACGTCCGTTCTGGAAGCCGCGGGCGTCGACGTCGAGGAGTCCCGCGTGAAGGCCCTCGTCGCCGCGCTCGAGGACGTTGACATCGAGGACGCCGTCGAGACGGCCGCCGCCGCGCCCGCCGCGGGCGGCGCCGCCGGTGGCGCCGCGGGCGGCGAGTCCGAGTCCGCCGACGAAGGCGGCGACGAGGACGAGGAGGCTGAGGAAGAGGCCGCCGACGAGGACGAGGGCGGCGACGACGAGGACGAGGAGGCCAGCGGCGAAGGTCTCGGCGACCTCTTCGGTTAAACTCGACAATACGTTCCTTTCTTTCGAAGGTGTCCTGCGTGCGACAGCCGCAGGACCCGCAATTCATCTACGAGCGACGGCGACGTGCTGTTCCTGAGGTTCAAGTACCCGAACGCGACCAACCCGGAGCGTGTTCAGCGCCTTCGGCGTCCGCGTCCTGTTCGCTCCGGAGGCGAGCCTCGCGGTTCTGGTAGCCATCGCAGGGGGCGCCCTCCTGGGCACGTTGAGCGGCCTCTGCCCGGGGCTCCACGTCAACAACCTCGCGCTCCTGCTGGCGGCCGCCGCCCCTTCGCTCCCGGGGCCGCCCCGCCTCGTCGGTGCGGCGATGCTCTCCGCGGGCGTCGTGCACTCCTTTCTCGACGTGCTCCCGGCGCTCGCGTTGGGCGTGCCCGACGCCGCGATGGCGGCCTCCACACTCCCCGGGCACCGACTCGTCCTCGCGGGCCGCGGTCGGGAGGCCGTCCGGCTCTCCGCGCTCGGGAGCGCCGGCGCGGTCTGTGCGGCCGTTGTGCTCGCGCTCCCGCTCACCGCGGCGATGGGTCGCCTCTTGGATCCGCTGAACGCGAACCTCCCCGTGCTCCTCACCGCCCTCGGAGGGTGGCTCGTCGCCACCGAAACCGACGAGCGGGCCCGGCTCGGCGCGGTCCTCGCTATCGCCGCGAGCGGGGCGCTCGGGCTCGTCTTCCTGGATGTGGAGACGACGAGTCTCCTCCCCGGCAACACGCTCGCGCCGCTGTTCGCGGGGCTCTTCGGCGCGCCCGTCCTGTTGGACGCAATGGACGGCGGGGGCGTCCCCGAACAGGACGACGCCGACATCCGCTCGTCGAAGCGCCGCGTCTCGATGACCGCCCTCGCCGGCTCCGTCGCGGGCGCGGTCGTGGGCTACGTGCCCGGCGTGTCCAGCGCCGTCGCCGCGACGGCCGCGCTCGCGGCGCTTCCGGGCGGCGACGCGGACGGTGACCGCGGCTTTCTGGTGGCGACGAGCGGCGTCAACACCTCCAATACGATTTTCGCGCTCGTCGCGCTCGTTGCCTTCGGGACGCCACGCACCGGTGTCACCGTCGCGTTGAACGACGCGGGCGTCCCGTTGAACCTCCCCCTGCTCGCGCTGGCCCTCGCGGGCGGCGCGGTCGCGGGGCTCTCCGTCCTGCTCCTCCTCGGCGACGCCTACTTCCGCGCGGTTCGCGCCTTCGACCAGCGCCGGCTCTCGCTCGCGGTGCTCTGCGGGCTCGTCGTCCTCTCGGTTCTCTTCGCCGGGCGCGTGGGGCCCGTCGTCTTCGGGTTCGCGACGCTCGTCGGGTTGCTCCCCCCGCGCTTCGGCGCCCGGCGCGTTCACCTGATGGCAGTGCTCTGCGTGCCGCTGGCGCTCGCGTAGCGGCGAGTCAGAGCCAGTCCTCGCGGCGGAAGTACCAGACGAGAACGCCCGCGATGCCGGCCATCCCCAGGAGCGCGGCCGGGTAGCCGTACGCCCAGCCGAGTTCGGGCATGTTCCACGGCGAGGCTCCGGGGTCGAAGTTCATCCCGAAGAGCCCCGCGACGAGCGTAAGCGGCAGGAACACGACGGCGACGACGGTGAGCCGTTTCATCACCTCGTTCGTCGAGACGGAGAGGGCGTTCAGATAGATGTCGCGGGCGCCGCTCGCCAGGTCCCGATACGTCTCGGCCAGGTCCACCAGTTGGACGAGGTGGTCGTAGACGTCGCGGTAGTACTTCTCGGTCGATTCCTCAACCTGTTCGGGGTCGCCGCGCGCGAGGACGCCGACGGCCTCACGGCTGGGCCAGAGCACCTTTCGCAGGCGGAGGAGTTCGCGGCGGGCGCTGTTGATCTCCGCGAGCGTCTCCCGGCCGGGCGACTCGATGACCTCTTCCTCGATGCGCTCGATGCGCGTTTCGATGTCGTCGACAGCGTCGAAGTAGCCGTCGACGAGGCCGTCGAACACCCGGTAGGCCGCGAAGTCCGGACCGTTCTTGATGAGCCGGCCGTCCGCCTCAACCACGCCCGCCCACGCGCGCTCGATGGCCGCGGGCTCTCCCTCCGGGCAGTAGGTGATGAGCCAGTCGTCGCCGATGAACGTCCCGACGGGCGTTTCGGTGAGCTCCTCCTCGAAGGTGGACTCCCCGCGGGTGAGCGAGACGGCTTTCAGGAGCACGAACGTGTGGGCGTCGAACGCCTCGGTCTTCGGGCGGACATCGTTCTGGACGTCCTCCACTGAGAGGTGGTGAATTCCCGTCGCCGCCCGGACAGCCGCCAGTTCGCTCTCGGAGGGGTTCGCGAGTCGGACCCACGTGGTTCCGGGCGCCCCGACGGCCTCGTCCACGGTTTCGGGGTCCGCGTCGCGGCGCTCGACGCCCTCCGGGCCGTACACGACGGCGTCGAGGGTCATGTCGAACCTCCGACGGCGGCAAGCGTGACGCCGACCATTACCGCCGGGAGCGAGAGGGCCCGTCCCGGGTAGGCGACGGTGGCGCCGACCGCGTAGCCCCCGATGCCGACCCCCGCGAGGGCGAGACCGGCGGCTCTCGTTCGTCGCATGGGGAGAAGGCTACGGGGACCGGCAAAAGGGTTCCCCTCAGTTGTCGTGTTCGAGCCCTTCGAACATCGAGACCGCCCGGGAGCGCTCGCCGTCGAGGCGCTGGGGGTAAACCGCGAGCGCGACGACGTAGTCGTCGCCGTGGCGGAACTTCGCGAGGTGGATGTAGACGTCGACATCGTTGCCGGCGAGCTGTGCCGTCCCCTCGTAGCGCGAGACGTTGCGCTCCTCGCCGAGCGCTTCGACTTGCGTGGTGCTCACCCGGTCACCGACCGACACGGAGCCGTACTGCTTCTGGAAGCGCTGGATTATCTGCCGGTTGTCGAAGTTGGCGACGGGGTTGAACGTCTGTCCCAGTATCTCGACGGCCGGCGTCGACAGCCCGGCGAACACGGCCGCGCGCTGGTCGCCGAGCGGGCCGAGGCTGACCTGTCGCTCGTACTGTGCGATCCAATTCGTCACTTCGACCTGCCGCTCCTGGCCGGCGGCGGAGAAGTTCCGGGTGATGTTGGCCGCCTCGACACTCACTTCCTCGTAGCCTGTCTCCGAGAGGGTCGCGTCGGAGACAGTCGCTTGGTTCGCGTTGAAGGAGAGGGACTCGCTCCCGGTGATGAACCCACAGCCGGCGGTCGTCATTAGAACCGCCAGCGCCAGGACGCCGGCCGTGTGTTTATAGTTCATACTACTACCGATTCACGGGACGCCACTAAAGGCCTCGGGCCTCCTTCAGGGGAGCCGATAGGTCGCCCCGCCGTCCTCGTCCTCGACGTCGACCCCGAGGGCTTCGAGTTCGTCGCGGAGGCCGTCGGCGCGCTCGTAGTTCCCCGCCTCCCGCTCGGACTCGCGCACGTCGAGGACGAGTTCTACGAGGTCCTCGGCGAGAGTCACGTCGCCCTCGGCGCCGTCGAAGGAGAGGCCCAACACGCCCGCCAGCGCTTCGAGGGTCTCGACCCCCTCTCGGAGGCCGGCGTAGTCGTACGCCCTATCGGATTCGACGTGCTCGTTGAGGGCCCCCACGAGCCCCGAGAGCGCGGAGATCGCCTCGCGGGTGTTGAAGTCGTCGTTCATTCCCTCCGCGAACTCCCGCTCGGCGGCGGCGACTTCCTCCCGGAGGACGCCGTCCTTAACCGTCGCGTAGGCGTCGACCGAGTCGAGCGCCTCGACGGCGCGCTCGTGGCCCCGTTCGAGAGTTTCCCAGCGCTGTTCGGCCTCGTTCAGGGCGGCCTCGCTGTACGTCTGAGGGGTGTTGTACTGCGCCGAGCAGAAGAAGGTCCGCAGGACGTTCGGGCCGAGCTCCTCCAAGGCGTCCGAGACGGTGAAGAAGTTCCGCAGGCTGGAGGACATCTTCGTGCCCTTCGTTTCGAGCAACCCGGTGTGGAGCCAGTAGCGCGCGAAGCGCTGGCCGGTGGCGGCCTCGCTCTGTGCGGTCTCGTTTTCGTTGTGCGGGAAGACGATGTCCCGGCCGGCGACGTGGATGTCGATGGTCGAATCGAGGTGGGTCATCGCCATCGCGGAGCATTCGATGTGCCAACCCGGGCGGCCCTCGCCCCACGGCGAGTCCCAGACCTGTGCCGTTTCGGCGGCTTCCTCGGCGGGGAGCGCCTCCTCGTGGCGGTGCTCGGCGATCTCCTCGGCGCCGACGCCCCCCGCCTTCCAGAGCGCGAAGTCTTGGGGGTTGCGCTTCTCAGCCAGTTCGTCGTCGGGGCCTTGGGCCTCCATCTCCCCGACCTGCTGGTTCGAGAGCTGGCCGTACGCCTCGAACGTGGTGGTGTCGAAGTAGACGGAGCCGTTGGACTCGTAGGCGTGCCCGCCCTCGATGAGCGTCTCGACCAGCGAGATGATTTCGGGGATGTGCTCGGAGACGCGGGGGTAGACCGTCGCGCGTTCGAGGTTCAGCGCGCGCATATCCTCGATGAACTCCGAGATGTAGTTCTCGGCTACCTCGGCCTCGCTTGCGCCGTCCTCGCCGGCGCGGGCGACGATCTTCTCGTTCACGTCGGTGAAGTTCTGGACGTAGCGCACCTCGTGGCCCTGATAGCGGAGCCAGCGACACATCACGTCGGTCGTGACCCACGTGCGGGCGTGGCCCAGATGGGACGGGTCCGAGGTCGTCAGCCCACAGAGGTAGACGAGCACCTCGCCGTCGGCCTCGAAGGGTTCCTTCTCGCCGGAGAGGGTGTTGGAGACGCGAAGCGACATTACCGGCGGGTAGCACCCCGCGGCGGTTTAAACTGCTGGAACGCTACTCCGGAGCAGTTTCGAGCGCGCCCTCTACCGCGCGCACGGCGTCCGGGCCGTCGCGCCGCCCGACTACGACGAGGAGCGCGTCCCCGGCGACCCCCGCGGCCTCGGGTTCCACACCCGCCGTGTGCAGTCGGCCGAGCACGGCCCGAAGCGCCGCCGTATCGACCTCGCCGGTCGCGAGCACGCCCGTCAACGAGCCCTCGCCCGGTTCGTATCCCGTTCCGTTGAGCGTCAGGAGCCCCGACGCGCTCTCCCCGAGCCGGCTCTCCATCGTCACGCGGATATCCCGTTCTTCCGTCTCGATAGGGGGGAGTTCCGCCCCGTACCGGCGGAGGGCCACGGCGATGGCCTCCTCCTCGCCGTCGATTCCCAGTTCGCGGGCCGCGGCGGCGTAGTTCAACACGCCCGCTCGGAGGGCGTCGTACAGAAAGGGGCGTTCGCGGACGGCCGCCCGGGCGTCGGCCGCGAGGTTCGTCGGCATACCGGACTCTCGCGCCGCGATTTACAAATGCGTATCGAGGAAGTCGCAGGTCACCTCCCAGTACCCCCGCTCCATCGTGTGCACCGTCTCGCGGCGGTACTGACAGAGCGCGCCCGCCTCGCCCGCGTCGTCCCCGGGGAACCGGAGGTCAACCTCGGAAGGTCCCCCGAGCAGGTCGTAGACGGGCGCCGCGGCCCGGAGCGCGTCGAGCGCCCGCGGCGGGTTCGTCCGCACGTCGCGGAGGCCGGCCGTGTCGAGGAGGGGACGCGGCGCGACCAGCGCTGCCAGGAGGTGCGAATCGACCGGGAGCTTCGGTACCCGCCCCGCGAACGCCGGGAAGAGGTCGCAGAACCAGTGAGGGAACGCCCCAGTGATTTCGCCGAGCGTCTCCTGGTCGTTGTTCCGCGCGGGCGCCATCCCGCCCGTCCCCGACTGGTGGGGGACGACAGCGTCGAAACGCTCGTCGAACGCGCCGGCCACGAGCGCGGCCTTCCCGAAGCGGGAGTGGCCGAAGGCGACGGCGGGCGCACCCTCGGATTCGAGGTAGTCCACGCCCCGGGAGAGCCCCCACGCCCACGCGCGGAGCGCGCCCCAGCCCGTGCCGGCGGGGCCGGGCGACCCGAGTTCCGCCTGCACGCCGTCGGAGAAGTCGTCGCGGTCCGGGTCGACGTCGGCGGCACACACGGTGAGCAGGCCGTAGCCGCGTTCGAGGAGATACTCGGCGCACCACGCCTCGGCGCCCTCGCCGCGGTCGGCGGGTCCGGTCTCGTTCGCGAAACTGAAGCCGTGTTCGCGGGCCGCCTCGGTGACGGTGATGCGCTCGTCGGGATGAACGGCGTGGTTGCCCATCCCGTTTGGTGCGACGAACGTCGGGGCATCCGGCGCGGGCGCGAGGTGGAGGAAGCGGAAGGAGAAGCCCGTGTCGAGCGTCGCGTCGACCTCCCTGAGGACGCCGCCCGCGAACCCCCCTCGTTCGTGGACCTCGAATTCGACTTCGGCCTCGGGAGCGTGGCCGTAGACGTACTGGCCGAACAACGTTTTCAGTTCGGGACGGCGCGTTTCGCGCCATGCTTCGGGCGTTTCGACGCGTCCCCCGTCGAACGTCTCGAAGGGGTCGGGGAAGCCCTCGGAGGGGGCCAGTTCGCGGGGCGCGGGCAGGGAGTCGGGGTCGAGCATATCTCAGACTCTCGCGGCGCCCCGAAAACCGTTACCCCCGCCGGTGGCGAAACCTCAAAGGTCGCTCCCTCCCTTCGTTGTCTCATGTCCGAGCAGGCGCTCATCATCGCGGCGCACGGCTCCCATCTCAACCCCGGTTCGAGCGCCCCGACGTTCGCGCACGCCGATACGATACGGGCGTCGGGTGCCTTCGAAGAGGTGCGTGAGGCCTTCTGGAAGGAGGAGCCCTCCTTCCGGGAAGCCCTTCGCACGGTGGAGAGCGAGGAGGTCTTTGTCGTACCGCTCTTCATCAGCGAGGGCTACTTCACCGAGCAGGTCATCCCGCGCGAACTCCGTCTGGAGGGATGGGAGGGCTGGGAGTCAGAGGGGACCCAAGCCACCTCGGTCACTCTGGAGGCGAGCGACGTGGGGAAGACGGTCCACTACTGCGGCCCCGCGGGCACCCACGATGCGATGAGCGACGTCATCGTCGAGCGCGCGAAGTCGGTCACCGGAAACCCCGACGTGGGCGAGGGCGTCGGCCTGGCGGTCGTCGGTCACGGCACCGAGCGCAACGAGAACTCCGCGAAGGCCATCGAGTACCACACCGAGCGCATCCGTGAGCGCGGGCGCTTCGATGAGGTCCAGGCGGTGTACATGGACGAGGACCCCGAGGTCGATGACGTGACGGAGTTCTTCGAGAGCGAGGATATCGTCGTCGTCCCCCTCTTCATCGCGGACGGCTTCCACACCCAGGAGGACATCCCCGAGGACATGGGCCTCACCGACGACTACCGGAACGGGTGGCCCACGCCGGGCGAGGTTGAGGGCAAGCGCATCTGGTACGCCGGCGCGGTCGGCACCGAGGCGATGATGGCCGACGTGATTCTCGAACGCGCGGCCGACGCGGGGGCCGACCTCCCGGGAACCGCCGAAACTATCGAGACCGACGCCGTCGAGGCAGAATGAACCCCAAGGACGTCCTTGACGACGCGCCCGTCTCCTGTGACGGCCTCGAAGTGCATCACTACCCTGAGGGGTACACCGTCCGCCTCCCGGGGAAGACGCGGGGGCGACTGAGCGAGCGCGAGGCGCGCGAGCTCCTGAACGCGAACCCGGCCTACGTGAAGAACTACCGCCACTGGAAGCGAGTCGGCGGCCAGGGCACACCCCGAAGGGCCTTTCTCCGCCATCTGGAGGGCGCGGACACACATCGCCCCCCGGAGCGCTACGACGCGCTCGAAGGCGGGCTCCGAACCGAGTGGGGCGAACTCGAAATACGGGTCCGGCGCGCGGGCACCGACCGGCGCTACGGCCTCCGTCACCGCGCGGACTCGGAACGTCCCCTCGAAGAGCTCGACTCCCTCGACCCGCTCGACCTCCGCGAGCGCGTCAAACACAGCGACGACGGGCGGTATCGTCCCCTGAAGACCGCGCCCACCCTCCCGACGGGGTGGGTCGTCGAGGGCATCGAAGGCGCGGACCTGGTGCGGGCGGTGGACTTCGTCTACCCCGCCACGGTCGCGAACTGGCACCGCGAGTCGGAGGGGGAACTCGACGTGAGTCACTTCCGCGAGACGGCCGAGCGCCAGACGGGCATCTACGGCGTGGTCGAGGAGCTCGACGTCGACGCCGTGGAGTGGCTCACCGAGGCCGCCTGCGTCGACTCGCAGTGTCTCAAGCGCCGCGAGTGGGACGAGGACCCGGAGACGGAACTCGACGTGACCAGGGGGGAGGGGGCGTTCCCCTGCCGGGAGCCCTGTTCGCTTTTCGTCGCCGCCGCGCGCAAGATGGCGATTCTCGAAAACGAGGAGGAGCGGGAGTACACCTTCTCGCTCACGCCCTCGGAGAAGGCCCAACTGGACGATATGATCGACGCGCTTGCGGAGGGCCGCGCCGGCGAGATTCGGGACGCGGACGTGAACGACGGCGCGAACCGCTACCGGGCGCGCTACCTCCGAGCGAAGCGGTCCGAGGACGGGGAGCTACAGGCTGTAGACGACTAACCCGGCGGCGACGAGGGCCCCCACACCGAACAGGACACCGAGGAGCCCCGGCACGACGAGGGCGCCCGCCAGCAGGAGGACGGCGAGCGCGGCCAACAACGCCGGCTCGAGGACCTCCCGCGCCGAGGAGTTCTCGGCTTCGGTGGGCGCGGCCAGCGACTCGTCGAGGCGCACGTCGGTCGCGCCCGGTTCGAGAAGCGTGAGTTCAGTACTTGCCCGGGTCGCGCCGTGCCCGACAGCGACTTCGAGGGTCCCCTGTGCGTCGCCGGTTCGTCCGGGGGCCGCGCGGACGGTCACGTCCCGCGTCGCGCCCGCCTCGACGTAGAGGTTCACCTCGTCGATGACCAGAACAGGCGCGAGCGCGTCGCTCAGCCGGACGTGGACGTGCGTGGCCTCGCCGCCGTTGTGCAGGCGCAGTGTGAAGGTGTCGTCCGTCTCGAAGCGCGCGGGCGTCGCTACGTCGTAGAGGCCCTCGCGGTTCAGTTCTACCCGGAGCGTGTCGGCCACGCTAGGTGATTCCCGGCACGGAGTAAAAACGTATGGGCGCTACGGCGTCTCGCCGCGCATGTCCGGCGGCAGGAGGTTCGGGATGCCGTCCTCGATGGGGTACGCCTCCGAGCACTCGGTACAGATCAGTTCCCCCTCAAGGATCTCCTCGCCGTCGCGCTCCGCGACGTCGAGTTCGAGGTCGGCCTTGTCCAGCGGGCAGCAGAGAACGTCCATCAGGGACTCCTTCATGGGGGAGCCTGAGGGCGGACTCCCTAAAAGGGTTAGGAGAGGGCCTTCCCCTCCGACCTGATCACTCCAGGGGGTGTTCGAGAACCAGGGTCTCCTCGCGGCCCGGCCCGACGCCGAGAGCGTAGGCGGGTACGCCGAGTTCGTCCTCGATGTACTCGACGTACTCCCGGGCGGCCGCGGGGAGGGCGTCGTATCCCGCCGCGACGACCTCGTCCGTATCGAACTCGGGCCACCCCTCGAAGGTTTTGAGAACGGGCTCGCAGGCCTGCCAGCGCTCGGTCGTGGCCGGAATCCGGTCGATCTCCTCCCCGTCGAGCTCGTAGGCGTGCCCGACCTTCACTTCCTCCAGGCCGGCGAGCGTGTCGAGGTGGTTGATGGCGAGCCCGGAAAAGCCGCTCACTCGCGTGGAGTGGCGGAGCATCGGCATGTCGAGCCAGCCGACGCGGCGCGGCCGCCCCGTCACCGTGCCGTACTCGCCGCCCTCGTCGCGGATGTAGGTGGCGAGTTCCTCCGCCTCGGCGTCGGCGGAGCCGTCCTCGTAGCCGGGGGTGTCGCCCTCGACGCCCGCGAGTTCCGTGGGGAGCGGGCCGCTACCGACGCGCGTGAGGTACGCTTTCACGATGCCGACGACCTCCCCGCCGCCGACGACGCCCGGGCCGAGGCCCGTCCCCGTGGCGGCGCCGCCCGCGGTCGGGTTCGAGGACGTGACGTAGGGGTAGTTGCCATGGTCGATGTCGATGAGAGTGCCCTGTGCGCCCTCGAACATCACCGCTTCGTCGTCCGCGAGCCGGTCCGCGAGGAAATCGCCGGCGTCGACGAGCATCCCTTCGTCGGCGAGGCGCTCGCCGTACTCGCTGTACTGGTCGTGGAGGGAATCGATATCGAACTCGTCGCCCACTTCGACGCCGAACACCTCCTCGGCGAGCGCGCGCTTCTGGGGAACGACGTACTCCAGTTTCTCCCGGAGGCGCTCGGGGTCTTCGAGGTCGCCGACGCGGATGCCGCGGCGGCCGGCCTTGTCCTCGTAGGTCGGGCCGATACCCCGTCCGGTAGTGCCGACCTCGTCGCCGTCCTCGCTTTTCGCCTCCTCCTCGATGCCGTCCAGGACCCGATGGTACGGCAGGATGACGTGTGCGCGGCGGGCGACCCGAACGTCCGGGTCGAGCCCGCGCTCGCGGAGGCCGTCGATCTCCTCGAACAGCGTGCTCGGGTTGACGACACAGCCGTTGCCGAGCACCCCGATCTTCCCGCGGACCGCCCCGCTGGGAACGAGGGAGAGTTTGTACTCGTCGCCCCCGCGGACGACGGTGTGTCCGGCGTTGTCGCCGCCCTGATACCGGGCAACCACGTCGGCGGCCTCGCCGAACACGTCGACGATGCCGCCCTTCCCCTCGTCGCCCAACTGGGAACCGACGATGGTGACAGTCATACCCGAATGCTCCCTCCAAGCGCCTAAACCGATTACGATAGCCGCCGTGCGAGAAGCTAGCGAACCAGAACGGTTTTATAAGGTCACTGCGGAGTGGGAACTGTTCTCGCGGAGCGGTGCACGTAAGGTTTAAAGCGACGCCGGACAAGGTAACACATGACATGATAGACCGCCTCGAAAAGGAAGTCGACATGCTGGAGCGCCATCTGCAAGTGCTGCGGATGGTCATCGAGAACGAGCCCATCGGCATCGTAAAGATGTCGAACAAAACCGGATACCCCCATCACAAGGTCCGCTACTCCCTGCGCGTGCTGGAGGAGGAGAACCTCGTGGAGGCGTCCAGCCAGGGCGCCATCACCACCGAGCGCACGGCGGAGTTCATCGAGGAACTCGACGACAAGCTCCAGGACATCGTCGGCAAACTCGACGAGATGAAGATCGACGTCGAGGGCGACGCCGCCGAGGCTTAGAGTTCGGGGACGGTCACGTAGAAGGAGTCGTCGCGGGACTCCACGAGACAGAGGTGATATCCGTTACCGGCGCGGACGTAGCTTTCCTTGTTCGACCGGCTGAGTAGCCCGCCGCCCGTACTCGATTCTGCTGTTTCCAGCGCGCCCGGCTCGAAGAAGCTCGCCGTCACGTAGAGCGCGGCGCCGATGTCCTCCGCCGAAGCGACCGCGCTCGCCGACTCCACTAACCCCTCCATCATTTCGCCGCTCACGGGGTCCCGTGCGGCGTTGATGTCGGCGACGATGAGCGGCTCGCCCATCCGGTTCCGCAACACGACGTCGAACTCGTGGCTTTCGACCCCCTCTTCGGTCTCGATTTCGACGGCGCCGTGAAGTTCGGCCCGGTCCACGTCGGGGAGCGCGGCGTAGAGCTCCGCGAGCCCGGCGTCGTGGGCCGTGTCGCGAATCTCGAAGGGGAGTTCCGTCACGGCCCACTGCACGAAGACGTACTCCGGCGTGCTCCGGAGGAACGCGTCGAACGGTTCGCCGTCGACGGTGGCGCCCTCCGAGTCGAACGCGGTGTGTTCGTCCAAGCGGAGGTTCGAACGCACTTCCTCGGGCGTCGCGCCGTCCCGGACGGCGTCGAGGGTGGGCTGACTCTTCGAGTCGTAGCGCACGAAGAGGTTCGTCTCGGAGAGCGCCTGCCGCGCATCGAGGGCCGCGCCCGCGGCCGCCTCGCTCGCCTCGGATTCGCGGGCCTCCTCCAGTTCGGTTTCCAGCGCCTCGACCCGCTCGCGGAGGTCGTCTCGCTCCTCACGGAGGTTGTTTCGCTCTTCGCGGAGCGTGTCCCGTTCGCGTTCGAGCTCCGCGGCGGTCGCCTCGAACTCGTCGCGCTCCGCTCGGGTCTCCTCAAGCTCGGCTTCCAACGTTTCGACGCGCTCGCGGGCGGCCCGCAGACGCTCGGTCCGTTTCTCCAGTGCCTCGGTTCGCTCGCGGAGCGTCTCCCGCAGGGCCCCGTTCTCGCGGGCCGGCTCCGCCTGCCGGGACTCGCCGCGCTGGGGTTCGCCCTGTTCGGGTTCGCTCTGTTGTCCCTCGGGATGTGGGGATTCCGTCCGCCCGCGTTCCGGCTCTTCCGTGTTGGGGTCGGCCTCCTCGGCCTCGTCGGGGTCGAGCGCGGGAATCGACGTGGTCTCACGCCACTCCTCCTCGGCGTCAAAGACGGTTCCGTCGGGACGCGTGGGCCGGGCCTTTGCAGGGTCGGTCGGTTGGTTCGCATCCGGTTCTCCGGCGCTCGCGTCGGACGCCTCTCCCCCCTCGGACCCGGAGTCCGCTTCAGGGGCTGCCGGCGACGCTTCCCCGCCGCGGTCTTCGGCCGGGTCCGTCCGCGCGTCCGGTTCCGGCCCTCCGGTCGTCGGTTCGACGGCATCGGCGGGCGCGTCCGCAGCTTCGGACTCTACCTCCGGCGTGGAAGGTTCTCTTGCCGGTCCGTCGTCATCCCTCACTGGCTCGTCGCCTTCTCTCACCGAATCGACAGTTTCGCTCGTTTGCTCGTCGACTTCCCGCGATTCGCTCGCGGGTTCCGGGTGGCTCGTTCGCCCCGCGCGGTCCGCTCCGCCCCCCGTCTCCGGCTCCGGTTCGTTCCCAGGGTCCGGTTCGCTTGCCTCGCTCGACGCGTCGGTCCCTTCCGCCGGTTCCATCCGAACGGGCTCAGGCTCGACTCGGTCGTTCGGTTCGGCGGTGTCGTCGTCGCCCTCCTCGGCCGGGGCATCCGACACGGGCTCGTCGGCCGGGGCCGCTCCCGCGCCCCGCGCCGACTCCCCGGCACCGTCGGAATCGGCCGTCCCGGCGTCCGCCGGCTCCGCGCTCTCTTCGGGGGAATCCGCCGCTTCGGCGGCCGTCGCGCCTGCGGCAGCGGTGGCAGTACCGTCGCTTCCCTCGGTGTTCCCATCGTCGGACGGCTCGTCCCCCGTGGGGAGGTCCGCCACGTCGACGCTCGCGGCCACGACCTCGTAGATGCCGACCTCGTCGTCGGCGCGCTCGAAGGCGTCCCGTCCCGTTATCGTCTCGTTGCCGACGAAGGCGACGTACAGCGCGCGTCCGCCGTAGTACACCAGATAGTAGTCGCCGCTGAGGACGTTCTCCGAGAGCTCGACGTAGCCCGTGAACTTCGAGCTCTGGAGGGTTTCGTCCACCTCGCGGAGCGGGGTGTCGTTCGTGTACCCCCGGCTCTTGGTCTCGCCGCCGTTCTCGAACATCGCGAAGAGCAACGGAAGCGCCGGCCCCGGCGCCTCGTGTGCCTCCCCGTCGGCGAAGGCCTCCGGTGAGGGTCCGGTCGACCCGACCGCGCGGCCGTTCAGGAGAAAGAGTACGTCGTCGCCGGCGACGAGCGCGCCCGTGAACTCCCGCTCGGCGAGCCGGGCCAACTCCCCGACGGGCCGGGAGTTCCACGCCCGGATCCGCTCGCGTGTCTCGTCCATACCCCGACAAACGGAATCGTGGGTTAAAACCTTCCGGCAGTATGGCGGGGCGACCCGCTACGAACTGCTAACGGTGGGTCGAAGCGCTATGCGTCGAACGCTCAGAGCTTCTGGCTCGCGTCGTCCGCCAGCTCCTCCATGCGCTTCGAGAGGCGCCCAGCGTTGGAGAACTCGTCCTCGCTCATCGCCGTGGCGAGGGCGTTGCCCAGCACGAAAACCGCGTGTTTGTGTTCGCTCTTCGATTTGTGGACGTGGCCCGGCTCCACGTCGAGTTGGCGGTACGGCTCGAACACTTCCTGGGGAACGTCCGAGCGCGCCTCGAAGTACTCCATGATGGTTACGAGCTGGTCGTGGAGTTCCAGCAGCTCGTCTTTGTGCATAGGCTTGTTTGGCCGTTCGACGGTTTAACCGTTTCCCGTCAGAGGGTCACACAACTCAGAAAACGTACTCGTCGTCGTGGCCCATCATTCCCTCGTCTCCCCCGAAATCGTCCTCGTCGACGGGCCCGCCGGCCTTGTAGGCCTTCAGCCCGGAGGTCAGCAGTTCCTCGATGGCCTCTTCGCGGCTGGAGAACTCGCCCTGTTCGACCAACTGGGCCATCTGCATCTCGATGTGGTCTGGAACCGTGACCGATACCTTCGGCATAGGGGCGCTTTGCCCGGGGTGTATTTAAAAATGGCGCCGTTCGCTTTCGCTCGGGGGAACGATTCTGACGGGGGCCGAAAGGGAGAGTTGCCGCCGCGGAAACGCGCCGGAAGGGTTAGGCTGAATAGCGGGCCGCCCGGAACCGGAGTAATGGCACGCCGTGACGGCGCCGAGTCCGTCGGCCTGACGCTCCACAGCCGCGCGCGCCGCATCGACGCCCCGCCCGCGGCCGCGCTCCGGGCGTTCACCGGCCCGCGCGCCGCTTGGACGGACCCGGACGGCCCGCGCATCGTCGGCTGTGAGGTCGCGGCCTCGGTCGTCGGGGACGGCCCCGACCGATTCGAGACCGTTCGCGAGAACGGGGGTCGACTGCTGCGAAACGTCCGCGGCGACGTTCCGCACGTGGCCCGTCCCCGACTGCTGGGCGGCTTCGCGTTCCACGACGAACACCGCCCTGAATCGCCGTGGAAGGGATTCCCGGGTGCCCGCTTCGTCGTTCCCCGGGTCCAAGTCGTCGCCGAAGGGGGGGAGACGTGGCTCACGGTCACGGAGTACGGCGAGAGCCCCGACGTGGAGAGCGCGCTCGCGGACGCGGCCGAGCGGCTCCGCGGGGAGGGGAGCCGCCGCGACCCGCCCCCCGGAATCGAGGGCACCCGGAGAACACCCTCGCGGGAGGACTGGCGCCGGGAAGTCGCCGACACCGTCGAGCGCATCCGCGGCGGGGAACTGGAGAAGGTCGTCCTCGCGCAGGCGCTCGAAGCCGACCTGCGGGGACCCTTCCGCCTGAGCGACGCGCTCGAACGCCTCGCGGAGACCTACCCCGACTGCCATCGCTTCGCCGTCGACCCAGGCGTGGGCGCCGTCTTCTTCGGCGCGACGCCCGAACGTCTGGTCCGCCTGCGCGGAACGGACGTGGAGACCGAGGCCCTCGCGGGCTCCGCCGGCCGGGGGGCCACCGAGGAGGAAGACGAGCGCCTCGCGGACACACTTAGAACCCCGAAAATCGAACACGAACACGCGCTGGTCGCCCGAACGATACGCGAGCAACTGGAGGAGATGGGCGCGGAGGTGGCGGTCGGCGACCGGGGCCTGAAGAAACTCGCCAACGTACAACACCTCCACACGCCGATTACGGCGGAGGTTCCCGAAGGAACCCACGTCATCGACGTGGCCGAGCGCCTCCACCCGACGCCCGCGGTCGGGGGCCTCCCGCCCGAGGCGGCGTGGCGGACCATCAAGGAGACCGAGACCTTCGAGCGCGGATGGTACGCCGCCCCCGTCGGCTGGTTCGACGCGGCGGGTGACGGCTCCTTTTCGGTCGCCATCCGCTCGGCCGTCGCCGGGGACGACGCGGCCACCCTCTTCGCCGGCAACGGTATCGTCGCCGACTCCGACCCCGAGGTGGAGTGGGACGAGCTACAACTGAAGTTCCGCCCGATGCTCGACCAACTGCGATGAGCGCGCCGAACCGGAACACGCTGTGGGCCGAAACGATACTCCAGGAACTCGCTGCGCAGGGCGTCGGCGCGGTCTGTGTCTCGCCGGGGAGCCGCTCGACGCCCCTCACCGTCGCGGCCGACGCCCACCCCGACGTGACTGTGTTCTCCCACCTCGACGAGCGCTCGGCGGCGTACTTCGCGCTCGGACGGGCACGGCGGACCGGGCGGCCGACGCCGCTCATCTGCACCTCCGGGACGGCCGCCGCGAACTACCACCCCGCGGTGCTGGAGGCGGACCGGGCCCGGGTTCCCCTCGTCGCGCTCACGGCGGACCGACCCCCCGAACTCACCGACACCGGCGCCAACCAGACCGCCGACCAGGAGAAACTGTACGGCGACGCGACCCGCTGGTACCGGGACCTGCCGGAGCCGGAGGCCGACGCCCGAAAGCTCCGGGGGCTCAGAACGACCGTCGCGCGCGCCGTCGCGGCGAGCACGGACGCCCCCGCGGGCCCGGTCCATCTGAACTGCCGGTTCCGGAAACCGCTCGAACCCACGGCCGTCGAGGGGGACGTGCCCGACGGGTTCGCCGCGGACCACCCAGAGGCCGCCGGCGGTCGGGACGGCCCCTTCGTCCGGACCGGCTCGGGCACTCGAACGCCCGACGACCGGACCGTCGACCGGCTGGCCGAGCACATCGAGTCGGCCGAGCGGGGCCTCGTCGTCTGCGGGCCGGACAGCGGCCTCTCGGCGGACGCCGTCGAGGCGCTCGCCGCGGCGACGGCTCTCCCCGTGCTCTCGGACCCGGTCTCGGGGGTTCGGTTCGGCTCCCACGTCCCCGAAACCCCCGTTTTCGGTGGGTACGATGCCTTCCTCGACGAGCGAATCACCGGGGACTGGCCCGCACCCGACGTCGTTTTGCGCTTCGGTGCGTCTCCCACCTCCAAAACGCTCCGGACCTACCTCGCGCGGACGGGCGCCGACCAATTTTTGGTTGACTCCGCCGGGGGCGCCGGCTGGCGCGACGCCGGGTTCGGGGTTCGGGAACGCATCGACGCCGAGCCCGACGAACTGGCGGGGGCACTCGCCGAACGCGTCTCGCGCGCCCCGAACGGCGACTGGCACGACCGCCTGGAGCGCGCCGAGCGCACGCACGCCGACCTCGCGACCGACGCGCCCGATTCGATGGAGGGGTCGATACTCCGGGCGGTTTTCGAGGACGTGTCGGACCCGGCGACCGTGTTCGTCTCGAACTCGATGCCCGTCCGCGACGCCGACCGGTTCGCCGCACCCTCCGGGAGGGAGCTCACGGCGCTCGCCAACCGCGGCGTCTCGGGAATCGACGGCATCACCTCCACCGCGTTGGGCGCCGGCTCGGCGACCGACGACCCCCTCGTCCTCGTCGTCGGGGACCTGGCCTACTACCACGACACGAACGGGCTGTTGGCCCTCGAACGCTGTGGGGTGGACGCGACAATCGTGCTCATAAACAACGACGGGGGCGGCATCTTCCACATGCTCCCCATCGAGGCGTTCGACCCCCCCTTCGAGTCGCAGTTCAGGACCCCACACGGCCTGGACTTCACGCCCACCGGCGAGCTGTTCGGCTTCGAGTTCGTTCGGAGTTCGCCCGAGCGCTTCCCCGAGGCGTATCGGGCGTCGCTCGCGAGCGAGGGCACCCAGGTCATCGAGGTACGAACCGATTCGGAGGGGAGCCACCGGGCGCGCGAGGCGCTTCAAGCGGAACTGGTCGAACGGCTGGCGGAGGAGTAAGGTTTTCACCGACGCACCCGACCCCGGCGTATGGTTTCGGAGATATTCGACCCGGAGCGCTGGGAGCCCTGCGACCTCGACGCGGACTTCGAGGACGTGACGTACCACCGCGGGACGGACACGAGCGCCGTCCGCATCGCCTTCGACCGGCCCGAGGTCAGGAACGCCTTCCGCCCGCGCACCGTCGACGAACTCGCGGTCGCGCTCGACCACGCGAAAAAACAGGAGGACGTGGGCTGTGTCCTCCTCACCGGGAACGGCCCGTCCCCGAAGGACGGGGGGTGGGCGTTTTCGAGCGGCGGCGACCAGTCGGTCAGGGGGGGAAGCGGCTACGAGTACGACCCTGAATCAGGGGGCAGTCGCCCCGGTCGCTTGCACATCCTCGAAGTACAGCGTCAGATTCGCTTCATGCCCAAACCCGTCGTCGCCGTCGTTCCGGGGTGGGCAGTCGGCGGCGGCCACTCTCTCCACGTCGTCTGTGACCTGACTCTCGCCAGCACCGAGCACGCGAAGTTCCTCCAGACGGACCCCGACGTGGCGAGCTTCGACGCCGGCTTCGGGTCGGCCTATCTCGCCAAGCAGGTCGGTCAGAAGAAGGCCAGGGAGATATTCTTCCTCGGGAAGGACTACGACGCCGCGGAGGCCGAGGAGATGGGCATGGTCAACGAGGCCGTCCCGCACGAGGAACTGGAGCAGGTCGCCCTGGAGTGGGCCGCGGCGTTGGAGACGAAATCCCCCACGGCGATCCGGATGTTGAAGTACGCGTTCAACCTCGCGGACGACGGCCTCGTCGGCCAGCAGGTGTTCGCGGGCGAAGCGACGAGGCTCGCCTACCGCTCCGAGGAGGCCGAAGAGGGGCGGGACGCCTTCCTCGAAGGACGGGAGCCGGACTTCTCGGGGGTGCCCTGGTACTACTGAAGGTTCAAGACTAGACGAGTCCGCGGGGTCGGACTAGCCCGGTCCGCACAAAGCCTTCGCTCCGCGTTTCGTCTCCTTCGAGAATGCTCCGACGGGGATTCGAACCCCGGTCCTTGCCGTGAGAGGGCAAGATGATTGGCCGGACTACACCATCAGAGCGCTCGCACTCTTTCGTAGCCGCGTCCCGTGCTTAACGGTTTTGATTCGGTGACGCCGCGGGGGCGACTCGCACACATACACGGACGCGGAGCGGAACCTCCCGCCCTCACTCGCGGGTCGCTGACGCCCGTTCGTAGGTAACGAAGGCGAAGCCGTCGCGGTCCTCGCGCTCGACCACGGCCCACGCCTCGTCGTCGAAATCGGGGAAGTACGTGTCCCCCTCGTAGGACGCCGCTATCTCCGTGAGGACCATCCCGTCGGCCTCGGGGAGGAAGGCACGGTACACCGATTCGCCGCCGACGACGTAGGCCGTCTCGGCGCCTGTTTCCTCGGCCGCCGCGCGGGCGTCTTCGGGCGAGGCGGCGTGAATCACACCTTCCGGGAGGTCCGGGTCCCCCTGGGAGAGGACGATGTTCGTGCGCTCCGGGAGCGGCCCGCCCAGCCGGTCGGCGATGGACTCGTACGTCTTCCGGCCCATGATGACGGGGTGGCCCGTCGTCGTCTCCTTGAAGTGCGCCAGGTCCTCGGGGAGGTGCCACGGCATTCCCCCCTCCGCTCCGATGACGCCGTTCGCGGCGACGGCCGCGACGAGGACGACCCTCATTCCGCGACGGCGAAGTCGAGGCCCGGTTCCGGGTCGTACCCCGACAGTCGGATGTCCTCGAACTCGAGTTCGTCTAAGGGTTTGTCGGTAACTGAAATCGAGGGGCGCTCGCGCGGCTCGCGGGCCAGTTGCTCCAACAGATTGGGAACGTGGTCCGCGTTCTCGGTCTCCTCGGCGGGCGCCTGGGCGACCAGCCACTCCCGGATTTCGCGGTACTCCGAGCGGTCCTCGACGGCGTCGAGACGGCGCTGGAGCGCGGGGAGGTGCTCGCCGTACCACGCGCCGCGCTCGCCGCTCCCGCAGTAGACGTGGGCGTCGACGACGGTGTGCGCGAAGCGACCGACCTCCAGCCCGACCCGCTGTGCGACTGCGTGGGCCAGCAGGCTGTACGCGGCGATGTTGAACGGAACCCCGAGCGCGATGTCACCCGAACGCTGCGTGAGATGAACGTTCAACTCGTCGCCCTGCACGTTGAAGACGAAGGTGTAGTGACACGGCGGCAGCGTCGAGACCGCCGCGTTCGCGGGGTGCCATGCGTTCACGACGATACGCCGGGAGTGCGGGTTTTCCCGAAGCTGGTCGAGGGCGTACGCTATCTGGTCGAACGTGCCCTCGTCGTTTATCCAGCGATGCGTGTCGTCGGGCCACGACTCGCCGTCCAGTCCCTCCTCGGGGACCGGATAGCGCCGCCAGAAGCGGCCGTACGCCGTGTCCAGGCGCCCCTCGTCGTCGGCCCAGGCGTCCCAGATAGCTGTCTCCTTACTGAGGTTCCGGATGTGTTCCTCCCCGGAGAGATACCAGAGGAACTCGTGGATGAGAGAGTTCCAGCGGAAGCCCGAGAGGTCCTTCGTCGTGAGGAGGGGGAATCCCTCCTTCAGATCGATTTCGTAGTGCTGGCTGAACGCCGCGACCGTGTCGACGCCCGTGCGGTTCGGCTTGTGCGTGCCCCCGCCGAGGGTGTCGGCGACGAGGCTCTGGTACTGGCGCATTCTCTTGACGATGGCTTGCGCCCGGGGCTAATTAGGATTGCTGTGACACCGACGACAGAGTCGACGCCACCCCCTGTCGCTCGCGAGCGGCGCGTAGGCGTGTGCCGCCCAAGAGGATAAGTCCGTCCGCGGCCAACTCGAAGCGATGAGAACGTCCCGGGACGAGCGGGGCCAGGCGGAAGTGCTCGGCGTCGTCCTCCTGCTCGGCATCACCGTTGTCAGCGTCGGGGCCGTCGTCGTGATCGGCGACGCCGCGCTGAACGCGACACAGGAGAACGTCCAGGGGACGGCCGTCGAGAACGCGCTCTATCAGTACGACGCGGCGACGACCGAGGTCGTCTACGGGAGCGCCGAGCGCCGCCAGGTGTCGCTTGGAACTACCGGACAGGGGAGCTACGAGGTCCGGCCGGAGGCCGGGACCGTCCGCATCACACACCGGAACTACAGCGGGGAGGACGACGAGGAGATAGTCAATCGATCGCTGGGGGCGTTCGTCTACGAGCGCGGCGACACGCGAATCGCCTACCAGGGCGGCGGCGTCTTCCGCGCGAACGGCGAGGGAAGCGTCGTGCTCTCGGCGCCGCGGATGCGCTACCGGAGCCAGACGTTCACCGCGCCGATCATCGGCGTCCAGGGGGCGAACGAACGCGCCAGCTCCGGCATGGTGAGCGCGGTTGTGAAGAACACCGTTCCCCCCGAGACCGTCTACCCGAACGCGAGCAACACCTACGACGGGACGAAACTGTACGAGAACCCGATCTCCGGCGGCGCCATCGAGATGAGCGTCCAAAGCCCGTACTACACCGCGTGGGGGTCGTACTTCGAGACGGTGGGGCCGGACGTGAACGTTACTGTCAATAAGTCGACGAACACGGCGACGCTCGTGTTACCGACCGAGCCTATCGGTGGAGAGGGTGTCTCGCTGTCCGACCGGCGGAGTCTCCGCGGCATCGACACGAGTAAACATGCGGTCAATCAGATGAACATCACGCTCCCGGGGAACCACCCGAGTTCGAACAGTTTCGGAACCGCAACCATCAGCATCAGTGGGTTCAACGGGACGTACTCGGTCACCCTCGAAAACAACAAGGGAGGTAAGGGCCCTTGCAAGAAAAACGGGGACCTGAGCGTTGACGTGCGTGCCACCTATAAGCCATCCGCGACTGACACGACCCAGGAGTGGACCAACACGGACGCGTTCACGAACTCGACGGGGGCGTTCACCTACGGCTGTCGCGACGGCAACTACGAACTCTACGTCAACCTCACGGGGTCGACCGACCTCACCTACCAGCCGGGCCCGGAGCCAACGGTGTTCGACGAACACCCCGAGGACGTTGACGCCGACGGCGACCCGACAACGTACAACGATAGCGAGCCGACGAGCATCGACGAGCTGACGAACCACTACGTTGCGCTCACGGGCGGGAACACCGAAATCGACGTCCGATCCAACAGTGGAAACGGAGGTGGAAACGGAGACGGAAACGGAGGCGGAAACGAGGAAAAGGAAGACAACGGTAACAGCGGTCTCAATACGGACGCCGCTACGGGCGTCATCGACTACGAGAGCGGCACCGTCATTACCTATCTGCGGGTGACGAACGCGACGGTGAACACGACGCTCAACTGAACGACATTTCGACCGTGTAGAACGAGGTTCTGAACGACCGCGCCTCGAAGTCACAGCCGACGGCGTTCTCGCCGATGGATTCGCAGTCGGCGTCGAGCGCTGATTCGAGGTAGCGTCCCCACGCTGCCGAGCGCGGCGTGTCTGTGACCGTCACGTTCACGTCGAGCGGATTGCCCCGACGGCGCTCGCCGAGAATCGCGCCGTCGCCTGACTCGGTCTGGACGGTGACGGCGCGTGCCCCCCCGACTCGCCCCTCCCCATCTAGGTCGACGATCGGAAAGAACACCGCCTCGTGGGGCGATCCGCCGACGGCGATGACCGGCGGTTCGGTCGTGACCGCCCAGCCGCCGCCCCCGCCCGAGCGAGTCACCATTCCGGCGGTGTACGCGAGTTGGGGCTCCCCGTTGAGGCGATAGACGAGCGGCGTCACGGAGTTGTTCACCCGCTCGCCGTCGACGGTGACGTTCACCCACGTTTGGTTGCCGAACGTCAGCGTGCCGTCGTTCAGGCGAATCGTCGACGAGCGCGAGGGGGAGCCGTCACGAACCACGTCGGTCACGTCGCTCCCGATGGCGGTGAACGCGCGCTCGACGCCGGCGACCTGTTGGTCGTCGCGGACCTCTTTCAGCTCCCCGATGCCGCCGGTGTAGATGGCACCTGTCATCAACAGGATGAGCGAGAAGATAAGCACGAAGCCGAGCGCCTCGCTGACGCCGCGTTCATCCATCCGCCGACACCTCCAGCTCCGGTTCGTCGTCCCCATCGGGGTCGACCATCCTGATTCGGACGTTCCCGCCGCGGACCGTGACGGGCGCGTCAGCGACGTCCGCGTCGAGGACGACCGGCACCGTCACCGGACGGGAGAGCGGGTCGGCTCTGAGTCGCAAGAGCGTCGTTCCGTTGGGGTAGCCGTCCCGCACCGTTATTCGGTAGCTGTCGCCTGCGACCCCACGGGGGAGCTGTGAGCGGACCGTTACGTCGGTCGTCTCCGGGCCGACGAGGCGGTCCGCGCTCGTCAGGTCGCTCGCCAGGCGCTCCCCGACGACCGACAGTTCGGCGTCGGCGACCCGTTCGCGCTGGTCCTCAACGAGACCGCCCCCCGCGAACAGCAACACCGAGAGCAACAGCGTGATAACGGCGACGTTGAGGACGTAGCCGACGGCGGTCGAAAGCCCCCGACTGTCTCTTATGCGCGCCATAACGTCACCTCCACCCGGACGACCGCGTACACGTGTCCTCGCCCTCGGTTGCCGACGTAAAACCGCTCCTTCCCGAGGTCCGACAGTCGCTCGCCGCCGGACGTTTTGTCGTGGTCGTAGAGCGTAACCGACCTGGAGACCGTGACGGCGCCGGCGGTCGGTTCGCCCGAGTAGACCAGCGGCGTCTCGGTGCGCTCGGTGCCGTTGCGGCGGACCATGTCGACGTTGTAGACGACGCGGTTCTCGTCGAAGGAGTCGTTGAGCACGCGGCCGAATTCGTTTCCGGGCGCGCGGTCGATGAACACGCCGCGAGGCTTGGAGCCGGCGAACGCCGGCTGCCCGGACGCGTTCCAGTCGAGGGCCGCCGCGCGGAGTGCTCCCCGTTCGTCCGCGATGGCCAGCGTGCTCTCGCCGACGCCTTCCAGCTGGTCGGTCACCGCCTCGCGGGCCGTGTTGCTCGCGAGCGGCCCCGTCACCGAGACCTGAACCGAGAGCAACAACGCCAGGAGGACCATGAGCGCGGCGCTGATTCCTTCGAGGGAATGGGCTTGTCCCCGGTCGCTCATCGCCACACCCGGACCGTGAGGTCCACGCTCTCGCCGCCGATTGTGACCACCCGCTGCGAGCGCGAGACGCTCGCGCTTTCGGGGGGTGTCTCGTTGGAGGCGCATGTCGAGAGGTCCGCCGGACAGGTCCCGTTCTCCCGCCGGAGCGTCACGTTCAGCCCGTAGGTGTCCTTCACCCCGAGTTCTGACTTCGCGGCCGACACGTCATTGAAGAGTCGCTGGACTTTCGTCCCGTTGAGGACGTAGGCCTGGCCGTCGGTGAGGTTCTCCGTCGCCATCCGGGTCGCCACCCGGTCCGAGAGGATGGCCTCGCTCTCGCCGCTCCCTTGGTAGGGGGCCAGAAACCCCGGCGTCGCGGCGAACGCGAAGCTCACGACGAGCAAGAAGAGGGTGATGCCGACGGCGAAGTCGAAGGTCGTCTGGGCGCGCTCGGGCATCGTTAGGCTACCCCCGGCGTCGTGTCCGCGGGGCCGATTCTATCGCGGTTCGCGTCGGTGATGACTCCGCCGGTGTCGTCGGCGTTCACGTACGCGAGATAGCCGTCCAAGTTGAGATAGACGACCTCGGGGTCGCCGTCGGCGTCTACGTCGGCGCTGGCGACGCTCCTCTCCTTCGCCGCGGCGGAGCTGAGCTGCACTTTGTTACCCGCAGTGTCGAGCAGGGAGACGTAGCCGCTACCGTCCACGAAGGGCATCCGCGCCACGCCGTCGCCGTCGAAGTCCGCGGGCGGGCCGACCGCGCTGGCGCTCGACCCGATGGAGTACTCGTTTCCGAGGTCGCTGCCGAAGGCGTGGAGCGTCCCGTCGTCGTCGAGATAGCGCGCGGACTGACTCGTCCCGAGGAAGGCGAGTTCACCCTCGCCGTCGCCGTCCACGTCTCCGATGCCGGCTACCGAACTCGCCTCCGAACGGCCGGCCGCCGTCGAGAGATTCACCGGTGACCCCCCGGGACGGACCCGGTAGATGTGTTTGGCGTCGCCGTTGACGTAGAACACCGATGTGGGCGAGTCGCGGAACTCGCCGACGGCGATGCCGGCGTCGAGGACGTTCGAGACGAGCAGCGAGGAATCGTTCGCCTCGTCGATAAGCCGAAGGTCGCTCGAACCGTCGACGTACGGCGACTCGACGCCATCGTCGTCGTCGTCGAAGTCGAACCGAGTCGCGCCGACCGTGTTCACGCCCTCAACTGCAGTGGCGTGGTGGACGGGCTCGCCTCCCGGAATCGCCGTTATCAACTCGCCGTTCGAATACGCAAACGAGAGTCGCGGCAACGCCGGCAGGGCCACACCGAAAACCGTTCCTCGGGGCGTCGTCTCGGGCGCGAGCGTCACGTTCGCCGCGTACGCCAGCGTCGCCGTCCGATGGTCGATCTCGACGAACGCGTTGTATATCGCGGGGACTTGGTACGGCGGCGGTTGGACGACTTGGTCGTTGAAGTCGCTCTCATCTACTGACCCGTCGACGACGAGGTTGTACGTCCCGTTGACGTTCTCGGGATTGACGTACCGTATCGAATACGGGCCACTCACGTCGCCCGGCGCAGGGAAGGCCGGACAGTTCGCTCCCGCGACGTCGCCGGCGGAAACGTCGACGACTGCCCACTTCTCCCCGGTGTCACAGGTCCCCGACGAGCTGCCGGCATCCCAGTTAAGCGAGACGGTTTCGTTGCCGGGTTTGTAGAACTCCAGTTCGTGTACGACAGTATCGCTGGAGTTGCGGAACCGGATGTGAAACGCCTTGCTGCTGTTCGTGCCGTCGTGGAGTGAGGAGTTCGAGACGTTCACCGTAAAGCGCCGCACGCCGGCAACCCCGGTTGCCAGTTCCCAGTCTCTGTTCTCGTTGTCCCCGTCAGTAAAGTTCCGCACGCTGTCCTGATATATCTGGGTGCCGTTCGTTACGCGCGTCACGTTCACCCCCGCGAGCGTCCGCCGTTCAGCGCTGCTGTTGGCGAGGGAGCGGTCCCACAGCGAGACGTCGTTGCCGAGGGTTCGGGAGAGTGCCTCCCTGCTCCGGTAGTCGAAGTAGTTCGCGTAGAAGAGGGCCCCTTCCAGCCCGTCGACGACGTCGTCGCGGACCGAGAGCGCCTCCCGGGGGTCCGCGGTGTCGTCGCGGGCGGCCTCCGTGCCGGTGAAGGCGGCGCTGTTCAGGAGGACGCCGAGCGCGACGAAGACGAGCGCCAGCGCAACCCCCCCGACGAGTATCATCTGCCCCCGGTCCCTCTCGAACACGTTGCACGTTGGTTGGCGCCGGGCCTCATAAAGAGGACGGCCGTTATTTCTCGGGGGGGACCGCCAGCACCGGCAGGTCCACACCGCGGAGGACGCGCTCGGCGGTCGAACCGAGCAGTTCGCGCTCCAGGCCCTCCCGCGCGTGGGTTCCCATCACGACGGCGTCCGCGCCGGCGTTCTCGGCGGCGTTCGCGATAACCTCGTCGGGGGCGCCCGTTTCGATGGTGTGTTCGCAGGGGAGTTCGAGCTCCATCGCCGTCTCGCGGTGGGCGGCGATGACCTCCTCGCCCTCCTCGCGGAGCGACTCCGCGACGGTCGGGTCGATGCCGCCGACGCCCCGCGCGACGGAGTCAGGGGAGACTTCGACGGCGAAGACGAAGTGGAGCCCGGCGTCGAAGGCGGTGGCGAGTTCGAGGGCGTGGTCGACCGCCGCGTCGCTGGCGTCGCTCCCGTCGACGGGCACGAGTAGCGTGTCGTACATAGCCGACGACACCCGCGGGACGCACTTACCGGTGGCGGCCCTCACTCCGCGCCTGTGGCCGTCACCGTTTCGGCGCTCGCCTTCCTTCTCGTCGTCATGGACGACCGTCTCGTCGTCGCGCTCGGCGGCAACGCCCTCGCGCCGGACCCGAGTGCGCCCATCGAAGAACAGACGGAGACCGTCCGCGCGACGGCGCGCGAACTCGCCGCGCTCGACGGCGAGTTGGTCCTCACCCACGGCAACGGCCCGCAGGTCGGGAACCGCCTCCTCGAACAGGACCGCACCGACACCCCGCGGCTCCCGATGGACGTGCTGGTCGCGGAAACGCAGGCGCAGTTGGGCTATCTCCTCCAGCGCGCTCTGGACGCCGAACTGGGGGGCGAGTTCCTCACGCTCGTCACTCAGACCGTCGTGGACCCCGACGACCCGGCGTTCGACGCCCCCTCGAAGCCGGTCGGCCCGTGGTACACTCCGGAGGAAGCCGAGTCGAAACCCTTCGAGACGGCGGAGGTCGGCCTCGGCGCGGAGCCGTACCGACGCGTGGTCCCCTCGCCCGAACCCCAGCGCGTCGTCGAGGCCGAGGAGATAGCCGCGCTCGTCGAGCACGGGCAGAGCGTCGTCTGCGGCGGCGGCGGCGGCGTCCCGGTGGTGGAGCGAAACGGCCGCTTGGAGGGCGTGCCCGCCGTCGTAGACAAGGACCACACCGCGCGGCTCCTGGCCGAGTCGGTCGGCGCACCGACGCTCGCGCTCGTGACTGACGTGGAGTGTGCCTACCGGGCGTGGGACTCTGAGAACCCCGAACCCATCGGGGAGACAATCCCCAAAGAGATGCGCGACCTGCTCGACGCCGGCGAGTTCGGGGAGGGGTCGATGCGCCCGAAGGTGGAGGCGGCCATCGATTTCGTCGAAGGGGGAGGCGAGCGGGCGCTCGTCTGCAACACGGGGAACCTGGCGGCGGCGCTGGCGGGCGACGCGGGAACCCGTATCAGAGGTTGAGTTCGTCGGCGTAGGAATCCAACAGGCCGGCGTAGGACCATCCCTTGGGCTCAACACGGTAGCGCACTCGTTCGACGGGGGCGTCGATGTCCAACACCGACCCCAGGTCGTGGGGCGTCCCCGCCAGCACGAGTTCGGGGTCGCAGTTCCCGATGGTCGTTTCCAGGTCCGCGAGTTGCGAATCGGAGTAGCCCATCGCCGGGAGCACCCTATCGAGATGGGGGTACTCCGCCAGCACGTCGGCGAGCGAGCCGACGGCCTTTCCCCTGGGGTCGATTCGCTCGCCTGCGTCGAACTTCTCGGCTGCGACGGCGCCCGCGCCCCGCGGGGCGTCGCCGTGGGTCAGCGTGGGGCCGTCCTCGACGACGAGGACCGACGCGCCCGCGACGCGCTCGGGGTGTTCGACGGTGACGACGCTGTCGGCGTGTCTCAGGCCCGCCTCGGGGTTGGTCTCTCTGACCGCCTCGGTGACGGCCTCGATATCCTCCTCGTCGGCGCTGTTCTCCTTGTTCACGAGGACCTCGTCGGCGCTCCGGAGGTTCGCCTCGCCGGGGTGGTAGGCGGTTTCGGCGCCGGCGCGGAGCGGGTCCGTGAGGACGAGGTGGAGGTCGGGCTCGTAGAACGGGAGTTCGTTGTTGCCGCCGTCCCAGAGAATCAGGTCGGTGTCGGCCTCGGCGGCGTCGCGCACGTCCTCGTAGTCCACGCCGGCGAAGACGGTGTGACCGGCCTCGACGTGGGGGTCGTACTCCTCGCGCTCCTCGATGGTCAACCCCTCCAGGTCGGCCTTCGTTTCGAAGCGTTCGACGCGCTTTTGGACTAAATCGCCGTACGGCATCGGCTCGCGGACGACGGCCACCTCGACCCCGCGCGACTGGAGTTCGTCGGCGAGCGCGAGCGCGACACCCGATTTCCCACAGCCCGTGCGGACGGCGTCCACCGCGAGCACCGGCACGTCGGTCGGGAGTTGCATCCGGTCCGGCCCGATGAGCCGGAAGTCCGCGCCGGCCGCCAGCGCGCGGGAGGCGGCGTGCATCACGTCCTCGTGGGCAACGTCCGAGTAGGAGAAAACGACTGTATCGACGCCGTGCTCGTCGACGATGGCCTCCAACTCTTCCTCTGGACGAATCGGAACCCCGTCGGGGTAGCCGTCGCCGGCGAGTTCCGGCGGGTAGCGCTCGATGGCCTCGTCCGTCTCCCCGAGGTTCTGCCCGGACGCGGCGGTGAAGGCGACGACCTCCGTATCGGAGTCACCCCGAAAGACGGTGTTGAAGTCGTGGAAGTCCCGGCCGGCGGCGCCCATGACGACGACCCGTTCGGTCATGGTCGGGGGTGTTCCGGCCGCGGAATAACCCTATCGGCGGGGAGTCACTGAAACATCGAGAGTGGCTGGGCCCGCGAGGAGTCGTCGCCCCCCTCGCTCATCCGGCTGGCGAGCTCCTCGCCGGCGTCGAAGACGGCTTCGAGACCCTCGCTCAGTCCCGCCCCGTCGGCGTCCACGCCCGCGAGCGGGCCGAGGCCACGCTCGAGAACCGCCCGGGCCGCCGTGGGGTCGGGTTCGTCGGTGTCGGCCTCAACGACCAGCCCTACCGCGTCGGTCTCGGCCGCGGCGGCCGCGTCGAGGAGGG